>Ga0210040_10010491_pt1 | contig 10612 bp, 10 predicted proteins | sample CryGeyCG12114_NA_FD_185462 | JGI IMG/M metagenome (GOLD analysis project Ga0210040, IMG submission 185462) | Groundwater microbial communities from aquifer - Crystal Geyser CG19_WC_8/21/14_NA (SPAdes) (version 2) | ecosystem: Environmental > Aquatic > Deep subsurface > Groundwater | place: USA...
CGGCCCCGGGCGGAGCTGGACCGACGAGCCGGCCCAGGACGGCGCGCTCACCCAGCGCTCGCTGTGGCAGGTGCTGCAGGCCTGGCTGCCCGAGCACACCGCCCTGCTGGCCGACACCGGCACCGCGTTCTGGGGCGCGGTGAGCGTCCGGTTGCCGCGGGACACCGTCTGGGTCGGCCAGCCGATCTGGAACTCCATCGGCTACGCGCTGCCGGCGGTGCTCGGTCAGGGCCTGGCCGACCCGGGCCGCCGGCCGGTGCTGCTGATCGGCGACGGCGCAGCGCAGATGACGATCCAGGAGCTGGGCACGATCGCCGCGGCCGGGCTGACCCCGGTCATCGTGCTGCTGGACAACCGCGGCTACACGATCGAGCGGGCGCTGCAGAGCCCGGAGGCCGGCTACAACGACGTGACGCCCTGGAACTGGCCGGCGATGGTGGCCGCGCTCACCGGCGGTCGGGCGCGGCACGAGCTGGTGCGCACCACTGCCGAGCTCGCCCGCGCCCTCACCGAGGCCGGCCGGAGCCCGGCGCAGCTGGTGGTCATCCAGGCCGAGCTGGGTCGCCACGACGTCCCGCCGCTGCTCGAGGTGCTCGCCCAGCGGGCCACCGCCGGGCGCGGCTGAGGTCAGGGCCCCAGCCGCACCCGGGTCAGCCGGCGGCGGTCAGGCGGCGGTCAGGCGGCGTGCCCGGCGGTTGCCGGGACGGCGTCCTCGGTCCGGTCCGCCGTCGGGATGACCAGGGCGATGACCGCGCCCAGCAGCGCGGCGCCGGCGCACAGGCCGAACAGCAGCCGGTAGGCGCCCAGCGAGGGCAACTCGAACGTGCCCAGGGCGATGGTCGAGGCGGCGAGCACGGTGCCGCCGATGGCGCTGGCCAGCGAGCTGCCGACGCTGCGGGCCAAGGCGTTGAGGCCGTTGGCGGCGGCGAGCTCGGAGCGGGGGGCGGCGCGCAGGATCAGGCTGGGCATGGCGGCGTACGCGATGCCGGTGCCAGCGCCGGCGATGGTCGACCCGATCACGATCTGGGTGAACGACCCGGTGAAGACGATCCGGGACAGGAAGCCGACGGCGATGATCGCGCCGCCCAGGGCGAGGGTGATCTTCGGGCCGAAGCGGTCGGAGAGCTTGGCCGAGACCGGCGACAGCAGCAGCATCGCCACGCCGCCGGGCAGCATGGCCAGGCCGCTGGCCAGCACCGAGGAGCCGAAGCCGTAGCCGGACGCCTCCGGGGCCTGCACGTAGGACGCCGTCCCGATGAGCATGGCGAACAGGGCGAAGCCGACGCAGACCGAGGCGATGTTGGTCAACAGCAGGGCCGGCTTGGCGTTGGCCACCACGTCGACCAGCGGCGAGGCGACCCGGCGCTCCACCAGCACGAAGACCACCAGCAGGACGGCGGCGGCAGCCAGCAGACCGATGGTCTTCGCGTCGTCCCAGCCCCAGGTGTTGCCCTGGGCCAGCGGCAGCAGCAGGCAGACCAGTGCGGCGGCGAGCAGCACGGCGCCCGGGAAGTCCATCCGCCCGGCCGCGGCGCGCGGGGGCTCGTTGACGGCCAGCAGGACGCCGACGACGGCGACCAGGCCGCCGACGACACAGATCCAGAACAGGGCGTGGTAGTCGGCGTGCTCGGCCACCAGCGCGGCCAGCGGCAGGCCGAGCGCGCCGCCGATGCCCAGCGTGGCGCTGACCAGGGCGATGCCCGACCCGGCGCGGTGGGCGGGCAGGACCGAGCCGATCAGGCTGATGCCCAGCGGGATGGCGGCAGCGGACATGCCGGTGACGGCGCGGCCCACGATGAGCCAGCCGAGGGAGTCGCTGAACGCGCAGATCAACGAGCCCACGGTGAGGGCGGCGCCGGCGGCGGTCAGCATGAGCCGCTTGCCGTACAGGTCACCCAGCCGGCCGAAGACCGGGACGGCGACGGCGGCCACCAGCAGCGTGGAGGTGAGCAGCCACTGGGTGCCGCTGGTCGAGCTGCCGAGGTCGGCCTGGATCTCCGGCAGCACCGGGATCAGCAGGGACTGGGTCAGCGACACCAGCACGCCGCAGATGGCGACGATGGCGACCGCGGTGATCTGGCGGGCGTCCCACCCGTCGTCCGGGGGAGTCGCGGTGTGCCCGGGGCTCGGGGGCGCAGCCGTGCGAGAGGCGCGGGTCATGGATCACTCCGGGAGACGTGGTGCGATGGGCCCGGTGCCACGACGATGTGCGTCCGGAAGAATGTGGCAGTTTGTGCCACGAGGCACCGTATGCCACGACTGTGACGTTGTCTCGCGCAACGACCTGTCCGGGCCGAACTGGCCGGGGTGGGCTTGCTCACCACCCCGGCCCGCAGCGAGGAGGAGCGGAGATGACCGACCCGACGGCGCTGGACGGCCTGCGCGAGCGCAAGCGCGCGCACAGCCGGGCGACGACGGTCGACGTCGCGCTCGAGCTGTTCGCCGCCCGCGGCTACGACGAGGTGACCGTCGCCGACATCTGCGCCGCCGCGCAGATCGCTCCGCGCACCTTCTTCCGGTACTTCCCGAGCAAGGAGGACGTGCTGGCGGAGCCGGCCCGCGAGATGGCCGCCCGGGTCACTGCTGCGATCGCCGCCGCACCGGCCGAGCTGGACGACGCCGCCGCGATCGCACTGGCCCTGCGACAGCTCGGCGAGCACGTGACCGCCCACCAGGCGCGGCTGTCGCTGTTCTTCCGCGTCGCGGCCGGGTCCGCCGCCGTCCGCGCCAACCCGTTCCTGCACCTGTCCGGCCGGGAGCGTGAGCTCACCGAGCAACTGCTCGGCCGCCGGACGGGCCGGACGACGGCGGACTGGCGGACCCGGCTGGTGGTGGCCCGGGCCGTCGCGGCGTTCCGGGTCTGGCTCGACGACCTGGTCACCATCGAGCTGGCCGACCCGCTGGCGCACCTGGACGAGGTGCTCGCCGCCCGCTGACCCCGGGTCGCGCGGTCGGAGCTCAGGCGGTGGCGCTGCCCTCGCGGCTGCGGCGGGCGACCTCGACGTGCGGCCGGCTCTGCCACAGCGCCCACTCGGCGCTCACGTCGCCGGCGGTGCGCAGCAGCCGCGGCAGGTGCTCGCCGAGGAGCCGCTCGGTGGAGGTCTCCGCGGCGTGCACCGTCACGTTCATCGCGGCCCGCACCGCGCCGGCGCCGTCCCGGACCGGGACGGCGACCGACCGCACGCCCGGTGCCAGCTCCTCGTCGGCCAGCGACCAGCCGCGGGCCCGCACCTCGGTCAGCTCCGTGCGCAACTGGTCCGCGGAGCGGCCGATGTAGGCCGGCAGCCCGGCCCGGCTGGGCTCGGCCAGGGTGGCCTCGAGCTCGCCGGGGGAGAGCGCGGCGAGCAGGACCTTGCCCTGCGAGGTCTGGACGGCGGGGAAGCGGGTGCCGATCTCGACCCGCAGGGTGATCAACTTCGGCACCGCCACCCTGGCGACGTAGACGATGTCCGAGCCGTCCAGCTGCGCCATCGACGACGACTCGCCGGTCCGCGCGACCAGCGCCTCCAGGTGCGGCCGGGCGATGTCCCACAGCCCCAGCGCCCCGACGTAGGCCATGCCGAGGGTGAGCACCTTGGGGGTCAGCTGGAACGCCCCGTCCGCGGACCGGACGAAGCCCAGCTCCTCCAGGGTGAGCAGCAGCCGCCGGGCCGTGGGCCGGGCGAGCCCGGCGGCAGCGGCGACGTCGCTGAGCGACATCACCGGGCGGTCGGCGTCGAAGCAGGCCAGCACGTCCAGGCCGCGCGCCAGCGCCTCCACGAAGTCGGGTCCGGTGCCCCGTCCCGCCATCGCGCGCCTCCTCCCGGTCGTCGGTGCTGTGGTGCGTCGTGGCTGGGGTCGATCGAGGATGACACGGCCGGCCACCCCTGCCGCGGGGCGACCGGCCGTCCTGCCCGGCACGGGTGAGGGCGCCGGGCCGGTGCCGCGCTCAGCCGGTGGGGCCGTCGTCGGCGAAGACCGAGCCGCGGGCGTCGTGCGTGCTGGCCGACTTGTAGTCGGTGTAGGTGTACGGGTTGTCCAGCACCTCGTCGTCCGGCAGGGCGGGGTTCATGCCCTGTGCCCAGGCCTCAGGCCCGAGCGTCGACTGCAGGTGCTCGACCGTCGCGTCGACGGTGCGCCGCACCGCGGGCAGGTCGACGCCGACCAGGGCGTGCTCGTGCTTCACCACCCGGCCGTCGACCAGGACGGTGTGCACGTCACCCCGCTGGGCCTGGAAGGCGACGTGGCCGTAGGGGTTGAGCAGCGGGAAGGAGACCGGCGAGCGGTCGTTCTTGATCAGCACCACGTCGGCCCGCTTGCCCGGCTCCAGGCTGCCGAGGTCGTCCCGGCCCAGCGCCTGGGCACCGCCGCGGGTGGCCCAGTCGACGACCTGCTCGGCGCGCAGGTGCACCTGGGTGACCGTCTCGCCCAGGGCGTGCGCCTCCAGGTGCTCCCGGGAGCGGTCGGCGCCCAGCGTGGTGCGCATGGCCGAGAACAGGTCGCTGCTCCACCACACGCTGGTGTCCATCGACAGGGAGACCGGGATGCCGTGCCGGCGCACCTGCCAGGTGGGTGGGTAGCCCTGCCCGGCGCTCTGCTCGGACTCGGTGGACACCGAGATCGAGCCGCCGGTGGCGGCGATCCGGTGGTAGGAGTCGGTGTTCAGGGTGGCGGCGTGCACGTACACCGTCTCCGGGGTCATGAACCCGTGCTCGTGCATCAGCCGGATGCCGTCGTCGTTGGTGGCGCCCCAGACCCCGGCGTGCGTGGTGACCGGCAGGCCGAGCTCACGGGCCGCCTCGAAGGCCGGTCGCTCGGGGAAGGCCGGGTCGCCGGTCACGTCGAACGCCAGCTGCAGCCCCAGCCGGCCCTCGTCCCGGCGACGCACCAGGAAGGCCTGGACTCCCGGGTCGGTCGCCCACTCCCACGGGCCGGCCTGGATGTTGCCGTAGGCGAGCACGAACCGGCCGGGTACCTCCAGCAGCGCGTCGGCGGCGGCCTCCGCGTGGTCGACGGTCTGCAGGCCGTGCGACCAGTCGACGGTGGTGGTGACGCCGGCCTCGAGCGCGTCCCAGGCCGACAGCAGGTTGCCGGCGTACACGTCCTCCGGGCGGAAGGCGCGGCCGTGCTCGAGGTAGTACCAGACGAAGTACTGCGTCAGCGTCCAGTCGGCGCCGTAGCCGCGCATCGCCGTCTGCCACATGTGCCGGTGGGTGTCGATCATCCCGGGCATCACGATGCCGCCGGTGGCGTCGATCTCGCGGGTGCCGTCCGGGACGTCGAGCTGGCGGCCCACCGCGGCGATCCGGCCGTCCACGACCAGCACATCGGCGTCGGCCAGGACGGTGTGTGCGTCGTCCATGGTCAGCACGGTGCCGTTGCGCAGGACCACCGGGCCGCCGGCCGGCTGCCCCCTGACGTCGGTGTCGGGGTGGGACATCGTGCCCTCCAGGCCGTCACCTCAGCTGCTGCGGACATCCGTCCGCAGAACGGTCAGAGCGGCGACCGGCCCACGATCGACGTGACCGCCCCCACATGTCAAGAGCACGATGAGGGCGCTGTTGTTCCGGTTGACAGCGGGCGGCGGCGGTGTCGAGACTCGGCCTCGATCCCGGACGCCCGTCCGCGTGACGGTGATGACTCGCACGAGGTGCCGCTCCCGATGACCGCTCACGCACCGTTGGCCGGGTCCCCGGGGCGGGGGCCGCTGGCCGGGCTCCTGGTCGCCGACTTCTCCCGGGTCCTGGCCGGTCCCTACGCCACCATGCTGCTGGCCGACATGGGCGCCGAGGTGGTCAAGGTCGAGGGCCCGAACGGTGACGACACCCGCAGCTGGCAGCCACCGGTGCGCGAGGGAGTGGCCACCTACTACCTGGGCGTCAACCGGAACAAGCGCTCGATCGCCCTGGACCTCAAGGACGCCGAGGACGCCGCCGCGGCCCGGGAACTGGCCCGTCGGGCCGACGTGGTGATCGAGAACTTCAAGACCGGGGGGCTCGGCCGGTTCGGCCTGGACTACGAGTCGGTGAGCGCCACCAACCCGCGCGTCGTCTACGCCTCGATCACCGGCTTCGGCAGCGGCCCGGGGGGCGCCCCGCTGCCCGGCTACGACCTCATCGTGCAGGCCATCTCCGGGCTGATGAGCCTGACCGGCGACCCGGATGGTGAGCCCTTCCGGGCCGGCATCTCGGTGTTCGACGTGATGGCCGGGCTGCACGCCACGATCGGCGTCCTCGCCGCGCTGAACCTGCGGCACGAGACCGGCCGCGGCCAGCACGTCGAGGTGAACCTGCTGTCCTCGGCGCTGTCCGGCCTGGTCAACCACGCGAGCGCGTTCGTCGCCGGGGGCGTCGTCCCGTTCCGGATGGGCAACAGCCACCCCAGCCTGTTCCCGTACGAGCCGCTGCCCTGCGCCGACGGCGACCTGATCATCACCGCCGGCAACAACGGCCAGTTCCGCAAGCTGGTCGAGGTGCTCGGCGTGCCCGAGCTGGCCGACGACCCGCGGTTCGCCCGCAACGAGGACCGCACCGTGAACCGCGCGGAGCTGCGGCCGCTGCTGGTCGAGCGGCTGCAGACCCGGGGCAAGCTGGACTGGTTCCGCGACATCATCGCCGCCGGGGTGCCCTGCGGGCCGATCAACACCGTCGACCAGGGCGTCGCCTTCGCCCAGGAGATCGGCCTGGACCCGGTGGTCACCGTGGGCGAGGGGGCGGCGGCGGTCCCGTCCGTGCGCCACCCGATCACCTTCTCCGAGACCCCGGCCGACTACCGGCTGCCGCCGCCGGGCCTGGACGAGCACGGCGCGGAGCTGCGCCGCTGGCTGGCCACCCCGGACGAGGAGCAGGCATGACCGCCCCCGAGTACCCGACCGCGCTGGGGGCCTCCAGCCGCGAGTCGATCACCCTGCTGGGCACCGACCTGGCCCGGGACGTGATGGGCACCGTCGGCTTCGGCGAGCTGGCGTTCTGGCTGGCCACCCAGCGACGGCCCACGCCGGGGGAGACCCGGGTGTTCGAGGCGGTGCTGGCCGCGCTGGCCGACCACGGCTTCACCCCCACCGCGATCGTCACCCGGCTGACCTACCTGTCCGCCCCGGACTCGGTGCAGGGCGCGCTCGCCGCCGGGCTGCTGGGCGGCGGTTCCCGGTTCCTCGGCGTCACCGAGGACTGCGGCCGGTTCCTGCACGACGTGCTGACGGCGGTCGAGGGTGACCTGCCCACCGACGACGCGGGCTGGGACGCCCTCGCCCTGGAGACGGTGACCGCGCAGCGCGCCGCCCGGCGGTTCGTGCCCGGGCTCGGTCACCACGTGCACAAGGACGGCGACCCCCGCACGCCCCGGTTGTTCGAGATCGCCACCGAGGAGCGGCTGTTCGGCCCGCACCTCGCGCTGTTCGCCGCGATCGGCCGGGTGCACCCCCAGGTGCTGGGCCGGACGCTGCCGCTCAACGGGGCCGGGGTGTGCGGCGCCGCGCTGGCCGACCTCGGCCTGCCGCTGGAGCTGCTGCGCGGGTTCGCCCTGCTCGCCCGCACGGCCGGCCTGATCGGGCAGCTGGCCGAGGAGCTGCGACACCCGGTGGCCAACGACGTCTTCCTGTCGGTGGACCTCAACAACCGGTCGGTCGACCCCGACCCGTACGTCCCGGACGCGCTGCCGGGCCCATCCGCTGTACCTGACACCGACGGAGGTCGTCATGGCTGAACTGGTCGCGGTCATCGCGTCCACGCACCACCCCTTCTTCTACCGCGCCAGCACCGCGACCGGGGCGGACCGGCCGCCGTTCGCCGACGAGTGGGTGGCCAAGATCGAGGCGTTCCGGGAGACGCTGACCCGCGCCGAGCCCGACGTGCTGGTGATGGTGGGCAGCGACCACTTCCACCAGCTGTGGCTGGACAACATGCCGCAGTTCCTGGTGGGGAAGGCGCCGTTCTTCGACGCCAACTGGCACAACGAGGAGCGCGAGTTCGGGCTGCCGCGGATGACGCTGCGCGGCGAGGAGGACCTGGCGGCGCACATCCTGCGGGACGGCCTGGACCGGGACTTCGACCTGGCGTTCAGCAACGAGCTGCGGATCGACCACAGCATCACCTGCCCGATCATCACCCTGCGGCCGCAGGCGGACCTGCCGATCGTGCCGGTGTACACGAACATCTTCGCCCCGCCGATGCCGCAGCCGAAGCGCTTCGTGCAGCTGGGCCGGGCGCTGCGGGAGATGGTCGAGAGCTGGGAGTCGGACAAGCGGGTGGCGATCATCGGCACCGGCCACCTGTCGCTGGAGCTCGGCGGCCCGCGCCAGTTCGGCGAGCACGGCCCCGACCCGGAGTTCGACCGCAAGGCCGTCGAGTGGATCGCCAGCGGCGACATCGAGGGCTGCCTGGCCGAGGTGACCCTGGAGAGCCTGCACCACCCGGGCAACGCCACCCACGGGTTCATGGACTTCATGCTGATGATGGGCGCGGCCGGTGAGGGACAGCGGGCCGACCACGTCGACACCCTCGACCTGTTCCACACCATGGAGGCCTACTTCACCTGGTACCCCAACGGCGCCCCCGCACCGCGGGAGGCCACCGCGGCCGGAGCGGAGCAGCGGGCATGAGCAGGTACCTGCTGGACAAGTTCCTCTTCACCGTCGACCGCGACCCGGAGCTGACCGAGCGGTACCGCGAGGACCCGGCCGGCACGGTCACCTGGTGGGAGCAGGAGAGGGCGAACACGCTGCTCAACTGCACCCCGGCCGAGCGCACCACCTGGTTGGCCTTCACCGACGAGGAACGACGGGCGCTGGCCGGCCACGACCACGTGACGCTGTTCGAGCTGGGCGCGCACCCGTTCCTCACCCTCACGCTGTTCATCGCCCTGTTCGAGCGTGACCACGGGCCGATGGAGTACCAGCGGGCCTACGCGAAGGCGATCGCGCACATCCCGATGCCCTACCCGGACATCACGACCTGACGGAGGACCCCCGGCGTGACGTCCTGGCCTGCGCCGGGGGTCAGCCGACCGCCTCCAGCGAGGGGTCGGTGGCGCTCGGCGCGGCGGAGCGGTGCAGCCGCAGCCAGGTGAGGAAGCCCCACACGCAGAAGGCGCCGTAGACGACGTAGAGCAACGCCGACGGGTAGTAGCCGGCGCGCAGCAGCAGCGGCACACCGACGGCGTCGACGGCCACCCACACCAGCCAGAACTCCAGGTACCCGCGGGCCATGCCGTAGGTGGCGAGCATGCTGCCGACGAAGATCCAGGCGTCGGCCAGCGGCCCGAAGCTGCCCAGCCGGGTCAGTGCCCACCAGGCCACCAGGACGCCGGCGGCGCCGGCCAGCAGCAGGGTCAGCCGCTCCCGCCCGGAGGCCCACCGTGGGCAGACCGCTGCGGCGTCGCCCCCGGGAGCCCGGTTGTGGTGCCAGCGCCACCAGCCGTAGGCGCTCACCGTGAAGAACAGCACCTGGCGCCCGGCCTGGCCGTAGAGGTCGGTGTCCTGCGGGGTGGCGAAGACCCCGCCGAGGAAGACGGTGACCAGCAGGACGTTGGCGATCATGCCGACCGGCCACGCCGCCGTCCGCCGGCCCATGCCCAGGACGGCGCTGGCCAGGCCGATCCCGTTGCCGATGATCTCCCGCCACAGGATGTCGGCGCCCAGGACGTGCACGTGTGCGTCGAGCAGCCAGCCCATCGAGTCCTCCGCAGGTCCACGGCACGTCGGTGCCGGGGCGTTCGGGCAGCCGGTCGGCTCGCCCGCCACGTCCGAGTGAGGAAGCCCCGCAGCGCCCGGGTTCTTCCCGCCCGGGACGGACGGCGATGGCTGCGCGTTCCGCCGTCCTGCGCGTCGGACGATCATGAGTTCCCGTTTCGTCCCGCGACGGGCCAGGATCTGGCCATGGACGTCGATGCGCGGCTACGAGAACTCGGCATCGAACTGCCGACCCCGATGGGCCCGGGCGGCAACTACCTGCCGGCCGTGACCGCGGGGGACCTGCTCTTCCTCTCGGGCATGGGCCCGGTGCGATCGGACGGCACGCTCGTCACCGGCAAGGTGGGTGACGGCGGACTGCCGCTGGACACCGCGCGGGAGGCCGCCCGGCTCACCGGTCTCCAGTTGCTGGCGGCGATGCGGGCGGAGCTGGGCGACCTGGACAGGGTGGGGAGGATCGTCAAGCTGTTCGGGATGGTCAACTGCCGGCCCGGGTTCAACCGGACCCCTGCCGTCATCGACGGCTGCTCGGACCTCTTCGTCGACGTGTTCGGCGACCGCGGCCGTGGAGCCCGATCAGCGGTCGGCATGGCGGAGCTCCCCTTCGACATCGCCGTGGAGATCGAGGCGGTCGTCCAGCTCGGCGGGTGAGCCCGCGAACACGACGACGTCGTCCCCGGGGCAACCCCTCGGGAGAGATGCCCCCAGGACCGATCACCAGGAGAACGCGTGCTGCTCGAGACCATGACCTTCGAAGAGATCCAGGCTGCGCTCGCCGACGGACGGCGGGACGTCATCGTGCCGTGCGGCGCAGTGGAACAGCACGGCCGCCACCTGCCACTCGACGTGGACGCGGTGCACGCCGACCGCCTGGCGCAGGAGGTCGCCGAACGGCTCGGGACGGCGCTGGTGGCTCCGACGATCCGGGTCGGCGTCTCGCCGCAC
>Ga0210040_10010492_pt1 | contig 10612 bp, 6 predicted proteins | sample CryGeyCG12114_NA_FD_185462 | JGI IMG/M metagenome (GOLD analysis project Ga0210040, IMG submission 185462) | Groundwater microbial communities from aquifer - Crystal Geyser CG19_WC_8/21/14_NA (SPAdes) (version 2) | ecosystem: Environmental > Aquatic > Deep subsurface > Groundwater | place: USA...
CTGTCTGGAAGGTCAGCTGGCAATGCCTGGACTTCGAGGTTATCGATTGCCTGAAGCACAACGAGGCCAGCGCGCTCGGCTGGGCTTTCACCTTCACCGGTTAAGACAACTGGAATTGATGTCGTTACCTTTTCGTTGCGGTTAACGGCGTGGAAAGCAACGTGGCGGACGCGGTGCTTTACAGGGTCGATATCGATTGTTTTGATTAAAACAGTTTTGTTTTTGCCATCAATATTTACTTCAACGATGTGGTGTTTACCAGCACGGTTGACGACCTTTTCCATTTCGTTGTAGAGAGCCTGAACGTTTGTAGCCTCGGTGTCAGAACCGTAAACAACACCAGGAACAAAGCCTTCGCGGCGCAAGCCCTTAATCTGTTTACCACTTACTGTACGAGCCTGTAAGTTTAGTGTAATTTTTTCTGCCATGGCTATTCCTTCTGTCTCCTTGCGGCTTTATACGCGCGTTTAAAATTCCAAAAATGCTAGGTAGTATTATACCACAAAACAGGGGCAGCATGCTACACTTAGGGTAATGATACCCGGCGTAGATCTTCTCGACTTTATTATTTTTGTAAGCATCTTTGGAGTAGCGGCCGTAATTTTTGCCGAATCAGGCTTACTGGTTGGCTTCTTTTTACCCGGAGATAGTCTTCTTTTTGCCACAGGCTTCTTAATTAACAGTGGTGTATTAAATGTTAATATCGGCTTTGCTATTTTGTTGTTCTTTATTGCAGCCGTAGCCGGTGACTCGGTTGGCTACCTTTTTGGTAAAAAAGCAGGGCCACGGATATTTGCGAAGCAAGATGCCCGTGTATTTAAACGTGAGTATATTGAACGCGCCCAGCACTTTTACGAGCGACACGGTGGCAAATCAATTATTTTCGCACGCTTCATCCCCGTTGTTCGTACCTTTGCGCCAATTGTTGCTGGCGCCGGTGAAATGCCGTATCGACGCTTTTTCGGATTCAACGTTATCGGCGGCTTTATTTGGACCGTTGGCGTTACACTTCTCGGATTCTTCCTTGGACGATGGTTTGAAGCAGTCGGTATCGAAATTGACCAAATCCTCCTGCCGCTTATAGCGATCGTCGTAATCATCTCGATTTTACCGCCAGCACTCCACATCTTTCTCAACAAGAGTCGCCGCGAATCATTTATCCGAGGCTTTAAACGCGAATTCCGTGCTCTCTTCCGTAAATCAAAGTAACGGTTTAAGATACTTGCCGGTAAACGAATCCGGATGTTTCACGATTTGTTCAGGCGTACCTGTTACAAGAATCTTTCCACCGCCTTGGCCACCTTCAGGGCCCATGTCCACAATATAGTCGGCGCACTTAATCACATCCAGGTTGTGCTCAATAATCACCATCGTGTTACCACCCTTTACAAGTTCTTGTAGCACTTCAAGTAACTTTTTAACGTCAGCAGAGTGAAGTCCAGTTGTTGGTTCGTCAAGCACATACATGGTTTTACCAGTTGGTCGGCGGCTTAGTTCGGTTGCAAGTTTAATACGCTGTGCCTCACCACCACTAAACGTTGTAGCAGATTGACCGAGTTTGATGTAGCCGAGACCAACATGTACAAGCGTTTCCATCTTCCGCGAAATCGAGGGAACATTTTCAAAGAACTTAGCAGCATCGTCTACAGTCATTTCAAGAATATCGCTGATCGTCTTGTCCTTGTACTTAATTTCAAGTGCTTCGCGGTTGTAGCGCTTACCATGACACACTTCGCATGTTACATACACGTCAGGCAAAAAGTGCATTTCGATTTTAATCACGCCATCACCTTGGCAGTTTTCGCAGCGTCCACCCTTCACGTTAAAGCTAAATCGGCCCGACTTGTATCCACGGACATTCGCCTCATTTGTGGCAGCAAATAAATCACGGATTGGCGTAAATACACCCGTGTAGGTGGCCGGGTTAGAGCGTGGGGTACGACCGATGGCGGATTGGTCAATCACAATAATCTTATCAAGTTCTTCTACGCCGTCGATGCCGTCATGAAGACCCGGAACCGTTTGTGCGCGGTTAAGGCGGCCAGCAAGTTCTTTGGCCAAAATATCGTTAACGAGGCTTGATTTACCCGACCCGCTCACGCCCGTCACTACAGTCAGCACCCCAAGTGGAAAGGCTACGTCAATATTCTTGAGATTATTTTCGCGCGCGCCGCGCACGACGAGTTCGCGACTCGTAACCTTGCGTCGCTTACTTGGAACCGGAATACTTTCGGTTCCCTTAAGGTAGCGGCCTGTAATGCTGTTCTCATTTTCGGCTACTTCGGCTGGCGTACCAGCTGCCACTACTTGCCCACCGTGAACACCGGCACCAGGACCGATGTCGAGCAGGTAATCGGCGGCGCGAATCGTGTCTTCGTCGTGCTCTACCACTAGCACCGTATTACCAATATCACGGAGGTTTTGGAGCGTCTTGATTAACTTGTCGTTATCGCGCTGGTGAAGCCCAATTGAAGGTTCGTCGAGTACGTACAGCACACCCTGTAAGCTACTGCCAATTTGCGTTGCCAAACGGATACGCTGCGCCTCACCACCAGACAACGTATTAGCAGCACGAGAGAGGCTCAGGTAATTCAGCCCCACATCATTCATAAAGCCAAGGCGAGCAATAATCTCACGAAAGATTTGCTTTGCAATCATCTTTTCGTTATCGGTCATTTCTTTTTGCAGAGTATTTTTGAATACATCAAGCGCATCACTCACGCTAAGGTTACAAATCTCCATAATATTAAACCCGTGAACTGTAACGGCTAAAACAATTGGCTTGAGGCGGGCACCATTACATTCGTGGCATGGCATTTCACGCATAAAGCGCTCGATGTCTTTACGCATAAACTCGCTATCGGTTTCGCGGTAGCGGCGTTCGAGGTTAGGAATAACACCTTCATAGGTTGTGTCGTAGCTACGGCCCAAGCTGAGTCCAATCTTATACTTATCACTACCCGTTCCGTAAAGCACCATCTTGCGCACTTCCGGCGTTAATTCACGGACTGGCACCTGCAAACTAAACTTATGTCGTTCACTCACTTCGCGCATCTTTTTCATGTACCAGTTGTCCATGTTTATTCGGTTGTACGGGCGGATAGCGCCTTCAGCAATTGTAAGATTAGGATTAAAGACAAGTTCCGGGTCAACTTCCATTCGCGTACCAAGACCAGTACAAACAGGACAGGCACCTTGTGGCGCGTTGAACGAGAATAACCGTGGCTCAAGTTCTGGAATTTCGATATCAGGGTTGTCGAGACTGGCGTAGCGCTGGCTCATCGTTTGAAGCTTATCGGTATCAACGTGAAGAATGTTAATAATTCCGTTACCAATTTCGAGTGCCTGCTCGGTTGATTGCGCCACTCGAGTGCGCTGTTCTTCGTCAATTACGATACGGTCTACCACAAGGTCGATTGTGTGGCGTTCGTTCTTTTTAAGATCAGGCCATTCGTCAAGCGCATACACCACACCATCGACGCGGGCACGAGCAAAGCCGGCCTTAACATATTGGTCAGGAATGTGCGCAAACTCACCCTTTTTATCTTTGGCGATCGGAGCAAGGAGCATAACGCGCGTACCCGGTTCGATCTTCATGATTTCGTTAATAATGTCGTCTCGCGTACGACGGGTAACTTCGCGGCCCGTAATAGGATCGTGCGGCACACCAATGCGTGCGAAAAGCAGACGAAGATAGTCATATACTTCCGTTACGGTGGCAACGGTGGAGCGTGGATTACGGCTGGTTGATTTTTGGTCAATTGAGATTGCCGGACTGAGGCCTTCAATGTGTTCAACATCAGGCTTTTCCATAAGGCCGAGGAATTGGCGCGCATAACTTGAAAGACTTTCAACGTAGCGGCGCTGTCCTTCCGCGTAGATTGTATCAAAAGCAAGGCTTGACTTGCCCGAACCAGACAAGCCTGTAATCACAACTAATTTATCGCGTGGAATCTCCACATCGATATTTTTAAGGTTGTGTTCCCTCGCTCCAGTAACCCGAATAACCTCTGGCATAACCCGAGTAGTATACGCCTTTTTTAAGGATTTTTCTAGTCCCCCTGCCTTCTACTACCCGATCGCCCTCACCCCACCGCATACTTCATATCCCCATTACACGCGGAAAGATTCATACGTTGGTATAAATCTTTCCGGTTGCATTCCGCTTGACGATATTCTGTACGCGATGCGGGTAAGGGCTCTACTGCTATACAGCACGCTGGGTCGCATAAGTATTCTGTAATACCTTAATAATACGATCGGCTAATAACCGATAAAGAGGCGATCGTGGTAATTATCAGTCATATGGAACAATCCCTTCAGCGTAGTACTGCAGCTCCTGAATCACATAAAGTTTACGCTCATCATCCGCGTTCACATTTGCGGCTGCTTCAAGTGCTTTGGCAAACCCCGGCAGTGCAGCCTTCAGTTTTGTATCGCGCCACGCGCTCCACGCCTTCATTTCATCATTACTGAGCGCATCCGGAAAGTTACGCGCCTTGTAGTGAAGAAGGAGTGGACTAAGTCGCTCATCAGTAAATTCGGGACGGTAATCGGCCAGGCCATCAAGATCAAGGCCAGGAACCTTCGCGACTTTTGGCTTGTCGTTCGCCGCGATAAAGCCATCGTAAAGTTGACCTTCGGGATCCGGGTTCTTGGCAAAACCAGGGCGGGCTTCGTTTGCACTCCGGACATTTTCGGCAAACGTTGGGTTCTTGAGGAGAGCATGACGGTGTCGGGCAATCGTTTCTGCATGGAGGTTAATCCGGTTCCACGCCGCTGCATCCAACACACCAAGGGGGGCCACCGCTGGCACCTTGTTATACGCAAACTCCTTAACAGGAATCGACACAAATCCCTCTTTTTTACGCTCATCCCAACTCGCGTTCATTTTTTGGGCAATCTGAGCAGGGGAGAGATCAATAACATCGGCCGGGTCATAGCGCAGGTCGTATATTAAGACATTCCCATTGTTCCCTGCGGTCAGCGGAAACCCAACAGTCGTGAACGCATTGGCGCTCCCGTAGCGGCCGCTTGTATAGACAAAAGGTTGCTTGTTCTCAAGGTTAACAAGTTGTTTGACCTCATTTTTATCACGCATCTTTAATAGGTAATCATATAGTTTTGGCTGTTTTTCTTTGATTAACTTTGTTACGGCAATCAAGGCCTCGACATCGCTCAGCGCGTCATGTGCCTTAAAGTGATCAATACCGTTTTCTTTCGTGATTAATTCGAGCTTATTGACCGGTTTACCTTCCGCATCGACTGGCCATTTAATGCCGTCTGGTCGCAGCGCCCGGGTCATACGTACGACATCGAGAAGATCCCACCTTCCGCGCCCATCTTTCCAGCACCATTCATACGGGTCATAAAAGTTCCGCCACAGGAGATGACGAATAAATTCATCGTCGAAACGAATATTATTAAAGCCGATCATCACTGTATCTTCGCAGCAAATCTCTTCATTAATAAACTTTGCGAATTCTGGCTCACTGATGCCCTTGCTTAAGGTTTCTTGAGGGGTGATACCAGTTACCACGAGGGCTTGCGGATCCGGGAGAACGTCGTCTGAGAGTTTTACAAGGATGTTATACGGCTCACTAATTTGTTCTAGGTTTTCATCTGTCCGAATTCCGGCAAACTGCATAATTCGGTCTTCGCGCGGATTAAGCCCGGTCGTTTCAAGGTCATAAAAGAAAAACGTCTTTACCATTACAGCTCATTATACCTTGAATAATAAGCCCGTAAATTAAAAGCACCCCGCCGAAGCGGGGTTTTATACAAGTTGGATGAGAGCCTCCGGAGGCGCGTAGACGAAAGACGGGGGGGTGTCCGTTGTCTATTATCTGAGGGGAAGTCAGATTGCGCCCCCGGAGGGGTTTTCTGGCTGCAAAGGACCGGGGTCTCGGGGGCAGAACCACGATCAGCAAACCAGAAATTTAGGGGCCAGGCCCGGGAGGTATATCTTCACTCCCGGGACCGGCGTTATCCCCTATGAGGGGATCCTATTGAGTTATCATTCTTTAGTTATACTCTGCTGATGCTTGAAAGTGCGTATGCATAGATCCAATAATTGCGATCTCTTTCAAGCCGTAGGGTCCCAGTCGGGACAGACGCCTGTTAGCCTGCATGTGCACCGAAGTGCAGATCAGTGAACGCGTCATACCTTATTCAGCCGTGTGAGGGTATCACACTACGATATTAGAAGGTGGGGAACTTCCCCTGACCCTAACTAATAGAATGGCATCTCTACCTTTCGTAAACCGAATTTAACAGCTGTTTTGGTCGACTCTTGCACGACCGCATCCTGGTACACTTCGATGTGTGAATGTACGGAGAGCCGAAGCCCTTACCTTAATTCAAACGCATCACTACCTTCCTTACGAGGGCGACATCTCTGTCGCTTTATTCATTTGGGGACGCCCTTATCGGAGCATATTTCAGTTCCGATAGGGCGGCCGACGCCGAGAGGTCAGGTTGAGATGGAGGTGTCCATCTTGGTGGGCGGTGACATTTCTGTTTTGCTCCCTTCAAGATGCCAGGCTGTATTGCCAAGGCTTACCGTTCACCATATAGATAAAGGGAAAGCCTTGGCAATTAATTCTCATCCAATTTGTTAATGTGTCACCGTAAGAGGGTGGAGCCATAAAGGTCTCACTCCCGTCAATAACGATTGAATTGTATTATAAACCTTTAATAAGTTTTTGTCAATACTTTTTAGTCATTATCTTGTTCTAACAGCGTGAACTCGTGCCCCGCTATAGAAATTAGGTTATCGCCTTCGGCGCCGCGGCGCTCAAGTTCGTGAACAATGCCAAGCTTACGCATGATGTCTCGCAATCGGTTAATACCAAAGATATTGTTAAAATCAGTTCGCTGGGCAAAGCGTTCAATTTTTGGACCCGTCACAACATAACGATCATCCTCTACAGTAACTTCCCAGGCGTTTTGTGCCTCTCCAGCATTAAGCCCAATAATTGGCAGCTCATCATCTTCTTCAATAAGGGCGTCCGCTTCGGCTTGGCGTTGCCGTTTAGCTTCAACTAATGACTGTAGTTCGCGCAGAGTCTCAGTAATATTGGTACGAGCAAGACTTGAAATAGTAAAGATCGGAGTTTCTGGAGCCAGAACTGCTTGCAGCTCGGCTTTTTTTGCGGCTATATCTTCCTCTGCTAAGCCTTCAATCTTTGTTAAGGCAACAACCTCCGGAAGATCGGCAAGATGCTGACCGTAGGTAGAAAGTTCAGCACGAATCGTGCGGTAACTCTCGGCAACATCATCGCTGTAGGTATCGATAAGGTGGAGTAGCACGCTCGTGCGCTCAACGTGGCGCAAAAAGGCGACACCAAGTCCCTTCCCTTCACTTGCCCCTTCAATGAGGCCAGGAATATCGGCAATCAATAAGTTCGTATCATCGATTGCAGCAATACCAAGGTTTGGAGAAAGTGTCGTGAAGGCATAGTCGGCGATTTCGGGCTTGGCGTTACTGACAACGCTTAAGAAGGTTGACTTACCGGCGTTTGGAAATCCTACGAGGCCTACATCGGCGAGTAGTTTCAGCTCGAGGATGAGTTCGAAGATCTCCCCTTTTTCGCCTAATTCAGCCACTCGTGGCGTTTGCCGAACCGAGCTTTTAAAGTGAGCATTACCAAACCCACCATCGCCACCCTTAGCAATGACGGCTTGCTGGCCCTTTTGTGTAAGATCGGCTATCACTTCATCGCCGTTTTTAACAAGCGTACCAACCGGTACGTACACAATTAAATCTTCGCCTGACTTGCCATGGCGGCGGCGCATACTGCCACGTTCACCATCTTCGGCTTTAATTTCTTGTTTGTAACGAAACTTTATGAGTGTATTGAGGCGCTCATCGGCTTCAAATATAACATTACCGCCGCGGCCACCGTCACCACCGTCCGGGCCGCCCTTATCAACATAGCGTTCACGCCGAAAAGAGACGGCTCCATCGCCGCCCTTTCCGGCACTTACCGTGATTTTTGCTACATCAACAAACATATCTTATGTAATTATACCTTAAAAAATACAAATATTCAGCACTGGGCTAACTTTTCCTGTACTATACCAGTATGAAAGCTCCTTCAATTGCACCAGGAATTGCAACTCATGACTTACCAAGGGACCTCCGTAAGGCCTTAGTTGCCCATCCGGAGTCACTGGTTGCCTGGAATGATATTACCCCTCTCGCTCGCAATGAATGGATCTGCTGGGTAGAATCTGCCAAGTTGATTGAAACACGCGAGCGTCGTATTGAACGCACGTATACCGAGCTTCTCGAAGGTATGCGCCGACCGTGTTGCTGGCCAGGGTGCATGCACCGTGAACGCAACGGTCGCTAGCGCATTTATTCTGAAAACTTAGTGAATGTAATTCGTAAAGTATGAAGCAGGAACCCAGTCGCTGTAGCCAACACGGCCCCAACCAGCAATGTTATTCATATCTGAAAACTTGATTTCAGAACCGTCCGCGCTTACCGCTTCAACAATTGCGACGTGTCCCCAATAGCTCATGTAGTCACTCTGGGCAATGTCACCAATATGTGGTGTAGAGCTCACGCTAAAGCGGCCATCAGAACGAGCGTAATTATCCCAAGTATTTGCATTACCCCAGTTACTACCAGGAGTAGTAAGGCCAAGCTGCGCACGACGGTTGTAGGCGTACCATGTACAGTAACCGTAGTCGTACATGTTGCCGGCGTTGCTCGAAATAAGGGTTGAGTTAAGAGTCGAGTAGGTAGCGGCGGTTGTTCGTGGTGCAACATATCCAGGTTTTTCGGTATCAGGCAGCACGCCGGCTGGGATCACGATCTTTTGACCATCCTTAAGGCCGCTGAGTTCAAGGTCGTTATAGCTAATGATGCGACTGGCGTCTGACTTGTATTTTGTAGCCAATGAGTCGCTCGTATCACCAGATTTAACCGTGTAGACAACACCCGAGATTGCCGGAATTGACAAGGTAGTACCAGGGGTCAAGGCGTCACCAGTAAGGTTATTCGCCCAACGGATCGTGTCGGCAGAAACATTATACTTACTAGCGAGGGCCGTAACGTTGTCCCCAGCGACCGTTACATAACTCTTAATACCACGAGCGGTTGAATTATCAACGATCTGCGGCTTACTAATGAGCGTATCGTCGCTTTGTGATAAATCAGCCTTAGAACTAAGTGAAATTGAAGCATTTGCTACATTCGTAGCGATGGAAAGATTTGCCATTTCAGCCATTTGCGCCACCACAACAGAGGCGGATACCTTATCGGCCGAAACCTTAATAGTATCCGATGAGCCACTAGCGCTACTCGTAGCAGAGGCAAGCGAGTTATGTGCAGTCGGTGACTGGTAGCCAAGCCCGACAAAAACAAACATTGTGGCAAGACCAGCGAGAAGAGCGACACGCTTAAACGTACGGCCGTACTTTTTACGGTAAAATTTCACCAACTTTAGTTCTTTTAGCTTAGAAGACTGCTTTAATAAGCCTGCCCTGGTTGAGGGACGAGCTTCATGCCGTTGCTGGCTGTTAGTAGGGTTATTTTGTGGTGTTGCAGAGGGTTTTACCTCTGTAGAATGGGCTAAAATATAGTTTCTCCTTGTTAAAAAGAGTGGCAGTAAAAAGGTCATTCCACATGGGATTTATCTTTTAATGCAGCTTTATTGTAGCAATTTAGGGGTTTTGAGTCAAATAAAGCGTTACTGGCACTTTACCTTACAGTGTTCGGTAATATTACGCTCGTGCTCTACATCCGTCCGGGCAAAGTAGGTTACATCGTCATCACCGCTCAAAAAGAACAGGTAATCATTACTTGCTGGGCTCGCCACGGCCTGAAGAGCGCTTAGTTGTGGATTAGAGATAGGCGTTGGGGGCAGACCCTTATTGATTCGCGTGTTATATGGGGAGTTTAGTTTAGGTGTCGCTTCAACTCCAAGCAAACTCGCTCCATAGATATACGTCACATCACTCCCCAGTACCATATCGGCATCGAGGCGATTATAGAATACGCTTGCAACCTTCCTCTGATCTTCACTCCCCGGTACTTCGCGCTGCACAATTGAGGCTAACGTCAGGCCCTGGTACACGCTAAGTCCGTGAGCAGCAAAACCGGCTGCTACGTTATTTTCAGTCATTACGTCGCTAAAGTGATCAAAAATACGTTCAAAGATTGTTTGTAAGGTTTCGTCGCTCAGTACGTTATACGTATCCGGATAGAAAAAGCCTTCAAGTGATGTTTGGCTCCCGCGCGAATTTACCAGCGGATTGCTGTAGGTTGCAGTCATTGCCGCATCTATCTCAGTGCCAGAATATCCATGATTACCAAGCATTGTGCGGATATCCTTAAGGGTTTGCCCGGGGAGGATGGTGATTGAAAATTCATCTGTTTTACCGCTTACAAGGTGTGAGACAATGTCGCGAACGGACTGATTAGGCGCAAAAGCATACGTCCCGGCTTGAAGTTTATTCTCTTCACCACCCAATCGCGTATAAATTTGAAAGGCATAGGCGCTACGAATAAGATGAGCGTCTTTTAACTCCTGAGCAATCTGATCGGGTTGTGTACCAGATTTGATAGTGAGTCGAACGTGATTGGCGTCTCCAGCGTCAA
>Ga0210040_10010494_pt1 | contig 10609 bp, 5 predicted proteins | sample CryGeyCG12114_NA_FD_185462 | JGI IMG/M metagenome (GOLD analysis project Ga0210040, IMG submission 185462) | Groundwater microbial communities from aquifer - Crystal Geyser CG19_WC_8/21/14_NA (SPAdes) (version 2) | ecosystem: Environmental > Aquatic > Deep subsurface > Groundwater | place: USA...
TGACAGCACCGTCCGGCCCGACAGGTCCGCGGTGAGCTGGCAGAGCAGCGCGTTCTGGCTCCCCCCGCCGACGACGTGCAGCACCTCCACGGACTGGCCGGCAAGCCGTTCCGCCTCGGCGGTGGTGCGGGCGTAGGCGACGGCGAGGGAGTCCAGGATGCTGCGCACGACCGCGGCCGGGGTCTCGGGCAGCACCTGACCGGCGGCCGCCACCGCGCGCCGGATCCGTGCCGGCATGTCGCCCGGAGCGATCAGCTCGGCGGCGTCCACGTCGAAGGTCGGCCCACCCGCCGGCATCGCGGCGGCGTCGGCGAGCAGGGCGTCCTGGTGGAGCGTCAGGCCCTGCTGGGCCCAGGTGCGCAGGCTCTCCTGCAGCAGCCACAGGCCGCCCTCGTTGCGCAGGTAGCGGGTGCGGCCGTCCACCCCGCCCTCGTTGGTGAAGTTCGCGGCCCGGCTGGCCGGGGTCAGCACCGGGGCGTCCAGCTCCAGGCCCACCAGCGACCAGGTGCCGGAGGAGACGTAGGCGAAGGTCCGACCCTGCGCCGGCACCCCGACCACGGCCGAGGCGGTGTCGTGGGAACCGACGGCGACGACGGTCGTCGACGGGTCCAGGCCGGTCTGCCGGGCCAACGCCGGCAGCAGCGGCCCGAGGGTCTCCCCGGGCTGGATGAGCGGCGGGAACAGGTCCAGGGGTAGCCCGAGGGCCTCCAGCAGCTCGTTCGACCAGGTCCTGGTGGTGGCGTCGAGCAGGCCGGTGGTGGAGGCGTTGGTCGCCTCGGTCCGCCGCTCCCCGGTGAGCCAGTAGGCGAGCAGGTCGGGCAGCAGCAGGGCCTGGGCGACCCGTGGCCAGAGCGGACCCTGCCGCTCCGCCGACAGCTGGTACAGCGTGTTGAATGGCAGGAACTGCAGCCCGGTGACGGCGTAGAGCCGGGCCGGGTCCACCCGGCGGTGGACGAGGTCGACGACGGCGTCGGTGCGGCTGTCGCGGTAGGCGACCGGCTCGGCCAGCAGCTGCCCGTCGGCGCCGAGCAGGCCGTAGTCGACCGCCCAGGTGTCCAGGCCGAGGCTGCGGACTCCCGGGTGGCGCGCCGCCAGCGAGGCCAGCCCCACCAGCACCTCGGCGAACAGGCCGCTGAGGTCCCAGCGGAGGTGGCCGTCCGCCTCGGTGGCGGCGTTGGCGAAGCGGTGCACGACCTCGAGCTGCAGCCCGTCGGCGTCCAGCACACCGGCGACGACGCGGCCGCTGGACGCCCCGATGTCGATCGCGCCGAAGACGGCCCCTTCGGCAGGCTCAGGGCGCGCGGGTGCGCTCACCGCAGGAAGGCGGCGGCGACGCCGGCGTCGACGGGGACGTGCAGGCCGGTGGTGTGGCTGAGGTCGGACGAGCAGAGCACGAACACCGCGTTGGCCACGTGCTCGGGCAGCACCTCCCGCTTCAGCAGGGTCCGCTGGGCGTAGTAGGCGCCCAGCTCCTCCTCGGGCACCCCGTAGACCGCGGCCCGCTTCGCGCCCCAGCCGCCGGCGAAGATGCCCGAGCCGCGGACGACGCCGTCGGGGTTGATGCCGTTGACCTTGACGCCGTGCTCGCCGAGCTCGGCGGCGAGCAGCCGGACCTGGTGGCCCTGGTCGGCCTTGGTGGCGGAGTACGCGATGTTGTTGGGGCCGGCGAACACCGAGTTCTTCGAGGAGATGTAGACGACGTCGCCGCCCAGTCCCTGCTCGATCAGCACCTTGGCCGCAGCCCGCGAGACCAGGAACGAGCCCTTGGCCATCACCGCGTGCTGGAGCTCCCAGTCGGCGACGGTGGTGTCCAGCAGCGACTTGGACAGCGACAGCCCGGCGTTGTTGACTACGAGGTCCAGCCCGCCGAAGGCCAGCACGCAGGCGTCGACGGCCGCCTGCACGGCGGCCTCGTCGGTGACGTCGGCGGCGACCCCCAGTGCGACGTCGGTCGATCCGATCTCCGCGGCCGCGGCCCGGGCCTTCTCGGCGTCGAGGTCGGCGATGACGACGCAGGCGCCCTCGGCTGCGAGCCGGGTGGCGATCGCCTTGCCGATCCCGGAGGCGGCCCCGGTGACCAGGGCGATCCGGGTGGCCAGCGGCTTCGGGGCGGGCATCCGCTGGAGCTTGGCCTCCTCCAGCGCCCAGTACTCAATCCGGAACTTCTCGGCCTCGTCGATCGGCGCGTAGCGCGAGATGCCCTCCGCGCCGCGCATCACGTTGATGGCGTTGACGTAGAACTCACCCGCCACCCGAGCCGTCTGCTTGTCCTTGCCGTAGGAGAACATCCCGACGCCGGGGACCAGGACGATGCTCGGGTCGGCCCCGCGGATCGCGGGGGAGTCCGGTGTCGCGTGCCGGTCGTAGTAGGCCTGGTAGTCCTCCCGGTAGGCGGCGTGCAGCTCGCCGGCCCGTGCGATCTGGTCCTCGACCGGGGCGTCGGCCGGCAGGTCCAGGACCAGCGGCTTCACCTTGGTGCGCAGGAAGTGGTCGGGGCAGGAGGTGCCGAGGGCGGCCAGCCGGGGGTGCTCGGCGGCCGCGAGGAAGTCCAGCACGACGTCGCTGTCGGTGAAGTGGCCGACCACCGGCCGGTCGTGCGAGGCGATCGCGCGCAGGGCCGGGGCCAGCGCGGCGGCCTTGGCGCGCCGCTCGGCCTCGGGCAGGGCGGCGTGACCCGGGAGGGCGGGGCCGAAGGGCTCGGGTCGGCTGTGCTCGGTGATCCAGGCGGCCGCGGTGTCGATGATCGCCAGGCTGCGCTGCTCGGCCTCCGCCGACGTGGCGCCCCAGGCGGTGATCCCGTGCCCGCCGAGGATGCAGCCGACGGCGTCGGGGTGGGTCGCCTGGATCGCGGCGATGTCCAGCCCGAGCTGGAAACCGGGGCGCCGCCACGGCACCCAGACGACGGTGTCGCCGAAGATCTCCCGGGTCAGCGCCTCGCCGTCGGCGGCCGTGGCCAGGGCGATGCCGGCGTCGGGGTGCAGGTGGTCGACGTGCGCGGCGTCCACCAGGGCGTGCATCGCGGTGTCGATGCTCGGCGCCGCCCCACCCTTCCCGTGCAGGCAGTAGTCGAACGCCGCAACCATGGCGTCCTCCTGCTCGACGCCGGGGTAGACGTCGGCCAGCGCGCGCACCCGGTCGAGCCGCAGCACGGCCAGCCCCTTCTCGGCCAGAGTGCCGAGGTCACCCCCGGAGCCCTTGACCCAGAGCAGCTCGACCTCCTGCCCCGTCACCGGGTCGGTCGCGGTGCCCTTCGCCGAGGTGTTGCCGCCGGCGTAGTTGGTGTTCTTCGGGTCGGCGCCGAGCCGGTTCGAGCGGCCGATCAGGTCAGCGACGGTCTGATTCATGGAGGTCCTTGTGGTGGGGGTGTCAGGCCGGGCGCGCCGGATGTCGCGCCGGCGTGCTGAGGAGGAGAGCGCGAACACGCTTTTCGTTTGCGATCGACGACGAAGTAGCCGGGTCAGAGCGACATCCGCTGCCGGAGCGGAGCGGAGGCCATCAACTAGGCGCCCCAGCCCGACTGGCTACCGCCCACCCGCTCAGCGGCGAGGCGCTGCTGGTGGCCCGACTCGGCGTAGGCGCGCACCGGGTGGGCGGGCAGGCCGCGGCTCTCCCGCCAGGCGGCGAGGTCGGGGCGGACGTCGGTGTAGAAGGCGTCCATCAAGATCTCGTTGGCGCCGAGCACGTCGTGGGCCTCCTGCGCCCCCCGCAGCGCGACGGCGTCCACCAGCAGGGCGCGGGCGGTCATCTCCTGCACGTTGAGCACCGAGCGGATCTGGCCCGGGATCTTGTCCTCGACGTTGTGGCACTGGTCGAGCATGAACGCCACCGGGGAGTCCGGTCCGAAACCGCCGCCGCGGACCACCTCGTAGAGGATCCGGAACAGCTGGAAGGGGTCCGCGGCACCGACGATCAGGTCGTCGTCGGCGTAGAAGCGGGAGTTGAAGTCGAAGGAGCCGAGCTTTTCCAGCCGCAGCAGCTGGGCGACGATGAACTCGATGTTGGTGCCCGGCGCGTGGTGGCCGGTGTCCAGGCAGACCATCGCGCGGTCGCCGAGGGCGCTCACCTGGGCGTAGGAGGTGCCCCAGTCCGGGACGTCGGTGTGGTAGAACGCCGGCTCGAAGAACTTGTACTCCAGCACCAGCCGCTGCGCCGGCCCGAGCCGGTCGTAGATCGTCTGCAGGCTCTCGGCGAGCCGGTCCTGGCGACCACGGATGTCGCCCTGCCCGGGGTAGTTGGTGCCGTCGGCCAGCCAGATCTTGAGGTCCTGCGACCCCGTCTGGTCCATGATCTCGATGCACTCGACGTGGTGCTCGACGGCCTTGCGCCGGACCGCCTCGTCGACGTGGGTCAGGCTGCCGAACTTGTACAGGTCGTCCTGGAACGTGTTGGAGTTGACGGTCCCGAGCTGCAGGCCGTGGTCGCCCGCAAACCGGCGCAGGGCGGCGTAGTCGTCGACCTGGTCCCAGGGGATGTGCAGCGCCACCTTCGGCGCGAGCCCGGTCAGCTCGTGCACCTTCGCCGCGTCGGCGATCTTCTCCTGCACCGTGCGGGGGGTGCCGGGCGTGCTGAACACCCGGAAGCGGGTACCGGAGTTGCCGAACGCCCAGGAGGGCAGCTCGATGGCCTGGTCGGCCAGCTGGTCGGCGATGTCGGCGAATGCCACCACGGTCACTCCTCGATGAGACGTTTCAAGTCGGCAGCATGGTAGCCGCGGTACCGCGGGCCGCGCAACGACGGGAGGACCGAGCGCGACCGTTGACAACCCGGCGCGGCGGGTGGTTGCCTCGCTCTAGATCGTTTCATCGCGGTCACCCGATCGCCCCACCCGACCCCAGGAGTGTCATGCCCGACTGGTCTGCCGCCCTCATCGTGCCTGACTCGGACTTCAACGGGGCACCGCTGCTCCGCCGTGAGTTCGAGCTGGAGCCCGACCACGGCGATGTCACCTCGGCCACGCTGCACGCGACCGCGCACGGTGTGTTCGAAGCGTTCCTCAACGGTCAGCCGGTGTCCGACGACGTGCTGAGCCCGGGCTGGAGCGCGTACGAGTGGCGGCTGCGCTACCGCAGCTACGACGTGACCGCGCTGCTGTCGTCCACATCGGTGCTGGGCCTCGCCCTGGGCAACGGCTGGTTCCGGGGACGGCTGGGCTGGAACGGCGGCCGGAACTACTACGGCTCCGAGCTCGGGGCCTTCGCCCAGCTGGAGATCAGCTTCGCCGACGGTCACGTCCAGCGCGTGGTGACCGACGACGCGTGGACCGCCGGACCCTCGGCCGTGCTGGGCAACGACCTCTACGACGGCCAGACCGTCGACGCCCGGCGGGCGTCCGACGCGTGGCTGCAGCCGGGGTTCCTGGGCCAGGGCTGGACCGGCGTGCACACCGGGGAGCTCGACTCCCAGACCCTGACGCCCTACATCGGGCCGCCCGTCCGCCGGCAGGCCGAGCTGGCCCCGGTCCGCACCTGGACCTCACCGGCGGGCCGGACCCTGGTCGACTTCGGCCAGAACCTCGTCGGCTGGGTCCGGGTCCGGGTCAGCGGCCCGGCGGGCACCGAGGTCACCCTGCGGCACGCGGAGGTGCTCGAGCACGACGAGCTGGGCGTGCGGCCGCTGCGGAGCGCCCTGGCCACGGACCGCTTCATCCTGAGCGGCGCGGACGACGTCTTCGAGCCCACCTTCACCTTCCACGGTTTCCGCTACGCCGAGGTCGAGGGGTGGCCGGGCGAGCTGGCCGGCGGCGCGCTCACTGCCGTGGTCGTCAGCTCCGAGCTGGAGCGGATCGGGGAGTTCTCCTGCTCCCACGAGCTGCTCAACCAGCTGCACAGCAACGCGGTGTGGGGGACCGTGGGCAACTTCCTGGACGTGCCCACCGACTGCCCGCAGCGCGACGAACGCCTCGGCTGGACCGGCGACATCGCCGCGTTCACCCCCTCGGCGGCGTTCCTCTTCGACGTCGAGGCCTTCCTGCGCGACTGGCTGGCGGACCTGGCCGCCGAGCAGCAGGCGGCCGATGGCATGGTGGCCTTCGTCATCCCCGACGTCCTCAAGTACGTGACCAAGGACGACCCCGAGGCATCCTCCTTCCCCGAGCCTGACTCGACCGCGGTCTGGAGCGACGCGGCCGTGTGGGTGCCCTGGGCGCTCTGGCAGGCCTACGGCGACCGCTCGGTGCTGGTCGACCAGTTCGACTCCATGGCCGCGCACGTCGCCCGGGTGGAGACGCTGACCTCGCCGACCGGCCTGTGGGACACGGGCTTCCAGTTCGGCGACTGGCTCGACCCCACCGCACCGCCGGAGAACCCCATCCTGGCCAAGGCCGACAACGGTGTCGTGGCCACCGCCTGCCTGGTCAGGAGCGCCACCATCGTCGCCGAGGCGGCGGCCCTGCTCGGCCGGGACGAGGACCGGGCCCGCTTCGAGGAGCTCGCCGCCCGTACCCGGGCGGCGTTCGGCGAGCACTACGTCACCGACGACGGCCGGATCGCCAGCGACGCGGTGACGGTGTACGCGCTGGCCGTCGCCTTCGGGCTGCTCGAGGGCGAGCGGCTCCGCCTCGCCGGCGAGCGGCTGGCCGAGCTGGTCGAGGAGGGGGGATTCCACATCCAGACGGGCTTCGCCGGCACGCCCTTCGTCACCGACGCGCTGACGGTGACCGGCCACCTCGACGTCGCCTACCGGCTGCTGCTGCAGGAGGAGTGCCCGTCGTGGCTCTACCCGGTCACCATGGGCGCCACGACCATCTGGGAGCGCTGGGACTCCATGCTCCCCGACGGCACCATCAACCCGGGGCAGATGACCAGCTTCAACCACTACGCCCTGGGCGCGGTCGTGGACTGGTTGCACCGCACGGTGGGCGGGCTGGCCCCGCTGGAGCCGGGGTACGCCAAGGTGCTGGTCGCACCCCAGCCGGGGGGTGGCATGACCTGGGCCAAGACCGCCTTGGCGACCCGTCGCGGCCGGGTCGCGGTCTCCTGGTCGACCGAGGGAGCGGATGGCTTCTCCCTGGAGGTCGAGCTGCCCGAGGGAGTCGAGGCACTGCTCAGGCTGCCCGACGGCAGCGAGCGCGAGGTCGGGTCGGGAACGCACCGCCTGTCCGCCGAGCCCACCCGGGCCTGATGCGGAGGCGGACCCGCAGGGGAGGTTGCGGGTCCGCCTCGATCGTTTCAGGTTGTGCTCCTCCGCGAGCCCTGTTGCGCCGTCTGATGAGCTCCACGAGCAGGCTCGACCCCACCGCAGATCTGCTCGTCGGATCGGTAAGCGCTATCCGTCCGTGACTTCGCTGCTACTGCGCTGACCAGGGGCGACGACCGCCTGCTCGCGCTTCGGGGCGGGCTCGCGGTGTTGCCGAACCCGGGAAGCGGCTGATGGTTGACGGACGATGCCCGATCCGCTAGCGTCCTCGCTTGAAACGATCCAGGCGACGATGCCGATCGGCCTCAGGGTCCCGTCTGCTCTTCGCTGCCACCTACAACGGAGGTCCCATGAGGTTCAGCACGTCGACCCGGCGCGGTCTCGCGCTCGCGGCCCTGGCCACGGCCAGCGCCCTGACCGTCACCGGCTGCAGCGCCGGCAGCCTGGGCAGCAGCACCGACGACGGAGCCGGTGAGGGCTCGGTCACCATCACCTACCTGCTCGGCGGCAACGACGACGCGACCGTGGCCAGCGCGGCCGAGCTCATCGAGGCTTTCCAGGCGGAGAACCCGACCATCACGGTCGAGACCGAGTCCCGGCCCGGCGGTTCCGACGGGGACAACCTGATCAAGACCAAGTTGTCGACCCAGGACATGGCCGACGTCTTCGCCTACAACAACGGCTCGCTGCTGGCGGCTCTCAAGCCGACCACCAACCTCGTCCCGATGACCGACCAGCCGTGGGCCGCGACCCTGGACAAGGTCTTCGTGGACGCCACCACGGTGGACGGACAGCTCTTCGGCGCTCCGAACGGCACGGCCTTCGGCGGCGGGATGCTCTACAACACGAAGGTCTACGAGGAGCTGGGCCTGGAGATCCCCAAGACCTGGGACGCGTTCATGGCCAACAACGACAAGATCAAGGCGGCCGGGATCACGCCGGTCGAGGCCACCTACGGCGACACCTGGACCTCGCAGCTGCCGGTGCTCGCCGACTACGCCAACGTGGAGGCGGCGAACCCGGACTTCGCCGCGCAGTACACGGCGGGCCAGGCGAAGTACGCCAGCACCCCCGCCGCGCTCAAGGGCTTCCAGCACATCGAGGAGCTGAGCGAGGGCGGGTACTTCAACAAGAACTTCGCCTCCGCGAAGTTCAACGACGGGCTGAAGGACATCTCCAGCGGCAAGGCGGCGCACTACCCGCAGATCGGCTCCGTCGTGGCCGGCCTCGACGCCCTGTCCGACGGCAAGACCAACGATGTGGGGATGTTCGCCTGGCCTGGCGAGGACGCCACCAGGAACACGTTGACGGTGTGGTCGCCCAACGCCCTGTACGTCCCGAAGACGACCGAGGGCGACGAGCTCGAGGCCGCCAAGAAGTTCATCGAGTTCAGCCAGACCCAGCCCGGCTGCGACGCGGTCAGCAGCGCCGCCCTGCCGACCGGCCCGTACCTCAGCTCGAACTGCACGCTGCCGGACGACGTCATCACCGTCGCCAAGGACACCAGCGCCTACTTCGAGGCCGGGAACGTCAGCCCGGCGCTGGAGTTCAAGTCGCCCATCAAGGGGCCCTCGCTGGAGCAGATCTGCATCCAGGTCGGGACCGGCCAGGTCAGCGGCGACAAGGGCGCGGCGCTCTACGACGCCGACGTCAAGAAGCAGGCCCAGCAGCTCGGCCTGCCCGGCTGGGACTGACCTTCCGCCCGGACGAGCCTCTGCCCGGACGAGCCTCTGCCCGGACGAGCCTCTGCCCGGACGAGCCTCCGCCCTGACCGCCCGGTCCTGCCGTCGGTCCCCCAGGGGACCGACGGCAGGGCGCCACCCGAAAGGTCTCCCATGGCCAACACGCTCAGCACCACGGACGCGACGCGGCTGGCGCCGGCCCGTCCGGGCGCCCAGCCCAGTCCCACGCGGCGCGGGCGGACGGGGCCGTACCCCTACTGGTTCTACCTCCCGGGTGCGGTGATCTACGGGCTGTTCTTCGTGATCCCCACGTTCGCGTCGTTCTACTACTCGTTCACCCGGTGGGACCTGTTCACGTCCACCTGGATCGGGTTCGACAACTACCGCACCTTCTTCCAGGAGCAGGCCCTCCTGATCGGGATGCGCAACACCCTCGTCTACGCCTTCCTGACGTCGGCGCTCAAGGTCGTCATCGGGATGGCCCTGGCCGTCCTGCTGACCTCGCAGATCATCGCCCGGGGCTACCTGCGGTCCGTGATCTTCTTCCCCGTCCTCGTCAGCACCATCGGGGTGGGCATCGCCTTCACGGTGCTGATGAACCCCGAGCAGGGGCTGATCAACCAGGGGCTGGCGTCGCTGGGGATCACCGGTCCCGGCTGGCTGACCAACCCCGACCTGGCCATCTACTCGGTCGGCCTGGTGGACATCTGGAAGGGCGTCGGTCTCGCGACGGTCATCTTCATCGCGGGGCTGGTCTCCATCCCGCAGGAGTACTACGAGGCCGCGCGGGTGGACGGTGCCAGCCGCTGGCAGTCCTTCCGCCAGATCACCCTGCCGCTCGCCAAGCCGGCCACGGCCAGCGTGATCACGCTGTCGCTGATCGGCGGGCTGCGCTCGTTCGACCTGATCTGGGCGATGACCAAGGGCGGTCCCGGCTTCGCCTCCGACGTCATCGCCTCGGTGATCTACAAGCAGTACCAGGCCGGCTTCTTCGGGCTCTCGACGGCGGGCAACGTGGTGCTCTTCCTGCTGGTGACCCTGATCGTCGTCCCCCTCACCTACTGGCTCAACAAGAACGAGGTCAGCTGATGAAGAACGTGCGCGGGACCCTGATCGGGTCGGCCTCGATCGTCGTGACCTTCGTGGTCTTCATCATCCCGTTCCTGTTCGTCATCTCCATCGCCGGCAAGAGCGTGCGCGAGGCCGCCGACCTGAAGTTCTCGATCCCGACCCGCTTCGTGCTGCTCGACAACCTGGTGCAGGTGGTCCAGGCGCGCGACTTCATCATGGTGATCGCCTTCATCAACTCGGTGATCCTCACGGTGGTCAGCGTCGCCGTCCTGGTCGTCCTCGGCTCGATGATCGCCTACGTGCTGCAGCGGCGGACCGGCAAGCTCAACGTCGCGGTCGGCCTGCTGGTGCTGGCCGGGCTGATCGTGCCCCCGGCCGTGGTGCCGACGATCTGGGTGCTGCAGAGCGTCGGGCTGTTCAAGACGATGCCGGGGCTCATCCTGGTCGAGATCGCCTTCGGGCTGCCCTTCTGCATCCTGCTCTTCCGCGCCTTCATCGCCGGCATCCCGCGCGAGCTGGACGAGGCTGCCCGGGTGGACGGGGCGAGCCCGATCCGCACCTTCTTCCAGGTGATCTTCCCGGTGCTGCGCTCGGTGATCATGACCGTGATCATCTTGCAGTCCGTGGCCATCTACAACGACTTCCAGAACCCGCTCTACTTCCTGCCGGGCACCCAGAACGCGACGGTGCAGCTGACCCTGTTCAACTTCCAGAGCCAGTTC
>Ga0210040_10010495_pt1 | contig 10609 bp, 7 predicted proteins | sample CryGeyCG12114_NA_FD_185462 | JGI IMG/M metagenome (GOLD analysis project Ga0210040, IMG submission 185462) | Groundwater microbial communities from aquifer - Crystal Geyser CG19_WC_8/21/14_NA (SPAdes) (version 2) | ecosystem: Environmental > Aquatic > Deep subsurface > Groundwater | place: USA...
TCGTTATCCTAGTAACTGGCAAAAAGTAATCACTGCCAAATAACTTTGAGCTGAAATAGCTGTACTTTAATTTTGAAATTCCGTGCACACACACGGACACACGGAATAGCGTCGATTATGTTATGATAGGTGACTGTTAAAAATACGTATGGATGATTTGATAGCGTGTAAAGCCACACCATCCCTTAGTTTACTACACAAGTTAAATCTCCGTCTTAAGTCTTCAAACTGCTTATAAATGGTTTCTCTTGCTCCAATTAACAATCCAATGATTTCCACACTGTTCAACGAATATTGTTGCATTATATTTGATATGCATGGTTCGTAGATTCCTACTTTTTCCTGATGTACATCGTTGGCCTGGGCTTCATCTCTTTCAAATCTTATGGTTGGATCTATCATCCATGATTTTCGCGTGGTCTCATCAATAACTAATATATCAAATCTTCTGGTTGATCCACCTATTGCATGACAGTTTTTTCTTCCACAACTGTGTATTGTTTTCGGAATTCAGCTGCTATTAATTTTCTAATGTGATTGTGTCTAGCTGTGCGTTGAAGTGCTCCATGAGGACAATTGCCTAAGACATGTGAAAGGGTTTCAGTCTCGCTACAATGCCTGCAGCGGTTGCCATCTAGGCTACGTCCCGGTACACTCCTAACTGGAGCTACATTAAAGATCATTTTAACTGCAGCAATCCATTCTGATGATGTCAATCCCTCTTGTGTTGTGTGCCATTTATTTGCAGCAGGAACTTCTTGGTAGCACACGACACCTTTTCCTTTATGAGGTAGTGCACACCATGCCTGAAATTGTTCTTTTCTCAACTGTTTTCTTATATTTTGGGTGGTACATTTTGTTGTCAGCTTAACTCCAAGATTGTTCACACATTCAGTGATTTCCGATTGTGGGTCCCGGCATGCTAATATATGAGGGTTTTCCGAGTGGAGGATTATGAGATTCATATTAATTGTTTGTAATACAGCTTCCCACTGTGCTTTAGGTAAACCCAAGCCTTTTACATTTTTTGGTGAAAATAACATCGCGTTTTGTGAGTGCTAGGGATCCAATTATTTCCTTGGCTATACTTCGAATCATGACATCCATTTTTTCGAGAAATACTTTTCTTAGCTTACTCAATGGAGCGTTTTGAAACGGGTACACAACTTTGGGCCATATGTATTCACACATTATTTTAATTTTTTGATGAGGATGTAACATCTGAGTGGACACTAATTTTTCAAGATCAGCATGTAAATTTTTCATCACCTGGTCTTCATCAAAAATGATCTCTTCTCTGAAATTTACCCCAAGGTATTTAATTGTATCATTTGTTGAAATGCTTCGTATGATGTCGTCATTCCCCAAGTTAATATCTTTAGTTACAAGGATTACTTTCTCCAGTATGATGGCATTTGATTTACTAAAGTTAATTCGCATTCCTAATTCTTCGAAACTATGCTTAGCTTGCATTACGAGTTCCGTCGCTTCTTGAATTCCCCTTGCTATTAAAGTTGTGTCGTCTGCAAATCCTGCCACCGACAATGTTGGAAGATCAGGCTGAATTTGGTAACCAAAATGGTCCGATACAGTATTTTCAGATAGATTGTCTAATATTGGGTTTATTGCGACGTTAAAAAGAATTGGACACAGAGGACTCCCTTGAAAGACTCCGCGCTTGAAGAAAATTTTTTTCGACTTTCCTTGAGCTGTTTGTATTTGTGTACAGTTTCCTTTAATCAAATTTGATATGCACGTATGCAATGGAGTTGTAATTCCGAATGTCTTCAACGGTTCAATTAAATGTTCATGCCCCACATTGTCATAAGCTTGTAAAATGTCGAGGAACACGATAGCCACATCTTTTTTGTCTTGTTTTGCTGATTTTAACACACAATCTACCAAACTGGTATTAATAAATGTTCCGGGCATTGCCATGAATCCTCTTTGGTTTTCATTCAGCTGGATGAATCTTCTCAGTTTACGTTCGACTACTCGTTCTATTATTCTGCGAATTATTGAGCACACTGATATTGTACGCCAATTGGAACATTCATTTTTGTCTCCTTTTTTGTAAATCAGTACAGTTCTTGCCAATTTCAGAGACTCTGGTACGAATCCATTCCTTAGAATCTTGGTTGCCATCAGCGCCAGGAGATTAAAACAATCTACTTTTTTGAGAACTCCAATTAAAATGTTATCTGGCCCAGCAGCTGTATCTTTGTTTATCCCTATAGTTAATTCTTCAATTTCATTGTCATTTGTTGTTACACTTGATTCAGAAGATTCGTCAATTTCTTTCTGTACTTCTACATTCATGTATGCATATTCCTGTAGCCTTGAATCATTTTCTACTTCCCATCTATTTTGGAATGATGACCCAATTTTTTCTAATGAAATAGAGCAAGTTTTTGGTCTACCGGTGGTCATTATTTGCTGTACACACTTTTTTCGGTGATAGTAAAGCAGGTGCTGCAGTAGTGGTAGGTAATAAAAATAGTGTGGACGTTCCTCAATGCAAACCGTTTTATGATTTACCATGGGGACTTGGCCCTTATGAAAGTGGTTGCCAGTAAGTGCATGGGTAAGTAGGTAATAAAAATAGTGTAGACGTTCTTCAATGCAAGCTGTTCTATGATTTTAGCCTTGTTGAGATGCATTCGTATGAAGAAGACAAATGAAATGTACGTAGAAAAAATCTTTCCAGAAGCCTACTGTCCACAATGCATTGGCTGTGTATGTAAGGGTCTGACCATATTTCCTCGCACAAGAGGGAGACTTAAGTACAAGAAAACCTAAACCGGGATGATTTTTCTCACACATTTTTTGCCTTTGACACACACATATTAACTACTGGCATGCAACAAATGGATAAAATATAAAATACTGGCAACTGGAAAAATTAAAAATAATCAAATAGTCGAAATTAAACACGGTCAAAATTTAACTCACAATGGTGTACAACACTCAAGTTCAATCCAAATTCCAAAATATAAACTTCTGGCATGCAACAAATGGATAGTTAAGAATTAATTATAAAATACTGGCATAGTCCAAAAAAACTAAATACGGTCAAAATTTTCAAGAATTAACTCACAATGGTGCAAAACACTATAAATTTTACAAGTGTTGCACTTGAGTTCGATCCAACAACGGCACACGCCGTATAAAAGCTCAATTGCTAAGGGTGCAGTGTTGAGCTGGATGATCATGGTTTGAACGTCCTTTTTCTTTCTCGAGATGGTGAAGAATGGCACTTCATCTTGTTCGTCGTTGATGTAGGCGCAAGCCTTTCTTTTGAAGCGTAATTAATGAGCTGTGCCCAGATCCGCTCCTTGATGACAGTCAGAGCTTCTCGGATCATATATGAATATGAAAATATTTATTAAGAGTTATTTGTGTGGTACGTATTTGTTACGTATGGCTAAAATGAATGAGATGATAAAAAATATGAATAAAATATGGCTTACTTTTCAAATAGAGGACGCAGTTCTCCAGATTAGGAGAAGTTAAAGTACTGCGTGGTGGGATCTGAGCACTTGAGTTTTTAAGTTTAAGTTAAGTTTTTTACCCCAGCTCTGAAAGCGGTTATCTTCACTGCCGTTTCAGTTGTCTAGAAACATAGGATTCCACAAAATATCGGTGTGGCCCAAGGGCCACTCACCTTGATTGCATGTTATTGCTTTTCTTTCCGCCAGAGTCGTCCCTTCGAGTTTTATTCTCCATCCTTGAGTTTCGATGACTGCTGACGGTGCAACCGCATCCGAATCGCGAAGAACACCGCATGCTATGCCTTTCAGCACGGTGTACTTTGTCACACGGATTGTGATCACACTGTACAGTGTAAGGATTGAGTGTGGCAGCCAGCCAGCCTGTTGAGTGGCTGCTCTCCCCCTTCCTAAAACTGGCCCAAGACCAATCTTGGACCCTCTGTAGCCTTCCAATGTTGCATAGCATAGGTGATTTTCTCCTCCCGAGGTAGCATATGCATATACTGCTCTGGGGTGATGATACGTTTAGCCACCTGCCAAAATAGTTATTGGCATTATGGGAAAAAATAACTACATCTATGCATACATCGATCATCATCTATAAATTAATTAAAAAAAACTATATCAATTGACACAGAAGTTGGTAAAAATCCATTTTGCTGTAACGTTGTATTTTAATGTGAAAAATGGAATTGAGTGATAATCTGGACTAAAGGTTTCGCAATAGTGGTGAAAGCTACTCTCAAAGAAACTAGGGCACGCGGATTTAAGGTTATCCTTAAAACGTAAGCAATCGCCGCTTTAAAATAGCCGAAAGAAAATTCTCCGATTATTTGAAGGTGATTTTTCGCATCTAATAATTGAGCGTAGTATCGACCAAGGTTTTGCATGCACCAGAGTCTTTTAAACCTGAAGGAGGACTCAATATTAAGATCAATACTAGAGCCACGGTATTTCCTAGAAAACGGTTTCGTAGGTAGTCACGGTATGTGTTAAGTTGTGTTTGGTAAAAACTATCTATTAATTCTTTTAAAAGTACGCCGCAGCTGTATGAACAGTCTCTCTTCACCTGGTAAAAGCTTAACTACCTTTTCAGGATTCGCATAAAATAACTTTCCTTTAAATCGAACGACCAGTTGTCTGTTGTGTATATAGAGAACTTGTACGGTCGCTTTATTTCCGTTATTCTTTAAAAAAAAATTTCCGTTTTTCCTGCTCGGAATTTTTCTAATGTTCTCGCAAGGTACGAAGAAATAGCTATTCATTCGGCACACCTTCCAAAGGGTGTCGGCTTGGTGTGTGGAGGCACTTTCTAAACCTACAATAAACCCGAGCGCCAGCTGACCTGAAGGCTTCACAAAAATTACCCTCTCCGCTACGTGGGTATGGGAGCAATCTCAAAAATGTGTGACTGGTAGGAGCTGCTCACACCAGAATGGGGCAATCGTACCGCTTGGGAAATAGCTAAACTGCATCTATTAAGTAATAAGCGCCTGGTGTTTCAGAAATCTGGTTCCTCTGACCAGGGGATTGTAGCCGCTGAATCCCTCAAAATTGGCTATGCTGCTTGAGAGTAAACACAATGAAAGATGGATACTCGAATATGTTAAACAATGTGGAGTTTAGAGTCATAGATGGTCTTTATTAAGTCACACAAATCATACGAACACACTCGTTGGAGTCAAAAGCTTGAGTGTTAGGAAAACCAAAAAAAAACACACTTAATAAGATACTGAGTAGAAGTACCTACCAGTAGAGTTTAAAACTAACTCCTAGTTAAAAATTCGAACATAAACAAAAACACTAGTGTTAGTCATGCATGGCTAACTACCTAAACCTAAAGGGCCCAAAATAGTCCTATTTTGCGAAGTCAACCAAAAATTGGTTTCTCACGCACTTTATAATGTAGCATGCAATACATTATGTAACGTTTAATACTTAAAACTGCTGTAACTTAAATCTAAATTACCCAAACCAAATGTTTCTTGAAAGCTAATCTATACTTTTAAGAACTACAGTTCTAAGATTTCACTACAATATAAGTTTATTGATATTCTCAAACTCAAACTGCTAAGTAGATGGGGGCTATTCTTGTAGTTGGGGTAAAGTTCTACAAGGAAGTCCTCTTGGGTATGGATAAGACTCTGTATAACTTCTAAGGGTTACTAGTCTATGCAGGCAACAAAAGAATTGGTCGACTACTGTTGAATCCTGAAATATCTCGACTCTCACGTTATGGAGAATTGAAAACAGCTCAATAGCTTCTCCGAAAACTGAAAAATCCCTAGAAAATTCACATTCATAATTCATTCATTAATTCAATCATTCAAAATACGCAGTTTTAAACTCTTTGTACCTAGCTAAGCCTGAATTCATTTGACTACAGCTAATATGCGACGTCCGATTCTAGTCTGACATCCAAATTAATAGCTTGTGAGGGCTAATACGGTTTCCCTCCCAATAAAAACTAGAAACGGATTACTCTCGCAGTTGGCGACAGTAGTGTGTATTTGGAACCATAAGTGCAAATTTTTTGTATAGAGCAAAAAATTTGCAAAAACTCTAAACAATGTGTTTGATGTGTTTTTATTATGAAAAAAGATCGCGATACAAAATTAAAATTGAATGACTATAGGTGCAAATTATGTTCCGAACAAGAATTTAGACTTTATAACTGCATTAAAAATTGGCGCATGGCGGATCGGCGGCAAAGCCGCCGATGCTGCCAGCTGCCCTATAAAAAAAGGAATCCAGTTTTGATGTCGGAATTGTATTACTTATCATCTTAATTATTTATCTGTGTTGGATTAGATATTTTGTTAAGTATAATAATTTGAATTTTTGCCTCATGTTGATCAACTGTTTGCATTCTTGATGTCATTCTTGATGTTTCACCTCCAATACCGCCGCCGTTCGCCGCCGATACCGCCAGACGCTTCCCGCCGCCTGGCCCGGCGCGTGGGACAGCCTGTAGGGCTGCCGATCTAATGCCGACTTACCCGAATCTCTGTCATATTGTTCAGATGCAATGGCGTTTGGAAACGAGGTGTTGCGGTTACCAGGGTCATAAAACTTCCAGTCTGAAAATAAAAAACACCAGTCTTCTAGTTGGCTGTTATAAATCTCAGACAGACATGAAAACATTTAAAAAACTCACAGTTACATTATTCAGCAAATTTTGTGCTTCCACACCCAAGGGATCTGACGTGTATATTGCACTTATTTCATCAGCTTCCTGTAACAGTTGAGGAAATTGAGTTAAAAGATTAGCTGCAACCACAAACAAATAAATACACACACACTCACAGAAAAATTAGTTTGTTTGGAATTGGACTCATAAATATAATTTTTACGATTCACTTACATGAGAATCCGATCCAACCAGATTTTATTTGGTATCTGGTACAGCCATCGTGCCCAGCTCTGCAGGGTGGCTATTGCATTGGAAAGCTGCCACAGCCATCCATGATGGGTCCACGACATCCTTACTATTATAGTGACAGATAGTTGACCCGTTCCAGTAGTTTGCGTAGACGCAATCGCGTCCAACGTAAACATAGCAATTTAAGTTGGGTTCACAATCTAGAAAAAATCAAAAAAAGCAATGCATTGCTATTCTCAAGCTATTAATAGGTAAATCTTCGTTACCCACCTTCTATTCCTCCGTCTACCCCGCTCAAAATGAACCCCAACATCAGCACTGCCCAAAGAAAAAACACATTTGCACTATCTTTGGTATAGTAGGGGGATTGCTGTGCCTGTGTGAGTGTAGGTGTCTGCAGTCTGATTGCTCAGGTAGATTGTTTACTAATACACACTGGATTAATATATTTACACAATAAACTGGTTACGTCTAGCTCCAATCTCTCTCTGACTACATGTCTGGAGAGAGTTCTATTTATACTAAATTAACTCTATTTTGCTCATTATTATGAAGGTTTCATTTTAGACATTAGGTTTCAAAATGAACTTTATTCATAATTGTTGGTTCCGAAGTGGAACCTGTTCATATTTATCGGTTCCAAAATGAACCATCATTGCCTTTATGAGTGCCAAACTGGACTCATTTGTTATCTCAGGTTCCAGAATGGAACCTGTTCACGTACATTGGTTTCAAAATGAAACCTTATCAATATTACGATTATACTACTAGTATGTGGGTAAGTGAGCCAGTAGAGTATGTGAGTTAAAGTTCATTAACTTGACCTTCAACTCGCAAAGCATATTTCCACTTTGCTCACTAACTAACTAACATAATCATTGTGGCCAAGCCTGCCTGGGCTATTGCATTTCCCCTCTAAATTTTACTACGATGAAGAATGTAAAATTTTTATATTTTGCTTAATTACTTATCCATTAACTAGCCTGTTGAATTCGGCTTCCCAGTCAGTCAAGTTGGATTCTGACATCTCGTAGTCGCTCGCATAACACGGTGTGCGGGGAGACGGAATGGGATGCTCATTATTTCAATACTGTCCCAGATATGACCGTGGATTATCTGTTTCTAAAGTGTAGTCCGGAGGAAGTTACGGAGTCTAAATCCTCAATCCCACTTGCCATGGAGTCCGTCCCAGTAAAGTCTGACGCCACCGAGTTTCGTCCTCCAGATTCATAACTTGTAGCTGTGGATGCCACTGAGCGAGGTTCATCCGTTCCATCGGGTGAGGCTGCTGCTTTCTCAATGGGCCTTCCTGTGCGGGGGAATATTAGTGGCCACGAATTATCTTTGTGAGACGGGTCCTGTGAGTCAAAACTAGATTCTGACCCTCCCCAGTTTGGTTCATCTTCTTCAGGTAGTGTGCGTCGCTCATCTGGGATGGAGACAGGTTTCGGGTGTCTCCCTAGTTGTTTCCAAACTACGTTTGGTTCTATTTCCGCCATCCTTCTCCTGAACTGGGGAAACGCCACTCCATTCACAAAGATGTGAAACCAAGTGTATATATCGTAAGTTTCTTCACACAAGAGTTTGTAGATGTCAAACATTTGCCACATTGTTTCGCACTCTTTGGTGGAGAAGGTTATATTTAAATCTATCACTCTAGCACCAAAACGTGCTGGGACTTTTGACAAGTAATGTTTATGTCTTGTAGACACATCTCCGGCCACTAGCCATACTGAGAACATTGAGTTGGACATGTCATTCTTCAATGAAGTCCAATTGTCGTAATACACATGGTCTGCTTTACCATACGAATATCTCAAGATTCTGAAACCGGTTTTCTGTACTGTTTGGATAAACAGCATGCCATCCTCGAACGGCCACAAAAACTGGTTACTCCTTACTTTTATCATTACAAATGAGCACAACCGCTCGTAGTGAGGAAAATGTAGCTTAAATTGGATCTCAGTATTATCCATTTTGTTTAACAAACACAAGTCAACTGAATGCGAAAACTACAATCTAACAGTTTTTATACTATCCTACGATTCTATTTAGCATGAGTAGATAGAAAAAGCAACTACAAGTGCCAAAAAAGGTTATTCACCCCAACTGTTCAAGGTCGACAACTTATATAAACTTACGATATGTTACAGGTAGTTTTTTGCTGCAACTTATATAAACTTAAAGGCCGTCAATAGTTAGTTACAGGAAGTAGTTGTTGATGCTTGTATGTTGATGGAATATAAATGATGGTTTTGTTGAGCGTGTACTCATAAATTAAAAAAGTTGCTTGACAGATGTGACTGTGTGCAAACTAATGAGGACGAGACATATGCAAATTTATGTGTGTAGCAAAATGTGTGCAAATGGGTATAAAGTTACGACTGCATGAATAAAAAACCCGTTTATATGCATATTCAGCATTTTACGACGTGCAAAGGTTATTAAGTTGGGTTAATCATGAAATATTATAATTGCTGAATGGTGTGAGAACAGCGACTGAGCGTATGAATAAAAAACTAGTTTATATGCATATTCAACAGTTTATCGTGTCCAAAGCTTATTGTATGGGTTAAGAATTGCTGAATGGTGTGAGAATTGAAAACCGGATTAACAGGATGAGAAATTGATGATTTAAATATTGTCATAATGTAACCTAATGTATGGAAAAAAAAAATTCTGTTTTCAATATGAATTTCTTGGGGTAAGTTGAGAATTCATATATATATATGCAGCTGTAATATGTAAAATGTTTAAAACAAATTCGTAAAATGGGTGACAAAGCTGTGAACATTCGTTGTGCTCCCGATGAGGAAAGAAGCCTGCCTACCGAAAAAGTAAAAAGGCGGTGAAAAAAAACGATGTGGTGCCTGCGTATAAATTTAAATCCAATTGGTTCGTGGGAATGGATTTACAAGCGATCGAGACGATTTTGAAAGATACATATATTTTCACAATGAATAAAGGTAAGCATAACAAAAATTTCATTGGATTAATTAATTTTAATGAGATATTTGTTATGTTTTAGATATTACAGGTGGAGCAGAACTGTTAGAGGCAGAAGGCTGGTCTGCCCTTAAATTAGAAGATGGTTCCGTCAAGTATTTCATGAAGGACGATGAGGAGGAGGAGGATGAGGCGGCCAAAAGAGAAAAATGGAGCAATAAAATAGACTCTTGGATTCAACAATCTTTGCAGCCAGCGAAAAAACGAAAAAAAGATTAGGTAAGTTTTTTTTGTTTCTTTGCTCTCCATGCGTTAAGCATTTGAGCACATTGTTTAATATTATTTTTCATTGGGTTTTTTTTGCTCCATGTCTTCCAGGTGCTGTCCAAGTCCTGTAGTTTTCCCATCAGAAGGATGGATCGGCAGGCGGTTCGTTCCAGCTTCTCAAACTGGAAAATAAATTTAATTTTAATCAACAAATAAATTTTGGCGACGGAATCGACGGGCTTTGCCCCCATTTTTTTCATTCATTTCCCAAATTTTTGTGTACTTGTTGTAATTGTCGTTGAAGTTGTTGTTTCGATTTTCTTTCCATCTTGTAAGTGTAATTTTAGTAATAAAATGATTACACACTGTAATATTTCCAAAATTCTGGCATGGCTCATAGCCTAATACAGAAAAAATCCGACTTTTTTTCTAAATGCTAATCGTCCATACTTGGGTTCAAATCCTTTCAGAACAATAAAAAACGCATAAAACATACAGAGGAGCAATTAACACAGTCATGAAC
>Ga0210040_10010496_pt1 | contig 10608 bp, 9 predicted proteins | sample CryGeyCG12114_NA_FD_185462 | JGI IMG/M metagenome (GOLD analysis project Ga0210040, IMG submission 185462) | Groundwater microbial communities from aquifer - Crystal Geyser CG19_WC_8/21/14_NA (SPAdes) (version 2) | ecosystem: Environmental > Aquatic > Deep subsurface > Groundwater | place: USA...
GATATCATCCCAAACCAGGAGCACACTGAGAGGCTTCTTCGTCTTTGTACGGGTGCCGTTAGTGCCGCAGTCCACGGAAGACTCGCAGAAGAGGCTATCATATGAAACACCGAGGAGCAAAAGGCCAAAGCACCGTGAGTGAAGATACACGTGAAAGCTAACCCTAGAAAGCTATGCCTAGAATGTTCGCAAACGTCCAGCACAAAACGAAGCCCGTCTACAAATCACCATCACCCTCGTTGCCATCGCTTCCAGCCTCATCGCGCTCGTCGTCCACCTCACCGCCCTAGTCGTCCACCTCACCGCCCTCGTCCTCCACCTCACCGCCCTCGTCCTCCACTTCACCGCCCTCCTCGTCCACCTCACCGCCCTCCTCGCCACCCTCCCCATCACTTTCCTCGTCATCGAAGTGTTCAGCCTCCTTGCTTCCGTTCTTGGTCCGCTTGGTCTTCCCTCCCCTACCTTCCTCATCGTCCCTCCGCTTCCTCTTTCCATTGGACATCCTGGATTGTAGGCTCGTAGTGTTCTGCATCGTCTGCGTCACCGTCATTCCGCCACTTTGCCGCGTGGAGTTGATTGCTGGGATTGGAGCGACCTGCTGCGTTGCCTGCTGTCCACCTGGTGTTGAGCCGGCAGTTGTGGTGATGCTAGTCATCGTAGAAGCGTTCAGCTCGCCTTCGATGTGCGACGCCTTTGTAGTATCCACGGCAGTGCTCCGGCGACCCTCGGCAATGTCCTTCAATGTATGCGCCATGACCGTAGGTGTAAGACCGGTACGAGCTGTCTTATGCGTTTGCTTTTTCTTGTTTGCTCGAGCTTGGGGCTCATCCGGAGTGTCGCTCGACAGGTGTTGGCTATCTCTTCCATGCCTTGGGGCAGTGGGAAGTGACTCAGGTGTTGCTTCTACATCTGATTTGGAAGATGAGTCTGAAGTTGATTCCGGGGTGGATGAACGTCTCGTCCGGTTTGGAGGGCCGCGACCGGTGTTGGAAGGGGATCGGGAGGACCTGGTGTTCCACGTCGGTTCTGCCTCGGAGTCACTGGCATTGTCGTCGTCTTCGTCTCCCTGCCTTGGCCACTTTCTCTGCTCGTCCCTGTTCTCTTGACGGAGCCCGTCCCCTTGGACGCCATCATCATCGCCGAGTTGCTCTTGGACACTATCCTTCTCCTTACTGAGCTGCTGTTGGACACCGTCCTTCGCCTCACTGAGCTGCTCTTGGACACTATCCTCGTTCTCACTGGGCTGCTGTTGGACACCGTCCTTCTCCTCACTGAGCTGCTCTTGGACACTGTCCTTCTCCTCACTGAGCTGCTCTTGGACACTATCCTCCTTCTCACTGGGCTGCTGTTGGACACCGTCCTTCTCCTCACTGAGCTGCTCTTGGACACTGTCCTTCTCCTCACTGAGTTGCTCTTGGACACCGTCGTCCTCCTCACGGAGCTGCTCTTGCATGTCATCCTTCTTGTCGTGCGCGCCTGCTTGGACCAATTCCGCTTGGGTGTGATTGTTCGCCATCTCCTCTATCTTGTCTTTGTTGCTTTCCGACATGTCAGTGTCGGGGATGTCTTGGAGGACGAAGGTGATGATCGAAGAGCAGGTAAGCCTTGATGAAGATGAAGATGGGAGCAGGGAAGTCTTGATGATGAAAAATGAAAAGCCGGAGAGTCTCTGCTTTTAGCATACGGAGCGTTTGCTGAAACTCGTGTGCTAGATCTTTCCGGGGCTTTCGTGAGTGCTTGTTGAGAGCAATCTTTGTGCACGGGAACAACGAGCGATTGCTGTTGATGTTGAAGTTTTCTGCCGATTGTCCATCCGCGTGCAGAGATTGTCCGGCGAAAACGACCACGGAGCAAACGCTACTCGAAAGGTGATTAGCTCAAGGGGCTTGACAAGCTGAGGGTATCGGCTCTCATCCTCCACCAAAGCCCCTACAGCACCACCACACAATGACCGGCGTATTCGATTGGAGACTCCAGAAAGCCATCGGCGACCTGTTGTTCGACGAGAACGGAAAGAGGAGGGTGTCAGAGCAGCTACTTCGCGAACGACCAGTCGGCGACCTCTCGCATCAGCTGAAGCTGACAGAAGAAGCATTGAAGGCAACATGGGACGACTACAAGACAGAACGTGACTGGCGCGGGGAGCTCACTGACCGTCTGATGGGCGGGATACGCATCATGGTACGACCTAGACCAGATGAGAGTCTCCGCCTGCCTGCCTCCCGTGACTTCTATGTGCACAATACTCCTGAGGGTGGCAAGCTTTATGGATCGTTCGACCGCGTCTTCCGCCCGGACGAAAGCAACAGCACAGTCTGGGAAGAGGTTGAGGCATTCATCACTCATTGCATATCCAAAGAACACAAGGAGTGTCTCATCTTTGCTCATGGACGCGGCAACACAGGCAAGACGTACCTGCTCGGCTCGCAGCGAGAGGAGGACAAGCCTGAAGATCGCTCCTTGATCCCACGCGCGATAGATCTCGTGTTCGAGGTCAAGCGACGAATGAACCTTGAAGGATGTTCCGTGGAAGTGTACGCCACCACGGTGGAGTTCCGCGGCGAGCAAGCCTTCGACCTGGATAACGAACGATTACGGACGCCAGCGCAAGTACGTGAGTACCGCTGTTTAGTTGCTGGAGATGCCCATACTCTACTCGACAGGTCCTACAAAGCTCACGAGCGATACCGTGCACGTAATCAGCAAAGGATACTCCGGAAGACGTTGTCAAACCAGTCTCATCACATCTTTGGCCTACACTTCAGTATAAATAGTCGGCCACGGATGTCCATACGATTCATCGACCTTGCAAACGGCGACGATGTTACGGTAGAAGGAGAGGAGTGTAATGACAACGGCGTTGCGGCTTCCCATAGCCTGGATCGATTACGCGATACACTTCGAGATACGCAATCTCGCACGCGCGAAGCTTTGCTGTTCCCTCCATATACGCATAGACCACTCAACGCTCTCGCCAGTGGTGATATGGTATGTCCACACTTGTTGCGCCTTTGGAGGTTGATATGCTAACTTACCTTTGACAGCTCGGCCAGTTCCTCAGACCCGCACTCTCGTCGACGTTCCCGCGCATCTTGTTGATCGGCACCATAGCTCCATATCTCAACAGCACATCCGGCGATGACAAGAAGACGCTAGAGTTTCTGCAGGAGTTTGCTCTGAGCCTGTTACCACCGCGTTGGAAGAAGCAGGAGCCCACTACAACTTCAGAAGATTCTGCGCTTTCCTCGCAGCCGCCCGTGCAACGCGAATCAGCGCGCATAAAGTTGAAGTATGACCATAAGCGCATGCTGATGTGGCAAGAGCAACGGACAGACTTGTCCGAGACAGAAGTTCAGTCGCTTCGTCAAAAGATCAAGGAGAAGAACATGGCTCTCGAAGACCAGAGACTCGCTCGCGAGAGAGAAAAGGATGATCTGACAGCGTCCCAAAAGGAGAATGAACTTCTAAAGGAGCAGATGAAGGCGGATAGGGTGCAACTTGAAGAAGCGGGGAGACATGGGGTGGCATTGGTCCGTGCCAACAACGCAGCAGAGAAAAAGATCCAATGTCTCGAGAAGAAGCTGCGTGAGCTGGAGATGAAGCAGAGCCGCGAGCAGGAGCAAGGTTGACGGTAGCAAAATGTAGGTGTTGGCGCACGGCTGGATATGAGTCCGTAATGCGTCCACGACGAGTAGCCGCACGTATGTAGGAAGCCAGCTCGTGGTCGATGTGCGGGTAGTTATGATAGTCAGATCAAATGGTCTTCGCTTCCCTATCGCGTCGCCTTTCCACTCCTTCCTGGCCAGATATCTTGCTTTTCCAAATTGACAAGTCTTTATAAACTTAATGGTATCTTAGCACAGTATCTAGAGCAAGTGCAATACAGTAATAGACATCGCCCGGCGTCTTGCCTACCCATCCTCGTCGGTCTACGCTCTATCCACCACTCTCGTCATCACTGCTCCTGAACCTGTATACGCCGCCGCTGTTGCTACGGACCTCACGAACGAATTGCTAGGCCTGCGTCCAGTCTTCTCGTCGCCACAAAGGTGATATCGGCTGTTGCCTGCCGCTGATCAGTGATCTTGCACGATTGCGAGGGAAAGACACGGTGAAGCTGCCGCGCTCGCGAAGACCTTCGGTGGTGCAGTTCTGCGCGTTCGCCATGTCTCTTTGTTTACGAAGCTAGGTCCAATGACGATAGCTGCTCGCACGTGCGGTGTGGACGCAAACTGTGATGCGTAGTATCCGTTCCACCGCGAAGTTTTGGAGGGAAGCCAACATGACGGCGATACATCGAACTTCTCGCTATCGGTAAGATTCTAGGAGTATTATTCCAATTGCGTTTGCCCTCGTGTAGCAGTGCTGGTGGGCAACCTAGTGTACGCGCGGCTCGAGTACGTTGAGGAGCCTTATTGAAGAGCACTGTTATACTAGCTTTTCGCGTCTGGCAGCCGTTTAAATAATAAGCGCTTCTAGTTGTTGTTTTATTAACGACGTCGCAACGTTCCTGGCAAGCATGGCCAAAGTTGGCACTTCGCCGTGGATCAGCTCGCGTCCCAATCGACCTTCCCGAGCATTACCAACTCGTTCGCCCTCTCGGCTGCTGGCTTCGTAGTAAGGGTTGAGGGCATATTAGCCCGGCATCCACGTAGAGCAAGAACGACTTGTACCTGAGCTTTCATCGTCAGCGACCCAGTTCTGATATCGTCGAACATCGACATGGAAGCCGCAATGGGAAACCAGGGCTGGGTAAGCGGTTACTGGCTCAAGAGGTCGAAGCCAGGCACTCTTTGCTTGTCGGTTCCGTCCATCTATTGGTTACAACCTTCTTTAATGCCGGCGAGGTGGTCATGGCCGCTGAGCCGGACGTGCAGGAGAGTGTGAACATTGTGCGTATCCTTGTAGAATTGATAGCGAGTGAGGTGCTGTGTGGCAAGGTTAAGTCGAGCTATGATGGGTTGGGAACGACAGTGTCGCAAAAGAGTAGTTGCCTTCCCAAAAGTTCTTCGGTGCAGGAGTGGGATTGGAGTGTTATTGCATTGAGCTACGGTGGGCTGTGGATGGATTTCCCCTACTCACTGAACATTGTCACAACTCTTGAAGAACCGAATCAGATGCAGCAGTCCTCAATGTTCGTGAAGTTTTGCCTTCATGGCCGTCGAGTTTACTAAACTGCCGAACTAGAGAAACCATAAAACAGTCGTGTTAAGTCTGAAGTTGTCAGCCTATAACAGCACAGTTTAGTAGTGCCCACTTACAGTGAAGTGAACCCACATCGACTTAACGCTCCCATCGAAAGTCGTTGCCCGCAACAGGTTGCAGGATCTTTTGAGACCCTCTCCTCCTGCCTGACCAGATCGTCATACATGGCTTCGACAGCCAACCGGGCAGCCAGGAAGCTCGCGTGCATTGCCTGGGCGCTGGAAGAGAAGATCTGAAAGCCCTTTCTTCCGTTGCTGAATCCGGTCTAGCTGCGTTCTGATGGCAGCCTCGTTCTAGTTCTCGTGACATGCTAACAACTTCATGTCTCCCGTTACGCCAAAGCCGCTATACTGCCGCTCTCACTACTTACATCAGAGCCGCTCGATCACTGCTTTACTCAGCATGGTACTTCAAACTTCAACTGCGTCATCACATACACTCAAGCGACGATAGACCGCGAGGTAAACAATGAGATCGCGCGGCTGGGTCTACGGTCTACGGTCTAGCACCGAAATCGCATCCGTCGAGACGCGTATAAGCCATTCCACACGCTAAGACGACTACCATCCCTCTTAAGTACAGCTAATAGCGGCAGCGCATAACCCTGCGAATAGACTAAGTGACGAAGACGTAGGTTGCAAGGGCAGTTAAATTAGCAAGAAGAGTGACCATAAGAGGGAGAGGCGTTGCGGCAGCGCTGAAGGTCGAGATAACAGAGATGGTCGATGGTCCCGAGAGAAGAAGAAGGATGTGCGGCAGACTGTGAAGCATCACGGGAGGAACTTGAACTTGGTAAGAAGATACGTTCTGACATTAGACTGCTTTCTAATATGGTGATTTGCAAATGGAACGTGACACTCGAGAGATGCTTGCCCAAACGTAGATGAACATGTCGAAGGAGTTCATGATACCTCAAATCGCCTTGACGCCTCAGTGTCTCTTCCCAGATATTGACGTATGAGGTTTGGGACGGCCGAGTACCGTCATTTTTCCGCGCCAGATGCGCAGAAAGAGTACCAACGGCTTTCTCACACCCTATTCAGGCTTCAAGCTTGAGATGATCGTGGTCTGGCGAAGAGCGCCGAGAGAAGGTGAAGGTTGTGTCCGGATAGAATCGTCGGAAGGATCACTCGTGGTCCACGAAAAAATGCGTGGAGACGGCGGCGAGTTATCCTCTTATGCTGGCCTTGCGAAGCGAAATTGTGCCGGATACCTGCTCGGTGCTCCGCCAAACTCGGATCTCATGTATAAAGTATTGTTGAAATCGCGTTCGTCTTCCTTGCAGGGGTTCTTGTAGATGACTGGCCTTTTGCGACGACGTCGTGTCGGCGACAAAGCCGCACTCGATTCGTGAACGATTGTCGCGGCAGCAGTGGGCACAACGCACGTTGCAGGCTTCTTAAAACGGCTACGGACACGTTCCGTAGCAGGGACCCGATCGATGCGTACGGGATCCGTGGTTGCAACTTGGTCGTAGTGTGCGTAATCTGTACCAGGACGTCGCGGTGGGCGTGATGCATGCAGTTGGCGCCCAAGCTGCGGTCCGCTGCAGGTTCCTTCGACGGCCTCTCCTTGGACTTCCAGGAGCTCTCGACAAATGCGTATTCGGTCCCCCGCCCTGATGGCGCGTCTGAAGTAGCCCACGTCGCGGCGCCCAAGTTCGTTGCCCGTCTCGTCTCGAAGTATTGCCACATTCGATGCAGAGATGAACAGAAACCCATCATCCGTCCATGCCCGAGGTCTTCCAGGTCTTGCTCGCTGATATACGACGACGAACTTTCGCGTATGGTCCTCGGTGGATGAAGCGGCGCAACGCGGGCCTCGTCTTGTCGGTTGCAACGGCGTAAAGGGCTTGGACGCCATGAGCGCGGAGGTAGAGGGACGACTGCGAGATATCGACGGTAGGCGAGGGTGGACTAGGTTGGAGGGCGGAACTGAGCGATTCTGCGTGTCGCAATTAGCTTGTGATGACGTCGCGCCGCTGTAGCAGCCACTTACCGCCAAAGAAGTCCGCAAAGCAAGGCGTATACCAGCTGCCTTACAACGCCCACAATCGCCTGCTGGTCAACGGAGGTGGCTTTGGGCAAGGCGGACTGTCGTAGACCGGAAAAGGCGATGCGCAGTTGGGGTGCTGACGCAGCATCGTGGAATCGTGATCACGGCTGCGCAGATGCAATCGGCTGCGCAACCATGCCGTACTTCACCCCATCTTCCTCGTGTGCTCTGGGTGTTGCGCCGGCGTGAGGCTAGTCGTGTAGAGGTGTGGAGCCGGCATTAGCATGCGCGCGTCGTGAACGCATTCTGGCGAAGAGATGGACGACGTGTCTGGATTCGAAACGATGCGAAATCGCGGTGGGAGTACTGGGTCGCGCTCGGTGCTGTGACGATGCGCGATGCTGGTGAAGGTGAAGGTGTTGATAGTTGATACCGAGAATGACAAAGGCAAGCTTTGGTGCTGACTAATCATCATGTGACGCACCACATCACAGCCACCACCCTGACGAGCACGTCGATTTGCATCAAGAAACCCAACGATAAGAGATGGAACAACGTGTGTCCTGGGCTTCAAGATCGGCTTCTTGCACACCACACGACCTTATCGCACACCATATGACCTAGATGCGCGGAAAGAACTCCTGACGCCTTCTTCGCTCCCTCTTTGCACGAAAGTTATCGCAGTCAACATCAAGAACAAAGTCACCGGCGCGCTCGAGTCTGACAACGTGGTTGTATAGCGTCCGCACGAGGTACTGCACGATCGCTATTTCTTCTACCCAATTTCACATTTTCCATCCACCATCTCCATAAAACAATTTGCAAGCTTCAATACAACCAACCATTCTCCGCCAAACAATTTGTAATCCCCAAAATTCCAATACCCATACTCACTTATCGTACATCTTAGCCAACATCCCCACACATCAACTGCATCACAAGATTACTTCTGGTAGTAGCCGTTGCGGTGAATATGGGGACAGTTGGACGTGTTCTGGCAGGGAAGTCCCTCCTGAGTAATGCCCAAGCACTGATCATGGGAGCTGCCCCATCCAGATCCGCCCTGGGATCCGCCCACATGCGCGCTTGAGCCCGGGTTGGTCTGCTGCGGCTGAGGTTGAGTTTGAGGGGCCGCTGGAGTTGAGAAGCGGAAGCCGACAAATCCCGTCGAAGCCGGCGGAAGAGGGGCGAACTTCCCGTCAAAGAAGACCATGTCGCCTGGATTCACGCCGCTTGGGTTTTGGTTTTTCTTTCCTGGCATAGCTGGGTTCGTTGGGTTTGGTTTGGTTTGGTTTGGTTTGAAGGTATGAGTCCTGGGAAGATTGAGATGTAGTGGGTTGTAGTTGCGGTTGGTTTGATCGTTTGTGAGCAGGATGAAGGAACAACGCTACAGGCAGTAGACCTACTTATACCTCGTAAGTATGTCAGTCGTGTCTACTCGTTGGTAAGACATTGTGTCAACGGTGCTGCACGGTGAAACACTATCCACACGGGTCTCATATGTCTCCAGTTGGGTCCGCGCGGTGAGACTTGTATCTCGAATTGTCTCTGCTGATTTCCGAACGCTACGAGCCTCTCGCGGAACGTCATCCTTGTCTGCTGGCTCTGCTCCTCGTCACCAGAACTATCCTTCAACTGCCTGAAGAGGTGAAAAGAAAAGAAGGTCGGCTGGGAGCTGGGTTTGAGTAAGCCGATAGTCAGAAGCGTGATGAAATGCTGTCGACGCTCCAGTGCATGTGGAAGAGACGAGCACTGAAATCTCATAGAAACCGTGACGATTATCCGCCGGCTTGAGCGCCTGATAAGGTTGGTGGATGAGAGACTCATTCACTCTAGCTGAATGCCAACTGCGCCGTTCTCTCCGCCTCTTCGTCTTTTCCCTCCCATCAGCGGCCATGACTCCACCCAAGGCGTTACCGCTTTCACCTAGCCGTTATCAGTTCAGTGTCAAGAGGAGCGGGAGGAATCTCGCCATCGTGCTCTTGTGTCATGACTTACCATCGTAAGGCGACCGACCTACAGTGTGCTTCGTCGGTCACCGGCTCACGTGGCTGAAGTTGTGCCGACACTTTACATGTCCATCTCTCAGAAAAAATGAGCAACTTTACCCAACAACCATCACGACTCCCGCAAGAACGCACATGCCAGGGACTTCAGTCCAGCCGCGGTCGCGTTCACCCTTGCGGCCTTTACGATATCAAGCATCGTGAAAACGGAAGATCGGGACTGCCAGAGCCTCGGTATGCCTCCTTGTGCGACGTGTCCTTGCTCCACCGTGAGAGCCAAACCCTCGCTGGCGATTTCGGCGGACTGCCCTTCTGACTCAGCTTCTGCTCCCGCCAAGGTAGCCTGTGACCACATCCACGCCAGTACATATTATCATCTGCGAGAGGTCGAAGATTCAGCGCCGCGGTCGTGGCATGATGCTGAGTTGAAGAGGTTGGTTTGCGTGCGCTGCTAAAGGGGCTTCGGGGGAGGACGGGATGGCTAAAGATGAAGGTTGCTGAGGGCTGAAGCGTCTGTATGCAAGTCAATAAGCAACGACAGAAGCTGCGTGCTGGTAAACTGAACCTTGCAGGATTGCGTTAGGAAGCATGGTGAGTGTTGGGGCTTCATGGCACGAAGAGCGGCATCCTACACACGCGTGCTGCTCCTTCTAAATCGTATGGTGCTCCTTCCAACTCGTATGGATGTCGTGCTTGGCGTAGAAAGCGACGTCATTGTGATCGGTGTGACTTGGTACAAGGGCGGCGAGCGTCGCCCGATGTGGGCATAATTGTATGCGAGCTGCGTGCTAGTCAAACCCAAATCCTTAGGCTTATCTAAGACATGAGGCGTGGATGGCACGTGTGTGGTACGGCGATCGATAGACCTCGATCACCAACCCCGTATAAACCTCTGCACCAACCTCTATACCCGTATCTCAAGATGGCGAACGACCGTCGCATTCGCCCAGACCCAAGCGATAACGTTCCTACACGATAAGAGTGCATTGCGACAAGCAGCTTCGAAAGTGGCGCAGACGACGTTGAAGCTGTACTACACTGGTGACGTGTTTGAGGACGGCGACTTACGTCCAATTCCTTTGTTGCCACTTCGACCCTCATCTTCCTTGTCTCCACGTTATCTCTAGTCCTTCCATACCGCTTTCTTTCCTCTTTGATCCTAGTTCGGTATGCGGAAGTGTCCTACGAAGACGCATTTGCTACCTTCTCCTCAATCAAGTGCGTACCTGCCTCGCTCAAGCATCACGCTCTCATGTCACGTCATCTTCGCACCCAAATGAAGAACCACAAGTTTACGAATGCGATTTCCTTGATCATCTATACATTGCTGCTGCGCCCTAGATCACATCCTGACCAGCAGCAGACATGCAGTCGACCCACGAACATGTAGCCCTCCCCACAG
>Ga0210040_10010497_pt1 | contig 10608 bp, 6 predicted proteins | sample CryGeyCG12114_NA_FD_185462 | JGI IMG/M metagenome (GOLD analysis project Ga0210040, IMG submission 185462) | Groundwater microbial communities from aquifer - Crystal Geyser CG19_WC_8/21/14_NA (SPAdes) (version 2) | ecosystem: Environmental > Aquatic > Deep subsurface > Groundwater | place: USA...
TCACTACCGTGCTGGGAGCCATAGCAGCTTGTGCCCAGTACGATATTAAAAAGATATTAGCTTTTTCTACTATTTCCCAATTGGGTTATATGGTAATGGGTATGGGCGTAGGAGCTTACGATGCTTCCTTGCTGCATTTGGTTACCCATGCTTTCTTTAAAGCTTCCCTTTTCCTGAATGCCGGTATTATTATCCATGCCATGCACCAGGCCCAGACGCTCGCCGGTGTACATACCGACGAACAGGATATCCAGAATATGGGGGGATTTTATAAAATTTTGCCGCTTACATTTTATGCTTATTTGCCCGCTACGGCTGCTTTAATTGGTTTGCCCCTTTTTTCGGGTTTTCTTTCGAAAGATGCCATACTGAGTGGCGCCTGGGCTTGGGCTAATTTTCAGGGTAGTAAGGGCAATTACTTTTTTTACTTAGTTCCTGTAGTGGGTTTTGCTTCGGTTTTGTTAACGGGCTTTTATATGGCCCGGCATTGTTTTTATATTTTCTTTGGCCAAAGTCGGTTAAGAACCGAAATAAGTGTTTTTCGGGATTCGCCGCAAAAAGAAGCTTCCGGTTTATTATTAATACCAGTTTTATTATTAGCGGTCTTATCTTTGGCCTTTTTCTTTTCCCAAAACCCATTTCATTATACCAATAGCTGGGTTATACAAGGATTAAGCAGATTGCAGTTACCTTTTGCTACTACCAGTATAACCGCCGGTAGTATAGAAAAAGTATCATTGTTATTATATCAGTCTTCTTATATTGGTATAGGTACCGCGGTAGGTTCCGTTCTGCTGGGCTGTTTAGGTATTTTCCTGGCCTGGATGAGCTATAAATCTTTTATACAGAAGGGTTTGATACAAGAAGTTTTACCTGCTAATACATTTTCTAAATTAGCCCTGAACCATTTCTACTTAGATGTTATATACGGCCGTTTCCTGATATCGCCTTTTCTGCTGTTAAGCAAAAAAGTAGCCGGCTTCGATTTAAGCTTTATTGACTACAGTCTGAATATCTTCGGTAAATTTATAGTCATTCTGGCTAAATTAATAGCTTGGTTCGACCGAAAAGTTGTAGATGGTTTTGTGAATTTGATGGCTTGGCTGGCGGGTTTGATCGGGAAATTAGGGCGGCTAACCCAAAACGGCAAAATACAGTCTTACTATATTTTTTCGGTTTTCGGCCTTATATTTTTAGTATTGTATATTATCTTTTTCTAAAGTACAAAGCATTGTCCGGAGGACATTACAGAGCAAATGAATTATATATTAAGCAGCCTTATATTTATACCTATTCTTTCTGTACTGCTTATTTTGTGCCTTCCGTCACGACTGCAAAAAGAAATTAAGCTGCTTTCTTTACTCGCTACCGGATCCCATCTGTTTTTAGCGATTTGGTTATTTTGGCATTTCAGTCCTACAACCGGGAATGGTGAAGCTAACTATCAGTATGCAGAACAGCTGAATTGGATTAGCTTAAACCTGCATAGCCTGGGTTTGCTGCAAATACAGTATTTTATAGGAGTAGACGGCATTAGTATCAGTATGGTTTTACTCACGGGTATTATCGGCTTTATCGGGGTTATCTCCTCCTGGAAGATTTCAAAAAATGTAAAAGCTTATTTTTCCTTATACTTGCTGCTGCTAGGTAGTGTAATGGGGTGTTTTCTAGCTTTGGACCTATTTTTATTTTACTTATTTTTTGAATTCATGCTCTTGCCAATGTACTTTCTTATTGGCATCTGGGGTGGGCCGCGCCGGGAATACGCCGCTATTAAATTTTTTATTTATACCTTAATTGGTTCCTTGCTGATTCTGGTAGTAATGATTGGCCTATATACTTCGGTTATTGATCCGGCGGCAACGGCCGTAAATTTAGGATTAACTTCCGGAAAGCCTTCATCTACCATCGGGATGGTACAGCAGGCACTACAACAAAGTAATATTCCGGCCAGTAAGCTGGTGCATACTTTTTCCATCCCGGCCATGTCCCAGTCATTAAATATTATTCCCGGCAGTATGCTGCACGTCTTGTCGCAAAAAATAATCTGGGGATTACCGGTGCGGTTATTAGCCTTCTTGTTATTATTTATTGGTTTTGCCATCAAACTACCCGTTGTACCGGTTCATACGTGGTTGCCTGATGCCCACGTAGAAGCGCCCACACCTATTTCGGTTTTGCTGGCTAGTTTACTCTTAAAGGTTGGTGGCTATGGGTTAATTAGGGTAGTTTATCCTATTTTCCCCGACGGTGGTATTTACTTTGCTTATTTTGTAGGTGGCATGGGGGTTTTATCCATTATATATGGCGCCATGTGTGCATTGGCCATGTCCGATCTGAAAAAGCTGATTGCTTATTCTTCGGTTTCCCACATGGGTTTTGTATTATTGGGTTTAGCTTCGCTAACTGCCGAAGGCGCAAACGGGGCCATGTACCAGATGTTCAGCCACGGTTTAATTTCGGGTATGCTTTTCCTGATCACCGGGGTTATCTATGATCGTTCGGGTAGCCGGCTGATTAGTAATTTTAGAGGGTTGGCTTTTTCTATGCCGGTCTTTACGGCTTTGGTAGTTGTTGCTTTTTTCGCTTCTTTAGGCTTACCCGGCTTTTCCGGATTTATAGCCGAATTACTCGTTTTATTAGGCGCATTTACTTCGGCCGGGGTTTCGGGTATGTTGCCGCGGTGGCTGGCGGTAGTAGCTACCGGTGGCTTGTTACTGGGGGCCGCTTATTATTTATGGGCTTTGCAACGCATGTTTTTTGGTAAATTGTGGGTGCATCCCGAAATAATGGAAAAACCAAACATGCCCGACATAGATAAACGGGAATACAGTATGCTCCTGCCGCTAGCTATTTTAACTTTACTTTTTGGTTTATTCCCTGCTTTGCTGTTGGATAAAATTAGCCCGGATATAAATCAGTGGGTAGAAAACGTATTATCGACCGGTAAAGAACAAATTGCAGTAGTTTTAAGAGGAATCTCGTAACTTTGCGGCTGTGAAATTTACGGCTACATCTTTAATCCAAGCTTTAACCGATATTCAGAGCGGTTTTGCCTTTTTATGGCCGGAACTGCTTTTAACTTTTTTCTTTTTAGTAGTTATTTGTTTAGATTTATTTAAATCTATTCAAATCAAAGCCAGCTTACCTTTTATTGCTTTATTAGGACTTCTGCTTTCTTTTTGCCTGCAGTTACAAATTTTAGATAATGTTGGAAAGTATATAAAACCCTTACTTTTTTCCGGATTACTCACCTCCGACGGGCTGGCACTATATGCCGGCCTTTTATTTTCAGTAGCCGGTATGTTTACGGTTTTATTATCCTGGCTCCATCCCCGACTAGGTAAAGATTTTAAGGGAATAGGGGAGTATTATGCTTTCTTGCTTATTCTAACAGTAGGTCTAAATCTGCTGGTTAAATCCGTTAATTTACTCATGCTTTTTGTTTCCCTGGAGTTGGTATCTATTGCTTCGTATCTGCTTACAGCCAGTCTACGGCACCAATCCCGCGCTATAGAATCCGGCATGAAATATATTTTGTATGGTTTACTGGCTTCCGGCATTATGTTGTACGGTATGTCTTTTCTGTACGGGTTTGGCGGCTCTTTAAGCTTTACGCAATCAGTATTTTGGGAAAACCTGAGTTTATTAAATTCCGGCTTCTTTATAGTAATCTTTCTGCTAACTTTTGTAGGTTTTATGTTTAAGATAGCGGCAGCACCTTTTCATTTCTGGGCGCCCGATGTGTACGAAGGCGCACCAACTCCCATTGTTGCTTTTTTTTCTACCGCTCCCAAAATTGCCGGCTTTGTAGTTATTATTCGTTTCCTGTTTTCTTTTAATAACGCGGTTGCGGCGGAACTAGAAAACAGTATTTTTATTTTAGCTGGCGGTATAGCCTTGTTAACCTTAATAGTTGGTAATTTTACGGCACTCCGGCAGCAAAAAGCCCGGCGCTTGCTGGCGTATTCTTCGGTGGCCCACGCCGGTTTTATTTTAGCCGGTTTAACCGCTATGGCTACAAACGCCATGGAAGCCGTATTTTTTTACCTGACCATTTTACTCTTTATGAATTATGGTATATTTCTATCGGTACAAATTTTTGAAGAACGGTTAGGTATAACGGAGTTAAAAGATTTAAGTGGATTAGGAAAGACGTTTCCTTTTTTAGGTATAATAACCATTATCATATTAATTTCCCTTACCGGATTGCCGCCTACGGCTGGTTTTACCGGAAAATTATTGCTGTTTACCAGTATCTGGCAAAACTATACCATTACGGGGCATCCGCTGTTACTCACGCTCCTGTTGTCGGCTTTGCTGTTTACCGGCTTAGCCTTCTTTTACTACATCCGCATTCCTTATTATATGTTTTTTAAAAGGAATTTAAGTGAACAAAAAAAGGTTTCGGTAGGAAGAGAGAACGTAGTTCTGGCTTTATTAGCTTTGCCCTTGCTTTTGTTTTTTTTCCAACCAGCCTGGCTTACTGAATTTATAGAGCAAGTATTTTTTTATTCTAAATAATTATGAGTGACGCAATAAAACATGAATGCGGTATTGCCCTGATTAGGCTCCGGAAACCCATTCAGTATTATGTCGAGAAATATGGTACCGCCATGTACGGGATAAATAAATTATACCTGCTCATGGAAAAACAGCACAACCGCGGCCAGGATGGGGCAGGGGTTGCCAGTATTAAAATTGATGCCCAGCCTGGTACCGAATATATCTCCCGGTATCGTTCGGTTAAGAACCGGGCGATCACTGATATATTTGGTAAGGTTTCCGATACCTTATCTAAACTAAAGAAAAAATACCCGGAACAAGTACAGGACCTGGATTGGTTAAAGCAAAATATGCCTTTTCTGGGCGATGTATACCTGGGGCATTTACGTTATGGTACCCACGGCTTAAACAGCATTGATAATTGCCACCCGATGGTGCGGGAAAATAACTGGCGCAGCCGCAGCTTGGCTGTAGCCGGTAATTTTAACATGACCAATGCCGACGAACTGTTTAATGTATTACTGGAAATAGGGCAGCATCCCCGCCACACCACCGATACCGTTACGGTACTGGAAAAAATCGGCCATTTCCTGGACGAAGAAAACCAGGATCTTTTCGAAACCTATAAACAATCTTATTACACCAATACCCAGATATCGCAGCTGATAGAAGAAAACCTGAACCTGCAACGGGTATTACGACGGGCTTGTAAAGATTTTGACGGGGGTTACGCCATGGCCGGATTAACAGGTTACGGCGCTGCTTTTGTTGTGCGCGATCCGCACGGTATTCGCCCGGCCTATTATTACATCGACGAAGAAGTAGTGGTGGTGGCATCGGAGAAGCCAGCTATAAAAACGGCCTTTGATATTGAATACAGTGATATCAAAGAGGTGACGCCGGGCCATGCTTTAATCATTAATAAAAACGGTGGTTCGCGGGAGTTGGAAATTATGCCGGAAGAAGAAAAGACATCTTGTAGTTTCGAACGCATTTATTTTTCGCGCGGCAACGACCCGGAAATTTACCAGGAACGGAAAAATATGGGTAAGCTTTTGTGCGATCAGGTGCTGGAAGCGGTAGATTATGACTTGAAAAATACGGTTTTCTCTTATATTCCGAATACCGCCGAAACGGCGTGGCTGGGCATGATGAAAGGCATTGAAGATCATTTGCGCAACTACCGGCGTGAGGCCATCCAAAAGGGAATAGATTCGGAAGAAGAACTGGAACGGATATTAGCCTTAAAGCCTAGGGCCGAAAAGCTGGTAATTAAAGATGCCAAAATGCGCACTTTTATAACCGATAACGATAACCGGGACGACTTGGTGGCCCACGTATACGATACCACCTATGAGGTGATTAAAAAAGGAGTAGATACGATTGTAATGCTGGATGACTCTATTGTGCGGGGTACCACGCTGGAAAAAAGCATTATCCGGATGTTGGACCGGCTAGGCCCAAAACGTATCATTGTGGTTTCCTGTGCCCCCCAGATTCGCTACCCCGATTGTTACGGTATTGATATGTCGCGCTTAAAAGAGTTTGTTGCCTTTCGGGCCATGCTGCAATTATTAGAAGACAAAGGTTGGGATTATAAACTTGATGAAGTTTACGATAAATGTAAAGCCGCCAGTTCCCGGGAAGAATTTAAGCGCACCAACTTTGTAAAAGAGTTGTACGATTTATTCACACCCGACCAGATATCGAATAAAATAGCCGAGATCGTACGGGCGCCGGAAGTAAATGCGGAAGTAGATGTAATCTTTCAAACCATAGAAAATCTGCACCAGGCATGTCCCAATCATACCGGTGATTGGTATTTCACGGGCAATTATCCTACCCTGGGAGGTACGAAAGTAGTAAACCGGGCTTTTATGAATTTCATGGAAAAGAAAGAAGTAAGGGCTTATTAAATTTTTAATTGGACTTGTGAAGGAAAGCCTGCTTTTAGCAGGCTTTTTTGTTTTATCAGGAAAACTAGTAATAAAGGAATAAGAACAAATTTTCTAAATTCTGCCTTATTATATGTTTGTACATTGAACTTTATTTATAAAAAATTTATTTGTAAAAATAACAGTTAGAAAGAGATTTTCTCTCCTGCTGATAATTACCGGAGGAGATGCCTGCGGCGCCTAAGAGCAAAAAATTACTTAAACATATATGAAGAATCACCAGTTTTCTTTTCCAATTGTTTCTGTTCAAATCTGCTTATTCATTACTCTCTTACTGGTACCATTTATATCTTTTGCCCAATTAGGTAAATATGAGTTTATAGGAGACACGGCTACTAATAAGAATTTTTATCAGGTAAGCCACCAACCTGCTCATGCTACCTTCTCGCGCTTTCGTCCACATGGAGTATATCTTACTTTAGGCAAAGATGCTTATAATACAAAAAGCTGGACAACCAAAAACATTGACTATAGTGATTACATTGAGTTTTCAATTACTGCCCATCCTCAGTATGCTTTAGATATTAGTCATCTTCAATTTGAAAGTTCCCGAAGTGATAAAGGTCCTACTCAGGTACGGGTGGCACATAATGCTTCCGGGAATTTCACTACTGACTTTATCGATTTTACGCCTAATACCAGTAATTTACAAAAGACCACATGGGATTTTCCGGATATTCAAGCTAATGCAGGGGATTCGGTTACATTTCGCATTTATGGCGTGATGGCACAGGATGGGAGAGGAGCTTACAAAGTTGATAACGTAGCTTTATACGGCATTACCATACCGCAATTAAGTATCAATGAGTTTCATTATGCCAACTCAGCTACCAGCCAAACCGGATTTGTAGAAGTTGTTGCACCCAAAGATTTTACCGAATTAAATACGGCCACTTTATCGCTTTATAACAGTGAAGGTAAAGTGTACGATTCGTACACGCTCAATAAATTTTCATTTCTTCCTCACGCAGTATATGATGATATAAAGATTTACTACTTGGATATTCCGAAAGGATTAAATGAAGGAAAGGGCGGTATGAGTTTGAGTATGGGGGAACATCTGATTGAGTTTATATCTTATGGCGGGACCATTACGGCGGTTGAGGGACCGGCAATAAATAAGACCAGCGAAGATTTAGGAGTTACAGAAACCGCCGCCGATGGCGCTAATCATGCTATTGCCTTAATGCCGAGTATGAACGCAAGTTTAAATGCCTTTTCGGATGCGAGCGCCCCAACGGCTAATTGGGAAAAAACCAATGTAGATAATAATACCAAAGGTTATATTAATACCGATCCCTACCAAGTATTGCCCGTGGAGCTAATATATTTTAATGCTAAGGTTAAGACCGAAGGCGTATTACTTAACTGGGCAACTGCTACCGAAATCAATAATAAAGAATTTGTTGTTGAAAGAAGTAATTCCGAAAAATTAGATTTCAAAACTATAGGCACCTTAAAAGGCCATGGCACTACGCTGCAGCAACAACAATATGAATTCCTGGATGCCCAACCATTTGTTGGCACTTCCTATTACCGGTTGAAACAAACAGATCTGGACGGGGCCATAACTTATTCGAAAGTGGTAGCGGTTACCCGAAAATCAACCACCACTACCCTGACTTTGTACCCCAATCCGGCGGATACGTTTATTAACGTATCCATAGATACTCCCGCTGGCAATGAAGATATACAGGTGCAGGTAATAGATTTAAGAGGCCAGATTATGTACCAGCAAATGCATAAGTATATAAATAGAAGTAATAACCTGAGTATTCCTATAGCAGATTTACCAACCGGCACTTATTACCTGGTAATTATAAAAGATGGCCAACGGGAAGCAAAAGCTTTTTTGAAAAGCTAATAAGAAGCTGATTACATTACACCCCAAAACAAAGGCACCAATTAGGTGCCTTTGTTTTGGGGTAAAGATCTTTTGAAATATGTTACACGGAAAAACTATCGCCGCAACCGCAGGTGCGGGAAGCATTCGGATTATCGAAATAGAAACCTTTGCCATTCAAACCATCCGAAAACTTTAATTCCGTACCGGCCAGGTATAAAAAGCTCTTCATATCCACCACAATCTTCACGCCTTTATCTTCAAATTCCTGATCCATCGGCTTCACTTCATCATCGAAATCAAGTTTGTAGGATAAACCGGAACAACCGCCACCAGCTACCGAAGCGCGCAAAAAGTGATTTTCGTCGATCTCCGCATCCTGGCGCAGCTTCACTACTTTATCTTTTGCTATATCTGATATCGTTATCATTTTATTTATCTGATTCTAACCTGCTGTATAAACTATTTAAAACAGCTTACACAGGTTAATTAAATTAAAAGGCAAAGAGCAGGCCAAACCTCTAGCTTATGCCCGGTTTAAGCCTGCTCTTTGGAAATAGTAAAGAAACAGCCGGGCTGTTCTTTTATTATATTAGTGATGAGCTTTTGCTTCTTCTAAAGCAGGTAAGCCATTTTTTACCCGGTAATCATTAATAGCGGCTTTAATCGCATCTTCGGCTAACACGGAACAGTGAATTTTAACGGGCGGTAAAGCCAGTTCTTCCACAATTTCCATATTATCAATAGCCAAGGCATCATTAATGCTTTTACCTTTCAGCCACTCAGTAGCCAAAGAAGAAGAAGCTATTGCCGAACCGCAACCAAAAGTTTTAAATTTTGCGTCCGTAATTACCTGGTTGCTGTCTACTTCAATTTGCAGACGCATCACATCGCCGCATTCGGGCGCACCCACTAAACCGGTACCCACGTTAGTTTTGGATTTATCCAGCGTACCCACGTTACGTGGATTGCTGTAATGATCAATAACTTTATCTGAATAAGCCATTTCTTTATCAATTAAAAAATTAGAAATTAAATATTATAATTTACTTTAGAACTACGAATTATAAATCAGAATGATTTAGCAAATTATTAATAATCAAAATCCTATGATCATTTATGTGCCTTTATCTCTGATTAATAATTTGAAATCTAGTGTTCTGCCCACTCAATGGAGTTCAGGTCGATACCTTCTTTAAACATTTCCCACAGCGGAGATAGTTCACGCAATTTGTTCACAGCTTCCGTAACGTGGTTAATGGCATAATCTATTTGCTCATCGGTAGTAAACCGGCTTAAACCAAAACGGAGAGAGGAGTGAGCCAGATCATCACTTAAACCTAAAGCTTTTAATACATAAGAAGGCTCCAGGGAAGCCGATGTACAGGCTGAACCGGAAGAAACCGCTAAGTCTTTCACGCCCATCATCAAACCTTCGCCTTCTACATATTTAAACGAAATGTTAGACACGTGAGGCAAACGGTGTTCGCGCGAACCGTTCACGTATGATTCTTCTATTTTAGTCAGCTCTTTTTCCAGGCGATCGCGCAGACGGGTTACATGAGCGGTGTCTTTCGCCATGTCCAAACGGCATAATTCGCAGGCTTTACCTAAACCTACAATACCGGGTACGTTAAGCGTACCGGAGCGCATGCCACGTTCGTGGCCGCCGCCGTCCATTTGGGCCGTTACTTTAACCCGGGGATTTTTGCGGCGCACATATAAAGCACCTACACCTTTAGGGCCGTACATTTTATGTGCACTAAAGGCCATCAGGTCAATACCATCGGCTTCTACGTCAACCGGAATTTTACCTACGGCCTGGGTAGCATCGGTCATGAACAAGATACCGCGCTTTTTAGCCATGGCTGATATTTCCCGTATAGGCTGGATAACGCCTACCTCGTTGTTGCCGTACATCAAGGAAATTAAAATGGTTTTATCCGTAATGGCCGCTTCCAACTCATTCAGGTCGATTAAACCTTCGCTGTTTACTTTTAAATAAGTTACCTTGCCGCCTAACTTTTCGATGTGTTTGCAAGTATCTAATACGGCTTTATGCTCGGTAGTAGCCGTAATAATGTGATTACCTTTAGAGGCATACATTTCAAATACCCCTTTTATAGCCAAGTTATCGGATTCGGTAGCGCCGGAGGTGAAAATAATTTCTTTCGGGTTACAGTTGATCAGGGCCGCAATTTGTTCGCGGGCATAATCAACGGCTTCTTCAGCCGCCCAGCCAAACGGGTGGTTACGGGAAGCAGCATTACCAAACATCTCGGTCATGTAAGGAATCATGGCTTC
>Ga0210040_10010498_pt1 | contig 10607 bp, 8 predicted proteins | sample CryGeyCG12114_NA_FD_185462 | JGI IMG/M metagenome (GOLD analysis project Ga0210040, IMG submission 185462) | Groundwater microbial communities from aquifer - Crystal Geyser CG19_WC_8/21/14_NA (SPAdes) (version 2) | ecosystem: Environmental > Aquatic > Deep subsurface > Groundwater | place: USA...
TATCTTTTACTGATTTATAGTATTGCTTTTTGGATACGTTCTAAGGTCACAAATAAAATTACTAAAAAGTATTTTATGCCGGCATTAACAGTGAAGTTAATCGGCGCAATTGCGATGGGATTAATTTATCAGTTTTATTACAGTGGCGGCGATACTTTTAATTATTACCATCAAAGTAAAATAATTAATCAGGCTTTCGACCACTCGCTACCAGTCGGGATAAAACTATTACTGGCCCATGGCGAATATGATCCTGACACCTATTCCTACACCAGTAGAATGTATTGGTATCGTGCCCCTACCGAGTACTTTATTATAAGACTGGCAGGTTTTATTAGTTTATTTACATTTAATACCTATACCGTAATTGCTCTTTTTTTTGCATCTATTAGCTTTAGCGGTATGTGGGCTATGTATCAAACTTTTTTTAAGCAATATCCCAGCCTGCATAAAAATTTAGCGATTGCCGTCTTTTTTCTTCCTTCGGTATTTTTCTGGGGATCGGGCCTGATGAAAGATTCGATTACTATTGGTGCGCTGGGTTGGTTATATTATGGTTTTTACAAACTTGCCATCGCAAAAAAATCAATTTTAACTTCCTTCATCATTACCTTAGTGGCCGCTTATGTAATTTACTCCGTTAAGGTTTACGTTTTATTATCCTTTCTGCCCCCGGCTCTTTTCTGGATATTCCTCGAAAATAATCGCCGCATAAAAAGTGCCGCTATCCGGATAATAGCTAAGCCTATCTTTATTGTGGCAGGTTTAGTGGTGGCCTACGTGGGAGCTACTACGCTTACGGCCGGAGATGCCCGCTATGATGTTAATAATCTTGCCCAGAGCACTAAAATTAACAGTGATTACTTAAGTACATACCAGGCTTCGGGCTCGGCTTATCACATTGGCACTTTTGATGGCAGTATGGGCAGCGTAGTTAAAGTGGCTCCGCAGGCCATTATAGTAGCGCTTTACCGTCCTTTTTTATGGGAAGTACGTAACCCGGTCATGTTACTCTCCGCGCTAGAAGCCACGCTGTTTATTTTTTTAACCATCCGCTTTATTTTCCGGACTGGTTTATTGAAAACTTTCCGATTAATAAGTTCTAAACCAATTCTTACTTTTTGTCTGGTCTTTGCCTTGGTTTTTGCCTTTGGCACGGGTACCAACAGCGGAAACTTTGGCACCCTGGTACGGTATAAAATTCCGTTAATGCCTTTTTACCTGGCGGCTTTATATATAATGGAAGGTTATGCAAAAAGACCTAAAAAATCGGTGCGGATAGCTACTACTGCATAATTATTTTGGATCTGCTCTCGGGCGGCTTTGCCTAATTTTATTCTTAAGGCCGGGTTACTTATCATTTCGGCCAGCCCGGCATACCATTGCTCCGCGGTATTACATAAATAACCATTAATATTTTGCTCTACTACTTCTGTATTCATGCCTACCGGGGAAACCAAAGCCGGAATACCCAAAGCCATATACTGCAAAGCTTTAAAAGCGCACTTGCCTTTAGCCCACGGATCATCGGCCAGCGGCATAATGCCTACATTAAAATGAAGTAAATCGGCTATCTCGCTTTCTTTGCGCCAGGGTTTATAAGTCAATGACCGGAGGGAAAAGGCTGGTTTCTGATTTGAAATAACACAAAATTCAAAATTATAGCTTTCTTCCAGTTGTTGTAATATTGGCACCACCGGTTCTAAATATTTCATGGTAGAATGCGTACCGGTCCAACCAATTACTACTTTAGCAGTATTTTGCGTCTTGACCTGATTATGCAAGTTTATGGTATCGATGGTAGTGGGTATTACTACCGCATTATAATTAAACTGTTTGGCATAATCCTGCAGGTAAGCATTGCCGCAACTAACCTTATAGGCCCATTTACAAACCGCATTTACTTTTTGGTGCCACTTTATACCCGCTACTATTTTATTGTTTTCCGAAACATTAGGTAGCCAGATGGCATCATCAAAATCATAAATTATTTTTTTCTTCAGTATTTTCGCTACTACCCATTCAAACCAGGGCGGGCCAATGGGTGTTGCTTCGCGGTGGATAAAAATAAAATCATAAGCCGGAACAGAGAAAAGCAATGTAAATCGTTTTAAAAAACCTTTTAGTATGCCCCCTATTTTCTGAACTGAGTGCCCTGGATTGTATAAAATACGCCAGGTCTTTTCGTCCATAAAAGAAGCAACATTAATCTGCCATTGTTTTTCTTTTAAAAAGTCCAGATACTGTTCAAACCGGAATCGTTGTGAAGGCGCTTTGCCGGGCGGGTACGGCACTACAAAAAGAATTTTCATAATTTAAGGCGGCTATAAACAGGGATACGGCGGTAGTTAAGCAAGCAACTGTTTATAAACCTGGGCATATTTACAAATGGCATTTTCCAGGGTATAATAATCTATAGCCCGGCTACGGATGGTAGCCGGATCTTTCCGTAATAACGCCGGTATTTGGCTTACTATTTTATCATAGTTTTCGGAAGTAAAGGCACTAATAGCTATCCCGGCCTGAGTTTCTTGTATTATCTCTTCTACATCTCCTACCTTAGAGTTACAAATAACCGGTATGCCCAGGGCTAAAATTTCGCCTAACTTAGTAGGAGAACTGGCAATTTTGGAATAACTCTGCTTTATGAAAAATAAATTAATATCCGAAGCTGCCGTTAAAAGCGGAACTTCCCGCCGGCTGGCTGATTGAATCACAAAATCTTTCGCCGGCAAGTTATATTTTTTTCCGGCTTCCAGAATTATTGCGGACGGATCGGTAGTAATAAAAAGAAAAACTGCTTCCGGAAAATTATCTTTTATCTTAGAAAATACCGCCACCATTTCATCTAACAGGTACCAGGCACCCACCGAACCTAAATAACTTATAACTAATGCCTCCGGTTTAATACCTAAAAGCTTCCGGGACGAAGATTTTTTCTCTTGGTTGGTAAGGCTAAACAACTCAAAATCGGCACTACACGGTATTACCTGAATGGGCGCCTGCCGGTAACTAGGCCAGGTTTGCATTTCTCTTTTTCCGGCTTCGGTCAGGCTAATAATAGCATCGGCATGGGCAATGTAGGCCGCTTCTTTTTGTTTATACCGTTTATACGCCAATTTATATATTGGATTATTCAGGTTCCAGGCGCCGCCGTCTACCCGCTCATCTACCCAAAACCCCCGCATATCAAAAAGCAGTTTTACCTTGAATTTCTTTTTCAAAGTTAACCCCACGGCCGTGCTCACGTAACTGCGGCAATGCACCAGGTCAAAGTTATTTAATTTGTGCAGCGCAATGGCTTTGCTCTCTATGCGGTATAAGTCGTAATATTTAGCTAAAACCGGCGGTCTGGCGGTAAAAGAAATAGGTTGCCAGTCGATATTATTAGTTTTTACAATATCTTCAATAATGTTTTTATTCTTCTCGTAACGTTCCCGTTTTTCACACGATAATAAAGTTATCTGGTAACCTAATTTGCTTAAGCCTACTAAATATGGTAGCACTTGCGACTGACCCAGCGGATCAGTCATACCATCGTAAGAAATGAATAGAACAGATTTTTCAGGCATTTACTTATTCTGGTTAAAATAAATCATAGGAATAAAACATAAATTTATTTTAAGAAAGGTAGTAAGAAGAATTATTATATTATACGTATTTTATACTTGAACTTTTTACAACACTAAACTTCTCTTTCAAATTTATAAACCATTTTTCATAAAATTCATAAGAAAGATAGGCAATTGTAATAGTAAGTGAAATTACACCTGTATATACTAAAACATACTTCTCCCAAGCAGAAAATTCAAATCTGTTTAAAAATCTGGAATACAAAAAAATGATTAATGGATGAATAACATAAATGCCATACGAAATCCTCCCCAGAAAATTCAATAAACTATAATCTAAATGGATAAGTGTTTTGGAATTAGTAGATACGTTAACTATTATAATTACCGTAATTAAACTAATGATTTCAGGATCAATAATACCGGCTATATGAAATTTATTAATAGCTAGTAATGATACTACAAGCCAGGATAATAGTTGCGCAACTTTTGAATTAACAATCTTCTCAAATAATGTATTTTTAAAATAAAGCAGAATAGCGCCCATACTACCAATTGCCATACAATCGAAACGGGTAACCTGAACTATCAAATAAGGATAAGGATTACCCCAATTGTATTCAATAAATCTACAGATCATTTTTATTGTAATGAAAATAATAGTAAAACTGGTAATTACCTTTAACGTCTTGTGCTTTGCTAATTTCACTATCCAAGGCCAAAACAAATAAAATTGTTCTTCAACTCCAATCGACCAAAGATGCGCTATAAATGGTATGGTTCCCCCAAAAATAAAGGGAATATTAGCAGCTAAAAGCGAATAATATACTAAAGAAAACTGGAATGGCTCTTGAGAAATTCCTGAACGATAAGCAACAAAAATGGATATAAACAAATAAAGATAATAAAGAGGCCAAATTCTCAGAACTCTGCGTAAATAAAACTTCTTTATATTGATATCCTGCTTAGATTGTTCATGTAATAATAAATACGTAATTAAAAACCCACTTAAAGCAAAAAACATTGTAACACCATGTCCGGCTAAGGAAATGCTCTTTATGGCAGGCAAATTAAAATCCCCTAAACCTAAATTGGTATGAGATACTACAACTGCTATGGCAGCAATCGCTCTTATACCATTAAGACCTTTTAAATGAATATGCTGGTTACTTGTACTCAAAAAAATGAAATAATTAAATCACAATAAAATATTACTTACTAGAAATATAAGAAAAATTATGCTTTAAACGAATAAAATACGACTCAAAGTACTTATAACTAAGATAACTAATCACAAGTGTAATAATTAAGGCAATAGTACCACTTATTAAAATATTCCTCAAGCCAATTACCTGATAATCTAGTAACCTGAATATATTATACACCAACATAATAGCAAAGGGATGTAACAGATAATATCCATACGTATATTTTCCTGCGCTAGAAATTAACCTTAAATTGCGCAATTTAAATCTGGTATAACTGCTAAAGCTCTGTTCCAGGATGATAAATAAAAAGAACAAATCAAAAATTATTCTTTTAACAACTTTAAAGTATTTAAAGTCAAACTCTGGATTAAAAAAATAAAAGAATATACCGAGCAGGTAAAATATTAATACAGTTTTGGGTTTAATATTTATGAAAAAGTTTTTAAACTTATCAGCATTAATAATGTAATAAGCTCCTAAACCTCCAATTGCCAAGTCACCACAGATACTTAATGTGTGAAGATATAAAATATTGTCATCATTAACATGAAGCACTCTGAATATTAAAGATGAGATAATTACAAAATAAAAAAAGTAAATAAGCTTCTTTTTAGGTATTAAAATAAAAAATAAAGGCCAAACTAAATAGAATTGTTCTTCTATAGCAACAGACCAGGTAATTGCTTCCATCATTGATTCTTGGCCTGGGCATGTTTCATTTACATGAATAATATCGAAATTAGAAAGAAAAAAATAATAGAATAAAGATCTGGAACATAAATCAGAATGAATCCCTATTAAATATTTTAAATAAGGGTAAATTTCAAAAGCAAAAATTACTACACAAAAATATAAGGGCCAGATTCTAAGCGTCCGTCGTAAATAAAAAGCTTTCAGATCAAGCTTACCGTTTAAATTAATTTCAGTGATAATTAAAAAGGTAATAAGGAAACCACTCAGTACAAAAAAAATAGAAACACCCATTCCACCGCTAAAAAACAAAAAACTAATAATTTTATTTATATAAGAGTTATTGATTTTTACGTCCTTAAAAATATTTCCAAAACCGTGTTGTAAAAAAACAAATGCGAATGCAATCGTTCTAAGCCCATCTAGATTATGGAAATATATTTTTGGTTTTTTTTCCATATAAATTAAATTAAAAAGATATACAAATGAGTTAAAGTTATAGTAACACCTAAATAAATTTATAATTTTATTCAATGCGAATACATTGCTTGTTCATCTCTGGTTAAGCTTACATATCTAAATCTGATACTCACTGATAAATTTTTTAATGCTTATATTCCCTTATGATACATAGTCTCTAATATTTATCTCATTATACTAAATTTTTTAAAGTTGCCCTGAATCTTCTGGTTGCCAGGGTAGCTGGCCTGGCCAAAACAGATCTGGTTAGATACGGAATTGTACTAATCCTATGCTTCTTGGTTAATGCCAAGTGTAAAGCTATGTAAGTATAACTATCGGCTAAAATTAAACTTTTATAATTATAATACTTTTCCCTTACAATTTGATCTTCCCATAAGTACTTAAAAAACAATTCTTTTCTTTTAATTAATTTATCTTTATCGGTAACCAGCACAACTTCTAGCATCATGGTTTACTAGCGTAGAAGGCCCCGTATTACAAAAATGAATTGGATAGCGCGCGGCTAATCGTAACTGTAATTCATAATCTTCTGAAGCCTACAAATCTCTATCTGTATTGAAAAGAATGCAATTTTGATAAATGCCAAATTAAGTTCTTTAAAGAAGTAATAAATAAAATTATTGCAATAGCCTCTACTTCAACTTAAACAATACTGCTGTACGGTTGATATACAATTAATAATTTCATAAGATTAAATTCATTATCAAATAGGTATTAAGATATTATCCCGTTACTAGTTCCTAATTCAGATAGTATGCCATTAGTTTTTCCAGATAAGCCCTTTTAGTATATCTTTCTGAATACCGATAACCGCTACCAGCCAAAGTTAGGAGATCAACTTCACCACTCACGATAGCTTTAATCTTTTCAGATAAATCTGTAGCAGATAAAGGATTAAAAAACAAAGCATAACCACCAGTAACCTCCCGCAGCGTTGGAATATCAGAAACGATTACCGGTAAACCTACGGCCATTGCTTCTACCACGGCTAAACCGAACCCCTCCGAAGTAGAAGAAATAATAAATACGTCATATTTCGGTAGCACGGCACTAACATTAGCAACCGTTCCTTTTAAACTAATATTAAAAATATTTTTTTGTAAGCAGTTATTTTTTAATTCATCAAGTAACGGTCCTTTCCCATAAATATCAAGACTTACCTTATGCACCAAAGAGGCATCTAATTCTGAGAAAGCATTAATTATTACTTCATAATTTTTATCTTTTTTTAAATTGCCTACCGCAACCATTTTTAATGGCTCTTTGATTTTAGGTACCGGACGAAAATTATTATAAAAGGCATCATCAATGAAGTTATACAAAACAAAAACATTGCTCTTTATGCCTACAAATTCATTTATATTCTTTTTTACTTCGTTAGATACACACAAGGTGGTTACTTTTGCGGTATAAGTAAGTTTATCTAACAAACGGGCATAATTAGGATATTTACCAACGCCATAAAGAACAGCATGATAAGAATTAATTAATTTTACGTTTATAGGACAGGTTAACCGGGAAATAATTACCGACCAGAATAAGTGAGCATGTATTATATCTATCTGGTGTTGGAAAATAATTTTTTTAACCTGATAAACTATACGGGGAATAGAATGATACCACTTTAGATCTAAAAAATAAGTTTTTATATCCACTAATTCATCCCCAAACTCATTATAAGGTTTAAGGCTGATAATTATATGTTCCAGTTCTGGAGTAGATTTTATGACGCCAACTAACAAGGTTTCTGCCCCGCCTCTTCCCAAAGAATCTACTATATGAAGAAGCGTTTTTTTACCGGTCATATTTATTTTAAAAGTATTTGATAGTACTTTCTGTTATAATTTATTTTACACAGTTAGATTAGGTAAATTATAATCTTACAAGGTCAGACTTAATTTTATCGTAAGATATCAATTTAAAATATTTATTGCTTAACTAATATTTCTCCTCCTGACATTACTCTCCTGAATATTATTGATTGTGCTGTTGATAAATGAAATCTATAACATAAAAAAATCTAAATTATTGAACATCTAATTACACCTTCTTATTATGGTAACCATCAAAAAATGCTGTACCCAGAGATATATTCATTATTTTGAAATATAAAGGATCAAAAGCGGCTATATTGGGAATAACATCAAGAATTTTCAGTAAAATTGGTTGGCATTTAACTAAAATTTTATACAACAATGTTTTAATTATTCCATTCTGAATATCTAATTCTTTATATCCCATTTTAACGGCTACTTTTCTAGTCTCTCCTCCCCTGCGTTTTCTGGCTAACCATAATTTTACTTCCATTCTATCAGCTTCATTATGAAACAACATGCTTAAAGGATAGATATAAGGCTGTATTGCTGATTTTAACAACCTTTTACCCAAATCATAGTCTTCAAATCCAGCATGAGGAAAATTTTCATTATATCCGCCTACCCGATCAAAATCAGCTTTATCAAAAGACAAATACTGACTTGTTATATGATTGATTGGAAAAATATCCTTGTCATTCCAAACCAAATTACGGCACCATCCTTTTAAAGAATCAAAACCATAATAATGAAGATACCTGCCAAATTGCTTCTTCTTCATTTTTTTGTTGAGTTCCGGCGGATAAATCCAATTTAAGTTTATACAACAGCTTTTATCATACTTTTTATGCAATGCTATTGTAGTCAGAATATTCTCTTCTGAAACCCACATATCGTCATCCATAAATAAAATTAAATTCGCATTTGCTTTGCTTGCCCCCAAATTTCGGGCAGAGGCTACGCCGCTTTTTGGATTGTTGTATACCTTAATTTTATGCTGCCAAGCGGGATTAATATCTATATTCTCAGTTTTTGAATCATTGATAACAATTACTTCGGCTTCTACTTTCTCAATTGCTTTTATAACTTTTTCCAGCGTTTGCAATAAAATAGCTTTTCTATCTTTAGAAGGTATTATAATACTTATTTCCACTTGTTTAGTATTTTTATTTTCTTCTTAAAGCACTTATAAGAAAGGCAGGCACATACTTATTCCGAAAACTAATTTTATTTTTCAGTTTCAAATCTTCCCGTTCCAGCAATTTTTCATTTATACTATTTAGTAATTGCTTCGTTCTGCTTTTATCATCCTGAGCATAGGTTTCATCTGCCCGTTTTAATAAATAATAATTCAGGACTTTTTCTACTAAATCCTTGTCATAGGTTCCTTTTAACTGAATTTCGAAACCTTCATTAATTTGGAAGAGGCTTTTGATTAATCCGGAATGCTGGTTAAAATTAAAACCCTTAGCTAAAGAATAATAAAAAGTATCATGATCAATCTGAAAATTGGAAGCTTGGGAAACGGTTTTAGAATCTGCGTGTAATCTAAAATTAACAAGTATATCTGGTATGATATGGATGCCATCAAGACCAAACAAAAATAAATATTTTATCCACCAGTCTCTATCCATCAGATAATGAAGACGGGTATCTAAAAGCCCCATTTTATCTACGGCAGATTTTCTAAAGAATGTTTCCGGTTGGTCCATGCGGGCCCAACCTATGGTCTTTGCCAGGTTCCCGGCGTAAACATCAGTGCCGTGAGAATTATACACAATTTCCCTCTCCCCCCGGAAAAGATGGCTTCTTCCTAAAACAGATGTTATAGAAGGATTTCTAAATCCTTCTGCCACTTTAAATAAAGTTTCCGGTTCGTAATAATCATCAGAATTAAGCCAGTTTATTATGTCTCCGGTAGCTATTCGCAAGCCTTTGTTTATGGCTTCGCTTTGCCCTTTATCCGGCTCACTTGTCCAATACGTTATCTTAGCGGCATATTTTTTTATAATATCTACCGAATTATCTTTGCTGCCTCCATCAATAATAATGTATTCTAAATTAGGATAATTTTGATTCAGGACAGATATTATTGTTTGCTCTAAAAATTGACCTTGATTGAAAGAAGGAGTAATAATGGTAATTTTAGGAAAGTTATCCTTATCTTCTTTATCTAATTTATCTAAATAATCTGCATTCATTCTGGGATATCAACACGGGCATTATATGTTGTTTCAAATTTAATATAAATTAAATTTATATACCTATTATTATTAGCTTCAGAAACTTTTAAGAAATTTTAGTATGAATGCGCATTATCTATAGTCATCTTATCAAACATAAAAATAAATTATTTCATGGATAAAACCATTTTATTACCCGGCTATAAACAAGAGAAAAAATTACCGCTTAATTATAACCAAATTATAAATAAAGAATTAATTATTCATCCGCACGAAGAATATGGTCCTGTTTATTTATGTAAATTAAAAACTGCTTATGTTTCTCCTTATGGTATAGTATTTAAAAACGGGAAAGTAGTTAAGGAGTCTGTCTACTCCATGTTCTTAAAAAATAATTTTAACTTTACCTTTTACAAAAAAATACTTTTTAATAAAGTAAAAAAAATTTCCGGAACCAGCGTAGTAGCCCACCACGCCTTTTACAATAATTATTACCACTTTACAACCGAAGTTTTATCCCGGCTCTATCTAGTAAGATATCTGGCGCCCACGGTAAATTTACTCCTCCCCGAATCCTCACCCAAATTTGTGCAGGAGTATGTAGCCTTATTTAATTTTAAGAATATTGTTTATATAAAAGACGATGAATTAGCTTTG
>Ga0210040_10010499_pt1 | contig 10606 bp, 6 predicted proteins | sample CryGeyCG12114_NA_FD_185462 | JGI IMG/M metagenome (GOLD analysis project Ga0210040, IMG submission 185462) | Groundwater microbial communities from aquifer - Crystal Geyser CG19_WC_8/21/14_NA (SPAdes) (version 2) | ecosystem: Environmental > Aquatic > Deep subsurface > Groundwater | place: USA...
AGGATAATAATTATAAAGTAATTCCCAGTTGCCCGGCTGTGGCCGCTTACATGCGCCGGCACAAAGAATACGAATCGTTAATGCAAAGCTTTATGTAATTTGATGGTCTTGCCTACTGTTAATTTTAAGTAGTTCGTTATATATTTAGTTTTAGTATAAAAGCTAAATATATAACGAACTAAAAACGTTGATTAAAGGCGGAGGTAGCATTATTTAGAGGAATGACTGGCCATAGCTATTACGATGGCTCCCACGGTCATTAAAACCGCACCCAAAATTACCTGCCAGTTAATACGTTCTTTCAAGAACAATACCGCAAACAAGATAGCAAATACCAGCGATAGTCTTTCTAGGGGCGACACCCGCGAAGCATCTCCCAATTTTAAGGCATAAAAGCTTAATAACGAGGACACGCAGGTAATAATACCGGCCAGCACCAAAAACAACCAGGTACGCCGTTCAATTTGCAGCACATCGGGCAAATTCCCCTGCCAAGTCACCACCGACCACGACACAATTAAGATTAAAATTGATTGCACGGCAAAGACCAAGCTGGAATCAACGTCTTTGATAGCTGCTTTCGATAAAGTTACGACTACTGCCGATGAAAGTGCCGCCAGTAAAGCAAAAACTATCCACATACGCTTAATTGTTAGCTGTCAACTATTCAATTAACCTAAAATTAGTAATTAGGAAACTGACAGGCTTTCTGTAACGGGGTTGTTCCGTTTCGTGTTACTATAATTCCAATAAGCCTGGTGCTGGGTTTAACCTCAAAACTGTTGATATTTCGAAATCCAGCAAATTACTCTCAGAGAATGCAAAAGAATACGGCTAAGCGAGACACTTTTATACGCCTAATTACGTATGAGAAGTTAAGTGAAAAAATAATATTTTATCCTTGACAACTACCAATCCTTCAACTTCTCATATTGGCCGTACTATACTAAAGGTTTTGCTTTGGATAATTGGCATTCCTTTACTTTTATTATTGCTGATTATTATTGCCTTACAATTTCCAGCCACCCAAAATTACCTGGCCGATAAAGGCACGTCTTACTTAGCGGATAAACTAAAAACCGAGGTACGCATTGGCCGGGTTAAAACTGATTTCCGGAACAGCTTCGTACTGGAAGACTTTTATATGGAAGACCAACAAGGCGATACGCTTCTGTATACCGGCCGCCTGGGGTTGAATATGAATTTCTTTTCGTTGCTCAACAGCGAGATTAATATTAGTTCGGTTTCGTTGACGAATGCGACGGCGCATATTAAAACCTTTATGCCTGACAGCACCAGCAATTACGATTTTGTGCTGAATGCCTTTGCCACCGATACGGCCACGGCGCAACCCGTAGATACCACCGCCACCGGCTTTGTGTATAAAATTGGCGACGTAAACCTGGAGAATATTTTCTTTACCATGAACGACCAAATTTACGGCAACAACGTCCGGACACGTATTGGCAGTTTGGCCGCCAACATGGACGAACTGAACCCCGAAAAAGAAATTTACCGCCTCAACGATATTACCCTTAAAAACAGTTACGCCAATATAGTCCAAACCAAATCGGTGCCGCCCGATACGGTGGCGGCCGCACCACTTACCATGCAGTTTGGCCTGGGCAAAGTAATCCTGGATAATATTAAGCTAAATTACCAGAATACTGTCGCGGCGCAACGCATTATCATGAACGTGGGGCGCACCGAGCTAGCGGCCGAAGATATTGATATCCCCAATGCCAAAATAAACCTGAACAGCTTTGCTTTGCAGAACAGCTACTTAGCTTATTTCCAGGATAAAAATACCCCCACCGATTCGCTCACCATTAACCCGGAGGCTACCGCCAAAAAACTCGACGATGCAGTAGAGCAGAAATCGGGCGCTACCGCTAACTGGATAGTAACGCTTAAGAACCTGAACGTAGCTGGCTTGAAAGTGCAGTTTGGTAATTATAATACCCCGGTGCAAAAGCAGGGCATGGATTTTAATCACCTCGATTTCTCTGATATTAACCTCGACGTAGATAATATTTATTACAGCCTGAACCGCACCACCGCCGATTTACAAGCCATGCGCTTGCGCGAAAAAAGTGGTTTTGAAGTTAAAAATTTTGCGGCCGATATTACCGTAGATTCTACGCACGCCGAACTGGCTAACCTGAACCTGGAAACCGGCGAAAGCATTATCCGGCGCCACCTGGCCATTGGCTATCCCAGCTTAGAAACCATTGCCGATAATATCAACCAACTGACTATCAACGCCGACATGGCGAATTCTAAAGTTGGCTTCCGCGATTTACTTTATTTTCAGCCGGATTTAGCCCAAAACCCTTCTTTCAGGAGTATTTTAAACAAGCCGCTTTATGTGGATGGGCGGGTGACCGGCCGGGTAGATAATCTCCGGATTGATCGCTTGCAGATGGCGGGATTAAACGGTACAGCGGTAAATGCCAGCGGTACCATTACGGGTTTACCCGATGTAGATAAAATGAATTTGAACCTGGATGTGAACCGCTTTACCTTGGCACGGGCCGATGTAATGGCGTTTTTGCCGGCTGGTTCGTTGCCGGCCGGCTACCAGATTCCGGAACGGGTAACAGCTACCGGCGGCCTGCGCGGCGGTATGCAAAACCTGGAACTGCAAAACCTGCGCGTGACAGCAGTTCCCAACACCAATTTGCAGGTGAGCGGTACCCTACGCAACCTCACTGACCCTGCTAAACTGTACGCCAACCTGCGCATTCAGAATTTCTCGACTACCCGCGCTGCCATTCAGAGTTTATTGCCTAAAGATTTAATTCCGGCCACTATTCAGTTACCCGACCGCATGGCCCTGAAAGGTAACTTTATTGGTTCGTTAGAAAATTTTACCACTACGCCGGTTATTACTACTTCATTCGGGAATGCCACCGCCAACCTGCGCATGCAACCCGGCGAACGCTACAATGGTACTGTCAGTGTAGACCGCCTGAACATTGGCAAAATTATGCGCGATACTACTATGGGGCCGATTACGGCCAATGCCCGCGTAAACGGCACCGGCTTAACGCCCGAAACCATGCGCGCCGATATTGATGCCACAGTAGAGTCAGTAAGGTATAATCGCTATACCTACAACAACATTGCTATTAAAGGTACCGCTGATCGTAACTTGTTTAACGGTACGGTGAACATGAAAGACAATAACCTGGCCTTTAACTTTGATGGCAACGTGAACCTGCGCGCCGCTGAGCCCAGCTATAAATTCACCTTAAATCTCGACGAAGCTAATCTGCAAGCTTTAAACTTTTACAACGAGCCCATGCGCCTGCAAGGTAAAGTGGTAGCCGATATGCGCGGGGCTTCTTTAAATACCCTCAACGGCACTTTAGATGCGGGTAAACTCACTATCCGGCAGGGGCCGCAAACCTACCGCCTTGATTCCATGTTTGTGCGGTTGGCCAACCAAGTAGGCCGTACCGATATTGCCATCCGGTCGGATTTACTCAATGGCTTTTTTAGAGGGGCTAACAGCGCCGAAGATTTAGCCGTCGCTTTTTCCAAAAAGATAGATTCGTATTTTAATATTCAGAATGAGCCGTTCCCGGCCAATGTCAACCTGCAAGATTTTAATTTTGGGTTTAATTTCCGGCGCACCGATATTTTAACCAACGGTTTGGTTCCGGGTCTGAATAAATTTGGTCCGGGCAGATTTACCGGTGGCTACACGGCGGCGAACCAAAACCTGACCGTCGATGGCTATCTGCCCCAAATTATTTATACCACTTATAATCTTGATAGCTTGCAAATGCAAGTGCGCGGCGACGCCAGTAAGCTTGATTATGTCTTAACCCTGAACGAACTTTCGGACTCAACTTTATTGATAAAAAACCTCAAAATGGGCGGTTATGTCCAGGACGATAACCTGAAAGTGCGATTAGGTATTTCGGAAGACAACGGCCAGGAGCGCTTTGCTTTGGGCGGTATGCTCAATTCCTTGCAAAACGCTTATCAGTTTAAGTTTACGCCCGGCGATGTTATATTTAACGGCCAGCCCTGGAACGTAACGCCAGATAATTATTTGCAATATTATACGTCCGGGGCTATTTACGCGAACAACGTGCGGTTAGAACAAGGTGGCAGTTCTTTAGCTATTAATAGCGTGGGTGCTAACCGAACTAATGCGCCGCTGCAACTTACGTTCGGCAACTTTAATCTGAGCAATATTTCGCAAGCCATTGAGCGCAACGACAGTCTAATAAGCGGGGCCATAAACGGTACGGTTACTTTACGGGATATTACCACCAAGCTCAGCTTTACTTCCGATCTAAAAATAAACAGTTTTGCCTATCAGAAAAACTTAATTGGCGATATTGGTTTGCAGGCCAGTAACGCCGTCGGCGACCGCTATAATATTCTGGCCACTTTAACCGGCAACGGCAACAACGTAACTATAAACGGCTACTATATTGCCCAAACTACCGACAACGCTTTAAACTTAACGGCCAATATCACCAATATAAATCTGGCGGCTTTTCAGGGCTTCACCATGGGGCAACTCGAAGATATTTCGGGTTCGTTGGGTGGCCGCTTAGCCATTACGGGCAGTTTAACCCAACCCAATATTCGGGGACAAGCTACGTTTGCGAATGCTTCGTTTGTGCCTACCATGTTAGGCGCTCCGTTCCGGCTTGCCAATGAAACCATGACTTTTGATGAACGTGGCATTAATTTCTCTAATTTTACGGTCTTCGACTCTATCAACAACAAGGCCGTAGTAAACGGTACGGTTTTTACTCAGGATTACCTTAATTACCGCTTTGCCCTGGACGTAACCACAAACAACTTCGTGGTAATGAACTCCACCGCCGCCGATAACCCGCTGTATTACGGCAAACTAATTCTGGATACGAATGCCAAAATTGCCGGAGAAGTAAATCAGCCCGATATTAGTGGTCGTATTAAGGTAATTGAAGGCTCGGCCATGACCTTGGTTATTCCATCTACGGCGGCCGGCTTAGTAGAGCACGAAGGCATTACGCAGTTTGTGGATATGAGCGATACCCTGGCGGCACGCCTGGCCGAACTGCAGCAACGCGATACCTTAACCCAAACCGGTTTGCTGGGTTATACCATAAGTGCGGTAGTAGATGTGTCGGATGATATTCCGGTTACCGTAATTATGGACGAAGCTACCGGCGATTTTATTGAAATACGAGGGCGCGGCGTACTTAATACCGGCATGGACGACGACGGCAATATAAACCTGAGCGGCCGGTACGTAGTAACCAGCGGCAAATATCAGCTTAACTTTTACGGTTTAACGCAACGCGAATTTAATATTGGCCGCGGCAGCACCATTACCTGGGCCGGCGACCCGCTGGTAGCCGACTTGGATATTAAAGCCATCTACAACGTTAAAACCGCTCCTACTGAATTGATAGCATCGCAACTATCCGATGAATCGGCGCTTAACCGATCGCAGACGCAATTGCCTTTTGATGTAATCATTAATTTAGACGGTGATATGCTGAAGCCCGATATTACCTTCGACGTAACCTTGCCGGAAACGGAACAAGGTTCGGAATCGGGTCGATTAGCTTTTCAACGGTTACAACAAATCCGGCAGGACCCCTCCGAAATTAACCGCCAGGCTTTTTCACTTATTGTGCTGGGCCGGTTTATGGGCACCGACCCTTTGCAGTCGTCGGGTGGCGGTTCGCTGGCTTCTACGGCCCGCTCCAGCGTAAGCTCTTTGCTCAGCGACCAGTTAAATAAACTTACCGGTCAATATTTGGGCGGACTAGGCTTGGAGTTAGGTTTAAATTCGTACGAAGATTATTCTTCCGGTTCTGCCTCCGGGCAAAACCGTACTGACTTGAATGTAGCCCTGAACCGGGAATTCCTGAACAACCGCTTGGTAGTAAGGGTAGGTACCGATGTGGGTATTGAAGGCCGGAGCCAGCAAGGTGGCAGCAGCGGGAACCCCGGCGGCTTTGCTGGTAACTTATCGGTGGAGTACCTGATTACGCCCAACGGCCGCCTGCGCGTACGAGGCTTTAAACAGAATTCTTACGAAGACTTGGCCGAACAGGAAGTACAGGAAACCGGCTTAGCTTTAATATTTGTCCGCAACTTCGATAACCTTTCCGATATGTTTAAAGACCTGGGCAAGTCGCGCCGGGGCAATAACCGCAACCGAACTGAAACCGAACCATTGGTTCAGAATTAATCAGAATTAAATAGACCCGATTTATTATGACTACTGGCTCACGCCTTACCTTTAAAATTACTTGGCTTCACTACCAAAAACTGACTTTGTCGGTTTTAAGTATTTTTAGCCTTTTTTACTTGGCCGGCTGCAGCGGCACCAACAAGCTGCCCGAAGGCAAACGTCTGTACACCGGCGCTACCGTAAAATTAGAATCAAAAGAAAAAATCAAAAACGAAGCCGCTTTAAATACGGAGCTGACGGCTACCATTACCCCCCAGCCCAATACTTCCTTTTTTGGTATCCGGCCCGGCTTGTTTTTTTACAACCTGGCGGGCACGCCTAAAAAGAAAAAAGGCTTGCGCAGTTTTATCAAAAATAACTTAGGCCAAGAACCGGTATTTTACGATTCGGTAAACAACAAACATATTACCGATTTAATGGTAAACCGCTTAAACAATGCCGGGTATTTCAACTCCACGGCTAGTTATAAAGAAAACGTAAAAGGGAAAACCGTAAATGTTACGTACACCGCCCAGGTAGCCAAATCCTATACCATTGCGGCCATTAATTACCCTCCCAGCGATTCCTTAGGTCAGCTTTACCGCGATATTGCGGCATCGCAGGCGGCCAGTTTATTAAAGGTAGGTGACAACTACAACCTGGCCACGTTTACCGCCGAGCGGGTGCGCATTGATGCCGACCTGAAAAACAAAGGTTATTTTTATTTCGACCCGGATTTTATATTGTATAAAGTTGATACTACCCAAAATAATTACACTGTTAATATTTTTCCCACTATAAAAACCGAAGCGCCAGCTAAAGCCTTAGTACCGTATAAACTCGGTGAAGTTAATATTTACACCAATTATACCCTGCGTATGGATAGTACCAGTTACTCCAATCCGCCAGTGCGGATAGGGGGTTACCGCTACTTTCCCGACGAACAGTCGCTCAAAGCCAAACACTTGTTGCCGTCCATTTTTATCGAAAAAGATAGCCTGTACAGCCGTCGCGATCACGCGCTTACCATTAGTCGGCTCATGGGTTTGGGCTTGTTTCGGTTTGTTGATTTGCAGTTTCGTGAAAGCGACAGTTTATCTAACGCGCTTAATGCCACCCTGCGCTTAACGCCCTCGCGGTTGCAATCGATGCGGGCCGAACTCGAAATGGTAACCAAAACCAACGGTTTTGCCGGTCCGGGTTTTACGGCGCGGTATCGCCACCGCAACCTGATGCGCGGCGCCGAGCAGTTGCAAGTAAGTTTTAACGTTAGTCAGGAATCACAGATTGGCGGGAATGATGGCAACGAAACCGATACGGGTTCTGATAATAGCAGCAGCGGCATTAACTCTTTTACTTTTGGTACCCAGGCCCAACTAGATGTGCCCCGCTTCATGACGCCGTTTAATCTAACCAATTTGCGCACCGAATTTGTGCCTAAAACCCGTTTTACTTTAGGCTACAGTTACGTAAACCGGGTTACTTTTTACCAGATGAACGCCTATAACGCTACGTACGGCTACGTGTGGCGACCTAAGCCCCGCTTTACCTACGAAATTACACCTATCAATATTCAATATGCGCGGCTTTCTAATGTAGGAGAAGCTTTTCAGGCCAAACTAGATAAATATCTTTATTTACGGCGCAGTTTCGAAGAGCAGTTTATTATTGGTTCTATTTATAATTTTACTTACAACACCCAAAACCAACAAGCTCACCGCCGCGATTTTTTCTTTAATGCCAACCTCGATTTATCGGGTAATTTATTAGGTCTGTTTACTTCTAAGGTGCAGGGTCAAACCGAAATCCCGAATACAGTTATAAAACAAGCCTTCTCACAATATTCGCGTTTGGCCTTAGAAGCCCGTTATTACCAGAATATAACGCGGGGCTCCCGGTTAGCTTCCCGAATAATTGTGGGGGCTGGTATTCCGTACAGTAATTCGAGTACGTTGCCGTATATTAAGCAATTTTTTATTGGCGGTTCCAACAGCATCCGGGCTTTCCGGCCGCGCGAAATTGGCCCCGGCACGTATTCCGTTACCACCGACCCGAACCAACCCGACAACGTAAGCAACGGCTTTTTCGATCAAACCGGCGATATAAAGTTTGAAGCCAATGCGGAGTACCGTTTCGATATTGTTCCATATTTAAAAGGAGCTGTGTTTGTAGATGCTGGTAATATCTGGCTCGCCCGCGCCAGCACCGATCGTCCTGGCGGCGAGTTTGTCTTTAGCAAAGCGTTAAATCAACTAGCTATTGGTACCGGGGCCGGCTTGCGCATCGACGCCGAGTTCTTTGTGCTCCGCTTCGATTTAGGTATTCCGGTCCGTGACCCCATTCAGCTAAGTCCTTATGTGTTTACCTTACCGCCTGATCGTAAAAGCATGGTGTTGCATATTGCCGTAGGGTATCCGTTTTAAAGATTGGTCTTGATGGCTCATCTTTGATTATTTTTCCCTAATGAAAATTAATAAATGGTACTGGTTGGGTAATCTGGTAAAGGAGGAGTTGTAAATTTCTAATGACGATTAATAATTTCTTTTGGAGTCTATCTACATCGGTACGTCGGGGTACCATTACAAACATTGGCGCAATATATTTTATCCGGCGGGTACCCAACCCGCCCACTATTTACAGCATTACCTGCACTATTTTAGTACTGTCGAGATTAATAATTCTTTTTACCGCTTACCTACCTCTGAAACATTTGCTAACTGGCGTTTAGCCGTACCCGATAATTTTTTATTTTCGGTAAAAGCCAGCCGCTTTATTACCCACATGAAAAAGCTGAAAGACCCGCAGCAGTCTTTGGGCAGCTTCCTGCAAAACGTAGTAGCCCTGGAAGAAAAATTAGGCCCTATTTTATTTCAGTTACCGCCCCGCTGGAATTGCGATTTATTACGTTTTGAACAATTTTTAAAAGCTTTGCCCACCGGCTTTTTATATACCTTCGAGTTCCGCGACCACAGCTGGTACAACGAGGCAGTATACAATTTGCTTCGGCAATACCAGGCCGCCTTTTGCATTTACGACTTGGAGCAACACCAATCGCCTATTCTGGTTACGGCTCATTTTGTGTACATCCGGTTGCACGGCCCATTAGGTAAATACAACGGGAGCTATTCCGATGAAGCCTTACACGAGTGGGCTGCCCGGGCAGTAAATTGGGCGCAAGCAGGCAAAGCCGTTTATATTTATTTCGATAATGATATTGGTGGCCACGCCGTGGTAGATGCCCAGCGCCTCCAGCATTTAGTAACTACTCTCTCATCTACTTAAAATTTACTTGCTTTTCCCTTGTTTATACCTTCCTTTATTAAGATTATTTTGCAGGTTTCACCTATAATTAACGTGAGTTACGGGTTAAGCGAGGGTTAATTGGTTAAAGATCGGAAAGAAGACAGTTAGTTTGTTATCATAGAAGCAGTAAGCCGTTAAAGCAGCCAGCATATGGGCTTAGGTATTCTTGGCACTTCTATGACAAGTATGCTCCAGGTCAAACATGCTCAAATACCATTAACTGATTCGATTAAAGCTCTTTTACGCAGCCTGAGTTTATCTTCTAAACGCATTAACTTGTTTTTGTATCCATGCCTAGTCTACTTCTTCGTAATTATTAGATCTTGTTCCCGGATAGTAATTGTCATTTTAGTAAGATGTAAACTTATCTGTAGTTAGCTGGACATCCTGGTTTTTACCTCAATCTATTAAAAATTAGTTTCTTTTCCCGGAGTTCTTATGCTTTCTAAATTAATTAGCCAGTAAAAAAATCTTATTTTGGTGTTTTTGCCATAACCCTCTTTCGCAATAATCTAATTTTCTTATATTGTTGCTTGAGAACACAACGCCACTTATGATTCCTGCGCCGCCGCAAACCATAAAACAAAGCCTGAATAAAGCGTACCGCCTGATTAAACCCAAACGCGCCCACATGGAAGCCTTTAAGGCTAGATTGATCTATTTACTAACCGGTATAGACGAGAAGGAAAGCGAAGAAAACGTAAAAGTCCAGTTGATGGATTTCCTGAAGTATACTTTTTACCACCCCAATTATTTAGTAGCTACCAAAGGCAAAACCGATTTTGTGATTCATACGGGCAAAGAAGCCAAAACCCCGGCCAGCGTGCTGTTTGAAGTAAATCGACCCACAAACAAAGTTGATATGGTTTCGCGATGACCCCGATATAAAAACATTCAAGAAAGAACATTTGCAATTAACTTTGGCAAACAATAATTTGTAAGAATTTTCGCTCAGAAATATAGCAATGGTCAACGAACCGCAAATAGAATATGGCTTTCTCGGGAAGTTAACCGATCTTAAATATACGTACCGCTCTGATATTAGGGACCGTAAAACGCTAGAGCAGAACTTCCGGCAAAAATTTGAAACGCTTAACCGGGTTCATT
>Ga0210040_10010500_pt1 | contig 10606 bp, 9 predicted proteins | sample CryGeyCG12114_NA_FD_185462 | JGI IMG/M metagenome (GOLD analysis project Ga0210040, IMG submission 185462) | Groundwater microbial communities from aquifer - Crystal Geyser CG19_WC_8/21/14_NA (SPAdes) (version 2) | ecosystem: Environmental > Aquatic > Deep subsurface > Groundwater | place: USA...
ATTATTACTTGTTCTCTCTTGCAACTTGCTTAATGCATAATTTTTGTTTGTTTTTATCGCCATTGGAAGTTCGCCTTCTTTTGCTGTCGCCATGGTTAAATTTAGCTCGAATTTGTCTTCGCCCAAAATTTATTCGCTATATTTTGTTTTCGCCGAGATTGCTTTTCGCCGAGTTTTGTTCGCCGAGTTTTGGATTCGCCGAGTTTGAATTCGCCCATAACGGGTGGAAGCCATCGATATATAGGTTACAACACAGCAAGTTCACTCAAATATATTTTCAAGAACTTGAATAAACATAATATGTGCTAAATATACCATACAGTAATATGGAATCTCTGTTTGTGAATGTTTAGAATATGGTACATTAGTTCAGATTAGAAATCTTCGAACGAAAAGTTTCAAATCAGTTGTCCGTATATACTCAGAATTATAAGACGACAGAATACTCTTCAGAAATACATGTCCGGCTGCGACTTTCTACTTTTGCTTCACTTTCCTGTTCAAAGCTTGTTTTCTTGTGTTTTGGTCAACCTCAGGAAGATCAGAAATCTCTTTCGCAGCTTTTTTGAGCTTCTTAGGAGATTTAGGAGCAGAAGCTTTTGGAGCAGAACTGCTTCTCAATCGCTTTACATGGAAGATGCAGAACTGAAACAGAATGTAAGACTGAAGAGTGCCAACCACCGCTAATCCGAAAATTCTGAATAAAACACAAATTTTGGTATTAAATCAAGTGTTTTTGACCTTCAACATGCACATGTTAACAACAGAAGTATATATTTCGTAAACGTACCTAAGAGTGTGAGAAGCATATGGCTCTAAACCAAACCAAAATGTCAAAACAGCAAAAATTACAGATAAAAATCTGGCCGCAATGAAAACAACGTTTCCAACACGAAACAACCATGTAGATACATGAGTTTTCTCTGCAAAGTGGAACAGCTTTCCAGCATTCAACAGAATTTCTGGCAAGAAGTGGAGAACCAAAAGGACGGTTCCAATCCGAGTTAAACTATAATACACGAAGAAAAAAATATATGAAGTTACACAGAACCGGAATTTTTTAGTTTGCATTATCAATGTAAAAAAAAATCAGACTGTTGTATTCAGAGTCATTCACATTCAGAAAGGAAAGCAAAAACTTTCTCACTTGGCAGTATATGCGGCAGTCACAACAAAAATGTGGAGAGCAGATAAAATCATCTTCTGTGGTATCTCCTCTTTCTTCATTCGCAAGAAGTAAATTTCTGGAATCCAATGAAGCCAATAGGAAATTTGTGCAAGCATGAAAAATTTCAAAGCAAACGACATTTCCAAATGGGGGAATCCTTCCCATAGGAGCGCTATGTGGCTCAAATAGTTTTCCCTGCAAGAAATAAATTATAACTAATTTAATTCATCATTCTATCAAGTTATCAATTCTATCGATGCAATTTTTTTAATTTCAGCTCGCAAACTAATTTAGCCTTATGGCTGCCTACCTGATGATGATATTTGCTCCCCAAATGGTTGACATCAAGGAAAACGCCAAAAGTTGACCGGCATCATTAAACTTGGAATGCCGAACTTTGCTCAAATGTAATTTTCTCGTTACTTTGTCCAGTACATACTCTTGCACCAAAGCATGTATAACAATAGCAATCAAGGTATAGAAAAATACTGCACAGTTATCTTTCCAACCAGTGGTATACAGAATGTCCTCGTCATAGGGGAATGGATTAGAAGAATTTCGGGTGGCATTATGATGGAGAGCTATGAACATCGAAGCCAAAGGTGAGGTAACCTAATCAAAATAACGAGTAAACAATTTTAGAAAGGCAAAAATTAAATAAACGAATCTAGCTCATAAGACTGCCCATTGTTTTGAAAATCACCTGGAATATAAGACCGATAACAAAAATCATAGCACCGCACGCCACAATATCTGCATGGTTTTGAATGACAAACTCATGGCTGAAAATTGGGGGATTCTTAGTTCCACCCCGACGAACTTTGCCTGCCATCTTGTCTGAAGTTTATTATTGGATTGGAGTCTGCAATAATAATAGAGAAATTCGTTAATTTGCATTACAGGAAACAGATAATTAACAGGCAGGTAGCAGGAACTAAGCACAAACAATGACCAAGAATTTGAAGTTCTTCAAACAGAACAACAAAACAAGCACATTATAATTATAAAATGTTAAGTCCCTTGAATTCGTAAGTTGTCACAATTTGGCATTGTACCATTGCTTTATTACAACCCACGAGCTCAAGGGACTTAACATTTTCCAAATAGATTTGAATTCGTTGGCTTTTATAAAAACATGTATAGTATTTACACCAAACAAAGTACATCAGGCATTAAGACCATTTAATTATTTAATTAATGACACCAAAAAACTATACAACAATCGTGTTAAAGTGTGCCTGTGTGATAGTGTGATGTAAAGTTTGGTTGCAAATCAAAATTAATCTGCCTGGCCTAGGCGACTTTAGACAGTGAAATGTCCAGGTAAAGTTTATCTGTGAAACTAATTGATCGATCTGCAGAACAAACTGCATTGCAAAATGACAATTCAATTGAAATTCGAATTTTTCCAACAAAATAAAGGGTACGTGGTGAGAGGACAGCTGTTAAATAAAAGGGATAGTTTCCTATGCTTAAATTACAGGCCCAGCGTCAACATCGAATAAATCGACAAACAAAATTGTTTGAAAATTACTATTTAATATAAAACTTACCACTATACACTTCAAAATATGCTAAATCAAAATACTTCACAACACTGACAGCGACAACACTGTTGATGGTGGAAGCAAAAGACAAATCTGTCGGCGTTTGTTCTGGTTCTAGCGAGCTACACACTGACACTACTACACTTCAGATTTCAGATTCAGCTTTCTCAACCTGTCACACGGTTCAAGACACGCACGACTGGGAAAATTTAACCGAACAAATGGAAAACAAAAATTTTAACGAGCGGACGATCTACTTTTAATGTACACACCTTTTATTTTAATTCATCTTTTACACATAAATTGCTTATCCTACTTTAAAAAAATGACTGAAATATTTTAAAAACAAAAAGCTATGTTCATATTTAAATTTTTTACAGACCATTCAAAATGTGTTTATCAACCACAACAGAATTCAGAAATGGGGATAGTTATATATTATTACTTGATTTATAATCACTGTTTTGCGTCCACCACAAAACTATACCGGCAAAAGTTTACAGTCTGACCAGGTTGGAGCACTGCAAATACCGTGTTGTTGTCAGTCAGTATTGCTGACGAGGCTGCTCGGTCATCGTTTCAGTGGTTTCAGTTTCAGTCTTCTATGTTTTCTGTACAGCACTTTAGCACTATGTTCGTACAGCAACAGCACTAAGTTCGTACAGCACTAGTGGAACACACCTGCTGGCTGATTGGTTATATAATGTATGCAAATAAATAAGTTTAGTGAGCGAGCAAGGGGCATAAAGTTTTAATTTCATAATTTTTTTTATTGCAAACTGAAGACACCAACAAGAGAGAAAGACACTTAAGGAAGGCATATACGGCATAATAATATAAGTCATTTAGTAAAAAATATTTTTCATTGAAAAACGCGACCATAAATAATATGGCAAGACACTAATCCGTATCTATCAGTATCAATGTAAGTTAATATAATTATTATTTGATAAGTGAAAGAAATAGTTAGTTAATTGAACATTCCTCCACAGACTTGAAATGTATATATATTATCCAATATAATATGACATAAAATAATTAATATAAAATTGGAACTATGAACTAAATATTAGACCTTGAGCTGAATGAAGTATTCATCATCGTAGGAATTATGATCACGATTGCATTTTTGATTAAAAATAAGAAGCCAACATCCTAAAATGATGAAGGACGGAAGAACCTATACGATATATATAACTTGTTTACGACAAAAAAAATCAATGTAATTCAAAGATCAATCAACGATCAAAGCTTTATAAAACTAATTCAACCATGATAAAACTAAAAAGCTTGGGTTGATGTCTAATCAGGAAAAATCCACGCCAAGAAATCGTTTTGTCAGTCAGATCTTCTACTTCTATCTTAAACATACAATACTTTTTATGCATGGATATGCCAAATGTTTTTGAGCGCCTTAATGTCAATAGGGCATACGTCGATTTGATACAAATAGTACACATGACACACTCCTCAATTTTAAGCATTTAAACCCTGAAAAAGTTCAGTAGTTGATACAGTATTGACACATCCATCTATGTATGTGTATTCTAGATCCTAAATACTCTACTAACCTAAGGTAGAAAATATTTAACAAAATACATCATACAATTGAAATGGTCATCAATCAGAAACAGCTTCAAATTCTCGAAGTAAATTCCTGGATGTGGGGCTTCCCATTGAACGAATAACGGGGTCAGTTCCATCCTTATTAGTTCTCGCACTCCTTCGTCTGGGCCAAAGGAACAAAGGTTTTGATTCATATTATCATATTTGATATTTTTAAGATTAGAATCACAACTAAAATTTTTTACACTTAATTTTTTTAACTGATCAGAGAGAGAGAATGATTATCACTCTGCCTACACACATTATTAAGCATTAAACTGACAAATTAAACATTGCTTACCCTCCTGATTTGGTCCTTGAAAGGGATATTGGCGTTGATGCAAAAACTGGAGTTGTTGTACGGCTGTGGCGCTCTTCATCTATGAAAAAGGCAAATTATAGCTATTCTGGCATAAATAAAGAAAAGTAAGTAAAAAGTGAGAATATGGACTTTACCATCAGAAAATGAATTGTCATTTAGCACAATAGTGGGAGGAATTTCCCTTTCTCTGTTAGGAAGGGGCTCAGGAGTGGTCGATCGATCGACAATACGAATGGGAGGAGGGGGTCTTTTAATAAAGAAAACATAGGAAGTGACAAAAAATACGCAGTATTTCCAAATTTTATTCAAAAATCCATAGAAAAAATGTTCTTCCAAGTATGCCATCCAGAATCTCAAGTTTCTTTTCAAAGTGGCTCGACGAACTTCCCGTAAGCGCATAATGTCTTTTATTTCAGGTCTCAACAAAGGATCAGGTATCAACATCATTTTAACAACGTTGTAGAGTGAACGGGGCATTGCTGCAGAACGGTGAGAATTAGTTATATACCATATACCACAATAGTATATAATTAAAATAGTCACGTAAAACGTCCAAATATTCCGCATGCACGCTACATGCTGTAGTAAAATATACTTACTTTTGTCAGATGGGTCTGGAAACTCTCCACCAGATCGTAATTGATGCCACAGATCTCCACCTTTAGGAACGTCAACATGACAAGCAACTTCCAAAATGCTCACACCCAAGCTGAAAACATCAGCTTTGGTGCTAACAACACCTTGCATAACTTCTGGGGCAAGATATCTAGAATCTCCTTCAGTGAACTCTACAATATCTTGCTGCAAACAGAAACCATCAAATATATAATTTTACATGTTAATTTTAAAACAAAATATCCCAAAAATTGCAAAATTTCTAGCTATATACTCTGACTACCAACAAAAAAAGGCTAACATGATTATATTCATGACCATTACCTTTTCCTTCAAAGAAACCACAATTCCAAAGTCCCCAAGTTTGTATTGCAGCGGGGTTTGCCGGGTAAGGAATATATTTTCTGGTTTCACATCCATATGGACTAGCTCATGTTTGTGCAAATGCTCCAATGCTTTCAACATGTCAATTAAAACCTCCCAAACCTATGAAAGAAGAATAAAAACAGCATGTTATCGAACTGAAAACTGAAAAGACTTCTTACAAAAAAATATTAATGACAATCTGTCTCGCTTGTTAGTAGCAAAAGAATGTTTAAATTTGAAACTGTACTTCAGACTCCGTCAGCACTTTTCCTTCTTCCAAATATTGAGTGAGAGACTTGGAACACAGTTCAAGTTGCAAATACAAATACCCATCTTCTTCCCAGGCATTTTCCAGCTCAACAAGATGATCAATCGACGGAATCTCGATCACTCGGGATACTTCCTTCAGCCGCCGCAATCTTTAAAAACGCAATACCCAAATAAAATATGAATTTAAAACATTTCCTTTCACTCTTATTCAAAGTACTCAAAGCCTATTATCGTCAATATCAGAGTCAATAGATACTACCAGAACTACCCTGAGTAGACTTTACTTACTTTGTTTAACTTTTTAAAATTAATGTATAGTACTTACCGATCACTTTCACCGGAAAAGGTATTCCTAGATTTTTTCACAGCATATTCTTTTGCTGTCAACTTTTCTTTGACACGAAAAACATCTCCAAATGAGCCAAATCCAAGCCTCTCCTGTATGTCAAAATACTCGCGAAAAAACGTCGTTTTCCCATTATTGCTATTGCTGGTAGCCATCAGCATTTGAAAGGAGTTGTCGAGATCTTGTGAGTCATTGGATCGCGCATGAATCAATCGAGTTTGCGAAGGAGCAGAGCGAACCTGATAATGTGGCCTTGGAGCTGGTGGCATATATCTCAAGCTTCGCTTTTCTCGGTCCTATGCGTACACAAATCCATGATTAAATGCAATTTTATGGTTATAAAGGATTACAAATTCGAGATTTCGTAAAAAGGAGAAAGGGTAATTATTAGATGAGTTTTCTTATCTGTATTAATTAGAATCACAGATAAATAAAGAAGCTGTTCAAAACGGTCAAGAATGAATCCTGCTGAATTGTGCAATCGGAACGGCCAGAAACACACAAGTTTTGTTCATTTAGAATATAAATGAATTTTTGTAATTCTTTTAGAAATCTTTAAACAAATATTGAGAAGTTGAACGAATTGAATTTTTTAGTTAAAAATATCCTGACCAGGATACTTTTGTGGCCGTTTTGAATAGCTTATTCAAATATCCCTGATTTTGAAGGGATATGCCAAGTATCTAGACAATGATAATCTCTCTGCCAAGTCAAATTTACCTTTTTCGAAGATAATGACTGCGGCTCCAAAATAAATTTAGGAATAGGAACCCCAGTTCGACTAGTCGACATAGTCATCTGTTCTTGAGACATATTTAAGCACTACTTGATCAGTCAGCACTCGATTAAGTTATGACCATGTCAACCAAACGATTGCTCCCGCTTTTCACTCTCCACACTGAAAGAAAGGAGTGAAATAAAGACGATTAAAAACATTTTACCGCATTTTATTTTTACCAAAGGACATGATACAAAATATTCACTACAAAATGAAAGAGCATTATCAACCATTCAATTCTTAAATATCTTAAGTATCAACAGATGGTTATCTACATTTTTAATACCACAGGTAGGTTGATATCCATCAAAACTGGTCTATGTTTAATTCTTTATTTGAAACTTCATGATCTAACTTTGATAGAAAACAAAAAATTTAAACTTCCCAATCATCAAACCAAGGTAAATTGGCAATCAAATATGAAAATAAACCCATCTAAAACGTTAGCTGCTATATTTAAAACTTAAAAGACTAAAACTATAACTTCTTCGCATTGAGAACTTTGAGTTAGGCCTTTTTGTCAGAAATCCCATTGCTGTGAATGCAAATCAATACGATAATAGGAACAAGACGCTATTACTTACCAATTTTATGTAGACAACCAAACGCACAAAATAAAAGTACACACAACGGTAAAAAAATTGTTTAATAAAAACAATAATTAAAATTTAAATTTAATGAGGACAGAAAGACAAAGGAAAAGAATAAATCTAAAAAATCGTCACGAAAATACAAATACAAAATATGATTTTGGCACACAATCTGTAAATTCATAATTTCCGAGGTGCGGTACTCAATGGCATGTCAGTATTCACAATTATTTTCAGAGTCTTTGTTAAAGAAGCGTGCATTGCATATAAAAGTTTACGTGGGACACCTGCCCAGAGGTGATTTGGAAATACTATAAAGAACTAACTAGCAAACAAATGTAAAATTAATATTTTGGTAATGGTCAGGTCAATTAAATCGTATTGCGCCTTTAAATGCAGAGCAGGCACGGTTCCGTATGAGCCCTGAGCTGGGCTAAAAAACAGTTAGTCAAAAATTTTAATAGCGGATATCTTTATTCAATTCTTGGACGGTCTTGATTACAAACAATAGGGTTTATAAAGTATAATAATTTAGATTCCTCACATAACATTTTTGCTTTTATCATTTAGTCTGTGTAATAGGGAATGAACTAGGATACTGAAGAGTGCGATACTTTTCCATTTCTCTCCAAAAGCAAATTAAATTAGTAACTAAAGCAAAGTCTTTACCGTTGGATTTACCATGTACAACTGTTCTCCAATTAACTGGACCAATAATTTTGCGTAAAATGCCGAGATATGCTCGATCAAGATGAATATGTATGGAGATTCCACCCTTTGACGAAAATCCTTTGTAAGGGTTGTCCACATACCCTATTTCTTTCCAACAGTTACAAGCAATCACAGTGGAACAAATCTTTGTTTGTGCATTAAAGTACATATTTGAAGGACAAACAAATACACTGGGAGCTCCATTTGCACAGGCAAAATAATATCGGGGGTCTTTTAAACTGTGTCTTCCATCGGCTTCACATTTTGCGACCCAAGGAACTGCTTCGGTTGGTCTCTCCAATCCTTTAATTCCTGTACTTTGTTTAAAACGTTGACCTTCCCAAGCATACTTTTCTAGATGATTGCTACCGATGAAATCAAAAACATACGAAGGAACGCAGAAGCCATAATACGGGCTGTAGAAAAAACTAGGAGGACATTTATACAAAACTTGAGCGTATTCTTCGTTTTCATCGTCTTCGGATTCACTGCTACTGCTATCTTCATCTGAGTCTTCGTCTTCCACACCCATTAGGTTTTTACTTAAACAAGAATAAAAGTATCGATAATCTAAGGTGCCAAAGTATCCACTTGATACACATGGTTGAACTTCAAATTCAAGTTCCGCCTGGGGCACAATAGATCCAAAAATGTAAGAAGGAGCAGCTAGAATTTCGTTAGCTCCAATATCCATCCTAGCAAACAGTTTCTTTGAAGGATCGGCCAATTTGCTAATCATATCTTTCCCATTCAATTTTATACCAGCTGCTTCAGCCAAATCTACTCCCGTAGTATAGCTAGCTAGAGCTAAACTGTACTCGTGTCTAAAAGAGGGAATACAGTGTCCATATTTCACACTGAAATAAAATCCGGAATGGCAAATATATAGCTTAGTATGCAAGAGATTCCGTTCATTTCGTGTTCCAATTGAATAGTATTTGGGGTCATCTAAATACATCTTTCCTTCCTTGTCACTGTGAACATGGAAAGGTACCGAGGAAATAGAGACTCGTATTCCATGCTTTAAATTCATTCCGCGACGTAATGACCAATGAGTACGAAAACCATTCCAGTCGTACTTCAACTAAAAAAAATAAAATAATATTGACTTGACACAAAAATAAAACAGAGCAATATTATAGCATAGGACTACAGTGGACTTACCTGGCGTCCGTAGAACGCAGATGGGGCAGTGCATGAATGATATATCTCATTGTAGAATAGACCCGACGGACATTTCATTAACTTCTGCACAAAATAAACTGTTGAATCCGTGTCAAAGGCACAAATCAAGTAAAATCTGTAATCCGGGTAGGCAAAAGTTCCAGGTGCCATGCACTCAGGCAGTAAAAACATGGACGAAGCTTGATCCACCTCAATTCCAGGCTGCCGCAAAAGTGATAAGGGTGTAGAGTCAGTTGTACATTTTTGCAGACTTGATGAATAATAGGAGCCATAACTGCACACACGAAGTTCAGCTAAAAGACAGAGACAGTGTTACGAGCATTACATAAGACGATCTGATTTGCTTTCATTGTGCAATAGTTTGATTTTAATACTACCTGGAGAATCTCGGGAACATTTTAAATAAAACCGGTCATCCTTTCCGAATGGTAAAACTCCGGTCTCTGAACACACATTTATTGAATCCAAAATGATGTCATCCACATAACTGGTGATAGTTCCTTCCGACAAAACGTCAGATTTTCCCCCAATTCCAAAATTTAGGCCCAAATCAGTGAAAATTGCATTTGAAAATGATTGAGGAACGCAGCGCTTTAGAGTTGACGCGTAAAAACTTCCCTCAGGACATCCAAAAACAGATTGAGTACCTACTGTTGAACAGTAAAAGTAAATTCTCCAATCATCCGTAGGAAACCACCCTTCCTTGTTACAAACGAATTGAAATTCCGATCCAACCGATATCTGGGCTCCATTTGCTACGTGAGAAGCGTCATAACCCAAAGACGAATTGAATAATTGCTTTGAGAGTCCATTGAACGAACGCAATCCGGAAACAGACCCGAAACTAGCAGAATCATATTCTATTAAAGAGAGCAGTCTTCGAATGTTCGTAAACAAACTTGTGGACCGAAGCCGACTATTTCGCATTACTACATTCTCTTCCGCAGTAATTGACTGTGAGCCTGCTGATCCAGCGACCATGGCTTGAGCACTTTGTGAGCCTTGCATGCTAGATACGGCTTGTTGAGAACCAGCTACTCTGGAGGCTGCCATTTGGGATCCAGCCACTGCCGACTGTGCTTGTCGAGACGCGGCCATTGCTC
>Ga0210040_10010501_pt1 | contig 10605 bp, 12 predicted proteins | sample CryGeyCG12114_NA_FD_185462 | JGI IMG/M metagenome (GOLD analysis project Ga0210040, IMG submission 185462) | Groundwater microbial communities from aquifer - Crystal Geyser CG19_WC_8/21/14_NA (SPAdes) (version 2) | ecosystem: Environmental > Aquatic > Deep subsurface > Groundwater | place: USA...
CGATTATTAACCATTCCGATTGTTAAGCATTCCGATTTTTATGGATTCCGGAATTTATGCGTTCCGAGTTTGAAATTCCGGAAATTATGCTTCCGGAAATTATGTTTCCGGATTTAATGCGAATACCGAACCAAGGGTTAGAAGGTATAAAGAAATATGCGGTGAAATAAATTTACAGAAGAAAAAGATATCTGGAAAAACCATAACTGTGATCGTTTTCCGTTCCATAGTAAATAAAATAATCGCATGCCATAATGAACTAACTAAAGTTCCACATTGACTGAGATACATATTGTCAATATCATATTTAAAAAGAATATTGGGCTAGTTAAAAGCATGGAAAATGAGTAGCAAGATTATTAATTATAGATGGAATAATTAGTTGGGTCTGATTACTGCAAAAAATCTTGCTATTCACTAAACCCAATACTTAATCCCAATACCTTTTGGTTAGTAATAATCTCATGACAACTTATTGAACTTGTTGCATTAGAGTATTATTTGTCGGCAGTCTCTAAAGTTTCTTGAGTTCCCGACAATTGTGGAATGTAAATTTAGAGAGGGAAAGCTCAAACTGGTAAAATTTTATCATTCAGTTGTAGAAGTAATGGGTCATTTCAATGTAAAACGTTTACCAATCTATTGTATTCTCCCTCCAAATTCACATTGACCACAATGTCCATTTTTATTTGCATCCGATTGCTCGGAATGCAATGAATACAATAAGTTTGAAAAAACCCTTGAAGCTCTCAACATAGCAGTTATAGTCGGTTAACTACTAGTTGAGAGAAAGAATTTTTTCAACCATTGCTGTTATTGTTTGTCGGCAGAAGATCGGCACTGTATAAGGCACTTTCAGTTTTCTTCCGTCTCTTAACCTTATACTAATAGCCTATGTCAATTATTTGTACGCTAGTTAATTAGTATTACAACTCACTTCCACAAATATTATCCATTACACATTTACTTATTCAGTTAGTGTGCATAGACACACACTAATAACTGTAATAGACTCTATGTACTTAATTAGTATCTGATTAAGGTTAATAACATGGTACATCATTGCGTGAACCTGAGCTTGACCAAATTTACCATCTTTTTTATCCGCGTATACATAAATTATCCGAATAATTTTTTAAACTGTAAAGGAAATTTGCCAATTTTGATTTAATTTTTGGTGACTGACTTCATCGTTCACAGCCTGTGGGCGGAATACATAATGACCATCGATGGATTGATAAGATTTCATGTTTCCCATGCAAACCATTTAGTAAGAAGCTTGGAAACATTTTTCTTTTCTACTGGGCATATTAACTCACTCAGAAACGGTTTACGTGTTGCATAGGAAAAAGAAACGTATCAAACTGGCCATTATAGGTTAGGTTATACATTGAGGTGTAATAACATCCATCAAACATTGAAAGGTAGAATCCCAGTGCACACATGCTAGATTCATAAGCCTATTAGACGGGATCCGATTAATAATACATCAAGCCTCGTTGCATCAATTAATGATGTAGTGAGTGAAACAGAGGCAAACAAGAAGAATACTTGACGCAGAAAATTGCAACAACATCTATCTAGTAATTATGTCTTAAATCAAGTTGTCAAAACGAACCAACACCTTTTGGCAGGCATAGAAACAAATAATGTATAGGTGTAGTTCACGTTGATGAATCAAATATTAGAAATTACTTGTTTGATATAATTTTTTCTTACTATAGCTAGTTCTCTTACATTATATCACATGCTCAAATAAAAAAAGCACAAATACGAATCATAATTCCAACCACAGGCTTGAATGAGTTAAGTTTCAAATGTTTCAATTTCAAATGATCTATCAATCCGATAACCCCATTCCGTATGGCTAGTCTCTGTTCACGCAAAGAGTACTGTAGGAAACAATATATTTCGTAAATGCACACACGATAAATCCCACTTGCAATACCATTTATCTCATGGAAACAGCTAACAGCGCCGGATGGTCTCCACCTTGAGAAGAAGCAATTAAAAATTCCGGCTTAAAATTATAGCACACAAAAGTTACACATTAGTTTCTAATACGAATGATAATCTCAACCATCTGAAGTAGGTCTGACACAAATCTTATAGTAATGTCATCTTATATTGTCAATGAGTTATTGTTTCTATTTTCTGTACGGGTTCATGTTTGGCAATCTTAAGTTTGCTTCGTCAGTGAGTATTTAGAGTGTAGAATTCATACGTCTCGTCCATTTTGAGGCAGCACCTGTTTTTCTTTTTGGGAGTATCTCTTCTTGTGCAGCAGAAAGCAAGGATTTGATGTTCAGCAGATTTGAATCGTCGCATAACCTATCAACATAAAAGCTTCCAATCTGAATGTCCATGGTTAATTGTATCCAAGAATCTTAAAAATCCAGAGAGTAAATCAGTTGTATGTTACTAGTCCTAATGCATGGCATCAGCATTTTCTAATTTGATATTTTGGGATGGAATTGCACGCTCATCATGTTGTAATTTTAAGAACCAAGTACAATGTTCCAAGTATTGCCGGTCAAGGTAGTTTAAAAAAAAAAGAAGTTTGAGAGAAGTTTCATCCATATTCAATGACTGACTAGTCATAGCGAGTATCCAGTCTCATTTGAGGAGCATTTTGTGCTTCGCCGGTGGCTCCATATGTGGAGTAAGGTGGTGTAGACCATGCATTCAAATCTGCTGCACCAGTAGCATTATAACCTTGACCAGTACCCTGCGTAAGTTTATAATTTTCCACTATACACTTCTGGTTTGGACGCAAAATGGTTATTTTTTAAACATAGCTCATACCTCATTCAATGCTGTTGTTTCCATGATCGCTTCTTGTTTTTGTGGTGGAGCATCTTCACAATATTCAGGAGGAGGTTCTGCCCATGGCTGCAATTCACCGGATGCAAACATTGCGTAAAACGCGACACCAGAGAAATGAATACATGAAGCCATAATGAACACATATTCCCACTGACGGTTTAGCAACTCTTTCATTAGTCTTGGATCCTGTAGATTTCGGGAACATTTTTTTTAATGTGCATTAATAACCTCATGTAGATATTCATACAGTGAATAGGTTGCTTACTTTTATATCCGGATCTGGTTTTGTAATCATTTCCACAACAATGGGACAAATCATTCCAGATAAAGTTCCAACTCCATTAGATATACCCATGAGGATACCAGCGTAACGTGGTGCGATGTCCAAATGATTCACATTGAAGCCTGAATTGTTATAAAAGATTAAATTGATTAACAAATCTGCATTTGATAAAAGTAAAAGCCCCTGCAAACAGATATAGGAGATTAGAAAAACGCATACCTGAAATGGCAAATCCGGAAAAGCCTACAGCAAGGGTCAAAGACAGAATGGCAAGTCCTTTATTATCTCCAGATGCAGCCACGAGAAGCAAAAATACAGCTTCCATTCCGAATCCTCCACAGTTGAATATCTTACGCACTTGAGTAGTTGTCAAGACGTTATTGCGTCGCAATTGATCTGCTAAAGCACCTCCAAGAGGCACAACAATGGTCATCAAAAGATGAGGAAGAGCTGCCAGAGTGCCGGTCTTAGAACAAAAACACAAATTAGTAACTTTTTTTACCACATGACACACTAGAGTCGTTCCTAACAATTAAAAAAAAACTATTACTCACAACTGCTGTACTAAATTTGAAAACTTCCTTGAAATAAGTTGGTTGAGATATAATTAGCAAGTAGAAAGTCCAAGATCTGCAGAAGTTGGCCACAATTATAGCATATACGGGCTTTGAGTGAAAGATATCAACCCAAGGTGTGGTTTTCAGATTCGGTGGAACCATGGAGACCGGTCCAATCGACTTCTCAATGTAGTGAATTTCTTGAGCTGTTATCGTTGGATGTTTGGAAGGTTTTTCAAATGCAAGCCATAGCCAGACACCATACCAGAGAAGTCCCATTACCCCTGCATGTGTAAATAAACTACAAATTAAAATTCTAACTAACCAACAAACACAATTAAAACCAATCGACCGCCATACCGTAAAAGTAGAACGGTGCTGCCCAGCCAATGCCTTCGACAAGCCATCCAGATACCGGCATTCCGACCACAGCTCCTCCATACGAGCCACAAAATGCTAAAGTTGCCAATCGAGATCGTTCCAATGGAGGTGCCCACCATCTCCAGATACCATGACACGCAGGATATGTGACACCCTTGTAGCATGAGCCAAATTTACCTTCAATTACTAACAAATAACTTATGCACGATACCCAACCACAAATTAAGTCATAATTTTACCTCAACTAGTCCTTGTAGTACACGGACAAACATGAGGGCACCATATCCAATTCGAGCAGCTCCGGGAACCAGCAAATTGAGGGCAGCTGATGCTCCTATAGCCGTTCCAAAGATTCTAAATGATAAAAAATCGAATATTAAATACCATAATATAGCAAATATAGTTCAAATATGTAACTTGAGAGACAAATGCATGCATCGCTGAGATGTGCGCAGCCGCTGACAATTTTTGGGGTCATGTAACTTGCCGGCGCCGTCGATGTATTTTTCAGTGTACCTCGACGCCGCAGCGGCGGCTAAACCGTTTTCAAAAATACATGTAAAAGTTCAAAATTTTCCCAAAACCAGAAATTAAAAAAATTAGTTTAAAAAAATGAGTTAAAAAATATCCGACGCAAACCTATTTAAATGCAATGGTTTTTACAAAAAGTTGCACGTATTTTCAATAATTCAAGCGTGAAAAACCGCAAAAAATTGTCCACGAATTTTAACTCATTCATATTTTATAGTCTCAAGTCGCCGATGACGCTGGCAATTTTTGGAGGTTTTGCCGCCGTAGACAAATTAGCCCGGCGTCAGCGGATGGACTAGAGGTAATAGCTCTTCCAATTAAAAAAAGAACACGGCCAGTACAGCTTCTGTACTAGTTAGTTTGAGTCTTGGTTGTTCAGCCACGAGTGTAGCATTTACACAATTCAATGGTGTCAATGTCAATAGCTCCAGGCCTCCCGGCGTCGGCGGGTTCTATTGTATATATATATATAGCATGCTCGGCGCACACATCTAATGCGTAGCATATGCATTAAATCGTTTCATTTACGGTGTTTGGCTTTAAAGCTTACAAGTTAGCTGGATATTTCGCAGCCAAGAATCCACCGGGGATTTGAGTGATGAGATAACCCCAAAAGTACGACGATTCTATTACACCAATAGTGCCTTTGGACCAATTAAACTCTGGTGTCTAAAATAAGCAATAAGGTCATCATTTTAAAATCTTTGTTGCAGTAGCATTTCAAGATATTCACTATTAGTGGTAGTAAGTGAAGTATACGCACTTCCGTTCCATTGTTAGTGTCAGCCATCTTGACCACGGAAGTTCCAAAGTTGCAACGAATACCAAAGGAGATCATGAATCCTGGTAAAAACAATCCCATGAGAATCAATAAACCAACTAAAACTAAAAGTAAGTTACCAAAAGCTGTCATTACGATTAACAAACTACAAACTTTGTATTCTGGAATTTACCTATACTCGCCAAGATGGCTATAGTAAATCTTTTACTCAAATCACAACAAGGTAGCTCGGGTCGAATATATTTGTCAATATGTCGCAATGGAGGTCGCTCCACAGTAGGTGAGTCAAAAGATTGCCAGTCGTCATCTGCTGTTGATTGCCTGATTAATATTAATGCGCAATGTTAATCAATTATAGTTGAACGATAGGTTTCAATCTTGTTGTCAAAGTTTGGAAAACTTACCTTGGCTCCAGCTTGTCCCCTTTCTCTCCAATACCAAATTCCTCATATTGGACCTTGCTTTGTATTGCACATAGAAAGGTAGTAGAAAGTTTTAGTATGATTAGTATATGGCTGTTAAAATATGTGTACATGCTTCTCAAAAAACCGCTTTGTATTGCTTTGCTTCCATAAGTAATGAAAGAATGTCCAATATTTTAGTTACAATGTTACTTCTTGCCAACTATGAAAATTTCAGATCACAAGAAATCTGTCTAAAACCACTAAAATCTAATGAAATGCGTGCTCGCGGGACGGAGGGGAAATCTCACGGGATTCAGGCATGCGAAAAATTAGAGAGAGTGGTGATATTAGTGATTCGAGCATTTAAATGCACCAAAAAATATTTTTCTTAAAAAAATAAATTATGTATTAAATTTTCTAAAAAAAACATTAAAATAAATAGGGCAGAACTGATTTAGTTGGTTGTGGTTCTTGAAAGGAGCCGGATAAAATCACAACAAAGAAATCAACAAAAAGACCAAAGAAAGTTTTTCAGTTCTTGAAAGCCCCTGGTCGCCTAAAACGCAATTTATAAGACCTGTGTCTTGCAAACGGACATGATTGTCAAAGTTTCAGCAAAATTTATTTCTAGGGGTATCCCATAGAAATAGAGATCCTAGTATTATTACGAAGCCATTCATGGCAAGTCATGTAATTCACAGACACGGAAAAATCCCATTGCCCCACATATTAAAGCCAAAATCACCTGAAAACGCAAGTTTGGAATTTTTGTTAACACACTCTGTTTCGAACGGGGTGAATAGGGGTGAATGATCAATGCGCAGTTTTTAGAAAAGCACCAGTATAACCTGAATCGATCAAATTTTGGGTCCATTTTTAATTTGATATCGGATTTTGACAGGCTAAGCTATTTTTTTTCATCCTATGATAGGTTCACTCAAAATAATTTGTTTCAAATTATTGTTGGCGCGAAAATAAATTACATTTATTGATGCGTCAAATTGCAATTGTTGTTGATGACACTTTAGAGCAAAGCCGAGTTTCAAAACATTGAAAAAAGTACTAAAAAACCAATAATATTATAATATAACCTGGATTCGTATTTACATCCTCTTGCTGAGGTTTATTTCTCCTTTATCTTTATTCTACCATATTTCTTCTATCCTGAAGAACACATAGGATTTAACACAGGCTCGTATTCTATTATATTCAGTTGTTTCGAACAATGCCAAAGGGTTACATCGCGGCCATGAAAATTCAGATTTTTGAAGGTAATGACCGATCGTCATTAAAATTTACATGACTCACAACTCAATAACGTAATCACTTACTCATTTTTCTACATATTACTAATTTTGTGACATGAAATCTTAAACAAAAGAAATTTTCACGATGAAATTTTTTTACTCCATTAAAATTTGTAGTTTCTATGGTTTTCACTCACAACACAGTGACAAAATTACGCATTTATTATTGAAACCCGGAAAAGGAAAATTCCCCATTAAAGCAAAGTCCTATTTTCACATATAACTAATTATATTTACTGAATTCTTTATGTAACTAATGAAAGAAAAATATATAAATCCACGCCCGGGAAATTTTCTTGAAATGCATTAAAATGCATCGTTCATACCGTTCAATAGCCAAATCAGTCTTTTAGTAGTTCAAATCATTTAATACGTATCAGCAATATCATCTCAGTGAGTAGGTTGGTTAGAATTCCATAGTATGCGTATATCTCGGGCTCTGCAAAATTGTGTCTCTGAAGTTTTCTGTAGTAATTTTAGCAGCGTCTTTTCAAAAGTCGACTAAACTCATTCGATTTTGCTTTCTTTATGTTGGTGCTTTTTAGTTTTTTTTAAAGATTAAACGCGCGATTGATTTTGTAACGAAAACTATTTTTGATGCAATACATGGCAAGAATCACTGATTTCATGATTCTTCCAATTTTTTAATACACAAAGTCCTTGCAATCTTAAAAATCTGTACCTTGCGACGAACCCAGAAGTCTTCTCCTTTAGGATGTTAGTAAGGTTTCCCACCATGATTGTCTGTGATGAAAAAACAAAGCAAAGCAATTTTTAGTTTTATTTGTTCGAGTAAATTCCATTGAATTTACGCACAGGTAATGGATGATATTATTTTTTGCTATCTGAAGAAAATATATGTAATATCAGACTAATTAACCAAGTATCCGCTAGAAATTCACTAGGAATTCTTGTCGGATTAAATCCTGGAACACATGCTCAGTATTTGCAAAACTAATGCCTCCATTATTGCTATACATTTATCAACTATAGAACTAACACATGGACCATGTGAGTCCTCTTACATTTGATAAGAGTTGGCTGAGTGTTCGCTCTGTTGATAAAGAAATTCACACGTGAGTCTAGATTCGGTTGTCTACCGAGAATTAGTAGTGTATTAAATGAAAATCAGTGATGAGGGTTTCACAGTGAAAGCAGTAGTTAGTAGCACACTTGAGTTACGGCAGAAAAAGATTAGCAAGAGAAAGACATTTGCTGCTCTATAGTTGCTGTAAACAATCCATTCCGACCAGATGAATATGAAGACCAGTGTAGTTTTAGTAGTTAGTATAACATAGAGACAGTTGCTTAACTAGGGTACATACGCAGACTTTAAACGAGGAACACCCTTTTACATCTGTGTAGAATGGTAGACTGCATGAACAAAGATTTTCCTGATAATCAAATGAAACAATTGATCACTTGGTAAAATTTCGATGGAGTTCACTATGAACAAAAAGCCGTCTTCTTTAATGTCTACGAAAAATAGGTTCTGCAAGTTAATTGGTCAGGGGGGAAATTAAAATAGAATAATTATAAATCAGAGCTCAACTCTTATCGGTGGGAAGATAGGTTTCAACCTAAATATAAAAGACATGGATCGATTTCTTCCGTCCCATCCCGATGTCTGGGAGTAGGAATTCGGATCCTTTCTCTATCTATTCTTACGTATGTAGTAGCAGTAGAAAGTAGTACGGTTACGTGTATACGTACAAGGGACAATGGGAGAGTCAGTTGCATACTGACTTTACATGGGATCGCCATTCTCACTGGATGACGACAAATCCGAGTTCTTCACATGCGTTCCTCCATCGATTCTCAGTCAGTCAGTTGCATGTGTAATTTCTCTTTCTCGTACTTGCTCTCCAACTTGTCCATTCTTTCACCCGTGTGCTTTTTCTGCTTCTTTGGCCATTTTCTACAGGTGATTTCAGTCGCACAGGAACACATACAAATATACGACTAATCATAGTGTGGAAATTTGGGAATTCCAGCTAGAAAAGTCCAGCTAGGAATACACATAGGCATTACAAAGCGTAAGTATCGTACTTTCACTTTATTGTCATGAGATGGAGCTGGACTGGTTTTATTGTAAAAGATACTTTTCCATATTCTTTTGGGCCCGGTCGACATTGCAATAGGATACTCGATCACGATACTGATTCCCTTGCTCTCCGTAAACAATGGGTAAACAAATGCTGGTAAACATATTCGAAGCATGTAAACAAAACAACACATGCAGCTAAAAAGGTATCTCGTGATTCGCATTGTTTCATGTAGCTACTATTGTAATCTAATTTCTAGCTCTCCTATATCATCATAACATAATCGATGCTATTCCGTCCGTCCGTCCGTCCGTGTGCACGGAATTTCATAATTAAAATAGAGCAGTTTGATTTTAAAGTTATTTGGCAATAGTTACTTTTAACAAGTTACTGTGCTAACTAAATTTAAAAAATGGTTCTTTTTTTTGAGACACGACGAATTTGTTGATTTTTAGGAAATGTAGGGTTTTGGTTGCCACAGTTATTTTATGAAAATTTGCCATATTGTACTGATTTTTCAAGTTTCAATCGTAGATTTTCTATTTTAAAAGGCATTTTTCAAAATTTTATAGCCTCTAAAGTTGTTTGGATGACGCAACATCTTGCAATTATCAATATTCACACCCTAAAAGGGATTTCTCTATATTTTAAATTCCATAGCGCTGAAAATTTATACTCGAGTTTTAAAATGTGTACATTAAATCGTAGCAGTAGGTGTGAAGCAAGGTGGTAGAATAAAGAAGGTGGAATCTACTGCATAAGCAAAAGTTGAAATACGAACTCATAGAGTTTGGAGCCAAAAATGACGTTGCTGGAGAAATGAGTGGAACCGCGGATTTTATATATTTTATATGATACTATTGTTACTATTGTAATTCACCAGTAAATTAACTTTATTCATGAGCAAAACAATTATTTTTGGTCAAAGTAAATTATTATAAGAGTACAAACATGGTTATCTGTGCAGTGGCAACGTGTAAAAGTAGAACTGGTTGCAATAATGGAGTAAGTTTTCATCGGTTTCCATCAAATGCTGAAAAGATTATTATTTCCCAGTGACTCCCTTGTTGACTGTGTGTTAAAATTAGAACATAGTTTTAGGTCAAATTATGAAATATATAGTAGACAAAATAATGTATTTCAGTCTTTGGTTGACGCTCTAAAAAACCAATCTATTGATGCGCCAATTGAAATAATCAATGAGTTTGTGAAGATTAGAATCAAAATTCGACTCAATCATGTAAATAACACCGCTAGAAATCTGCGAGAAGAAAAATGGAATGTCAGCAACGCTAAAAAATCAAAATTGTTTGCAGAAAGTTCAAAATAAAGTGGCAGTGACAAAAATTTGAGTTTTTTTTATGTAACTCATCCATTTCATGCATAGAAACAAAGCTTGCAGTGGTAGAGCGTTGGCTCCAAATACGTCACTGCTCGCTGTATATGAAAAAATCGCTGTAAGAGTCCACCTTCTATATTCTACCACCTTG
>Ga0210040_10010503_pt1 | contig 10603 bp, 10 predicted proteins | sample CryGeyCG12114_NA_FD_185462 | JGI IMG/M metagenome (GOLD analysis project Ga0210040, IMG submission 185462) | Groundwater microbial communities from aquifer - Crystal Geyser CG19_WC_8/21/14_NA (SPAdes) (version 2) | ecosystem: Environmental > Aquatic > Deep subsurface > Groundwater | place: USA...
CGGTCAGCTCTTCGAACAACTCGCCATCGGTCACGATCTGGCTGCGATAGCGCCGCTTCAGCCGCTCTGTGGCCAGCTGGATGGGGGTTAGCGGGTTCTTGATCTCGTGCGCGATGCGCCGCGCCACGTCCGACCAGGCCGCCTGGCGCTGGTCGAGCAATTGGCGGGTGATATCCTCGAAGGTGATCACGTGCCCCTCGGCGGCGGGCGCGAGGTTGACCGCCAGGGTGAGCGGCTCGCCCCCCTTGCTGTACTGCACGATGCCGCTGCCCGCCCGCTCGCGCAGCAGCCCGGCGATCTCGGGCGCGATCGCCGCAAGCTCCAACCCCAGTGGCTTGGGACCCGCGGCGCCGAGCAGAAGCTCCTGCGCCGAGGCATTCATCAGCGTCACCTCGCCATCGCCATCCACGGAGATGATTCCCGCCGTGATCGACTGCAGCACCGCCTCGATGAAGGCCCGGCGCTCGGCCAGCTGGCGGTTGGCGCCCAGTAGCGCCGTGGTCTGCCGCTCGATCTGCGCGGTCATGCGGTTGAAGGCGCGGTTGAGCAGGCCGATCTCGTCCTGGCCCTGCCGCCCCTCCACCCGCATCGCGTAATTGCCGCTGCCGATCTCGCGCGCGGCGGTCACCAGCTCGGCCAGCGGCTTCACCTGCCGGTCGGCGAAGCGGAGCGCGGCCCACACCGCCAGGCCCACCAGGAACAGCGAGATGGCGAACAGCGCCACGTTGAAGCGCAATTGCAGCACGCGTGCGCGCCGGGTGAGCGTATCATAGGACTGCACGACTGACCGCGCCCGTTCGTACTGGGCGAGCGCATCGATGTCCGAATTGCGCGCGATGTAGAGATAGAGCCCCGCCTCACGCTCGATAGGCGTTACTGCCTCGACCCGCCCGGGCGTGATGAACGGCACGACCTGTTCGCCGCGCTGGAGAAGCTCGATCGTCTCGCCGGTGACGCGCTGGCGGGTCATGTCGTCTTCAGGGTCGACGATGGCGAGCGTGCGCACGCTGTTGTCGTCCGCGAGCTGGAGAATGGCGCTTTCGTTCAGCTCTCGGAAGAGAACCTGCTGGGCGAAAAAAAAACTGAATCCCGGATCGGTGAGGGTGCCCTGTTGCAGATAGGCGCGCAGGTCTCCGCTCATCGCCAGCGCGTTGTTGCTGATGTCGCGCTGGTTTTCATCGTAATAGCCGCGTGCCAGGTCGTTGGCGTTTTCCAGGATGCCGCGCTGGTCGGCGGAAAACCAGAACTGCACGCCGGACTGGAACAGCACGCTGGCGAACACCGCCACCAGCAAGGTGGGTATCGCGGCCATCAGCGAGAAGAAGAACACGAGGTTCACATGCAGTCGCGCCGTCCGCCCGCCGGCCCGCCTGATGGCACGGCGCCGGCCGAACAGCACGATCACCGCGAGCGCCGGGATCAGCGTGCCCACCAACATCGCAGCTGCCTGGCCCGAGGGAACCGGCTCGCCGGGATCGGAGCGGCCGGCGATGTTGACGTAGGACAGCGTCAGCATCACCAGCAGCGTGATCGCCGCAAGCACTTCCAGCCAGGCGAACAGGTTGGCGCGGCGCGCGAAGACCTGCGTGCGCCGCCACCAACGCGGCGACCGGCGTGAGGCGCTGTTCACGGGTGAAGGAGTGGAAGCCGCAGCCACGTGGCCCAGTTACAACGGCCCTGTTGCCCGTTTGCAAGCAAATTGTGCCAGCTGCCGCCTCAGCTCCGTTCAGCAAAGGCGTCGGGCTCGATGGCCAGATCGTCGAGCCGCTTGCGCAATGTGTTGCGGTTGATGCCCAGCAATTGCGCCGCGCGCAGCTGGTTGCCTCCCGTGCGGGCCAGAGCATGCTCGATCAGGGGCTTCTCGAATACCGCCAGCGCCTGATGGTACAGCGTGCCGGGCGCGAAGCTGCTGCGGGCGAGCCACTCGGCCAGCACGTCGCCAATCGTGCCGCCAGGCGCTGGAGCCGCATCGTCAACCGGCTGGCTTTCCACCAGATGCCGCACCGTGGCCGCATCGATCTCGTCCTCGCGCGCGAACAGCGCGGCGCGGTACATGAAATTCCTGAGCTCGCGCACATTGCCGCGCCAGGGCCTGTCCACCAGCAGCGCCGCCGCTTCGCGCCCCAGCGTGCGCCCCGGCAGCCCTTCCTGAGCCGCGGTGCGCAGGAAGTGACGCGCCAGCGGTTCGATATCACCGGTTCGCTGGCGCAAGGGCGGCAGCCGGATCGGGACGACGTTGATGCGGTAGTACAGGTCCTCGCGGAATTGCCCCGCGGCGATCATCGGCGCGAGATCGCGGTTGGTCGCGGCGATGATGCGCACGTCGATGGCGATCTCCTCGCGTCCGCCAACGCGCCGGATGCGGCCCGATTGCAGCGCGCGCAGCAGCCGCGTCTGCGCATCGGCCGGCATGTCGCCGATCTCGTCCAGGAACAGCGTGCCGCCCTGGGCCTGCTCGAACTTGCCGATGGTGCGCGCCACCGCTCCGGTGAAGGCGCCCTTCTCGTGCCCGAACAGCTCGCTTTCGACCAGCTCGCGCGGGATCGCCGCGGTATTCACCGCCACGAACGGCCCGTCCTTGCGCGCGCCCAGCTGGTGGATCGCTTCGGCGACGAGTTCCTTGCCGGTACCCGATTCGCCCAGGATCAGCACCGTCAGATCGTTGCGCAGGACGCGGGTGATCATCCGGTAGACATCCTGCATCGCCTTGCTGCGACCGATCAGCGGCAAACCCTCCGCCTGCTCCGGCTCGAGCGCATCGGCCCCGCCGACGGCGTCCGCGGCCTGGCAGGCGGTGCGGACCAGCTCGTCGAGATCGAACGGCTTGGGAAAGTACTCGAAGGCGCTGGCATCGCTGGCCCTCACCGCGGTATCGAGCGTGTTCTGCGCAGAAATGATGATGATCGGCAGATCCGGGTATACCCGCTGCACCTGGCGCAGTGTCTCGATGCCATCGCCGTCGGCCAGGATGACATCGGTCAGCAGGACGTCGTATTCATTGGCGGAGAGGAGGCGGTCGCGCTCGGCGATCCCGTCGCAGCGGTCGACGGTGAAGGCCTCCTCCTCCAGCCCCGCGGTGATTACCGTCGCGATGGCGCCGTCGTCCTCCACCAGCAAGGCGCGCCGGCTCATCGCTCGCCCTTGCGCGCCATCGGCAGATGCAGCCGGAAATGCGTGAGGCCCGCCACCTCGTCGCGTTCATGGCTGATCCGCCCGTCCATGTCGCGCACCAGCTTATTCACCAGCGCCAGGCCCAGGCCCTGGCCGTTCTGCTTGCTGGAGACGAACGGCTCGAAGATGATGTCGGTCAGCGAGGGGTCGATGCCCGGCCCATTGTCGCTCACCTGCACCTCGATCGGCAATTTGACGGGGCGGCCCAGGCGGAAGACGTTCATCACCAGCCCGCTGACGAAGCGTGTGCGGATCGTCACCCTGGGCTCGTCGCTGCCGGCGCACGCATCGCGCGCATTGGTCAGCAGGTTGACGAGGATCTGCACCAAAGCCCCCTCGTTCGCCAGGACAGGCGGCAGCGAAGGGTCGAACTCCTCGACCAGCACCAACGGCTCACTCGATGCGGCCCGCACCGTCGCGCAGGCCCGGCGGATGGCCGCGTGCAGATTGCATGGGCCGGTCGGCTCGGCCTTCTCGCGGCCGAGCCGCTGCATGCGATCGATGAGCGAAGCGATCCGGTCGACCTCGTCCGTGATCAGCGAGGTCAGCGTGCGCTCGCCCTCCCCCACCTTGCGCGCCAGCAATTGCGCCGCGCCCCTGATCGCCGAAAGCGGGTTCTTGATCTCGTGCGCCAGCACGGCGGGGCCGCGCAGCGCGGCCGCCCGGTCGTCCTCGCTCAGCCTCTCCCCCTGCCCCGCGTCCGACAGCGTCACCACGCGCCAGCCCGGGTGCGAGGGCAGCGGCGAGACGGTCATGTCGACGCTCAGGGCTCTTTGACCCACGCGCAGCATCAGGTTGCGCGCGATCAACTGGCTCTCGTCGCCCTGTATCCGGTCGGTCATGCGCGATGCGCCGAAATCGATCACGTCGAACAGATGGCAGTCGAGCAGCCGGCGCGAGCTGCGACCGATGAGGTTCTCGGCCGCCGGATTGACCTGGCGGATCTTCAACTCGGGCGAAAGCAGCAGCAGCCCGAAGGTGACGCCGGAGATCTGGTCTCGCGGGTCCGGCAAATGCATGTCGCTAGCGGCCGCGGTCCCGCTTTGTCGTGGCTGCAGGCGCTCGGCCGCCTCGCTCATGCCGCGCGGCGGTTGAGAAAGGGCTCGTAAAAGCGCGTGATCTCGCCCAGCACCTGTGCGGGATCGTCGATGAGGTTCGCCTTGTGCCGGAACTCGGCCGAGCCGTGCATGCCCTTGGTGTACCAGCCCAGGTGCTTGCGCGCGATCTTCACGCCCACAGCATCGCCGTAATGGTCCAGCATCGCGCGGTAATGCTCGGTCAGCACGCGATATTGCTCGTCGAAGCCGGGGCTCGGCCGCTCCTGCCCGGTGCGCAGCCAGTGCATGACCTGGCCCAGCAGCCACGGCCTGCCGTAGGCGCCGCGCCCGATCATCACGCCGTCCGCGCCCGATTGCTCGATCGCCGTGGCGGCATCGCGTATCCCGCAGATGTCGCCATTGACGATGACGGGGATCGACACCGCCTCCTTCACCTTGCGGACGAAGCGCCAGTCCGCCTGCCCCTTGTACATCTGGTTGCGCGTGCGGCCGTGGACGGTCACCATCCTGATGCCCAGATCCTGCGCCATGCGGGCCAGTTCGGGCGCGTTGAGGCTGGCATGGTCCCAGCCCATGCGCATCTTCACCGTGACGGGGACGGAGACGGCCTTGACCGTGGCCTCCATCAGCCTTGCCGCCAGCGGCACTTCGCGCATCAGCGCGGAGCCGGCATACTGCCCCACCACCTTGCGCACCGGGCAGCCGAAATTGATGTCGATGATCGCCGCGCCCTGGTCCTGCGCCAGCCTCGCCGCCTCCGCCATCGAACCGGGGTCGCAGCCGACGAGCTGCATCGAAACCGGGTCCTCGATCGCGTCCCATGCGGCCTTCTGGATCGATTGCCGGGTCTCGCGGATGGCCGCCTCGCTGGCGATCATCTCGGTGACATTGAGTCCTGATCCATAGCGTCGCACCAGCGCGCGGAACGGCATATCGGTGACGCCGGTCATCGGCGCCAGCACGACCGGGCAGCCGATCCGCACGGCGCCGATGTCAATCGGCTCGAGCGCCGGAGGAGGTAAAAGCGGGGAAAGTGACATGGGGTGCCTAAATATTGGGCACCGCGATAGTGGATTGCGAGCACGCCCGCAAGCCGCTAGCGCCGCGCCGCGCCATGGCCGATACTCCCGCTTCCACACCCGGGCGCTTTGCGGCGGTGATCGTCGCTGCGGGCCAGGGACTTCGTGCCGGTTTGGACACGCCCAAGCAATTTGCCAGCTGGCGGGGCAAGCCGATGCTGCGTCACGCGGCCGAGGCGCTGCGGGCGGCGGGCGCCGGGTCGATCATCGCGGTCATACCAGCGGATGCGACCCACCCGGCGCAGGCGGCGCTGGAGGGGCTGGCGCAGGTCACGCTGGTTCCGGGCGGCGTGACGAGGCAGCAATCGGTGCGCAACGGCCTCGAAGCACTGGCTGCAACGGGACCCGAGCGGGTGCTGATCCATGATGCCGCGCGGCCCGAATGCCCACCTGCCGTAATTGATCGCCTGCTTGCTGCGCTGGACGAGCACGCCGGCGCCATCCCGGTCCTGCCGATCGTCGACAGCCTGGTGCAGGCGGAGAGCGGGCTGATGGCGGGCAAGGCCGAGCGTGACACATTGCGCCGCGTCCAGACGCCGCAGGCATTCCGGTTGGCGCCGATCCTTGCAGCGCATCGCAGCTGGCAAGGCGCGCCCGATGCAGGCGACGATGCGCAGGTTGCCCATGCCGCCGGGCTCCAGGTGGCGCTGGTCGAGGGAGACAGCCGCTTGCGCAAGATCACCTATGCCGGCGATTTCGCGGCTGCCACGCCCCCTCCCCCGATGCGCGCAGGGACCGGGTTCGATGTTCATCGGCTGGCTGCTGGCGAGGAGTTGTGGCTGTGCGGCATCCGCATCGATCACGATCGCGGGCTCGCCGGCCATTCGGACGCCGACGTGGCGCTGCACGCCGTGGTGGATGCGATCCTGGGTGCCTGCGGCCAGGGCGACATCGGGCAGCACTTCCCGCCTAGCGACCCGCAATGGCGCGGCGCACCCTCGTCCCGCTTCGTGGAGCATGCGGTCATGCTCGCGCGACGCGCCGGATACCGCATCGGCAATGTCGATTGCACGATCATCTGCGAAGCACCCAAGATCGGACCACATCGGGACAGGATGCGCGCGCGACTTGCAGACCTGCTGGGGGTTGGCGTAGAGGCGGTAAGTGTGAAGGCAACCACCACCGAAAGGCTCGGCTTCACCGGTCGGGGCGAAGGAATCGCCGCTCAGGCCGTGACGATGCTGGTCGCCAATGACTGAGCCCGGCCAGCCTGACGAAGCGCGCCGGGCGGAGATCGGGGAATCGCTCTTCGATCCGCAGATCGCCGCGCTGGCATGCCGCGTGGTGGACGAGAACCGCGCGGCCAACCGCAAGATCGTCATCGCCGAAAGCTGCACCGGCGGCCTCGTAGCTGCAGCGATCACCGAATTTTCGGGCTCGTCCGCCGTGCTCGACCGCGCCTTTGTGACCTATTCGAACGAGTCCAAGCGGGATTGCCTGGGCGTGTCGGACGACCTGCTCGATGCTTTCGGCGCGGTTTCGATCGCCTGTGTCTATGCGATGGCGCAAGGCGCGCTGGAACACAGCGATGCCGATGTCGCGGTGGCGATCAGCGGCATTGCCGGCCCAACCGGGGGCAGCGCACAAAAGCCGGTGGGGACCGTGGTTTTTGCCCGGGTGTTCCGCGGTGATGCGAAACCCGAAGCCGAGTCGCGCCGCTTCGGCGACAAGGAAGGCTCGTGGACCCGCGCGGAGATCCGCCGTCAGGCGATGCTCTGCGCGCTCGAACTGCTGCTGCCGTAGAGGTCTGCGGCACGCTCCTCGAACGCAGCCACCATCTTGCGGAAGGCGCGGTCGATATACTGGCCGGCCAGAGCCTCGAACATGCGGTTCTTGAAGGCGAAATCGACGCAGAAATCGACTCGGCAGCCGCCATCCTCGAGCGCGATGAACTCCCACCGATTGTCGAGATCGCGCATCGGACCGTCGACATAATGCACGGTCAGGTCGTGCGGGCGGTTCTTTTCGACCTTAGATGTGAATTTCTCGCGCAGTGCCTTGAAGCCCACGAGCATATCCGCCGTCATCGCGTGCTCGCCGTCGTGCCGCACCCGCGTCGCCACGACCCACGGTAGAAATTCGGGATATTTGTCCACGTCGGCTACGAGGTCGAACATCTGCTCGGCGCTGTAGGGCAGGCGGCGGGTCTCGCGGATCGAGGGCATTATGCCGCTGCCGGCTGCCGCTTCGCGAACTGAGCCTCGCGCCCCGCCTTCATCGCGGCGAAATCCGCGCCCGCGTGATAGCTCGACCGGGTGAGCGGGCTGGCGGCGACCTGCAGGAACCCCTTGGCCCGCGCGACCGAACCGAATGCATCGAATACCTGCGGCGTGACGAAGTCCTCCACCGCCGCGTGGCGCGGCGTCGGCTGCAGGTACTGGCCTAGGGTGAGGAAATCGACTTCGGCGCTACGCATGTCGTCCATCACCTGATGCACTTCCAGCCGCTGTTCGCCCAGCCCGAGCATCATCCCCGACTTGGTGAAGATAAGCGGATCGTGCCGCTTCACCTCCTCCAGCAACCGCAGCGAGGCATAATAGCGCGCGCCGGGCCGGATGGTGGGATACAACCTTGGAACCGTTTCGAGGTTGTGGTTGTAAACATCTGGTCCTGCAGCACAAATAGCCTCGACTGCCGCACGCATCTTGCCGCGGAAATCGGGCGTCAATATCTCGATCGTGGTAGCGGGCGCCTCGCGCCGGAGCGCTTCGATCACCTTTACGAACTGCCCTGCCCCGCCGTCCGGCAGGTCGTCCCGGTCCACGCTGGTGACGACGATGTGTTCCAGTCCCAGCCGGCCCGCGGCTGTCGCGACATGTTCCGGCTCCAGCGGATCGACCAGGCGCGGCATGCCCGTCTTGACGTTGCAGAAGGCGCAGGCGCGCGTGCATACGTCTCCCAGGATCATCACCGTCGCGTGCTTCCTGGTCCAGCACTCGCCGATATTCGGGCAAGCCGCTTCCTCGCACACGGTGTTGAGATTGAGCTCGCGCATCAGCGCGCGCGTTTCGTAATAGCCCTTGCTGACCGGGGCCTTGACCCTGATCCAGTCCGGCTTGCGCATCCGGGCGCCGGCATCTTCGGGACGGGGTGCAGAGGACAGCTCGTTCATCGCCAGACCACTTAGTCATGCCCCTTGCGAGAGGCAATGGCGCAGGGCACATGCGCGGGCGATGAACACGCAATCGCCGGAACTTGCAGAGCTGCTGGCTGGGTATCGCCGCTTCCGCGAGACCGGCTGGGCGCCCGAACGCGAACGCTGGGCCGCGCTGCGCGAAGGCCAGAATCCGCGCATCATGGTGATCGCCTGCTCCGACAGCCGGGTCGATCCGACGCAGATCTTCGACGTTTCGCCGGGCGAGATCTTCGTGGTGCGCAACGTCGCCGCTCTTGTGCCTCCGTTCGAGACCACGCCGGGCCATCACGGCGTTTCGGCGGCTCTCGAATTCGCGGTTCAGGTGCTGAAAGTGCGTGAGATCGTGGTGCTGGGCCATGGCATGTGCGGCGGTTGCCAGGCCGCGCTGACCCAGAGCATGCGCGGCGCCGAGCCCGGCAGCGGCGGCTTCGTCGCCAACTGGATCGCCTTGCTCGACGATGCGCGCGAGCAAGTGGCCGCGCGCCACGGCACCCAGGGGCGCGAGGCCGAGCGGGCGATGGAGCAGGAGGGGGTGAAGGTCAGCCTCGCCAATCTGCGCACCTTCCCTTGCGTCCAGTCCAAGGAAAGAAGCGGCGCGATCACTCTGCGCGGCGCCTTCTTCGCCATTTCCGACGGCGTGCTGCACCTGCTCGACGAGCGTAGCGGCGAGTTCAAGCCGGCCTGATCGCCTCGCGCGCCGCCGCTGCCCGCGCCTTCGCTGCCGATGGGCGCCAGGAACAGCATCACCCCCGTGGCATTCAAAGCGCGTGATCGAAGGCGGAGTGGATAGCATTGCCTTGGGCAGGCAACTCGCAGCGGCGGCCGGCATGATGCTGGTGGTCACCGTCACCCACTCGCTCGGCCTTACGGCTGTTTCCAAAACGCTCAGGTTGCGGACCGAACGGCTCAAGGAGATGGACTTCAGCTGGCGGAGCCTTGGCCTTACCGCGGGCATGGCGATCATGCTGCTGTTGCTGCACAGCGTGGAGATCTTCCTCTTCGCCGCCTTCTACATCTTTGTCGGAGCGATGGCGGAGCTGGAAGCAGCCCTGTACTATTCCGCCGCCGCCTACGCCACGCTTGGCCGGACCGCCGATTACTTTCCGGATAGCTGGCGGCTGTTCGGCGCGATCGAGGCGCTGATCGGATTTCTCATGATCGGCTGGTCCACCGCCTTCATCGTCAGCAAGACCGATCGCCTGATGCCTGATTGAGCGCCGTGGCGGGCCGACCAGCGCTCCCTTGCCTCCCGCCGCCATTCTCGGCATTCAGGCGCCCATGCCCGACGAGAATCTCAAGAACATCGCTCTCCTCATCGATGCGGACAATGCCAGCCATCACGGCATCGATCCGATCCTCACCGTGCTTGCCGAACTGGGACAGGTGAATATCCGCCGCGCCTATGGCAATTGGGCCAAGCCCGCGCTCGCCAACTGGAACAAGATCAGCCATCGCTACGGCCTGCAGCCGGTGCAGCAATTCGACCTTACAAAGGGCAAGAACGCCACGGATATCGCCATGACGATCGATGCGATCGACCTGCTCAACGCGGGCAAGGTCGATGGCTTTGGCATCATGAGTTCCGACAGTGACTTCACTCCGCTGGTCACCCGGCTGCGGCAGGACGGGCTCATCGTCTACGGCTTCGGCTCCAGCAAGGCGCCCGAGGCGTTCAAGACCGCCTGCACGCGCTACATCGACGTCGACCAGCTGATCCGCACCGCCGATGCCGACGACGGCAAGAGCGAACCGGCTGTCGTGGACCGCGAACTGATCGACCTGCTCGGCCGCGCGTGGAAGGCGGCGAGCCGCGACGACGGCGGCTTCGCCAAACTGCAGGAAGTCGGCCAGATCGCCGGCAACCGCTCCAGCTTCGACGTCCGCAATTATGGCTTCAAGCGCCTGTCGGACCTCGTCAGGGCCGCCAGCGATAATTTCAAGCTGGAGCGCAAGGACGATGGCCAGCTCTACGTGCGCCGGCTGCGCTGATGCCCGGGGGGCACAAAACGCAGCGCCTCCCGTTCACCATCCGAACGGGGGAGATGATGGGCAATGGTGGATAAATCTGAAAAGTTCACGCAATTGGTTCGCGTGGGCTATTTTTCGCGTGCGATCCTCTACGGGGTCCTTGGCCTCATCGCGCTCACCAGTGCGGAGAA
>Ga0210040_10010504_pt1 | contig 10603 bp, 5 predicted proteins | sample CryGeyCG12114_NA_FD_185462 | JGI IMG/M metagenome (GOLD analysis project Ga0210040, IMG submission 185462) | Groundwater microbial communities from aquifer - Crystal Geyser CG19_WC_8/21/14_NA (SPAdes) (version 2) | ecosystem: Environmental > Aquatic > Deep subsurface > Groundwater | place: USA...
CCGGCACCGCTGATTGTAGTTTATAGTTAAATCTATCTTTCATTAATTCGGTAGGTACTGTTTTTACCGCTACTGCTTTACCGGAGTTACGGGTGCTGGCTTGTGCCAACGGCAACTTGGGCCCATCGGGTATGTTATTAAGCGTATAGAAAGCATTGGTGTGTACCAGTGAGGAAGAATGCTCCTGCTCTCTTACCCCTTCCAGTGATATATTATGCACGTAATACTGCCGTAAACCATCTACAATTAACCGGGCTTTTAAACCATCGGCCGATACTTTAACCCCTTTTACTTGCGGGTTCTGGATGTTAACGGGCGGGCTGCCGTACACCGGGTGGTATTTATACGTTAAGCTTTCGATGGCGTAAGAGGCTAAGTCTTCGGCTGATTGCCGGTTTACTGGTTTGGTAAATTCAATTTCAAAGCCATCAGGCATAGCACGTACGTTTTTCATCTCAAACGGCACAGTGTTGTTCCACACCAGCCGCTGTAAGCCCTCATTGGCTTCCCCCGCTGAGCCCCAACCGCGGTTGGTTTCCCCAACAAACAAAGAATTATCCGGCGCCCAAACCATCCGCATAACGCCCGACTGGAAATCACTCCGGAACTCAATAGCTGCACCCTGGTACTCGCCTTTAACTTTTTCCAGCATTACCCGCGAGATTTTGCTTTGTCCCTGGTCACCCACTAACAGCTGACCCGCAAACGGACCAAAAGCGCCTTCCGGTATTTGCACAATCTCGGAGTTTGATATACCCAGAATGGTGTGAGGTAACACGACGGCTTGCATCTGTAGTTCCGGGAACACTTTCTTCAGGTCAGCTTTGGTGACAAACTGCTCGTTCACCACATTCTCGGGCTTAATGGCCCGCCCGTTTGCATCTCTAAAATCGCGCGGGTCGAGTTTAGCATTAAACTGCTCGGTAGTGAGTTTTACCGGCGAACCCGGTAAATCAGTCCAGCGTAAACCAGCCGGGTGCCCGGCAAAAATACCTTTTTTTACGTGCCAGATACCGCCCGAACCCACGTATTCGCCTTGGTTATCGGAGTAAAATAATTCGCCATCAATCATGCCTAAACCAGCTGGCGAGCGCATGCCAGTCGCCCAAGGCTCCATCTTTCCATCCGGGCTGATTTTCATGGTCCAGCCCCGCCACGGCACCCGGCTTTCGCCCATATACCATTTCTCGTTCCCGAAAGCCACGTTACCGGTTACAAAGAAAGAACCGTCGGGAGCTATTTTAGGTCCAAAGGAATATTCGTGATAATGCCCCGACAGTGGCCAGGCGTACACCGTTTCGTACACGTCGGCTTTGCCGTCCTGGTTGGTATCTACCAGTTTGGTTAATTCACCGCGTTGCGCACAATAAAGAGCCCCATCTTTATAAGCTAAACCTAACACTTCGTGTAAACCCGAGGCAAACTTGCGGAAGTAAGGCTGACGGCTGGTGGGGTTTTCCACAATAAACACATCGCCCCGCCGGGTAGAAATACCCAAGTTTCCGTTAGGCAACATGGCTAAACCTCCCACCTCCAGAATAGTACCTTCGGGCGCCACCACTTTCATTATTTTAAAGTAATCTTCTTCTTTGGCTGATTCCTGGGCCTGAGCTGTAGAAATACCAGTTAAAGTGAAGGCCCCTAGCAGAAGCGGCAAAGCGCTTCTACGCAGGAATTTATTTCGGATATAGTTTATAGAATTCTTCATAAATATCATGATTAAAAATAACTAGAACAGGATAGAATAACCAACTTTGTTCCGAACCGGTACTACCAGTTCTTTGCGGCCATTGGCATCACGTACCACCGGTTTTGCAGCTTTAGCATCGTCCAGGCGCAGGTAATAGGCTTTACCATCCACCAGATACATATTCCGGGCTTTTTCTTCGATGGTGGCACCTTCAGCTAAGCGGGCATATAATTCGCCTCCCGAAGGATTCTGTACAGTAAGTTCCCGGTGTAAGCCCTGGCCATTGTCCAGCACCCGAATAGCATCCGAAACGGTGGCGCCGTATATCTTATACTGGAAAGTAGGCTGATCATTTTCGTCGAGGGTATAGCCTTTGGGCCGATAACTGGTACCGGCGCTATCTGCTACCCAGGCAGCTTGGGCAGATCCTAATTTGGCCAAGGCAAATACGGGTTGTCCGAAACGCTGCACAGCACCGGCCGGCCGCGAAGAACCGTCGCCCCGTTCGTGCCACATAGGAGTAGCATCCAGAAAGTTGCCGCGCCAAACCTGAATAACAGCGCCTTTATCCATGTCGTAAGTATAATGTACCTGTTGAGGGCTACCTACCGAAACGGCGTGTACAACCCGCAGACGTGGTTCGCCGGGTAAATCCATAAAACTGCGGAGTACGGTATTTACTGGGGCATCTAATAAAATTGGGTCTACCGGATTTCGGTTGTTATTAGCTTGTTCAGGAGTTTTCAAGCCATTGGTTAAGGAAACATTGCGGAAAGCAACCGCACCGTGATCGCCTTGGATGCGCAAGGGGCCGGTAGCTTTTTCTGCTCCCATAGCGCCGCGGGTCGGGCCCAGTAGTTCTACGTCTTCCTGAACCGTTACGCCGTTCAGCTCCACGCGTAACATACGGGCATTGGCAATCTTTTTACCGCTGGCATCAAACTTAGGGGCTTGGAAAGAGACTTTTAAGTGCTGCCACAAGCCCGGGGCTTTGCTGGCATTTTGGCGGGGTGCATACCCTTCGTAGCCCTTTTGCCCTTCTGGTTTACTATCGTCCCAACGTTCGTAGATAGCGCCGTTGTCGCCGGCTTTGGGGTTCTTCACTCCCCAGCTGTCCAGTAATTGTATTTCGTAATTACCTTGCAGGTAAATACCGGAATTAGATCCTTTGGCCAGCAAATAGTCCAACTCCAATTCGGCATCCCCGTGCTCGGTAGTAGTATACAGATCCGCCCCGTGGTTCTTTTTGCCCGGCAGGTTTACCAGTATTCCCGTGCCTTTGCTCATTGTGAGCACGTTCGCCTTGTTCAAATCCGCATTTACATCGGTAGCAAGCTGCCAGCTTTTACCAGGATCCCGAAATGCCGACAAGTCGCTTAGCGGAATGGATCCTCCATTACCTGTATTTTGGGCAGAGGACAAAAGTGGAGAGCAAAACAGTAGCGCTATACTCAATAAACGCACTTTGCTTTTCTGTATTCTCATAAATAGTAAAATTATATAAACTTTTAAGTATTAAAGACTAAATTATAAATACCTTTTTACCTTTCATAATCTTTTGCTAAATCATTTTAGCTTCCTGTAATCTTTCTTAAAATTCTTTTATAATGTAAACAGGAAAAGTTGAATGAACACCTATATTTAATTTACTTAACTTTTGAAACAAATAGCAAAATCTAAGAAAACTTATATGTACTAGTTAATGAAAACTAACATGTATTGCAATATTTAGGATTACAATAAATTCTTAAAGAGGACGCATTTTAAAATACGTCCTCTTTAAGAAATCATGATTAAATTATACTTTAAGCATGATAAAGAAAAATTTCGGCTGACTATTTAAAAATCTTTATTCAAAACCATTTGGTTTTAATAACGCGTTAGCATTTATAGCCCGTGCTGGTATTGGAAACACACTCATATCTTTTGTGTCTTTTGCTTTATCCCACCATTCATCCCCAAATTTGTTCCAACGTACTAAATCTGTTCTTCTATGACGTTCTCCCAAGAATTCGCGTCCTAACTCATCTACAAATTCATCATCGGTTAACTTCCCTAAGTTCTTCTCATAACTATTTGCGGCCCATTTATCTTCCGGGAAGTTTCGCTCCCGCACCGCATCCAGTAACTGGGCGGCACCAGCTATATCACCGGAACGATATTTTACCTCGGCTAATGCATAATATATTTCTGCTAAGCGAATTTCGGTAGCTGAGTTAAATTGAAATAAATTTTGGGTCATAGATAGCCAAGGAAACTTCACAAATCTCACCCCTGAATTTTCCTCGCCTGTTTCTACGTGAGAACCTTTTGCTAACCCACTTGCCCCCTCGGAGAAACGGCCCACCTGATCTACATATCTTAATGGTTTGCCATTATATTCTTCCGTGCCATTAACAACTTTAGTACTATCGAAACTGAAGCCTTTGGTTTTGTTGAATTCATATTGCTGGCCAATCAGGAAAAAGCCTTCGTAGGAAACTCCGGTACCAGTTGTCCGGAAAGGTTGCTTGCGTTTGTCATCATCAGAATACTTTTCGTAAGGTTTGCCTAGCTTATAAGCATACAATTCTCCTTCTAAATCATGCGACGGAGTTAAGGTTATACCGTTCCAGCCACCCCAGTCGTTATCTAACGAATAACGAGCCTGGTAATGCATCATGGCATTATACATCCAACCAAATTCGTAAATATTTTTAGCGTGCGGAAACTCAAAAATGTTTTCGGGTGAGCGGTAACCGCTTATGCCGGACCGGAAAGGGCCGCGATAGTCAGAATCAATGCTGTAAGCACCGTACTTACCGTTTATAATGTCCTGCGCGTATTGCCCGGCTTCGTTATACCTAGGTGTACTAGTCCACTTCTCGGAGTTCAGGTATAGGCGCACTAATATAGCTGCTGCCCCCCCTTGGTCCCAACGACCAGGCCTGCCATTCATGGGCAAGCCCGGCAGCGCTTCTTTCACTTCCTTTTCAATAAAGGCGAATACTTCCTGAGGAGTGGATTGACCTACTTGTTCCCCAGCTTTAGTAACAATAGGAACACTCCGGAAATAATCAATAAGAAAGGTATAGAACCATGCCCGTAATACTCGTAATTCACCAATGTGGGAGGCCCTATCCGCTTCAGATAAACCCATATTAGCATAATTAAGGTTAGTTAAATCACTAATTATCAAGTTACATTGCCCAATACCCTGGTAAGGACCTACCCAACCATTGTTAATATGATTGTCCTCAGGTGTCCATTCGTGCCGGTGTAAACGTACCCAGTCTCCGCCGTCTTGTCCATGTCGTCCTTTCTGCGCCCAAACAAACTGATCGGCCGTTAATTCCGACATATACCAGCGATCGCCATCCCAACCATTCCAGTGCCCGTGTTCGTAGGGGCGGGTAACGGCCGCAATAATAGAATTCTTATCTTGATAATAGTTTTGGGATAATAACACATCAAATGGTTCCTCCTCCAGGTCTGTACACGCCGGAGCTACAGCCATAAGAGCCAATGATAAACCTATTAATTTACTAAATCTTTTCATATTTTATAAAACTGAAATTTCTAAACGGTTTGAATATTAGAAAGAAATTTGCACACCTGCGGCAAAGTTTCTCCCGATAGGATACACATCCAGGCTGCCATAACCAGGGGTTAAACCCGCTACGCCAACAGCTGCAGGGTCTAAGCCAGTATATTTAGTGAGTGTGAAAACATTTCGAACGGTACCATAAACCCGGAAACTGCTCACCCGATTTACACCTAGCTTAGGCGACCAGCCTAAGGTTAAGTTATCTAGTTTCATGAAACCACCATCTTCCAGAAAGTAATCAGTAATAACTTTACCGGATTTAATATGTGCATTTCTATCATAAGCATCGGTTAGCAAGTTGGTACTAGCTTCTGCTTGCAAACCATAGTACATTTGGTAAAGATTTAGGATCTTGTATTTAAACCGGCCCCGGACAAACATCGATAAGTCGATATTTTTGTAACGCAGTGTATTTGTCCAACCTAGCTCATAACGGGGAGCACCGTTACCGATATAAGTTTTATCCCGACCCGCATTGGTTTGAATGGAGTTGCCGGAAACCCGTAACTTTTCTGTACCTTCTTTACCTTCTTTCCAAGCCAGAAGATTCCCATTCTCATCTACTCCGGCATATTTATACCCGTAGAAGTTACCAATAAGTGAACCGTCTTCTAAGCGGTACGCCCGGCCCGGATTACCTGGTGAGGGAAGATCTTGATTGTTTACCTGAAGTTCTATATAATCAGCTTTGTAAGTTTCGTTTGACCAACTATCTAATTTTGCTTTAGTGTAAGAACCGGTTAAATTAGTAGCATAGGAAAAATTATCTGTCTCTATTGGTGTTGCACCTAAACTCATTTCAATCCCTCTGGAGCTGGTAGTACCAACGTTTACGGTCATTCTTTCGTGCAAGTAAGGTGGCACCGGCACTGAGTAATCAGAAATTAAATCGCTGCTTTTCCGCACGAAAGCATCTATACTACCACTCAGCTTGCTATTAAACAAGCTAAAGTCGAGACCTACGTTGTAAGCAATTGATTTTTCCCAGCGTATGTCAGGATTGTAATTATTACCTGGTCCGTATACTTGAATCCATTGTCCGGCATCGTTCTGATAACGGCCATAGCCATCATATCTGGATACTGATGTATATCTAGGGAAGCCGGAGCGTCCGGTTTCTCCATAAGATACCCGCAACTTTAAATCATCGATTGCTCCTATATTATCAATTACTGGCAATTTAGATATACGCCAAGCGGCCGAGACCGCTGGGAATAAACCCCATTTATTATTAACGCCAAATTTCGTGTTACCTTCGTACCGGAACGAGCCGGTTAAGAAATAAGTATCATTGAAGCTATAATTTACCCGGCCCAGGAACGCAATGGTTTTTTCCTTACTTCTTCTGGAGTCCATTACATCGTTCATGTTTATAGGTAAGCTATTTCCATAATTACCGGCACCTAAGTTATTATAACCAAAAGCATCGGTAGGGAAACGCCGGTTCTGAGCCCAGAAAGCAGCGTTATTGAACTCTTGGTAAGAATATCCACCTAAAGCTTTAATGTCATGGTTGCCAATAGTAGTAGCATAATTTGCGAGCCACTCTAAGGTGTAATCTTGCCATTTCTCGTTTTCTAAACGGGCTCTACCAGTATACCCACCTGTAACCGATTCGGCTGCTTGGCCAGTATAGTACTCCCTTCTTAAAAGGTCATGTCCCTGACGGGCTAGTTTTAATTCAGTATTCAAGTTTTTTAAAATGTTCAATCTCGTAGTAATATCGATAATAGAATATTCCTGATCCGCGCCATTCTCCCGAGCTAATAAGTTTTGAACCGGATTAAAAGTATCAAAGCCCAATAAAGTATTGTACATAATCGGGTTAGTAGGATCCATGATGGGAATAGTTGGATTTAGCTTAATTGCCTGCTGAAAAGCCCCGTAATTGGTATATTCTTCGTTGGCAACCCGGTAAGAGAAATTGCCATTAAATTCGAGCAAGCCATCCATGGCTGTTTGCATAAAACTAGCGCGTAACCCGTATTCTTTTCGGTCAGAAGCAATATCCAAGCCTTGTTTGGTTCTGTAGTTGCCCGATAAACGGAATACGGTAGTTTCAGAGCCGCCGCTAACAGCTAAAGAGTGGTTTTGTCCAAAATTATCCTCCCGGATCAATTCGTCGTACCAGTTTGTTCTGGCGCCAAGGTCTCTGTCTCGTTGTCTCGTCAGGAATTCTTCGGCCGAAAGAATATCGGGCTTAGCGGCTATAGCATCATGCTCCACATAACTATCGTAAGTTACAGCCACCTTACCGGCTTTACCGCGTTTGGTTTGCACCAGTACAACCCCATTAGCACCCCGCGAACCATAAATAGCCGCCGCCGAAGCATCTCTTAAAACCGAAATGGATTCGATATCTTGTTGCGCAATATTCCGTAAATCGCCACCCGGCATACCATCAATAACAATGAGCGGTCCATTACCAGCTGTAAGGGATGAGGCACCACGTAACTGAATAGCAGGACTGGCATTTGGATCTGCCGCAGCCGGATTCGAAACGGTAACACCAGCTACTTTACCTTCAATCATTTGCAAGGGGCTATTAAAAGCACCCTGTTGAAAATCTTTAGCCGAGACTGTGGTTACCGCACTGGTTAACTCCCGCTTTTCTACGGTGCCATACCCTACTACCACCACTTCTTGCAAAGCTTTTGCATCCGTAGCCATAGAAATGTTAATTGTGGTGCGGTTGTTAATAGGTACTTCCTGTTGCGTGTAGCCGATAAAAGAAAAAATCAGCGTTCCGGTGCTATTCGGAACAGTAAGAGAGTAGCTACCACTAGCATCAGTAGCCGTGCCGTTGGTGGTGCCTTTTAAGAGTACGGTTACACCGGGTAAACCTTCGCCGCTTTCGCTGGAAACTTTACCTGTTACAACTACACCTTGTGCAAGCACCTCAGCAACAGAAAGAAAGACGAAATGAAGTAAAAGAATATACTTCATTTTCTTCAGTAACAAGTGTTTCATAGAGTTAATTGAATTAGTGAATAAAAAAATTAAAGTGATATTTTTTAAGGTATAAGGTTAAAAAAGATTAATAATAATTTATGTATTTAATAAAAGGTTTTAGCATTAGTCATCTTGAACATTGGAGACTTGGATTATAAATTAAATAAAACTTCTTTATTCAAATGTAGATTAATTTATTTTGAAAAAGAAGTTTGCTAAAAAAAATAGAGTTTGTTCAATATTTAACAAATAGTCTTGAGGAAATTATAATAAAAACTAGTATATGATAAACAGGATTTATTAAATAAATATTTATTCTAGAACTATCCTAATGATTTTTTATATAAATATTAGAATATTATTTCTGACAGTATATTTTAAAATATATTTATATTAGTTCTTATACAAGCGTGAGAATAAATTATGCCCAGGTATTAACCTGATTTCTTACATATATAAGCCCACTCAAGTATAGAGGATGTACAAATTGATCTTAAGCAACGTGTTACTTTATGCTGTTTTAATCTATTTTATTATGGCATGTTGCATTTGCCTGATAACTTGTAACCTACTATACCACTACTTACTCTTGTAGCATGCCTATATTTACCGCCATTTGCAATTAATATAAACTCTGAGATAAATTTGGATAGAAATATTGCAGTATCATCCGGCTAATGAGTAAAATTACAATCTTACGAAACCAATTTTAAGGTAGACATTCTGCTTTTGCACTACCGAAGCCCATAACTTCCATTTACCTTATAATAGGACGTAGCCCAGTACGATTTCGTAGCGGGTGAATTGGCTAAACAGGCCTGGGAAAAAGGCGCTGAAGTAATAGGCTTATCCACTATTTCTTTTGAGTAAATACTGGTCAATCAGATATATCCCTGCAATTAACTCTCAAGTCAAGCACCTAACAGGTGTTTTTCAAAGATATTGTCCTCAACAAGGCCTACATAAACTGGACCGAAATGAACGGGTACAGCGGCAACGATTTGAAGCAGATTATCCGGGAAGTGCAGTCCTACCCGCAGTTATTGAAATTTATTCTTCTTAGCGCTTATTCAATAGGTCATACTAGTGCTTACTAAAATTATATTCAATAATTTAACAAGTATTAAATTTTTCTTATATGAACGAAACAAATTTGCGAAGTCATAATTGGTTTGGAAGGAAAGGAAAAGATGGCTTTATCTACCGCGCCTGGATGAAAAAACAAGGCATTCCTGTTCTAAGTTTGAAGGCAAACCTATTATTGATATTTGTAATACGTGGTCAGAACTAGCGCCTTGTAATTCGCATTTCAGGGACTTGGCAGAATTGGTAAAAAGAGGTGTTTTGAAAGTAGGTGGTTACCTGTTAGATTTTCCGGTTATGTCCTTGGGTGAAACCTTAATGAAGTCAACGGCTATGTTGTACCGGAATTTGGCCAGTATGGATGGGAAGAATTCATTCGGGTTAATCTTTCCGAGCTGAGATAGAAGCACGAAAACGAAAATTATGACGTGAAGCAGTTTTGGCTATAAGAGGCTATGTTCAGCTATATTAGAACCATGCGGCGTAAACTCACCTGGGAGCCAATTTTGATTTTAAAAAAGAAAAGTTCAGGTAGTGACGTAACCAGAGATTCCCATTAATACAATTAACCCAGAGGAATAAATTTCAACGTTTTTCAATAAATACTTCATTAATGAATTTATCAAATAGTTTTGAACAGCAGGTGGCTATTGTAACCGGTGCCGGGCAGGGCATTGGTTTTGAAATTAGCGGCAAATGGAGCTGCTGTTCTGTTAAACGATATTGATGATAGTATAAGGCCGCCAAATAGATAAATGAAGAATATGGTTCCTGCTATGGCTTAGCAGGTGACGCAGCGGATGTAACCTTTATAGGGAAAATGGTAGATACAGCAGTTGAAAAGTTTGGTAAGCTCACTGTAGTCATTGCTAATGCGGGCATTACTTTATTTGGCAATTTTTTAGAATATACCCCGAGGCTTTTTATAAAGTGCTGCACACTAATTTAGGCGGTAGTTTCTTTTTAGCCCAAGCCGCAGTCTGGCAGATTAAAAAGCAAGGTTTGGGAGGCAGCCTTTTATTTATGTCGTCGGTTACAGGGCATCAGGCACATAAAAACTTGGCAGCTTATGACATGACCAAAGCTGCCTTGGAAATGCTGGCTAAGAATTTGGTAATTGAGATATCAGCCTATAACATTAATGTAAATGCCATTGCCCCGGGTGCTACCCTTACCGAACGGACCGCAGAAGATGTTGATTATCAAAGTACCTGGTCACAGATTACCCCGCTGGGGCGTCCGGCTTATCCGGCAGATATTGCCCACGCCGCTTTATTTTTAATATCCAACCA
>Ga0210040_10010505_pt1 | contig 10603 bp, 2 predicted proteins | sample CryGeyCG12114_NA_FD_185462 | JGI IMG/M metagenome (GOLD analysis project Ga0210040, IMG submission 185462) | Groundwater microbial communities from aquifer - Crystal Geyser CG19_WC_8/21/14_NA (SPAdes) (version 2) | ecosystem: Environmental > Aquatic > Deep subsurface > Groundwater | place: USA...
TAACATTTCAAATTGAAACATTTAATTACAAAATTAAACCATTTTGGTCACGGTTGGGGTTATTCTAAAACCTGTCTGAAAACTGCGCACACAACTTTTACCCCGTTCCAAACAGAGTGTGTTAACAGAAATTCCAACTTGCGTTTTCAGGTGATTTTCCATTTAACATGTGGAGCATAGGGCGCTCCCGTTTCTAGTAATTTTAAGACTCCGGCTTCGTAATAATGTTTAATTTTTTGATCTGTGAGCTTGAAAGTATTCCTGAACACAAAATAAGTTTACGCGCCGTCAGAGTAATCATTTCGGTAAACTAAAAGAAATCTATTGGATTTCAGCGATATTTTTATTGACAAGTGTTCTTCTTGCAAGCTGCCATACGAATATGTAAAGCTTATTGCAATAGTGCGAGAGTCTAAAATGCATTGTACATCTACCCGTGTGTTTCTAGTCACCTCTATTGTAGGTAGACTTCAATTTTCCACATTCTTTCCCAATTTTGCATTCCGTTTTTGTCGTTCACTTGTACACTGAAAAGGTGAATCAACTGACTGCCAGCCTGAAGGAAAATAAGACCAAGTGAACGCCATAAGTAAGTTACTATGTGAGTAAATACTTTCCACTTCCACACATATGAGCCAACATGTTTAAAAAACGCACGTAACATTGTGCCAATATGAATGCGTCACGGTGCTTTAAACATTCAAATATGAAGATCAATAGGGAACACACGGCTGTGTGCACAAGAGCTACTTTTCATTTTTAGCATTCTCTCAACGTACCTTGTGTCCCAATCTGCATGTACAGGTAGACTCCGTTTATACTATATCATATAATATGATGAGAAAGAAAAGGGAATATTAATTTTTCGATACGTTTTTGTTCAGTTCGCTCACTTGCATTGTAAGTGATATGGAACGCGAGAAAAAAAAAGGAATTGGAATGAAAAAAAACTGTGGACGATATTGGATTGTTTCAATTTTCATTTTGCCTTCAATTGGGTTTCACTCATATTGAACGTTTCTGGGTTATAGATGGAAACAATAGAAAATGTAACTTTTCAGAGTCTCATATTGTTGAATAGAACTGTGTGCTCATTTTTTATCCAAATTAAGCTCCAGGTTAAAAGATTGCGTAAAATAGTTGTTTAAGTATGCAAGACCATGAATAATACGAGGGTTTAGGGCCATAATAAGGATGAAACAGTAAACTGACTTTTTTAAGCTCCTGGAGTTTGGGCTCGAGCCAAGAAAAAATTACGCTGTGTTGTAGTACAACTACGGGCTAACTTTCTTATAATGCAACGAGAAAAGTGATTGAGATCCCTGTGTATTACAACTGTCATGCTATTTCACACAGTAGTAGTAAACCATGCACGATTCGTTTGAAGCGTGAGAACAGCTGCTTGGTGGCAAAACCCGAATAATTTACCGCATAACAAAGAAAGAGTGGCGATGAAAAAAAAAATTGTTTTGTTCTTGAATGCATTGTTTCATGCATTTTCTCAAGTGTCATCTCATGCAATAGTTAGTTAGTTACTTACTATTACGTACATGAAACACGAATCTGTATTTATTTTTTTCAGTTTCATTCGTACACGCACTTGTTAGGGTCTAAAGTTTTTAATCAGCACCCTTCCCTTGTTAGCGCGATTTGATACCATGTAATTACGATATGACGGGCTTCCTTTTTGTATTGTTGTTGTCTAGAAATGAATATAATAATAGAAAAATAAGTGTCCTTTCATTGTATTTAAAATAGCTTGCATGTGATAATGTATTCATTTTTGCAGGCTGAATATTGTTTGTAGCTTTTAATGGGTTTACTGTAGTTATTCATAGTGTTTTTGTGCCGAAAAAATAGTTAAGCAAAATATCAGAATAAACCGCATAGGACCTTTTAACTTTTCTTCACAGATTTTTTTTCTGGTCTGTAGCTAAACTATATTTCCATTGCACTACAATGTGAGTGTACTTGTGCCATTGTTAAATCTTCTCAAACGGTGTGAATTGCATGAAAATACCGGTTTCTCAAGGGTTTCTCAATACTCTAATACAGTTCAGAAGGAACAATAATGATGATGCACTTTCAAGGGCTCGTCAAATACGCATATGGGAGCATAGACACAGTCAACGACGGCCTATAATGACATGGTTGAAAAAACTTGTCCAAATTTTCCGTTCAGGGGAAAAAATCCATTGTGTACCGCGTTTATATGCTACATGTACATTTCCCTTTTCTCTTTTATTTTGCTTTCTCACAGTCTGAAACATGAGACTAGTAGTGAAAGCAAATTATCTCATACCAATCTGCCAACCTGTCAGTATAAAATGACAGTCGATCTGTGGATCGGTTCGTTTAAAAAAAACTATGGTGTAGCAGTACTCACTCACTACTATGGAAAAAAGGATAGACAGATGCAGTGAAAGGGGAAAAGCACTTTTTTATATCCCGTTCAGAAATTATATGCAGGGGATAAATCTGGGTTGAGAAGAGAATTGAATTCTTGTGTATATATATGGATGGAACGTAACGTGGAACGTTTTTTCTCTGTCGGGAATAAGAAACATGTTTGCAAAAAGACTGGTTGTTTGAACAAGGATTTGTTGGAGGTTCAGATAAAACTCAAAGCATATGGTTGGTTTCTACATTTTGAATGTGTGGAGAGAAGAAACATTTCTTGCACTGAATATATTACTTTGGGTAAAAAATGGCGTATGCGAAAATCTTTTTGCGAAAAAACAATGGTAGTAAGAAAGTTAGTTAGTTGGTTACAATGAGAATAGAAACCATTGGGTCGGAGGCTTTTTTTTTGCAAAAATTTACCAAAGGTTGGGCTATGTTTGATTTTTGGATTGTCTAATTTTTTATGTGGGCAAATATTATATAGTTATAGGCAGTTTTTGTACTCCTATTTTATAAAACCAGTGGCCAAAGTAATGCTTTGATAAGTTTTTTTCGCTTGCGCTGAACTGCGTTGAGTAGGTGAATACTTTCGTAGTCAGTTTAGTAGGTCACCGGAACTGTTTGGGTTCATAGATTAGTATTCTCGATAGAGTTCTCAACTTTTCCGGAAAGTCTTATATGCTTTTCATATTTCATAAATTGGAGGATAGGATGGACCCAAGGTAAAGTGATTTACAAGAAGCTTGCCTTTAAGAATTCATGGCTTCCAGTGATAATCATAAACAATAGAACTTTTGGGATGTTTTGGGCTCACAATGGGTCTACCGGAGAATCTTTATTGCTAAAGGACGTAATGTTTGCCAATTTTGTAATGGCAATGGAGAAAAGTTGAGTTGGAAAAAAAATATCTAACTTTCTTCGTTTCTTCTTTAGTTTCAACCACAATATTGGTTAATGTTTTGCCAATTGGCGAAATTAAATTTTTGTATGCTACTTATACTTTACTTCTCTATTACTGACTGGGTCAGCAAAATAGTGGCCAAGGTAGTTCTTTGGGTAGCCAAGATTGAGTTATTGTAGTAGTTGCCAACTGCGGACGCTTTATACATAATAATAGATGGAAAGATCAACAATAATTTGTGCCTGGCAAAGTTTCACCATGAGCCAAAATTATTGCTCCGAGTTGAGTTGGTTAGTTAGTTAGTGAGTTACTTACTCCCATATTACGTCAACTTGTAGTCCTACGTGTCAAACAAACCGCAACATTGTCTCCTCTTTATGTAATAATGTTACTGTTGAAATGGGTGAATCTCTCGAGTTTAGATTATTGCTCTGGAAGGCACATTCCAGACAACTAATTGAGTCCGTTGTGGTGGTGAAAATGATGAGAATAAAGTCAACAGAATGGACTATTATTATATACATGGACGTAAGTTTCTGTCATCTAAGGATACGAAAGGGACTACTCACCAGACTAACATCGGTTGTTATATTGAATTACTATTAACAGCTTTAATTGGAAATTATATACAGTGTGTTACACTTGCAGCACGGTGGAAATGAAATCTGTAAAAACTATTTGCAAACAAATTTTACAATATTATTGCTTTGTTTGCAGTCAATTTTGTAGTGTGAAACGATTAGGAAATGCATAGAAATAAATGTACTTTGTTTCCACTACGAGCTAACTTAATAAATTGTATCTGAGGACGACCGACGACCTGATTAAATGGTGCAGATTAGATGGATATAAAGAGTATTAAGAAATATGCAGATGGTGAGTGAGTTCCCGAAACTGAACGGTAGATTAACCCACTAGTAGTTAGTTAGACTGACTGACTGACTGACTATGGTTTCCCTCCCTGTACAGAAAGTGAGACGTGATGAATAACTCAGGTAGGGTGCTCTACTATACAGACAGAGTAGTTATAGTTAGTTAGTGAGTTCTCCTTGCTCCAAAGACTTTAGAAGAAGCACGTGTCCGTTGTGTTAATTAAAAGTGAGTCTCTTTGATAAAGAGGTGAGGGAGAGGGATGATAAGGATTTCTCATCTAGTCCGTATATCCTTAATTTGAAGCTGTACAGAATCTATGTGTGTGGTTTTTGGGGGCAAATCTTGGCAAAATTTTTTTTGCGTCGAATTGTTCTATCTTCATTGAGTAGCGCAGTAAATATTCACGTGTCTTATGTAATTTTACGAAATGAGTGATTTAGATTGATGCATATGAGTAAGGCTATGCGTAAAAAATAATACTACGGTGGTTTGGGGATAGTGCAGTGAAAAACAAGTGGAAAATAAATTATTTTGAATTTATCATAGTCTTTTTCCATGTTTTAAGGTAGCATGAGTATCTGTAGTATAGTGCTGTAATAGATGATATAAAAAATTTCAGTTGTTGCCCTTTTCTATGGTCCATGCAATAAATTAGAGTGTTGAAAAGGATTGGTGTGCTTTTACTTGAAAAGCCGTTTGAACCAGAGTTATTCTTTTCTTTCCCCATTTGTATGGAATGAATGGGTGCTTCCCATATTAGCCTTTTTATTTTATGGAAATGGCCTTTTGAATACATGGTGCAATTTGAATGCTTAGGCACACATGTGTGTTCTTTGTTTACGGAGGGTGTATACAAATGTGAGAAATGGGAATATCTGCACTATTGTTTTCAAAATGAGTGTGCAAGATATAAATGGGATTTTTCAGTAAAGAATGAAAATTGGAGTTGAATGGACAGTAAGTATATTTAATCGGTAATTATTTGGTGCTTAAAAGATGTGCTATTTATTTTACACGCCCAATATTGTCTGTTTGTTTTGGAGTCCACTTTGAGCTATTTATTGAGTTAATTAGGTTTTGAATGCTGAAAGGATTTCTCAATCGTTTGTTTGTCTGCATTCAATTGTTTATTTGTTCAGTAAATTAAATGTTTGCATAGAAAACACATTTTATTGTGAATTGAGCTAAAAAGTTGGCAAATATCATTCAGGTCAAGATTTGTATTTTTCAATTACATTCCAATAACCTAAATGCATCCATGATTCCCTAGAAAGACAAAATGAGGAGTTAGTAGTGACTTAAACAAGAGAGTTTCCTACTTACTTACTTTGTGCACGCAATGCAATAGGTTTATAAACTCCCGTTCCTATCAATATAGTTATATACTAGTTTTTCTTCATAGAGCTCGCTATGCTACTTCTCTCAAATAATATAATGAACTGAATTGGAAAAGGAGAAAGAGCAGTTGTCGTTGCCAAATGAGAATTTATTGCTCCGCTTGTCCCTATATAGTTAGTTAGTTAAGGGATCGGTCCGTTTAGTTCTCACTAACTCAATGAATCCATCCATCCCGCGTTCTTATCCACTTATCTATCAATAATTATTATCTCCGTTTGTTACTTGCACTCCTGAAGGGGGTGGCGAGACTAACAGTGTGTGATATCATCTCAGTCAGTCAGTCAGTCCGTGTGCAGAGCAGTATCCTATAAGATAGTGCACTGGGGGAAATCAGGGAGTTTTGAAGCAAGCAAGTATTGCCACACACTATAGCATAGTATACAATACAGTAGACAAGTTATTTCGTGTAAAGTGTGCCTAACACATTCTGGAACTCATAAATTGCTCAACACTTTATATAGTTTTTAAGAAATCCGCAAAAGTGCTTCAACCGAAGCGAGCTAGGTAGATTATATTCGTTGCAAGAGCTAAAAAACATGGAAAGTAAATAATCATTTGCATGTGGAGAAATTTCAGAGGTTTGAACTGAAAATCCGCACAAGCAGGGTTTTAAAGAGAGCAATAGTAATAATACCTCTAATGAGAGTAATAATATAAAGCACGAGGTTTTGCCGTCACTGCTCATCTCCGATTTATGCATGCATGCATGCATTCCGACTAACTGAGATATACTCACAATGGAAGTTACAGTGTATGCAAAGAAATCTTTGTATTTATTACGAATCGGAACCACACCAAAAAATTATCACTCAATTTAAACTGTGTGTGAAGCTAATTTTTGAAGTTTGTAATCACCCATATTTGGGTTCTGAACTCAGGCTACAATGAGATACAATTTGGCAGATGAAAATCACATGGCCTCCCATTGTGAGATCTAACTGAGTTAGTTAGTTAGTTGACATGCATGAACGAATGAAACTGGTTCATTGATGTGATCCATTTGTGAGTAAGTCAGTGAGTAGTAGTAGATGCCTAGTGTGTGATGAAAATGATGTGCACAAGGCGATGTGAATTCAATTAGTGTGCAAGGCTTGTGTTAATGTCAAATTATCAGCATCACTGATTGCTATACTATTATGAAGGGAGATTGACAAAAAATGTACAAGAAAATTCTGCAAAAATGATGAGTATATTTATGTATAGAACAAGATTTCAAGGAATCATTAAAAACTGGGAATTCGCAACTTGCACATTACATATAATTTCGGAGTGAAATTTGATACCGTAGAGCTTAGCAATTTAGACTCGATTTGACATATATGCACAATTGCGAGTTTTCAAAATTCCTAAAGAACTCGCAAGTTACAAATGTAAGATAATAAGATTTGATATTTTTTCACTATACGAGTTTCCATTGAATAATAAAATGTGAAGCAAGTTGATACAATAGCAAGAAAAAAAATCAAAGTTGGTTTTGTCTACTGAAATTCAATATGCTCTTTTTTCCAATTTGATCTAAACTTCTTTGTATTTTTGTCGTACTTTTGTAGTTTGTAGATGGTGAACAGAATTTCTTTAGAAAGCCTTGAATCCATGTACAATAACACATCTTGTTTCATTTTGTTCTGTGTCTGGTTTTTTTTTTTATTCTGTACATGTGTTTTGAAATGAGAGCAATGTTCCGGATCCCAAGAAATGTGAAAAATTGGCTACAAATGGTCTTATTTTGTCTGTTTCCCAAATATTGAAATCACGATAATGCAAAAGTTTAATTTACTTATCCGAGAGCAGCAACAAATCATGCTGGCAAACTGGGATTCAATTTTTTATTTCTCCTATTGAATAAATAAAACAACGGAAGATTGTTGTCACTTTTTCGAACGGAAGTTCAAATACAAACTCTATTATTAGTCACAACTACAAAGCCCATCAAACAAACACTGGAAACACAAAACTGGCAAAAGTAAGGCTATCCTTGTAAATGAATACTTGTGACTCGTTTGTGTACGGCACATGAAATCTAAAATGTGGAAATCACTCATTCAGTCATTTCATGAACATTGGAGCACTGTAACCTTGTTAATCGTAGTAATGAACCATGAATGGAAAATGGAAATGATGAACGAAGCACATCAAATATAGACTCGGAGTAATTCTTTGTGCAGCCATGCTTTGTAGTGTTTGAAAAAACCGTATAAATGAGAATTTTAGACTTTTGTTAAAATAACCCGGAATTTTGTATCAGTTTGTTATCAGGCGGGTTAAGCAACCTATGCAATCGATTTCTATTTTCATTTTCGTCAGTATTTTTTGGTATTCTGCAGAATCTGACTTACTTGCAGGCTTATTTTGATTATTCAACCCAAAAAGTCATTTATTTGAACCGACGGGTTTAAAATGTCTAATTTAGTTAGGTGGTGTGCAAGAAGATTATTATTACTTTTTTAAAGGAGAAAACTAACTAACCGACGAAAAGTGCGAAATAGACTCCATTAGAGAGATTCCCTCCAGCTTTCATCCATTACTGTTGGAACTAACTAGCATCAACGTGTACACAGAGGATGAGTAACTTTTGAACTCGTTTTTATCATGGCTCAGAGCTCATTTCTCAGTCGGCCGACCCGTTTTCTCAGGCCAATCCGTCTTTTGTATATGAGTCTTTCAATAATTCAGTTTCAAATGAGTTCACTCCATTGCTCACTCATCATTCAATTGGTGAGAAAATAAACAAGATGGGAGTGAAGGTTTTACTTTAGTTGGTTTGACAGCCTAATACCAAATTCCGCAAATTAGTTTTTAGCAAAAGAATGGTCAGTTTGTACGTATTTTTATTGGCTAACTGAGTGAGTTCTCCAAAAAATTTCATTTAAGTGGAAAAATTCAGTCAAATTTCAATAGTATGCCGTAGCATTAGGCAGCAGTTTTTGAACCAACTGGTAAATTGAGTGAGTTGAGGAGCTTTTTGCTTATTTGGTAACTGACTAACATAACATACTAATCAACAAACTAACTAAGTAACTAACGGCCTGAAAGTAGTTTCCTTCTCATGACTTTTCGTTTGCAAAATGAGCTGTGAAAATGCTACTGCCTTTTCCTTTATGACCTACTCGATGAGATCATTTGGGTACACGGAAAGTAGAAAATGATGAGAATAGTTGTTTGTAGTGTATACCTGGACTGACTGTAAGGTTCCCTTGTTTGCAACAATCATCACTTGCATTTCCTGTGTGCCATCATAAAATGGAGTGTTTCAATTTACTTCTCCACTTACTTTTGATGGTGCACATTTCACATCTTCTCATTCACTCATCTCACTCTGGCTAAAATATGCATGAGCTGCTGTATTATAAGGAGCTAGTTTCTAACTATAAGTTAGGCTAATCTTTTAGTTAAGCGTGAAATTCCAGTCGTGTTTTAGCATTTGTAGTGGGGATAAAGTAAGAAATTTTGTTCATGCCGAATAATTGGAAAATATTTTGTAGCCCTTAATGTTTGGTTGCACACGTGTGGGTTGTTTTTTGTGTACATTTTTGGTGCTAAAATTTAGTGTGAAGGGGATTTAAAAGCTATTTACAAGAATTTGGTGGCTAGTAAAAATGTAAACTCGGAATGATTCGTGTTATATGCTAACTAACTAAATGAGTTAGTTGCCAGCTTAAATTACTGTTTTCAAAATTAAACTTACTGTCATGCGACTGTCATGAACTTTTAATTAAGTGTAAAAACAGCATTTAAAAGTTTTGCAATGTATAGCTGTACCAACCTGGGCTTAAAATATTCTGTCCTGAAAATCTTTATTTGCAGTACCTTTTTCGGTGCTGGTGAAAATGAAAAGTTCTTTCATTACCGACCATCCCTCATGGCATTAAAAATAGTAGACTGCTATTATCCTTCTGTAGAGATAGAGCTGGCAATGCTCACACATTCATTCATTGACGTTTAGTATATAATGCCAATACCTTAGTTAGTTAGATAGTTGGAAAGTTAACTGGGAAAATGTGGCTGAAATGAAAAAGTTATTTGTTTACACACACATAGCAGAGTGTGAGAAAAAAAGGCTCCTTGGAGAGACTTTCTATTCATGGGATCCGACTATGAGCTTTTAAGTTGGTTGACTTCTATCCATATGTATCAGAAGTGAAGATTACATTTTACTTGGAAATCAACACTAGTTAGTGCTTTTTTGATGGCGCTCTGTTTTTTGCTTACTGAGGTGATTGCTTTCTGTCATCAAAGTGAACTGGTGCTCCATTTTAACATAGCAAAGAAAGTGGGCCGCTCATTTTCATGTGTTTGTCATTCAGGCTCTATATGGTGGAAATTTAACCCGGGCGATTAGAATTGCTCCTTTTGTCAATGTTATGAAAACTAATGTGCGGGACATTGAGGCGCAAAATTAATAATTAGCAAGTCGTATAGAGGATTATAATTATTACTGTCCATTTCAAAAAAAAAGGCAGTAAATTTGCTCGCTAGGTTACATGGCAATGTTTGTTTAGCACTAACAAACAGTAAAGTTTTAAATGATAAAAAAATGAACTGAAAAGTATAAAATATGAATTTAGTTGGCATAGCATTTTTGGAATTTACGGTTCGATTTTGAGTATTTGGCCATTTAACCTGGGTCGCCAAATAACACAGGGCAACTGCCATTAATTCTGAAATGGACAGTAGTTTTCAAGGAATCTAGTAAAGAAAAGCTGTGGCAAGTTTTTTACAAGAAATCATCACCATGGTAATCGTTGCTATGGAAATATATGAAATTATGATTGAAGGAAGAAAGTTATGATAGTTGGATGGCTATGATAAGACCAAGTGTGAGATCGTTTTGAATGAGTCTCATTTCTTTACACATAACTTGCAGAGTCCAAAAAGGGGGAAAAATAGTGTGAACTTTGTGGGCGTGTGAATATGTGAGATGGAGACATTCCATTTTCATGCATGCCTAGATCGAACCCATATGGAACTCACATCTTTTAGCTAGTTTGCAAATTGAGTGTTTTTTGAACGATTCGGGCAGCGTGTGTG
>Ga0210040_10010506_pt1 | contig 10602 bp, 13 predicted proteins | sample CryGeyCG12114_NA_FD_185462 | JGI IMG/M metagenome (GOLD analysis project Ga0210040, IMG submission 185462) | Groundwater microbial communities from aquifer - Crystal Geyser CG19_WC_8/21/14_NA (SPAdes) (version 2) | ecosystem: Environmental > Aquatic > Deep subsurface > Groundwater | place: USA...
GCCGGCGGGTCCGTCGAGCAGGACTGATCGCGTGACACGGGGTCGGTGGGACACTCGTCCCGCCGACCCCGTTTTCGCATCCGCACGGTGATCCGTGAGGATGGGGCTGCGTCCGCCAGGACGCACGCATGCATGACATGGACCGGCGCCGCCGGTACACGACACACCGCCTCCGAGGCGGAGCAGGAGGATAGGTGCTCAGCGCATTCGTCCGGGCGTTCAGGACGCCCGACCTGCGGCGCAAGCTGCTCTTCACGATCGCGATCATGGCGATCTTCCGGGTGGGCTCGTTCCTGCCGACGCCCGGGGTGTCCTACCCGAACGTGCAGACCTGCATCACCGAGACCGCGGGCAGCAACGACCTGCTCGGCCTGGTCAACCTGTTCAGCGGCGGCGCGCTGCTGCAGCTGTCGGTGTTCGCGCTCGGGATCATGCCGTACATCACGGCGAGCATCATCATCCAGCTGCTGCGCGTGGTGATCCCGCGGTTCGAGGCCCTGCACAAGGAGGGCCAGTCGGGGACCGCGAAGCTCACGCAGTACACGCGGTACCTGACCATCGCGCTGGCGGTCCTGCAGTCGACGACGGTCATCACCGTGGCCCGCAACGGCGGGCTGTTCCCCGGCTGCTCGGTCGACGTGATCCCGAACTCCGGGGTGGTCACGGTGCTGCTGATGATCCTCACGATGACGGCCGGCACCGGCCTGATCATGTGGCTCGGCGAGCTGATCTCCGAGCGCGGCATCGGCAACGGCATGTCGCTGCTCATCTTCACGTCCATCGCCGCGAGCTTCCCCACCGCGCTGTGGTCCATCGCGGGTGGTGACAACGGCGCCGCGAAGTTCGTCATCGTGCTCGCCGTCATCGTGGTCGTGATCGGGCTCGTGGTGTTCGTCGAGCAGTCGCAGCGCCGGATCCCGGTCCAGTACGCCAAGCGCATGGTCGGCCGCAAGATGTACGGCGGCTCGAGCACCTACATCCCGATCAAGATCAACATGGCCGGCGTCATCCCGATCATCTTCGCCTCGTCGCTGCTCGCGGTCCCGGGCCTCATCGCCCAGTTCGGCGACCAGACGGCCGGATGGGTGCAGTGGCTGTCGATCCACCTGGTCGACCCGGCGGCACCCCTGCACCTGGTGATCTACGTCGTGCTGATCATCTTCTTCTGCTACTTCTACACGGCGATCACGTTCAACCCGGACGAGGTCGCGGACAACATGAAGAAGTACGGCGGCTTCATCCCCGGCATCCGGGCCGGGCGCCCGACGGCGGAGTACCTGTCGTACGTCATCTCGCGGATCACGGCACCCGGCGCGGTGTACCTGGCGCTCGTCGCGCTGATCCCGACCATCGTCTTCATCGCCCTGGACATCTCCACGAGCATCCCGTTCGGTGGCGCGTCGATCCTCATCGTCGTCGGCGTCGGGCTCGAGACCGTGAAGCAGATCGAGTCCCAGCTGCAGCAGCGCCACTACGAGGGGTTCCTCCGGTGAGCGCGCGGCTGATCATCATGGGGCCGCAGGGTTCCGGCAAGGGGACCCAGGCGGCTCGCCTCGCGACGCACCTCGGGGTGCCGGCCATCTCGACCGGGGACATCTTCCGGGCGAATGTCAAGGGCGGCACCGAGCTCGGCAACCAGGCGAAGGCGATCATGGACGCCGGGGACCTCGTGCCGGACTCGATCACCAACGCGATGGTCCGCGACCGCCTCGCCGAGGACGACGCCGCCGACGGCTTCATCCTCGACGGCTACCCCCGCAACGCCGCTCAGGTGGTCGCGCTGGACGAGGTGCTCGCCGAGCGCGACGTCGCGCTGGACGCGGTCATCGAGCTCGGTGCGGGCAGGGACGAGCTGCTGGCTCGGCTCGCCCGGCGGGCCGAGGTCGAAGGCCGTACGGACGACACGGCCGAGGCCATCTCTCGCCGGCTGACGATCTACGCCGAGCAGACCGCGCCGCTCACCGACGCCTACGACGAGCGCGGGCTGCTCGTGCGCGTCGACGGCATCGGCGACGTCGACGAGGTGACCGGGCGGCTCGTCGCAGCCCTCGGCGCCCGCGTCGGCTGACCGCGGGGAACGCGTGGGCATGTTCGGCCGGGAGCGCATCGAGTACAAGACACCGGAGCAGGTGCGGCACATGCGTCGCGCGGGGCTCGTGGTGGCGGACGCGCTGGCGGCCGTCCGGTCGCGGGTGCGGCCGGGCCTGACGACGGCGGACCTGGACGCCGTCGCCGCCGACGTGATCCGGGCGGCCGGTGCGACGCCGTCGTTCCTCGGGTACCACGGGTTCCCCGCGACGCTGTGCGTGTCGGTCAACGCGGAGATCGTGCACGGCATCCCGGGAGCGCGCGTCCTGCAGCCCGGTGACGTCGTCTCCGTCGACTGCGGCGCCATCGTCGACGGCTGGCACGGCGACTCCGCGATGACCGTGGTGCTCGACGAGGCGGACCCGCTCGATGTCGAGCTCTCCGCGACGACGGAGCGCGCGATGTGGGCGGGCATCGCCGCGCTCGCCACGGCCGACCGGCTCGGCGCGGTGGGGGAGGCCGTCGAGGACGTGGTCGACGCCGCCCTGGCCGCCGGCGCGAACGGCGGGGTGCGGTACGGCCTCATCCAGGAGTACGTGGGCCACGGGATCGGCAGCGCGATGCACCAGCCGCCCGAGGTCCTCAACTACCGCACGCGGGACCGCGGTGCCAAACTGCGGCCCGGCATGTGCCTGGCCGTGGAGCCCATGCTCGTGCGCGGGGACCGGGCGACCAGCACGCTCGAGGACGACTGGACCGTCGTCACGGTCGACGGGTCGCGCGCCAGCCACTGGGAGCACTCGGTCGCCGTGCTCGAGGACGGGATCGTCGTCCTGACGGCGCACGACGGCGGCGCGGAGCAGCTCGGGCACCTGGGCGTCGCGGTCGCGTCGCTCGAGCACTGAGCCGTCGCGCCCGTCGGCCGCGACCCGCAGCCGTCCCGCCAGCGGAGTGGCGCGTCACACGGCGCGCCTGGTTCCCCGGCGGGCGTCCGTAGCGTAAGATCGACCGTTGGGCGTGTGCCTGCTGCGCAGCGTGCACGCCGATCCCATCGCCAGCCGCCGGAGGTCCTCGACCTGCCCGGATGGGGGTGGTCGTCGTTGCAACCAGAGAGTTAGCGGAGGATATGGCAAAGAAGGACGGTGTCATCGAGATCGAGGGCAGCGTTGTCGAGGCACTGCCGAACGCGATGTTCCGCGTGGAGCTGGCCAACGGCCACAAGGTACTCGCTCACATCTCGGGCAAGATGCGCCAGCACTACATCCGGATCCTCCCCGAGGACCGCGTGGTCGTTGAGCTGAGCCCGTACGACCTGTCCCGCGGCCGGATCGTCTACCGCTACAAGTAACCACCACTCGATCACGCCGCCCTCTCTCGCGCCCCCGGGTGCGGGCACGGTCGCGGCGGCGGAGGAACACCGATGAAGGTCAAGCCCAGCGTCAAGAAGATCTGCGACAAGTGCAAGGTCATCCGCCGGCACGGTCGCGTGATGGTCATCTGCGAGAACCTGCGCCACAAGCAGCGCCAGGGCTGACGTCCTGACGCTCGGGCACGTTCGAGCGAGAATCCGGGACCACCTCGACCCGAGGGTGTCCCACCCAGCGCACAGCCACGTCGCCCGACGTCCGCGAGGACGACGGTGACGAACCCCCGGTCGGAGGCCGGGGCCCGCGAGCTCCGCGGGACGGCGGTGCGGCAGACCTCCGAGGCAGTACAGGAGACACCGAGATGGCACGTCTTGTCGGCGTCGACCTCCCCCGCGAGAAGCGGCTGGAGATCGCGCTCACCTACATCTACGGCGTGGGTCGCACCCGCGCCCAGCAGACCCTCGCGGCGACGGGCATCAGCGCCGACGTCCGCGTGCGGGACCTCGGCGACGCCGAGCTGGTCGCCCTGCGCGACTACCTCGAGGGCAGCTTCAAGCTCGAGGGTGACCTGCGGCGCGAGGTCGCCGCGGACATCCGTCGCAAGGTCGAGATCGGCAGCTACGAGGGCATCCGCCACCGCCGCGGCCTCCCGGTGCGCGGTCAGCGCACGAAGACCAACGCGCGTACCCGCAAGGGCCCCAAGCGCACCGTCGCCGGCAAGAAGAAGGCCGGTCGCAAGTAGCCGCCCAGGCCGCCGAGCCCGGGTGCCACGCACCCCCTCGCCGCGGCCCGCGGACCGCCGACCTCGTCACGAGAGAGAACAGACATGCCTCCCAAGTCCCGTACCGCCGTGCGCAAGCCGCGCCGCAAGGAGAAGAAGAACGTCTCCCACGGCCAGGCGCACATCAAGAGCACCTTCAACAACACGATCGTCTCGATCACGGACCCCTCAGGTGCCGTGATCGCCTGGGCCTCGTCCGGCCAGGTCGGGTTCAAGGGCTCGCGCAAGTCGACCCCGTTCGCTGCGCAGCTCGCCGCCGAGGCCGCCGCGCGCCGCGCCCAGGAGCACGGCATGAAGAAGGTCGACGTCTTCGTCAAGGGCCCCGGCTCCGGCCGCGAGACCGCGATCCGCTCGCTGCAGGCGACCGGCCTCGAGGTCGGCTCGATCTCCGACGTGACGCCCCAGGCCCACAACGGCTGCCGCCCCCCCAAGCGCCGCCGCGTCTGACGCCCCCCGCCCGGGCACACCGCGTCGGCGATCGTCGACGCGGTGTGCCCCGTGCGTGAGCCGGACCAGCACGACCCCAGGGCCCGCCCGGCCCCGGGCAGACCTGCGCACCACGCCCGCCCCGGTAGACCGAGACCACGCGGGCACGTAGTACCGCGGACGCGTCATATGGCGGACGCCCGCTGAGAGGAACCACACCGTGCTCATCGCACAGCGCCCCACCCTGACCGAAGAGGTCGTCTCCGAGCGCCGCTCGCGGTTCTCGATCGAGCCGCTCGAGCCCGGCTTCGGCTACACGCTCGGCAACTCCCTGCGCCGCACCCTGCTGTCCTCGATCCCGGGTGCCGCCGTGACGTCCATCCGGATCGACGGCGTGCTGCACGAGTTCACCACCGTGCCCGGGGTCAAGGAGGATGTCACCGAGATCATCCTCAACATCAAGAACCTCGTGGTCTCCTCGGAGAACGACGAGCCCGTCGTGATGTACCTGCGCAAGCAGGGCTCCGGTGCCGTCACCGGCGCGGACATCGTCCCGCCGGCCGGTGTCGAGGTGCACAACGCCGAGCTGCACATCGCCACGCTGAACGAGAAGGGCAAGCTCGAGGTCGAGCTGACCGTCGAGCGTGGCCGCGGGTACGTCTCCGCGCAGCAGAACAAGTCGTACGACGCAGAGATCGGCCGCGTCCCGATCGACTCGATCTACTCGCCCGTCCTCAAGGTGACCTACAAGGTCGAGGCGACCCGTGTCGAGCAGCGGACCGACTTCGACAAGCTCATCGTCGACGTGGAGACCAAGAACGCGATCGCCCCGCGGGACGCGCTGGCCTCGGCCGGCAAGACGCTCGTCGAGCTGTTCGGCCTGGCCCGCGAGCTGAACGTCGAGGCCGAGGGCATCGAGATCGGCCCGTCGCCGACGGACGCCGCGCTGGCCGCGGACCTGGCACTGCCGGTCGAGGACCTGCAGCTGACGATCCGCTCCTACAACTGCCTCAAGCGCGAGGGCATCCACACCGTGGGTGAGCTCGTGGCCCGCAGCGAGGCCGACCTCCTGGACATCCGCAACTTCGGTGCGAAGTCGATCACCGAGGTCCGGGAGAAGCTGGCCGAGCTGGGCCTGTCCCTCAAGGACAGCCCGCTGGACTTCGACCCGACGCAGGCCGCCGGCTACTACGAGGACGAAGCGGTCGAGTTCACCGAGGACGAGCAGTACTGACGCGGCGGGCAGGCGGCGGTCCGCCGCCTGCACCGGCGATTACCTGAGATTGAGGAGTGAGAGCGATGCCTACGCCCACCAAGGGTCCCCGGCTCGGTGGCGGTCCGGCGCACGAGCGGCTGATCCTGGCCAACCTGGCCACCAGCCTGTTCGAGCACAAGCGGATCACCACCACCGAGGCGAAGGCCAAGCGCCTGCGTCCGCTGGCCGAGCGCCTGATCACCTTCGCCAAGCGCGGCGACCTGCACGCCCGCCGCCGGGTGCTGACCGTGGTCCGGGACAAGGGTGTCGTGCACACCCTCTTCACCGAGATCGCGCCGTCGGTCGCCGAGCGTGAGGGGGGCTACACGCGCATCACGAAGATCGGTCCCCGCAAGGGCGACAACGCGCCGATGGCCGTGATCGAGCTCGTGCTCGAGCCGCTGAGCCCGAAGCAGGCGACCGTGCGTGCGGCCGAGTCCGCCACGCGCCGTGCGGCAGCGCCCGCCGTGGCGACCGCGGCCCCCGCCGCCGACGAGTCCCTCGTCGCGGGTGACGCGGAGGTCGTCGAGGACGTGGTCGTGGCCGACGCGCCCGCCACGACTGACGCGCCCGCCACGACAGACGAGGCTGCGGCGACCGACGAGGTCGCCACGATCGACGAGGCTGCGGCGACCGACGAGGTCGCCACGATCGACGAGGCTGCGGCGACCGACGAGGTCGCCGCTGCGCCCGAGGCCGACAAGGCCTGACGGCGCGAACCGAAGGGCCCGGCACCGAGAGGACCTCTCAGGGCCGGGCCCTTCGTCATGCCCGGACGGGCGCCGGGCGGTGGCGGGCGGTGCGGGGCCGGGCCGTCGTAGGGTGCCGCCCATGGGAGGACTACCGGTCGTGCTGGCCCACGGCGTGCGGTCGTCGGGGACGATGTGGCGGGCTCAGGTCGAGGCCCTCGAGGCGGCCGGGCACCGGGCGGTGGCCGTGGACCTGCCCGGGCACGGCGCGGTGCGCAGCGAGCGCTTCACGCTCAACGGCGCCGTCGACCGCATCGCCGCGACGATCGACGACATCGGCGGACGCGCCCTGGTGGTGGGCCTGTCCCTCGGCGGGTACGTGGCCATCACGCATGCAGCCCGGCGGCCCGAGCAGGTGGCCGGTCTCGTCGCCGCCGACTGCTCCACCCGACCGCTGAGGGCCGTCGTCGGCGGCTGGATCCTTCTCGCTCGCGGCATCGGGCTGCTCCCCGACCGCGGCGCCGGCCTGAACCAGTTCATGGTGGACCTCACGCTCGCGAAGGAGGCCGCCGTGGACGTCGGCGCCGGTGGGTTCGCCCTCGAGGTCATGGACGACGTGCTGCGCGAGGTCGGGCGGGCGCGCCCGCTGGAGGACCTGGCGCGGGTGCCGGCCCCGGTGTGGATCCTCAACGGCCGTCTGGATCACTTCCGCGGCGAGGAGCGGCGGTTCCTGCGCGCGTGCCGGGACGGGCGCCTCGTCGTGCTGCGGGGCGCCCGGCACCTGTCGAGCCTGGACGCGCCCGTGGCGTTCACGCGGGTGCTGCTGGAGGCGGTGGACGAGCTCGAGGGGCGCGAGCCCGCGTCAGGGTCGCCCGTGGTGGACGCTGCCGTCACGGCGGGCACCGCGGACGCCGGGGTCGGGCCCGTCAGGGTCCCGTAGCCCTCAGGTGGTGCGCAGGCTCCAGGCGCGCACACCGCCGACGATCCCGGCCGAGTTCGGCACGACGACCACGTCGTCCCCGAGCCGTGCGAGCACCTGCGGGCTCAGGCGGCGCGAGTTGCCGCCGCCGAGGTACAGCCGGTCCCACAGGAACACCGGCCGCAGGCCCTCCACGACGCGCCGGACCCGGCGCGACCACAGCGCGTCCCCGAGCCGGGCTCGCTCGACCTCGCCGATGTAGGTGTCGTAGCTCGTGCCCCACCGCACCGGGGCGTGGGAGAGCTCGAGGTGCGGGGCCAGGGCGCCGCCGTCGAACAGCGCCGAGCCCAGGCCCGTCCCGACCGTGAGGACGAGCTCGAGCCCGCTGCCGGCGACCACGCCGGCACCGTGCACCTCGGCGTCGTTCAGCACCAGCGCGGGGACCCCGAGCGTGCGGGCCACCGCGGCCTCCATGTCGAACCCGTTCCAGGCCTCGACGAGCTCGGGCAGCACGCGGGTGTGCGGGCCGAACCGCGTCACGTAGTGCGGGGTCGAGACCACGACCCCGTGCCGGATCATCCCGGGCATGCCCACGGTCACCCGGTCCGCCGGGGGCAGCCCGCCCGCGATCTCCGAGATCGTCGACAGCAGGCGCTCGGGCGGCAGGGGGTACGGCGTCGGGACCCGCACCGCGGGGGCACGCAGGGTGCCGGCGGCGTCGAGGACCGAGGCCTTGATGCCACCGCCCCCGCAGTCGACGGCGAGCGTGTGGTGGGGGTGGGGCGGGGCGGACACCCGCACGACGCTACCGGGGCGGACTGGCTTAGGTTGTCGCCGTGCCCCGCATCCGACTCGACCTCGCCTACGACGGCACGGACTTCGCCGGGTGGGCCCGGCAGCCGGGACTGCGGACCGTCCAGGGGACGCTGGAGGACGCGTTGGCGAGGGTCGTGCGGCTCGACCCGCCGCCGCGGGTCACGGTCGCCGGCCGTACGGACGCGGGCGTGCACGCCCGGGGGCAGGTGGCCCACGTCGACCTGCCCGAGGAGCAGTGGCACGCCCTGCCCGGGCGGTCGGACCGCCCGCCGGCCCTCGCCCTGGTCGCCCGCCTCACCGGGGTGCTGCCGCGGGAGGTCGTCGTGCACCGGGCGGGGCTGGCGCCCGAGGGCTTCGACGCGCGGTTCTCCGCCCTCCGGCGGCGCTACGCCTACCGGATCACGGACGACGCCGGTCTGCGCGACCCCCTGCGCCGCGGGCACGTGCTGTGGCACCCGCGGCCGCTCGACGTGGCGGCCATGCACGCCGCGGCGCGGCCGCTCGTCGGGCACCACGACTTCGCCGCATACTGCAAGCCGCGGGAGGGGGCCACGACGATCCGCACGCTGGAGGTGTTCGGCTGGGAGCGCCCGACCGACGGGCCCGACGCCGGGCTCGTCGTCGGGGGCGTCCAGGCGGACGCGTTCTGCCACAGCATGGTCCGGGCGCTCGTCGGCGCGTCCCTCGCGGTGGGGGAGGGCCGGCGCCCGGAGGACTGGCCCGCGGGGCTGCTGGCCGCCCGGCGCCGGGACCCGGGGGGCGTCGTCGTGCCGGCGCACGGGTTGACGCTCGAGGAGGTCACCTACCCGGCCGACGACGCGCTCGCGGCGCGTGCCGTGCAGACGCGCGCGGTGCGGGTGGCCCTGGGCGGTCCGCGCTAGGCCGACGCCGCGGGGCCGGCCGTCCGCGCCGCCCGTCGACCGGCGGGCCGGCCGTGGCCGGGCCCGCGGGAGGTGCGCCTCGCGATCCCGGCGCCCGGCCGCCGTTCCGCACGGGGATCCGGGCCGGACGCCGGCGCGGCGATCAGACCAGCGGGTCCTCGACGATGCGCATGGCGGCCTCCTCGGCCGCCGCGCCGCCCCCGGCGATGCCTGCGTCCGTGGCGAACATGTCGGTGCCCGCGCCGTCGACGGCCGAGTCGTCCTCCTCGAGGCGCCCGGCGCGGTCGGGCTGCGTCGCGCCCTTCTCCGGGGCCTCCCAGATCTCCGGCTCCTCCTGGGCGACGCGCTGGTCGAGGGTCTCGCCGTGGATCTCCTCCCAGGCCGTCTCGCCGAAGTGCACGCTCGGGTCCCGGTCCGGCGGCACGAAGCCGGCATCGAGCATCTCGTCGACGTCGGCCCCGGACATCGGGTCCTCGCCCTGGATCTGGTTGCTGTCGCCCTCGGTGCCGAGGGCCGCGTCGGTGCTGGTGGCTGGGGTGTCATCCATGGTGCTCATGCCCTCCACGGTGTCACCGGCACCCGAGGTTCGCCAGGGGAGGGCCGCTCGCGCGACGGCGACGGTGTGGTGGTCCGGCACCACCGCGGTCCCGCACACTGGGGGTGTGGGCCACGTCGACATCAGCTCCGTCAGCTACTACCTCCCGGACGGGCGACCGCTCCTGGACGAGGTCGACCTGCGGGTGGCCGACGGGGCCAAGGTCGCGCTGGTCGGGCCCAACGGCGCGGGCAAGACGACGCTGCTGCGCATCGTCGCGGGCGACACCGAGCCCCACTCCGGGACCGTCGCCCGCAGCGGTGGCCTCGCGGTGATGCGCCAGTTCGTCGGCCGGATCGACGACGACCGGTCCGTGCGCGACCTCCTCGCCTCCCTCGCCCCCGGCGCGATCCGGGACGCGGCCGCCGAGCTGGCGGCGGCGGAGCTGGCCATCATGGAGGTCGACGACGAGCCGGCCCAGATGCGCTACGCCACCGCGCTGGTCGACTGGGCCGACGTCGGTGGCTACGAGGCCGAGGCGGGCTGGGACCAGGTCACCGACTCGGTGCTCTCGATCCCGTTCGACGCCGCGCAGTTCCGCGAGGTGCGGTCCCTGTCCGGCGGGGAGCAGAAGCGGCTCGTGCTCGAGGCGCTGCTGCGCGGGCCGGAGGAGGTCCTCCTGCTCGACGAGCCCGACAACTACCTCGACGTGCCGACGAAGCGCTGGCTCGAGCGGGAGCTCGCCGCGACGGCCAAGACGGTGCTCTACGTGAGCCACGACCGTGAGCTGCTGGCGCGCACGGCGACGCGGATCGCCAGCGTGGAGCCCACCCCGGCCGGCTCGACGGTGTGGGTCCACGGGGCGGGGTTCGCGACGTACCACCGGGCACGGGAGGACCGGCGTG
>Ga0210040_10010507_pt1 | contig 10602 bp, 11 predicted proteins | sample CryGeyCG12114_NA_FD_185462 | JGI IMG/M metagenome (GOLD analysis project Ga0210040, IMG submission 185462) | Groundwater microbial communities from aquifer - Crystal Geyser CG19_WC_8/21/14_NA (SPAdes) (version 2) | ecosystem: Environmental > Aquatic > Deep subsurface > Groundwater | place: USA...
CCGCTCCGCCTTGTTCAGCACGTCAAGGTCGTAAAGGCTCTTCCCCGCGACCGCCGGCGCGGAGTAGCCCGTCATCTCCAGGAACCCGCGGTTTGCGCGGGCATAGCGCTGGTCCGACAGGCGCATGATCAGCGCCGGTGCGGGGTTGGCCTGGAACATCGCCTCGAACCGCGCCTCGGCCTCGAACTGCTCCGATACATCCTGAAGCACCAGCGCGAGGCAATCGGGCTCATCGTCGGCACCGGTCATGACGACATCTCGCACATGATGCGTCCAGCGTGGCCCGTCACTGCCGGCCGCGGCAACCTCGACGATCAGGTCGGGGAAGCTCTCCCCCGCCAACACGCGCATCACCGGATATTCTCGCCTGGCGAGGCGATGCCCGCTGCGCAGCCTCAACGCGAATAGCTGCGCATACCGATCGGCATTGCCGCCGAGCTCATCCAGCTCGCTGACCCCGTGCATCGTCAACGCCGCCTCGTTGGCCCACAGGATCGTGCCCGCGAGATCGAGGAGCATAACGCCCGCAGTCACCTCCCCAATCAGCTGTTCCAGATGTTTGAGGGTATCGCTGGCGAGAATGTGGGGCAGCGGATTGGCCATAGGTGCAGAGCGCCGTGAAGGCCGCGGGGTTCCTTCCGTAAATGGGAGAGGCCGACCCAGTTCTACCGGCACCGCTAGTATATGCCTACTATTGCGTGAAATTTGCCCGATCGATCCTCGGGATACTTCGGTTCGGCGCTGACGTTGGGCGGCAAACTGAAGGTGACCGATGTCAGACGAGCTGCACATTCCCATTGTCGAGGAAGAAGCGCGCATCACCAAGCGCGTGACCGATATCGAACGGGTGACCGTGCGTGTCGCGACGGATGAGGAGCAGGTTTTTGTCCAGGATGAGCTGCGGCACGAGCAGGTGGTCGTCTCGCGCGTTCCGATCGGGCGCGAGGTGGCGGAGGCTCCGGTGCCGCGCACAGAGGGCGACCTCACCGTGATCCCCGTGCTGGAGGAGCGGCTCGTAGTCGAGAAGCGGCTGTTCCTGGTCGAGGAGCTGCATCTGCGCCGGACAGTGTCACTGGATCCAGTCGAAATACCCACGACATTGCGGCGCACACGGGTGGAGGTCGAGCGGACCGAGCCGGATCAGCCGCAAGCTAATCAACAAGGGGAAGATTGATGCCTGAGTCCGACAGAGGCCACCGCGACGGTGCGCCTCGCCATGTTCATATCGAGAAGAAGAAAGCACACTGGCTCCCGTGGCTGCTGCTGGCGCTTGGCCTCCTGGCCCTGCTGCTGGCGCTGAGCCGCTGCGACCAGGAGGAGGAAGAGGCAGTTGTCGTCGCGCCGACTGCGTCACCGACGCAGGCCGCCGAGGGTGTGATTGCCACGACGCCGAATGCTGGCACCTCCGCGGCCGTGGCCGGAACGGCGGCGCTTGGCGGGTTCCTCGCCGGCACCGAGGCGACCCCGCGCACCTTCCAGTTTGAAAAGCTGAACTTCGACACGGCCGCAAGCACAGTCCGGCCGGAAGACACGGCCGAAATCGACCAGATCGCGGCTACGCTCACGCAGTACCCTAATGCACGTATCCGCATCGCCGGCTATGCCGACGCGCGCGGCGCCGAGCCCGCGAATGTGGCGCTGGGCAAGGCGCGTGCCGACAGCATCAAGGCGGCGCTCGTCGGCAAAGGCATCGATGCCGGACGCGTCGAGACCGCTTCTGGCGGCGAGGCTGATCCGGTCGACACCAATGCGACCGCCAGCGGCCGCTTCGAGAACCGCCGCACCGAACTCGTGGTGACGGCGCGATAACCCCCCCAAGAAGAATGCAGGAGAGTATCATGGCGACTACCATTACCGCACTGTTCGACAACCGCAGCGATGCCGAAGCGGCCAAGCAGCGGCTGCAGAGCGCGCGCGTCGATATCGACCACATCCATCTGCACGACAAGTCGAGCACCGGTTATCGCGACACCGGCTATTCCGATCATGATGATCGTGGCTTTTGGGACTCGATCAAGAACGCCTTCGCGCCCGACGAGGACCGCCACACCTATGAGGAAGGCGTCCGTCGCGGCGGCACGTTGCTCACCGCGGATGTTGACGATGACTGCATCGACGAGGCCGTCCGCATTCTCGAAGAAGCCGAGACCGTCGACATCGAGGATCGTGCAAACCAGTGGCGTTCGTCGGGCTGGGATTACGCGGGCGCTGGGACCGGCGTCGGAGCTACCGGGACTGCTGGCGCAGCTGTTGGTGCATCGACGGCGGTCGGGTTCGGCACTGAGACTAATCGCATCGAGCTGAGCAGCGAGCGCGAGGAAGTGATCCCGATCGTCGAGGAGAACCTTGTCGTTGGCAAGCGCGACGTTAGCCGGGGCGGCGTACGCGTTCGCTCCTATGTGTCAGAAACCGCGGTCCACGAGCAGATCCGCCTGCGGAACGAGCGGGTCGATGTCGAGCGTCGCGCGGTCGACCTTCCGTTTTCGGCTGCAGACGGCGATGCGTTCCAGGAGCGCACGATTGACATGACGGCAACCGGCGAGGAAGCGGTCGTGGGCAAGAACGCCCGCGTCGTGGAAGAGGTCGTCGTCTCCAAAACTGCCGAGGAGCACATCGAGAACGTCGACGACACTGTGCGCCGCACAGAGGTCGAGATCGACCGCGATCGTGACGGTGATGCGAAGCGCGGCCTGAGTGGCGCTACCCCGGACAAGCGTATCTGATGAAGCAGAGGTCATCGTAATTAGCTAATGAGTTGGCCGGCGCTCTCCTGAGCGTCGGCCAACCCTTCAAGGAACGGCGTTCTTTTCTCACGAGGACGATGCCTGCATCGTTTTTCCGCTCGCCAGATCCTGCCGGGCAGAAAGGGCCCATTTTTCAGCAGAAACTGCGAACATGAACCAACGTCTGGTTCTGAGGCGAGAGGAAGGTTGGCTAAACGTCCACTTTGGGGTCGCTACCGCCGGTCAGCCGATCGCTGCCGCTCCAACGCGCTGCGGACCTTCTGGGAGGCTGAGCGTCGGATTGAGCAGTGTCTGGCGAGCGCCGAACGTCTGCGATGGACCACGGGAGAGCTGGATGGTGTGTGGCAAGGTCCGGTCGCCGGCTAGCGACGGACGAGCAGGACGCCAGCCAGGATTAGCGCCACGCCAAGCAGTCGCGCCGCTAAGATCGGAGTGCGATCGAGCCCGGGCAGTCCTAAATGGTCGAACAACACCGAAGCGGTCAGTTGAGCCCCGATTATCAGGGTCAGCGTAAAGGGGGCCGCAGCCTGGGTGCCGCGCGAACGCAACCGCGGCGACGAAGAAGGCGCTGTACAGGCCGCCGATCCAGGCCCAGGGTGGCGCTTGCCGCACTGCGGCCAGCGGTGTCCTGTCGATGAGCGCCCACGCGGCAATCACCAGCATGGTGCCGCCCACCAAGGAGACGGAAGCAGTCAGCCAGAGCGACCTAGTGGTGCGCGCCAGCATGGCGTTGGTCGGCGCCTGCATGGCGACGCACAGGCAGGGGACGAGGCCAAGGAGAACAGGCAGGATGGTCTGCATCGGGACGCAATCTTTGATGTGCGTAAAGGATGCCTGGTTAGCTGCCTTCCAGCCGCATGCGCCAGCCTTCCACCGTGCCGCTGCTGAGCCGCTGGATGCCGATGGCGCGCCAGCCTTCGGGCAGGTTCGGGAGGGCGACCATCTCGGACAGGCTCTCCCGATCCAGCGTGTCGACGTAAAGGATGCGCCAGAGACGTTCGATGGTCCAGGATGGGGTGAGCCGGTCGAGCAGCTCGAGCGGGTCACCCGGCGCGACGGTGCCTTCCTCCACGACACGGTAATACCATCCTGTCCGGCCGGATCGCTGCATGCGGTAAGCCATGTTGGCTACATCCATGCGGAGGTTCAGCCGGAAGCAGGGCTGCCGCCCTTGCGATACCTCCACAAGCGCGGTGCCCAGCCTGAAGCGGTCGCCGATCGCGACGTCCTGCTCGACAAGGCCGCTGACTGCCAGGTTCTCGCCGAACGCCCCAGGCTGAGCGAGGCGTGGATGCGGCCCGAGTTCCTCCAACCATGCCGAATAATGGTCAAGCGGGTAGTGGTGCGCGGCCTTGTCTATGCCGCCATGGTGGCGCGTGTCGCCATGCGCGTCCCCTGTGAACCCGCGCATGGTCAGTCGAACGGGTCGAGCGGCTGGCTGCTTGTCGATGCCGCTCGGCACCGCCTTGGGTCCAAGCGGCCGAACAGCGCCCGTCATCACCGCTTCGACACGCAGCATAGTCATCGCTCCTCCAGCTGCGAGAGCCAGGCGAGCAGCACCTGGTGGGAGACCGCCGCCAGCAACGGCGCGTTGCGCGTTGCGCCATGGCCGATCGTCTCCGGGTCGATGCCGGCCGCCGCGAGTTCCCCCGCATGGCCCGTCAGCCATCGCTCGATCCCGGCGCCGCCCTCCAGGTGGAACTGCAGCGCAAGGACATTCGGCCCGGCGGAGAACGCCTGCTGCGCATAGGCGCCGGTGGAGGCGAGCAGCGTCGCGCCGCCGGGCAGGTCGAACGTATCGCCATGCCAGTGCAGCACGGGCTGCTCGGGCGTGATGGATGCCAGCGGCGACCTTGATCCGGCGCTTGTAAGCTCGACAGGCGCAAAGCCGATCTCCTTTGCCTCGCCAGCGTAGACGCGGGCGCCCATCGCGTGCGCGATCAGCTGCGCACCCAGGCAAACGCCCAGCAGCGGCCTGCCGGCCCGGAGGCGCTCGCGGATCAGCCGCAGCTCGGTATGCAGGAACGGGTATCGATCCGCCTCGTAAACGCCCATCGGCCCGCCAAGCACGACCAGCAGATCGGCATCGGCGGCGGTCGACAGATCGTCGGCATGGGCGTCGATGTGGCGAATGTCGTAGCCGCGCTCCTGCAACGGCACTGCAAAGTAGCCGAGATCCTCAAAGTCGATGTGCCGTATTGCGACTGCTGTCTTCATCGATGCGCTTCTCAGGGGTGGACGGCGGCGGCAAGCCGCCGTGCGTTCCGGCGCCGGCTGATCAGCCGGGGAACAACCGTTCGGCCACCTGTGCCACGATGCCCCCTTGGTGCCGGGCGCCTGCAAGGTCGATCGCGCTCGGCCGGCGCGAACCGTCGGGGCCGGCTATCGTCGTTGCCCCGTAAGGCGCCCCGCCGACAATCTCGTCCAGGCTCATCTGGCCCTGGTGGCTGTAGGGTAGTCCGACGATGGTCATCCCGAAATGCAGCAGGTTGGTGATGATTGAAAACAGCGTCGTCTCCTGACCGCCATGCTGCGTCGCCGTGGATGTGAACGCAGCCCCGACCTTGCCGTTGAGCGCACCGCGCGCCCACAAGCCGCCTGTCTGATCGAGGAAGGCAGTCATCTGGGAGGACATGCGCCCATACCGGGTGCCGGTGCCAACAATAATGGCGTCATATTGCTCCAGTTCCGCAACCGTCGCCACGGGTGCCGCCTGGTCCAGCTTGAACCCGGATGGTTGCGCGATTTCGAGCGGGACCGTTTCGGGCACGCGCTTCACATCGACTTCGCTACCTTCGCTCCGTGCGCCTTCCGCGACCGCAAGCGCCATCTCCTCGATGTGGCCGTAGCTCGAGTAGTAGAGAACCAGGATCCTGCTCATGATGATGTCCCCTGCGGGTTTGCTGCGACCGGCTGCTCAGGCCGCGTGTGCGTCAGTGATCGGGACGATGGCGGCATCCCGCGTATTCGTCACGGCCCATTGCAGCGCCATGTCGGCGACAGCCTCCCACCCCACGTCGAGGCAGGTCCAGTGGGACCGTCCGGGAAAGACCCTGAGCTCGGTTGTCGAGGGAGCGCGTTTCTGCCGGTTGTAGATCGCCTCGGTCATCTTCGCATCCGCGATCAGGTCGATCTCACCGCCGATCAGCAGCAATGGCGCGCGCGCGGGATTGTCCCACCGGATCTTCATCGGGTTGACCACGCCGTCCCAGTAGACCCGGCCGGGCGTGGGCACGATGTAGCGGTCATACAGCATGTCCATCTTGGCCGCAGGCGCGGTCTGCGCGAACCGCTTGCGAAAGAATGCGCGCGACATGACCTTGGCCTTGCGCCAGCTGAACGGATCACCGAACACCGGCAGTGCGGACCGGATCGCATGGCCGCCCAGCGGGACGCCCGGCGTGGGCGCCGGGTCGATGGCGACGCCGGCGACTCCCAGGCCACGGTCCAGCAGGTGCTGCACGAAGACGCCGCCGAGCGAATGGCCGATCAGGATCGGCTCCTCCGGCAGGGCGCGGATGACCTGCTCGAAATGGTCGACGATCTGGCGCTGGCCCAGACGCGCCAGTTCCGGCCGTGGCGAGCGACGAAGCTCCGACGGGCGCCGGTCATCATAGGGCCAGTCGGGCGCGATCACCGTATGGCCCGCCTGTTCGTAGCGTGCTCTGAACCCCTCCCAGCTGTGCGAGTTCAGCCAGGCACCGTGGATCAGGACAATGGTCTTCGACATGAGGTGCCTCCTGTTTGCCGGCAGCAGCCGTGGTCAGCCCTGGATGAAGGCGAGCAGATCCGCGTTCACGATGTCGGGGTGTGTCGTGCACAATCCGTGCGGCAGGGCCGGGTAGGTTATTAGGGTGCTGTTCTGCAGCAGCCTGGCCGAAAGCGGGGCCGAGTCGGCATAGGGCACGATCTGGTCATCGTCGCCGTGCATCACCAGCGTCGGCACGGCGATGCGCCGCAGGTCTTCGGTGAAGTCCGTTTCCGAGAAGGCCTTGATGCAATCATGATGCGCCTTGGCGCCGCCCATCATGCCCTGCCGCCACCAGTTCTGGATCACGCCCTGGTCGACCTGCGCGCCCGGTCGGTTGTAGCCGTAGAACGGGCCCGCGGGCACATCGATGTAGAATTGCGCGCGGTTGGCGACGAGCGCGGCGCGGAAGTCGTCGAACACCTCGATCGGCAGGCCACCGGGATTGCTGTCGGACTTGACCATGATCGGCGGTACCGCGCCGATCAGCACGGCCTTGACCACGCGGCCGGGCACGGCGCGCGCCACATAGTGCGCCACCTCGCCGCCTCCAGTCGAGTGGCCGACATGGATAGCGCCCTGAAGGTCGAGCGCCTCGGCCAGCGCGGCCACATCCGCGGCATAGGTGTCCATCTCGTTCCCGGTATCGGTCTGCGTCGAGCGGCCATGCCCGCGGCGATCATGCGCGATCACGCGATAGCCCTTCAGCAGGAAGAACATCATCTGGTTGTCCCAGTCGTCCGCGCTGAGCGGCCAACCATGATGGAACACGATCGGCGTGGCGTCGCGCGGGCCCCAGTCCTTGTAGAAAATCTCGGTCCCGTCGCTGGTCCTGATGAATGTCATGGCTTGCCTCCTTCGATAGTGTGGGGGGGTGGAGCGCGGTTCTGGCCCGCGGGTCGCCGTCAGCTGATCTGCGGCGCGGGAACCGGGTCGCTTGCCGGAAAGGTCTGCTCCAGCGCGCTGTCCAGCAGCTCCTCCTCGTGAGTGTGCACCGGGGCACCCGCCGGGCGGGTCGCTTCGGGATCCTGCATGTCCATCGTGATCCTCCTCAGCGCACGCGGCCGGGCAGGCTGAGGTCGCCCGATGCCACGTCGAACACGTCTGCGATGCACAGCAGCGGCGCGTGCAGGTTCGCATTCACCTGCAGCGCGGAGGTGACACCGTCGAAGCTGATGCCTTCGGTCGCGCCGATCACTTCCGCCGGCACCCGCACCTCGACCGTGTCGGTCTCCAGCGTGGTGGGATAGCTGGGGCTGTCGATCAGCAGCGGCACCTGCGGCCAGGTCGCCGGCACCTTCGGGGTCGTGCCCTCGGGGATGTCCTGCACCTTGAGCGAACCGTCGCCGCAGGCGGCGTCGGGCACGAGCACGACCCAGTGCGGATGCCAGACATGCCGGTTCACGGCGCCATAGGCGGCATCATCGAAGTCCGGGTGAAAGGTGACGGCCAGGGCGAGAATGCCTTGCTCCGCATCGAACCCCACCGCCGCACTGTCGAGCGAGGTCGGCCACACATAGGAATACACCGCGCTGCCGGCGAACTGACCGACCGCCCTGGGCCGGATCGCGCCCGCCGCGCCACGCACTTGGACGCGGAAGACGATGTCGCTGCCCGCGCTCGCCACGTCCGTGCGGATGATGTCGAACGAGGCGTCGATCTTCTCGTCGGCCGGCGATGTCACATGGCCGGCGTGCTGCGCGGAGACACTGGCGCCGACAAGCAAGGAGGCGGCCGCGAGGGCGGCCAGGGGCATGCGGGTCATGGTTCACTCCTTCGGGGATGGCGACCGGTGCCGCCGGTTCCGGCTTGTCGATGGCGTCCGGCACAACTTGCCGCCGACGACACCGCTGATCGATTGTACCTGCGGTTCCGGCGACTAGATCAAAGTATAGCCGGACCGGTTCACATGTCGGCGCGGGAGCGGTTGCGCACGAAGCTCGCCATCAGGTCGGCGACCAGTTCGGGGGCCTGGTGCTGGGGGCCATGGCCGGACTGCGGCAGCACGAACAGGTGCAGCGATGTCCATTGCCGGCTCAGCGCGAACCAGTTGGGCGTGGGGAACACGATCTCGTGGTCGCCGGCGATCACCAGGATCGGAATGGCGCAGGTCGCCAGAAAGGCCGCATAGCCGCCGCGATCGGGGAACAGGTCCTCGGCCTGGCGCTGCTGCAACAGCCGCAGGAACGTCTCCGGCGGGATCGGCGGGCTGCGATCGGCGGTGCGGGATTCGATCCGCGCCCGCGATGCCGCGGCCGCCGCCCGACTAGCCGGCGATTCCGGCTCGAAGAACAGCACGGTCTCGTCATCCAGGTCGTTGACCGGGATCAGCGCGTGTTCGAGGAACGCGGGCTCGGATGCGTGCGGCACCGGTCCCGGCGGTGTCGTCCCGATCAGCAGCAGGTGCGTCACCCGCTCCGGCGCCATGGTGGTGGCGACCTGCGCGGCCATGCCGCCCAGCGACCAGCCGCCAAGGACGAACTCGTCGATGCCGAGCGCGTCCACCAGATCGATCACGTCGCGGCCCATATCCTCGGCCTGGTAGCTGGCCATGCCCGACGACTGACCGAGGCCGGAATAGTCGAAGGTGATCACCCGGAAGCTGCCGGCCAGCGCATCCAGGAACGCCGGGTCCCAGCTGTCCATCACGCCGCGGAACCGCAGGCACAGGATCAGCGGCGTGCCGCTGCCGATTTCCCGGTAGGCCAGCCTGCGGCCATTCGTTTCGACGAAGCGGCTGGGCACGTCCCGGGCCGTCGCAATTGCAGTCATCGTCGTCATGTCCGGCTCCTCTCAAGATGGGGGAGCGGGCCGGTCGGGGGGTGGTGCCGGCCCGCTCTGCACCGGGCGTTCCGATGCCGCACACTGCGGGATCGCGACTGAGGTGCGAGCGCATTTATGCCGCGCGAGAAGGGGGCCGATCCATCACCCGTGGGATGAATTGCAGTAAACCTTGGTTTGGACCCGTCTTCGAACACGCCATTGCGGGCCGGTTCATGCCTCGCTGGCGGCTGGCGCCACCGGCAGGTCGAAGTGGAGGGTGGCGCCTTCCCCGACTTTGCTGGTGGCCCACAACCGTCCGCCATGCGCGGTCACGCAGTTGCGGCAGATCGCCAGGCCCATGCCCATCCCGCCCGGCCTGGTGGAGAAGAACGGGTCGAACATCGACTTCATCGTCGCCGCATCCAGGCCATTGCCGTGGTCCGCGACCTCGGTGCGGACGCGTTCTCCATCCTGGCGGATCCTGATGGTGATGTCGCGGGGGCCCTCCCGGTCGCGCATCGACTGCGCAGCGTTGAGCACCAGGTTCACCACCACCTGCTGGATGTTCACGGCATCTGCCATGACGTCCGGCAGACCGTCGCTCGCATCGATGTGGATCGAGGCGCCCAACGCCCGGATCTCGCGATCGACCAGCAACACGGCTTCCTGCACCAGCCTGGCCGGCTGCTGCGGTTCCAGGCTGAGGGGCGCGTTGCTGAGCAAGGCGCGTGTCCGCTCCACCACCGCCTTGGCGCGCGTGGCTGCCTCCAGCACGCTTGCGAGCCCGGCCACGGCTTCCTCAAAGTCGGGGTCGTCGCGTTGCAGCCAGCGCAGGGCACCTTCGGCGCCGGAAATGATGGCGGCCAGCGGCGAGTTCACCTCGTGCGCGATGGAGGCGGAAAGGGCGCCCATCGTCGTCACCCGGGCGACGCGGGCGACCTCGATCTCCGCTCGCGCAAGCCGCTCCTGCGTCGCCTTGTATTCGGTGATGTCGAGATCGCTGACGAGGATATCCTCGAAGCCGCGCATGTTCTGCGGGAGTCCGGCGGTGAAGAGCGTGTCGACAGGGGCGCCGTCCATGCCGGTGAGATGGGTCTCGGAACGGTAGACGCTGTCCCCGCGTGCAAACGCCACCAGCCACTGCACGAATGTCTGGTCGGTATCGGGCAGGATCCGGTCGAGCGATCCCAGAAGTGCTGCCTTGTCCGGAGCGCCGGCCCGCAGCACGGCGGAGCCATTCACTTCCTTGATGACAACGGCCCGCCGGATGGCGCGCAAATCGTCAGGGTGAGCGGCGAAATGGGCCTGCATGTCCCGCACGCCGGACCGCAACAGCCGTAGCACTTC
>Ga0210040_10010508_pt1 | contig 10601 bp, 13 predicted proteins | sample CryGeyCG12114_NA_FD_185462 | JGI IMG/M metagenome (GOLD analysis project Ga0210040, IMG submission 185462) | Groundwater microbial communities from aquifer - Crystal Geyser CG19_WC_8/21/14_NA (SPAdes) (version 2) | ecosystem: Environmental > Aquatic > Deep subsurface > Groundwater | place: USA...
TAATAAACGGGAGTTACATATTAGAAAAATCTCCAAGACTTTACAATGCACTGTGGTCATGTCTGTATCCTTTGGCTCGTTCTGCCATCATTTTTTGGAAATGTCTTCTTGACTCCAAGTAAACCATGGCCTCTGTAAAGTAAAAAAGTTGTACAAGAATATTCTCAAAAGTAGTGTATTTGTATTTGAAAACAAGAAATCATGTGCACCTTGGTATGAATCAGGCAAAAGTTGCCTCAATGGTGATTTACTACTAATTTCTTCAGGAATCACGAACGTGAATTGAAAAACATTCGTTACATTTCTTTCACCAGTGTGTGGAGAAATAACTTCAGCTAGCACCGGACTGTGGATGTAATTGTCTTGAACATACCCAATCTTTGTAAAAAAAATTGGTAAAAATTACATTTATGCTGAACCAGATAATATTCGGTATTAGGTAACTATATAAGCCTAAATCTACTAACCATTGAACGGAATCTTAATATGGATCCAATTTCCACAGGTTTCTTAAACTCTATGTCGTCAATATTTAGAATAAATGGACGAGTTTTCCTGCAAAAACCCCAAAAAATGACAATTTACTAAGTTAGTTTGAGTAAAAAAAGAATTGGTTTTAAATGCATTTTTAAAGAACATACGCAAACATTAGCGAATTGGTATAAGCCAATTCAAAGGCTTGTCGCATTATGAATCCTCCAAATATTTTGTTGTACCTATTACGGTACTGGAAATTAAAAAAAAACAAAAAATACCTCATAAATCAAAATATACAAAAGAAAATATTTTTTTAGCAAACTTTGTTTACCTGTGGATGGCACAACATCAACGTGTTTAAAACAGAATGCTTCATCATAGCCGAATCTGGAGGAGGTTTTGGAAGGGTAACTGCTAAAGCACCTGAAGCCACTGAATCAGTAAACATGTTATGAATAATCTCCCTTTCTTCTTCCGATGGAGCTTTTTTAGCCAAGGCTTCTACATTCCATGTTTTCCGCACTCTGTTTCTGTCTTGAAAAAACAACAACAACAAGTTCGATATAACATGTTGCCGATAATAAGAGAATAAAAATGCAAACAACTACTAGTACCTTCTCCCATCTTAATGTATGCAGTTTCTTGCTCATTACCACCCACCAATGGGTTGACAAGAGCAGCACGTTTATTGATAGGGTCCCGTGCAACCATAAGAAATATTGCATTGAAAATTTTCTTGAATTTCCCTGAATCGGCAAGTTGATCCACCCAAATACACACTTCCATTGAAGACCGTCCAACCCAAGACACATGGCCAGATAATCTAATGTTTTTGTCAGTCTGCAATAAATGATGATCACAGATGTAACTGATACGCGTGCTCATGCATACAATTCAATTAATATAATATAACATTATCTACTTCTATGGTGTAATCGTTATTAGCATTGAAAGACCTATCTTATTGATTTTGAAGTATAAGCTCACCCGAATGAATTCTTGATTGAACAAAATACTATCAACTAGCGCAGTTACGACCGAATAAGGACTAGTTTTTCCCTGCGACTTAGGATTCTGGATATGATTGTAGCAGCACCAGACTGAGAACCATTGTTTCAAAATGTTACGAAAAAATTCTGGCAGCTTCAATATTTGCAGGCAAAATTACTAAATGAGTGAGTTACCCGCAAAAATATCAAGATCTTCCAACAGTCGACCAATTCGACAACCACCCCAATAGGTCACATATCTCTCCCTCAAAGTCATATCCCCTGCTAGTGGGATTACAGCGGATACAAAACTATCTTTCATTTGCCTTGGTGGCAGTTCGTCTACCGATTGTGGCAATAATTCCATAAGTTCGAATCGTTGTTTCAATGTTTCTTGTGAACCCTCTGGAGTATATGCTGTCCGATTAAATCCCACCATCGATGCGAAATCAGAGTGCACTGTTTTACAATGTAGAAACATTTAACACCATATCAATCATATTCAAATAATATGAATACAGTAAAATTCAGAAAGACAAGGTTGTAACGGAGTTTTAAAATATTACCTTGCTCCATTGTGTATTCCGGCTCTTTGTTGGCATCAGGCTCGATAAACAGAAAGCCCGACGTACAATTGTGACGCTTCAAGTTAATGCATCGAAAAAAACCTCCATTAGGAACGTGTTTAGGGCTGTTTCTCTGGACAAGCGTCGACGCCAATCTTAAAAATAGTAAATAAACCATCTCTAAATACGCTGGTTAATGGTAAACATAATTATCTAATCTTTCATCCACTATGAAATGGTTGTGATCGGTAATCGGTACCTTGTGAGAAGCATTTTCATTCCGTTGTGTAACTTCGTCAATCACAGAATCACTCTGGGAATCGTAGTTAGTCAATGGTTAAAAGGAGATTTCTACAAAAACTGTCAAGATAAGTTTGACACTCATATTTTATTCTTTTATAAAATAGTCCACATACAAATAACTGGCAATTAGCAATGCCCAATACACAAATAAACAGAAAAGTTTTCAAACTGAACTTGCTATTGGAAGCACAATTTAACAAAAACTTTAAACCTTAAACAAAAACAAACACCTTACACTACACTGAAAGAAAGAGTTAATGTGATCGTGAAAGTCATGAAACATACTCACTCAGCTTTGGCCATCCTACTTTTAGCGCCACTTTCACCGCACCTCCCAAAGTAACGCTAATAAAGCTAACAACAGCAAACTCTGGTTTCTTTCACATCCAAAAGCAAAAGTACACAATGAATTCGAATTGCTAAAATTATTTTTAATTTCTCGTAAAAGCTTCGAAAGATTCGATCATGTTAATGCTGTGAAAAAGTCTACAGCCCACACATATTATTTTTGCCGTATTTCATCAATTAACAAATTGACACCATTTATGATTTTAAAAGCTTGAAATGATATAATTCGATGGATTCATCCTACAAAACTGGAATTAGGGTTGGGTTATGACACGCCCCTGTCAAAATTGGAAGTCCAGATTGTCTCTGCACCAGTTGGAAGAAAAAGGGCCGGTCCATGATAAATCTAACTTCCTCTGGAGAATTGTCCAAAGAATTTTCCACTGGAGGTTTTTCTGTATGGACGAAATAAACTTAGGCATTTAAATACGTGTTACTTTTTAATCTCACTAAAAATTAACAATAGGCTACAAAAATTACCTGGAACTTCAGTATCAATTATTCCAATGCCATCCTCATTTATATTCATGACTGTCTTGTGATGCATTCCTGACATTTGAAGTCCAGCAGCGTGCTCTACAGCTGCACTAAAGTCTGCCTTTACATGCTTGAACATGCTTCCCATTCCAAGCTGTATTATTTGTAAAATATGACGTTTATTTCAAACGTTGTCATTACAAATTTTCCTTCTAAATCTATCATTCTCAAATACATTTTTTAAAGGTGTTTTCATGTTCCATGTAGACACAATGCGTATTTTTGGCATTAAGACCTTCACAAGATATCCACCACTTGGACGTTTCCTTTCATAAAATCCTCGAGATTTCCACAAAAATTCACTTAAAGTCACACTTTCCAGTTTCTCCTCTACTTTTGAAAGTCCATTCGAATCATTTGGGAGAATGATGATCATATCCATTGCTTCACTCAATGACGACTAATTAAAATGATTTTATATTGCTAGAGTTTAGCGTAAAAAAAGTTTAATTGTTTTAATGATGTGAGATTGCTTACAGACAAAGGGAGAAACAAAAGCTGCGCATCCATTTCAGGTAACAACGCATAACGTAAACGTAGCCATTCACTTTCCATCATTGTGGCTTCTACTGGAGCGGCGCCATTACTCAAATAAAATGGTCGTTTCTTTGTAAATTGATGCAAGAATGGATGTTTCCAAACTCCACAAAAGTGAACAGCATTTATTAACAGGATTTTGGAACTTTTCGTCACACTATCTATGGATTCAACATAAAACCCAAAACCAAACGTTCAAATTTCATTGACGAGTAGCTTCAATAATATTTTTTCAAGTTTATAATTTACTTGTAGGGAGAATAAATTTCACTCTATCTTTTGTTTCACTCGCAACCCAAGAATTCACATTCATAGCTAAATTTTCGGGATCTTCGGTCCTAAAATCTAATCGGTCGACTTTGGTTTCAAAAGTGTTGGCCAGTGCTGTTACAAAATCTTCCTTTAAGCCGTAGTTTGTTTGAAGGATAAATTTTTGCACTGACATGATTTCCATCATTCCGAATAGTGAACATAAGCCTCCATCCAGTTTGTCATCTTCTTCAATTGGTCTGTCCTATTTAATTTATCGACTTGAAGTACTTTTTAATCAACTATAATTCAATTTGCCATGCACAAAATATTTTATAGTATTGAATTTACTGCGTCCATCGAAGTGCTGCATAATTCTGCTTCGTAGCTGTTTTTTAAACCCTAAATATTAACCCATTGATCATTTGGCATTCAATTTTGTATCTATACCGTACGCGCGTGTTTATCCATTTTTAGTGTTAATACCGAACAAAAATTTATCAAGGATTTGAATCCATTCAGTAATGTAAGATCACTCTCTGGGAATCCGACTCTCTGAATGATTTCTTTCTTTGTTGCCGCAACAGTAGCCAAATCTGTTATTCCAAGTAGTACCGATATACCTAATGGGGAGTAGACGAAGTCTCCTTGTGCATGCTTTTTCATTTCCTATAGAAATCGAGGGTTCTATGATTTGCCGGTTTGTGTTCACTTCTATATGATTTTTAGGTTACCAGAATAATCCGTGAAATTTAAAGAAATGATTACTTGATGAAGTTTCGGAGAAAATTCTCGGATGGTATTTGCTATTGCTAAGCCATCAGGTGTGAATTTATCAGACAGTCCGTTTCGAGTCCATTCTTCATCCAATATTTTTGCCATGTTTTATTATTAATTACTCACTCAATCTAACCAACTTACAGTATGCGATTCAGTATGCGATTCAGATGAAAATACGAGGTGTCAATTCAGACATTGCAGTAGTTTTGACATTTTCATAAAAAGTTCTTTCGTTGTTGCCATGAAATTCCTAAATCTTGGACTATGAAGGTAGACTTCTCCTTTATGCATTTAATTTAACCAGCTACAATGTAATACAAAAGAGCAAAGAGCATTTTCAATACAAAAATGCATGTATTCACGAATCCATACAAAGTAAACGGCAACAATGATATGTATATATAAGTAAATGACAATATACGAAAAACTAAACTACGAAATCAATATGAGCAAGGTTTCATCCTAATTTTAAGTCCGTCGTGGGGTCTCAACACAAGCTCAGGCAGAATTTTTTTATCCACCCGTTTTTCTGCAGCTTCAACTGTGAATCTTCTAAAAAGGTGAGCCAGCACGACTTTTTCCTCTAGCAGAGCAAATTTTTGCCCTATATATAGTAAACTAAACACTTTAGTCATGTATTGCTTTGAAATCGGGAAAATAATCAAATTGCATTCGATTTCATTACCAATACAATTGCGAGGTCCTGCTGAAAATGGAATGTACGCATACGGATGCCTTCCATAGGCATTCTCTGGAAAAAATCGTTCGGGTTGAAATTCTTCAGGATTTGGAAAGAAATGCTCATTTCGGTGAGCAACCGGTGTAAGAATTACTGCAGTTGTCCCTTTTGGAATCAATCTACCTTCATCTAACAATATAGAACAGGAAACTAAAATACCCATAACCATTACGATTTAATACGAGTCCAAAATTTTCAATCCCTTTAATTTCACCTAAGAGACAATCCTCTTTCAATTCTCTACCGAGAAATGGAACTGAAGGGTAAAGTCGCAAACCTTCTTTTATACAGCATTCCAAATATTTCATTCGCGTTAAATCCGCCATAGTAATATCCCTGGTTATGTCATCCTCAAAGATGTCTTGTAATTCATTTCTCAGCTGAGTCTACATATGGATAATATTACATGAGCTATGTATTTACAACAACCTTGTACGCCTTTTAGTCATCAAATATGGCACTAACTTGACAGTCAATATTCTCGCCCAATAGGAAAGTAATCCAAGCTAAACTTGTAGATGTCGTATCTATTGCACAAAAATTGACACAAAATTCTTGTATAGGCGTCAAACTATGCAAGGATACTCAATAACTCAATCTCTGTAACCAATATTGCCAAAAAGTGAAGACATGTTTTTATTGCTTACCGTGTCCCTGTTGAAAAATTAAAAGCAATCGTTAGTTTTGGCAGTTAATTGGAAAGTTCAAGTTAAATGTTTTTCTATCAAGATTCTTGAAGATTCAAGTTTATTTACTTACCTCAAACATGAAAGTGTCAACTTCATTACGCAATTCTAAATCTGTTAAGCGGTTTCCAGCTTCATGAGATGCATCGATTAATGCATCTAAAAATGCAGATCTTCTTTTTGGAGCGTCTTCTATAAAAATGTAGAAACCGAATCGAAACAAATCTTACCAAAATTAAACTGAAGTAAATAAATAATACTATGAATCTGGGAAAAACATTACCTTCAACATTTATTGTACTCTGCTGAATTTTGTTGCACTCGGATTTTTCGTTTTTCTTCTCTTCGATTACCTGAATAGTAAAAAAAAAACTGTTGTGCTAATAATTTCATTAATAACTTTGCGCAAAATTCTGTACAACTACTTTTTCTGTAAATCCATGAAGAATACTGAGATCTTTCTTCTCTTGGCGACCTTCCCGTGAAAGTTTCCATATGAAATCTGGATGTAGCCACGGGCTTTTCATGCGGTCAAATGTGAGTTTAGCTATGCTGAAAAGTTTTTAAAAAATTTAACTAATTTAGCTAAAAAAAGTATATAGTATTGTTGTTGTGTAACCAGCTATCAAAACTTCATGAATCTTTCCTTACCTGTAAACTGCCTTGACATACGGAGAATCTTTATCTAGTTGAGCGTTAACTTTTTTGCCCATTGCAGTCTCTATTGGATTTTAAAAATTGACAATTTGAATCATTCTTTATTAAAATATCAATTAGTTTTTTTTGGATTATACCGCAAATGATATCCAACGCACATCTCGCAATATATGGACACACGTCAAATTCCCTTCCATGCGAACATTCATTACCCAATATATGTGTTAATGTTTTAGCTTGTTCATTGAAAACCTTTATGAAATCCTCTAGGATTTTGAAATGAAATGTTGGACTTATAAGCTTCCTGTGCCGAAACCATTTTGGGTCTTTGAAATCGTTTCAAAGTAGAATTCTCAGTTAGTATTTTTTCATCGTTTTTAGATTTACATAGTTTAGAGTAATTTACTGTTTGCTGTTAAAAGTCCAGTTCCGAGCCATGAGTCAAGTATCCTATAGTCGCTGCTCTTATTTATATGGTTTGTAGAAGATAAGATTTTCTGTGCCAAAAATAAATACGATTTTAAACAAAATTTTATGGTTTTTAAAATACGAAAAATTGTTCACAGAGTTTCATACCTCAACATCATTTGCTTCAGCAGTGACAAAATATGGCTTGTTACTCAACCAAATCCTAATACGAAGTCCGTACTCTTCCACCATTTTCAGCCCAACACTAATAAACTCTGAAGCATTCGTATTCTCATTGTACGCCACAACAACAAAAAATCTCACATTTCCCCGTAAGATATTCGTATTCCTATAAACATTACATACCTTCATTTGGGACTGCAAAAGCTAACGCATTTCCGAGAATCGGCAGTGTAGGGGGCCCTGGATATTCATCCAAATATTTTTTAATCCTTTTATTTTTCCGAATGAACTTTATGTACACAAATGTGAAGAAAACACTGATAGAAAGAAATATCAACCCATTTCCAATATTTAACACTGTTTTTAACGCCATCATTACTGTTGAAAGTTGAATGATTGTAGTTAGTTTATTGCTCATACGAAACAGATAGTCGACTGGTAAGAAAATATTACTGTCTTCCAGTTCATCTCATTCACATATTACGAAGATGTTAAATCACGGTCTCGAAAAATTTGCGTAATGCTTTCAAAGCAACACATCTCTGTTAAATGCAATTGTGCAACCTCTGTGCAGTGTCTATTTATGCTTCATTGCGTTAAATGTGTAAATAGATCAATTCTTGATGGACTGCCTAAATAGAGGTATTGGAATATCCACCATTTTAAGTCTCACAGCTGCGTGCAGTGTTTCGTAGACGTTTTATTTCGCAATATCCGAAACACTATGATTATAAATGTTTGCTACACACGGACGGCACACATATGGTGGCTGGCTAACATGCATAAATGTAAAGTCCATGACCTTCTATATGTTCTTAGACTGTAAGGATGATTTGACACGGAAATAAAAATCGTAATTTCATTTTGAGCTTGCACTGGTGGATTGTGGAATGTTAAGTTATAAATTAATAGATCAATCGAGTAGTTAATGTGCATACGTGTGCGGCGGGAGAATATGATAACCTTTGACATGACATTTGATTTGATTATGATCATGGTTTGACATTTAATTGCAGAAAAATAACTGTTTGCATTTTGTCAACAAACTTCTAATGCAATAATTTAGGGTTTAGATTATATTGTACAGTTATTATATAGTAAGAAATTGTAAGATATGCCACCTATAAGTAAAAGTAGGTATAAGATCTGTTAGTTGTGTTACTGTCTTACTGTTTGCATTTCATGTAAAATATTTGTTAGAAAATTTCAATAAATAATCAATTTTTAATTAGGATATCAGGATGCAGGCATATTATGCCGTATCTTTCATAGTAATCTGCTGCTAATGGTCCTACCAAGGAAAAAATGCTCAAGTAGTACATAGTAGGTTTATTCCATTCAATAGGTGTCGCATCTTACGTTTTCCTGTTGAATCGACATTGGACAATAATCATGATATGTCTGGTGCATATTAGTAATTATACATTTTGAAAAATTGAGCATACTAATTTTTCTTCTTCTAAACTACGTAAAATAATATTTTCCGCGGATTGAATTAGAGTTCCTGCTCATTTTGTTGTTGAAGGGAATTCCATTTGAAACGTTATGGAGATTTGTGAAAGTCTGTAATTTGCTATTCATGTACCTTAAAAATGAATTGCTTAAACTTGAATGAAATATCTGGTTCACAGTTATGCAATAACAAAGCAAGACTTTTAAACTTGTTAGTTGGTCGTGGAAATTTAAATAGGTATGTGCAGTCAAACCCTGCTGGCAAAATAAATTACCCTTTACTTAAAAATTAAAGTCCATTTAATACGCACATTGAACAGTAAACACCAACAACTAGAAGTGTATGATTTCTAGTGCGTGCTACATAGCTTTTATCAAGTGCCTAATGTGATTACTTTGCAAAAATTTTCATGTGACCACCATAACTTTTTTAGCCTACATCCATTGGTTTCTAATTTGGTACAAATGTGCAATAAAGGCAAAATCGACTTGTTGGTCCCAATTGTTGCAAGGAAAATATAAAAAAACTTCGATGTTTACTTTTTTGTAGACCAGCCTGCTTTAAAAAAATAATAAATCCACTTTAAAAACTTTTTTTTACCCCGTACTAATTTTAGCTTCGGTATAAGCCCTGTGTATAGTATCTATTTCTATGGCCCTAACCCACTATGATACGAAGTATCAATGATCAACGGTACACACTGGTTTTATAACAATCCTCCTCTTTATTCTCTCTCCGATATTGCTCAAAGAAGGTATAAACGTCCATGAAACAAACCAAATAAAACCAATACTTTTACGAATTTCATAAATTTGCATTCAATCAAATAAAAATAATGACCTATTAACTATCAAAAATAAATATATAACTTGCTGAAACAATCACGTCCTTAACTCAATTAACAAATTATTCTGATTCTTAATTATTATTATTGAAAAATTCTTTACAAATTAAAAATAAGTTCGTTCTGCTTGAATTCTATCACATCAATGACCAAATAATCCGATCTACCAGAATGACATATCGTTCAAAGCTGACGCACAAACTCCACTCAATCTTTATGCTGCGTGCATGTTTTATTATGGTGTATACTTCTTTACACAATTTGAGTTTTGTTTGTTTTAATTTTTGCATAGATTAAAATTAACAAAATGTAACAGATAGTTTTCTGTATTCAGCTGTTTTATTTCTGTTCCGTCAGTAAGGTTATTCCGGTGATATAAAATCTGAAATAGCATTTCATCGCTTGGCTAATACTGTCAAAGTGTGTATTTCATGAAAGAAAAACTTCATGCAATTTCAACACTCATCTCACACTCACACTATCTATATTTTGAATGACAAGGTGTGAAAAATGTCACTCATAATTAAACTGCTAGTAACAAACGACAAGACCAGAGTAATTCTTCTGATTACAATTCTCATCATTCACTCATTGACCTGGGAAGATGGTGTCACATATTGGGAAATACCACAGAAAATGATTGTTGTAGTTGTGCCTAAAACGAATTAAAAAATGGATAATCCAAATGCACTTTAATTGCAATATAGTTTGCTCAAACGTTAAATTTTTACACAAAAAAATCACCTTGAAAGTTTTTGTATGAATGTAGGCATTAAATACCCAGTCGGTGATTTCATTTGTAGATGGCAGTTTCATTGCCCTATTCCGCTTATTCTCTTTCTGTA
>Ga0210040_10010509_pt1 | contig 10600 bp, 7 predicted proteins | sample CryGeyCG12114_NA_FD_185462 | JGI IMG/M metagenome (GOLD analysis project Ga0210040, IMG submission 185462) | Groundwater microbial communities from aquifer - Crystal Geyser CG19_WC_8/21/14_NA (SPAdes) (version 2) | ecosystem: Environmental > Aquatic > Deep subsurface > Groundwater | place: USA...
GAAAGCCAGGCTGGAGTGGAGCGACTGCCCGGAACCGCTGGACGGTGACCAGCAGCAGTGCCCGAGAAAGTGGCGTCTACGACGTATACACCAGGAAAAGCCGAGAAAGCTTCATGGTGATGGTCGGTGGATGGAGCGCGCCTTGTGAGCCACCGGCAAGCCGACAGGAGGAGAGCAATACCAAAGTCAAGTTTTACTCGCCGTGCAAAAAAAACGGCTTCTGACGACTCCAAGCCATGTGGGAGCTACCTACACTACACAGACGACATGCCGTCGAAACACTGATCGAGACGTCTAGTGCTCGTGCTCCGTCATCCAACGCGCATGAACGACATCCCAGCTGGGGACGTCCGTAGCACTGCAAAGCACCAAGCCAGCCCATCCCTCTGAGTCGCTATACTTGTAGGTAGAGCGCTGCTGGGGGGTGGGCAAGCTCTTAGGCCCGATTCCCAGCGACGTGGTACGTGGGGTGACTTTGGCGGATGACTATAGCAACATGCCCGTCTCGGAGTATTTTACTGCGCAGTGGAAGATCTAGGTGAGTTACACATTCCTCGAACAGCGGACTGATTGCATCGGAACAATCCGGGCCCCCTTTGTCACCCCACAGTAAAGATATACTCCAGGGTCCAAGCTCATCCGGTCGGCCGACCTGAGCTGGGATTACTCGATGGACATAGCAGATCTGGGAATGTTCATCGAGGCTGGAACGGAAATCCAGGTCTAGGCCCACTCGATGACCGCGCTTGGTCTCGAGCCATAATGGAAGACTTCGACCGATGAACAAATTCGGTACGCAAGCAAGAAGGCAAGCAACACTTGTAGATCGACGACAACGGTGGTAGCTGCGGACCATATAGACATCAAAACATTTTCTATGGAATCCTACTGCATTCAGGCTCGACAGGCGCTGCTGCTCGAGAGGGACCAGCTCCTTCTAATATTCCAAATTCATTGTCGAAATCTGATCACTTTTTGGGCCATGCCACGTATAGACAACACCACATTTTAATGCTTTAGACTATTCCTTCAGCCTTGTCATAATGACACCATTTATAAAGATTATGACTCTCAGCGTCCTTGCGGACCATTTGGTCTAATCATGTCTCATGGAACGGTAGTCCAATGGAACGAACAGTGGGTTACCACGATTCGACATCATAAGACTGCCAGCCAAGAATCATTATTGGCTGACAAGAATTTACCTCTGCTGCACAATTGTTAGCGGATGTTCCTGTAGTTATCCCAGTTTGGCTTACCCTTCGACCTCTCCCACCTGCGTTAACAGATTGCATGGAAGGTGGATAGAAATACTGATGCTGCTGCTGTGCATAATTATACATGTTTTGTGAATATGAAGGTTGCCCGAACCCGCTGTTCATGACTGGGCTCATCTGAGCAGGGAAAGGAAGGGGTGATGACTGGTTTTGCATGTTCCTGAAAGCGTCCACGGAAGATGGCGGTGTTGCATAACCAGTGAAGCCATTCGTCATGTACGCGTTGTTGTTGCGTTGCATATTTCCTGGATAGCTCGGATACTGTGTGTGAGGTGACATGTGTTGAAAAGGCATTTGACCATAAGTGCTCTGAGATTGGACTCCATTTGCACTGTATGGTGGGTAGCCGAACGAGTCAGCTGAGCCTGTTCTGATTGGACTCATACCGTTGTCTAAATTTCCCGAATGCAAGCTTGGGACGAAGTTGCCGTTGTATTGGCGTTGAAAAGGTTGCTGCATCGCGGCCGTGTTAGAATGGGGGTTTGGTCGTGCTCGGTCCTGCGTGTTGGTGAAAGGCGGCGCAGATGGTTGTGGTTGCCTTGACGAAAGTCCTACTTCGTCCATCAATCTCTTGTAACCTTGGTTGGGTTGGGCTTTGATTCGACTCAACACCTTGGAGACGTTACGAACAACTTCCGGTCGTGTACCATCATCCAGGTACGGCGATGTCAGGATCTTGAAGATTAGTGTGGCTCCTGAAGTTTGGTCACACAATATCTGTTCGAGGATAGAGTCACCCTGACTGAAGAAGAGAGCCGTGAGTATCATATCTCGTGCCTCCAATTCATTGCGTTGATTGATCACTTTCAGAACAGTGAGATATGCCACCTTATGTGTGCAGAGCTGAACCAGATGAGGGACAAGCCGGGGAGCGAGTACAGATCGTCTCCGAGGGAACGTACAAGTATCCAACAACCATGTCAGAAGTAGCGCTCCGTTCGGGTTCGTGGCCAATTGGACACTGCACAAAGCAACTGCTGCGGCAAGCATACGTTGCTGCTGTTTAGTGGCATGGTGCGATTCTAGGCAAGCTCGCATTGCACGAGCTCCGAACCTTCCTTGAGCGACTTCCCATAGCTGACTCAGCATAGTTTCGAATATGAAGTCGTTGTATGGAGATCCGAACCTCAAGCAGCACTGAACGACATAGTTGCCGTACTGATCCAGGAAAAGCGGCACAGTATAGGGACGTAAGCTATCAACTATCATACGCATCTGGTTTTCTGTCCTGCAAACATCAATGATCTTTTGTGCTGCCCATGTACCATTCTTGTGGACTCCGATTTCGGCGAGGTGAGGCGCAATATACGCCAGCATCTGATCCTTTGTCTGTTCTGAACTAAATTCAAACAACTTCTGGACGACGGTATTGCCGAGATAATCAGACGATAGTTCTGCTATCTCTGGCAGCATGTCGATTGCAATTTGCTCGATCTCCTGCAGACCGCATGCGCCGTTGTCGATACGTTTGCGAATATCACGCAGTTTAGGAGCATCGTACAGGCGGGTCGGACTCGGCTCAGGAGTAGGAGGAATTTCACTCTGAGATTGCTGGAAGCTGATTGCACTGTCGAGACTGGAGGTAATAATGGCATAATCGTTTTGTTGCGTTCCAAACTCCATAACAATAGACAAGATGTCCGGTTGAAGTTCGCTGAGGCGCGCTATAACGGGGAGGGATTCGGACTGTTGCTGGACAGACAAGTCGTGCTTGATGCCGTCATTGTTCAACAGATTGCCTTGCATTGCAAACATCTGAGTAGATTGTCCTAATTCTGGTGCGGGCGATGCTGATACCGCATCGTGGCTGGGTGCGACGGATGTGGGTGCCTTTGCAAACCCTATCCTGACAGGGCCTGCCCCAGGAAAAAGCTCCTTTCCATTCAATATCTGACGCGCATGAACAGCATCGTCAATCTCGGCAAAATTGACGAAACCGCAATTCTTGTGCGTGAGCACGCGTGTGGACTCGATAGGCCCAAATTGATTGAATATCGCATCCAATGAGGACATTGTGGTAGAATTTGGGATACTTCCAATCCACAACGAGCGTGAGATCTGACTTTCTACGTCATCATAATTGTCGTACGACATGCGCAGACCATCAGTAATATTGAGGGTTTGGAAGGAATCACTAAGAGTGTTTTCTGCCAGTCCGTGTGCACTGATAAAACCTTCGCCATTGTTTGTCATGTTAAGACCAGCGTTGTTCATCTTCAGGAAAGACGTTCTTTGAGGTGTCTCAACAAGGCCAGCCGTCCTAGCTCGTGGACGCGCAGCGTTTGCATTGACCGCGAATGCTTGCACTGCTTGATTGTGTAGACGGACCTTCTCCTGGACGAGCTCGTACTCCGCTTCAATCGCAGCAGCTTTGGAAGGTGTGAGCACGCCGCTTGGATGTGCTGAATAGTCCGCTTCACCGGTCTCTTGTGAATCAGCGCCGTACTTGGGTTGAGCATTCACGGAGAAGGATCGAAAACGGTTGGCGTTACGCATTTGTAAGTTGGCCAGCAGATCAGACATGTTCGAATTTTGGTTTTGTGAAGATGAGATGCCTCGACTGTTTTGCAGTGGTTCGACGCGAGATTGTTGTGGAGGCTCTGCAAGCCCAAGGTAGTCCAGCGTGCGCACGTCAGAATCTGTTATGCTGTCCCTTGGAAACCCTGGTTGTTGTGGCGAGGTAGGATCCTCCGCAGAACTGATACTAGTCAAAGTTGCAGCTCGTGCTCTGGAACTCCAGCCGGAGCCGAAAGCTGACGGTCCGAAAGCGGTAGAAGACCCTAAGAAATTTGCTCTTTGAGGCATGCTACCTGCGCGCAGCCTAGACAAAAGGGTCGAAGTGCTGGAACTTGGAGCAGCTGCGTTGAAGGCGCTCTCCGCAGCAGAGGTAGAGCCCGGTCGGAATGGACTTGTGGTGGGGGATGGTCGAGAAGTCTTGGACGTGAGCTGCTGTAGGCTGGCAACGGGTGATATTCGGGAAGGCAGTGTGCCTGCTCGACCACGCCGAGCTGGACTGTTGATACCCGACTCGGTTAGCGGCACGAAGTCTGGGAATCCGTCTTGATTGGGAGATTCAGGAATCTCGTATAGAGGAGTAGAGGTCCCGCTAGTAGGAGGTCCCCAAATGCTTGTTGGTATGCCCATTTGTGATTGCAACTCTCGTGTACGTTTAGGAAACAACCTTGATGTTTGGTCGTGAAGGGGAGAGCCAGCTCCAACTCTTGCACTGCTAAGAATTCCTCCGTTTGCGGCTTTAGGACCGGTGAATGGGGACTTGGAGGTGTTTGTTGGTGGTTCGGTAATAGTGGACAATCCGGCTAAGTTCAGGCTCATTTGGCCTTCGGCTCTTGTGGGCGCCATTATGGTCTTAAGATTGATGATTTCTTGAGGATTCAACGATGGGTGAAAGGCCAGGACACCGCAGTGCTGCTGAAGCTCTCACAGCCAGCCTGCTGCGCAATAAACGAAGTACCCTATGCAGATGGCCTCTTGTGCTGCTCTAAAAGAAGTATCGTAGATTCGTTCTGGTGAGTTTCAGGTGGAGAGCGGCACTGCTCAGAGGCTTAGGTGCTCGGCGACTCTCAAACACAAGTGGTACGGTTCGTGTGTTTGTAGGACTTGGTGGATCTGTCCCAACGGTGAAATAAGGTTCCACGACCAAGCGTGGTGTTTGACAAGTAGGATTATGGTAAGAATAAAGTTGGAGGGAGGTGGTTGTGGAGGAACGATCAATTACTTTAGGGTTCGGCGTGAAGACTGAAAGGACCGATATATAGCAAAAGTGGTAACACAAAATGGAAGGTTGAAGCGTAACCCAGCAGAGGAAGAAGAGGTAGCGGTGTTCAGAAGGCAAGGGCAAGAGTAATAAGGATAGGAGAGAAGGAAGCCACAGGGCAGGGAACAGAATGAGGATAGGATAGGATAGGATAGGATAGGATAGGATACCTTTGGATGAGCGCAGTCTGCAGTGGAGCAGTACAGCAGTAACTTGGAGCAATAAGTTAGGTACCTACCTAAGGTTAGAGCAGTTCGGCATTCGACTGGGCGCTGAGATGCCAGTGCAGTGCCAGTGAGATGCTTCGTGCCACTGGCAGTGCTGGGTGCCTGCCAAGTCGAACCATGCCCAAGTTAGCGTGCCCGGGGACGGGAGAGACGCGGGCATCACTGCAATTAAGTTAATCATGTCCAGACTCCAGACTCCAGTGGGCGAGGAGGGGCCAGGGCCTCAGGATCGGGGCCTCCTCCCACCCCTCCAACGCCTCCCCTATCACTGCAGCAAGCAACACCGACGCCGCCTGAGGACTCGGAGCTGTGATGTGCTCCAAAGCCTGGAACCTTGGAATGTATCTCTCACCTGCAAGTTGCGAACCTCAAGCATGGCATACCCTCCACCTTACATGAGCTTCGCACGCCCTGTTCAGGCGCTCGATTTGTCTCTGTTGCTCAGAAATAATAATCCGACCGCGATCGGTTCAGCTCCTGGGCGCCTCTATGATATTACTGTGGACGTCTTCCAGCTTCGGGGGACTCGCTCGTCATTTGCTATCGTGAGCAGCGCCTCCTGCCATCTGCGGCGTGGCTTGATGGGTAGAAGCTCCGCTGAAAGCCGACCTTACGAGTACTGGGTCACTCCTAGAACGACGCACAAGGCAGACCTCGTCCGACAAGCTCCTCTGTCACTTTCGTCACGCATCCAGCATGATCCTGAAACACTGGCGGCTGTCAAAGAGGCCAACCATCTACGAGAACCCCACAGTTCCCTCTCCTCGCATCCAAGCACAAGCTTTATCCTAGCGGGCCTAAACTGATGCTTTCGACTTTGAACACAACTTCTTTTTTAATTCGTTGCTCTCTACTTACCGTGCCAGATCTGTAGATATTCTGTGTCTCTGGCGTGCCTCATCGAGTTGCGTGAGGACCAGCATCTCTCGAAGCGACAAGGCTGACATGCTATGCCAAGGTTGCTCTCGCCTTTCGGTACAACACACTCGACGACAAGGAGCTTGACCGTGCTAGCTGAAGGCCACAGAATCCAATCCGGACTCACGTTCCACCCTCATGAGGTTCCAACCACTTCGGTTTCCTCTTGTCGGGTTACCCCGGAATATACACTCGGGCCATGGCACTATCGAGAACCTGAAACGACAAGGGCCTGAAAGTACTACATGCACGTGATCGTGTTGAAATGATCAGACCTGAAGAGCAGCAGATACCTATAACCTGCCCGTCGTCTCAGTTGCCTCTCAAATACCACATGCTTGCGTGTGGGCTTTCAAATTGACATTGATCTGTGTCTTGAAGACGTCTGACCTATTGGCCAGTTGACCATGAAAGTTCTCGAGCTTTGCTCTGAGCCTGTCTGAGAGGTCAACCAGGACCGGCCACAATCGATACCTATCTAGGTAGGTATGATGGAAGATTGCAGCTTCTAAGCCTTCCAACAACTCGATTCCGGACACGGCTATAAACGCCCGGCGGCTCTGAAAACTTGGTGTCGGGACAATCGTCGATGGATTGATGAGATTGAAGAGGATCGCCTGAGGTTCTTGGAATGACCGGTACTTTATTGATAGACCGAAACCCCGGCTTGACCACTATGATTCTACAGGTCTGAAGGGAGAGAAACAGCACACTCTTGCATCCATCAACAATGCAACTCAGTACGATTCCTACCCAAGTGCTGAGTACTTAGTCAGACGGATTCATAGGCAAGCAATGGATAGCATTACTGTTCTGGTAGTGGATCGAGGCATAACACTTCCGCAAGCCTCAGAAGCCGAAGTTGACTAAATTAAAACAATGGACTGTGTGTGAGATTTCTAGTCGATGTAATGTAACCAGTTACGTGCGTGAATGTACCAGACTTCCGGAGCAAGCCTACAGAGGTGGTCAGGTGGGACAGATATCCTGTTGTCAGTTAGACAGCTTACCCACCTACACGCGCAAGCAATGAGCTTATCCCCAAAACGAGATGGGCTCTCCATGATACTCATTGAGAGCTTGTGAAGGAAGGCATGAGCAAATGTTCAGCCTTGGCCATGCCTGACCTCAATGCACTGTATCTCAGCGGAATTCAATATCCACGTTCTCTCCACACTATTACATCCTCCATCATAGAACGCTGCACACAACCAAGTTCATCTTGTCCTAGTACATGTAGAGTTCATGAGCTGCTGCACGGCCATGCTTCTCTATATTCAGCATGAACGGCATTACAGAGCCACTGCCTGGCCTCCTTGATGATCCTCAATTTCAGATCGCCGATCTGCCAGCCTTCAATGATTTCCATATCGCTCCTCTTCGAGACCCTGCCCCATCGCGGCATTTGAACCTAACGTTACCTCTTCCGCTCGAACCAGTTGCTGAAAACGGCGTCAGTGGTTTGCATAGTAGCCGAGCTGTAGCGCAGGATGACGGTCAATCAAACAAAAGAGAAACTCCCAAAATCACACCGAGCGACGTGCTATCAGCAAGAGAAGCAAAGAAACCACACTTGGCCATCAGTGAGCTGGTAGACTCGAATGACCAGGTGGAAGGATTTCCCTTACACCTACCCTCCTTCGTCAGTCTTGCCGTTGTGGAAAGGTCACCTATTCAGAGTAGCGGGTCAATTCACTTCGCTCAGCCTTCCAAACGTCTCCGTTTAGACATTGATGGCGAATCGCTTCAACATGAGGTCAACAGGCACCTGCCCAGGCCTGCACAGAAGGATGGGAAGCAACCTCGACCGGCTCCCTTACTCCCAGCGATGGTCACAGGTCTACATGAACCGCCACCGTCAGCGGCATTGCTCCCTTCCATGGACTTGGATGTGCGTGGCAGGCTAGACAGGACGACCAAAACAAAAATACAAATGAAAGACATTCTCACTGATACCGCACAACCGACTCATGGGAGGCCACCGGAGTTGATGGTCAACTCCCCAGAGCCTGCCGCCAGCCCACCACGTGACGAGCCAGAACTCAGCTCAAGCAATGCTGAACTAATCGTCGTCGTCGAGCCACCTGCAAACACAAACAAGGATGGCAAACTGCGCCGAGCTCGAAAACGCTGGACAGACGAAGAAACGCATGATTTACTTGCGGGCGTGAAGAAGCACGGCGTGGGTAAATGGAAGCAAATCCTTGAGGACGAATCGTTTTCCTTCCATGAGCGAAGTTCAGTCGATCTGAAGGACCGTTATCGAGTCTGTGTCAAAGACGACCCTTCTTCGAAGTGGCACTTCACTCCTCCTACGGACCGTTTTCCTCCGACACAGGCACTATCTTTCAACGCGGCTTCTGTGCCAAACGCACTGGAAAGCCCATCGACGGATACAACCCACGGGCCACAACAACAACAACCCCAACGGCGCAAACGACGCGCTTGGACCATGCAAGAGGATGACAACTTGCTTAAAGGCGTCACCAAGCATGGCTTTCAATGGACAACCATACACCAAGATCCGGAGCTCGACCTTCTCCATCGACGTGCGACCGACCTACGTGATAGGATACGTAATAAATTTCCGGATGGATACAAACATGCGGACACTGCGCCACTAAAATCCGAGCAAAGGAAAGCCGATAAAGTGCACAAGGACAAATTCGCAAAGCCTGCCTCGGCAGGGGGAGATGATGGGGATATCGTCTCTGTAACATCGAATGGGCATGCTACTGCAAGTGCGAGTGGCGGTGTGCGACATGATGCACAGAGGTTAGGGCACGGAAAGGACAAAGAGAGAGCCACGAACGGAGATGAGCAGGTGGGTTTGACACTCCCTTCACTAACGCTTGAGGATGACGATATGTCGAATTGGGAGGACAACAGACTTCCACCTATGCTGGAATATAACGATATCGGATTCTAACACGGAGGCACATGAATGCACATCGGCGTTTCATCTGGGGCGTTGAATTTCCGTATGCACCAGTAGGCCTGTGATAATATTCATGTGTACCCACGTTATGTTGCTCTCGCTTGACATAGGTGCGAGAATAGAGAGTACCAAGCACGCTTTTCGTGAGCACTGCATTCCAGCATCCTTTGTTGGAAGATGCATATTCGCCTGACTCCTTCCCATGTCGCTAATTCAAACCACCCAGAGAAGAGTAGCGCAATGTTTAGTCTTTGCCTTGTGGCAAATGTCTAACGCGGATAGCTCCCCTCATTTACCATGCATTCCGGTCCCAGTTTGGATCTGTGGCGTAAATTGTCAGCATTGAAAGTTCTCGACTTGTCGCCCACTTCGTCTTGTTTTGTAATGCACGACAGCGGTTCCTCGTCATGCTTGTGCTCACCTTGTATGAACGGGCCCAGGACCTTGCTGCCAGTCTGCAGCAGCGGATGTCCCACCACGATCTGCAAGAACCTCTGTAGACCCTCCCGTCTGTGCTCGATCACATCATCCGAGAAGCGATTTGTGAAGACCTTCCCCGGCAAGGGCGGAATGGTCACGCGCGCACTCTCGCGCTCGAGGATATCTCGGAAGTACTCGAAGTCGGAGTAGCGGCGGCGCACGACCGAGTGTCGCAGCTTGAAGGCAGGGATGTTGGTGCGTGTGTGGATCTCGTAGGAGGTGTACATAGTCCGGGGCGAGGAGCCGTGGGTTTGTGGGTTCTTCACCTGATGGGTAGTTAGTGGACTGCCTGTTGGGAGATGGGGTCGGCATTATGGGAGGCGTGAACGTGGAAGACATTGCGTGAGGCGTACTTCTATCTCGAGGAAGTTCTCCGGCGGGCCGTAGATTTCCTCGAAGGATTGTTGGCGGGCATCTGGCATAGCCTGCATCGTTGCGATAGTGGTGGTGGTGGTGGTGGTGGTGGTGGGGTGCGCAAGACGGACAGATGTCAAGTGCAGGAACGCTTATTTCTTGGAGCTTGTCTACCTTTTGTCGCAGGGGATCAAGATTTAGAAGATACTTGGTGCCGAAGCAATGGGTAACAACAAGTGGTTTGACTGTGACGCAGAGGGTCGAGTGACAACCTTGCTGCACTGGCACCGTCCAAGGCTGAGCACTGGCAGCTGCAGCTTCCTCTTCCATTGCGATGAGTGGAGCCCGGAGAATAGTACCTGGCTCGCCGCATATCGGTTGAATCTCGGCAATAGTCGACATCGACCAAAACTTTTCCGCAAGGCTTCAGATTAGATGCAAGGCTGAGTTGAAGTCTGCATGTATCATACATACTCGCCTTCCAAAGGCAAAGTTACATCCTCGTATTCCACGTTGGTGGACGACTCAATCCTACACCTTGGGTACCTAGAGACTTTCTTGCTTCATGTTTTTGATCTAAGCAGCAACCTCACTGAAGATGTCCAAAAAACGAGCCAGAGAAGTCTCAGAC
>Ga0210040_10010510_pt1 | contig 10598 bp, 13 predicted proteins | sample CryGeyCG12114_NA_FD_185462 | JGI IMG/M metagenome (GOLD analysis project Ga0210040, IMG submission 185462) | Groundwater microbial communities from aquifer - Crystal Geyser CG19_WC_8/21/14_NA (SPAdes) (version 2) | ecosystem: Environmental > Aquatic > Deep subsurface > Groundwater | place: USA...
CGACGTCCCCGATGACCAGGGTGGTGGCCCCGTCGGGCTGGACGAAGGCGTCGTACCAGTCACCGCCGACCCGGGCGGCCTCGGCGGCGGGCAGGTAGCGCACCACGATCTGGGCGTGGTCGGGCTCCGGCGGCGCGGTGAGCATGCTGCGCTGCAGCTCCTCGGCCAACCGGCGCTGCTGCTCGTACAGCCGGGCGTTGTCCAGGGCCAGCCCGGCCCGGTCGGCGACCTCGGTGGCGGTGGCGACATCGGCGGGGTCCACGGCCCGGTGCCGGTCGTGCACCAGGGTCAGCGCGCCCAGCACCCGGTCGGGGCCGCGGATCGGCAGCACCGTCATGGTGCCGGGGGCCAGCAGCTGCAGGACCTTCCGGGCCTCGCCGGTGGCCACGGTGCCCAGCGCCGGGCCGGTCAGCGAGGCGGCGGTGACGGTGACGGGGGCGCCGGTCGCCACCGCGCGCAGCACCGGGGCCGAGGCCGGCGAGGACTCCAGGGCGGCGGCCGCGTACCGCCGGACCAGCGGCGTCCGAGCCGGGTCGACGTGCCAGCCACCGGCGTCGGTGAGGGTGCCGCCCTCGTCCAGCAGCGTGATCGTCGCCCAGCTGCCCAGCGCCGGCACGAGCAGCCGCGGGATGTGCCCGACGGACGCCGGCGCGTTCAGCGTGCCGACCAGCTCGTCGCTGACCCGGGCCAGCAGGGCCAGCCGCTCGACGGCCTGCCGCCGGGCGGTGACCTCGGAGAAGTAGAGCCACAGCCCCTGCGGGGTGGGCACCGCCTGCACCTCGAACCACTGGTTCAGCGGCTCCGGGTAGAACGCCTCCACCGTCTGCGGCAGACCGGTCTCGGCAGCCGACCGGTAGGCGCGGCCGAACTCGCTGTCCCGGTTGGCCGGGAACGCATCCCAGTAGTTCCGCTCGAGCAGCTGGTCCGCGGACATCCCGGTCATCGTCATCGCCGCCCGGTTGACGAACCGGATCCGCCAGTCGGCGTCCAGCTCCATCAGCCCGATCGGCATCGTCTCCAACGTCTGCGCGTCGGAGGCGCCCGCGTCCCCCTCTGCACGCCACCAGCGGGCCATGGCACCTCTTCCCCCGTGCCGGGCACGCTTCCCGGACCGGACGACCCTATCCGCGGGCACCGGCCCGCAACCGCACCGCGAGGAGGTCGGGACGTCGGTCGCTGCACCAGGGTCCTCGGTCCCGGGCGCCGGGGGCCGGGCCGCACTACATTCGGGCTGTGACGACTCCCAGCCCGCTCCCCGACCCGCGGGTCCGCCCGTCGGTGGGCACCGTCCCGGCGGGCGCCGGGGGGCTGGTCGACCGGCACGGCCGGGTCGCGACCGACCTGCGGGTGTCGCTGACCGACCGCTGCAACCTGCGCTGCAGCTACTGCATGCCGCCCGAGGGGCTGCAGTGGCTGCCCAAGGTCGAGCAGCTCACCGACGACGAGGTCGTCCGGCTGGTCCGGATCGGGGTCGAGCACCTCGGCATCCGGGAGGTCCGGTTCACCGGCGGCGAGCCGCTGCTGCGCCCCGGTCTGCCCGGGCTGGTCGCCGCCACCACGGCGCTCTCCCCGCGGCCGGAGGTCTCGCTCACCACGAACGCGGTCGGGCTCTCCCGGATGGCCCCCGCGCTGGCCGCGGCCGGGCTGGACCGGATCAACGTCAGCCTGGACACCCTGGACCGGGAACGGTTCAAGCAGCTCACCCACCGCGACCGGCTGCCCGACGTGCTGGCCGGGCTCCGGGCCGCCAAGGACGCCGGGCTCACCCCGGTCAAGATCAACACGGTGCTGCTCCGCGGGGTCAACGAGGACGACGCCGTCCCGCTGCTGGAGTACTGCCTGGAGCACGGCTACGAGCTGCGGTTCATCGAGCAGATGCCGCTGGACGCCCACCACGCCTGGACCCGCGAGGAGATGGTCACCGCCGAGGACATCCTGGCCAGGCTGTCGGCCACGCACACCCTGGTGCCCGACGTGCAGGAGCGTGGCGCCGCGCCGGCCGAGCGCTGGCTGGTCGACGGCACCGGGCTGACCGTCGGCGTGATCGCCTCGGTGACCCGCTCGTTCTGCGGCGCCTGCGACCGCACCCGGCTCACCGCCGACGGGCAGATCCGCAACTGCCTGTTCGCCCGGGACGAGTCCGACCTGCGCACCGCGATGCGCGAGGGCGCCGGCGACGCCGAGATCGCCGACCGGTGGCGGATCGCCACGCTCGGCAAGCTGCCCGGCCACGGCATCGACGACCCGAGCTTCCTGCAGCCCAGCCGTCCGATGTCCGCGATCGGCGGCTGACCATGACCGTGACCGTGCGGTACTTCGCCGGGGCGCGCGCCGCGGTGGGCGTGGACACCGAGACCCGGGAGGCCGGCGACCTGGCCGAGCTGGTCGGGCAGATCGTCGACGCCCACGGCGAGCGGCTGGAGCGGGTGCTCACCGCCTGCTCGTTCCTGGTCGACGGAACCAGCACCCGCGACCGCGCGTTGGCGCTGGCGCCCGGCGCGGTGGTCGACGTGCTACCCCCCTTTGCCGGCGGATGAGGAGATCAGCGATGAGCGTGTTCGACAAGGCCAAGGCGAAGGCGGAGGAGCTGCTCGGCCACGCCGAGGAGGTCTACGGCCAGTCCCACGGCGACGCCGCGGCCACCGTGGGCGGTGAGGCCCGCCGGCTGGAGGGCGAGGCCGAGGAGGAGCGGGCCGACGGCACCGACCTCCGGGACGACGACGGGTCGGCCGGCGCCCGCTGAGCCGAACGGCTCAGGGGCAGGCGACCCACTCCTCGCCGCCGTCACCGAACACCTGGCGCTTCCAGATCGGCAGCCGCGCCTTCACCTCGTCGACCAGCTCCGCGCAGGCGGCGAACGCCTGACCGCGGTGCGAGGTGCTGACCGCGCAGGCCAGCGCCACGTCGCCGATGCCGAGCAGGCCGACCCGGTGCGACACGGCGACCGCGTGCACCTCCGGCCGGGCGGCGAACTCCGCGGCGATCTCGGCGATCAGCTCCGGCGCGGTGGGGTGCCCGACGTACTCCAGCTCGGTGACCGACCGGCCGCCGTCGTGGTTCCGGACGACGCCGGAGAAGGAGACGACCGCACCGGCCGCCGGGTGCTCGACCGCCGCCTCGTGCTCGGCGACCGACAGCGGCTCGTCGGTGACCCGGGCCAAGAGCGTGTCCATGCCCCGAAGCTACCCGCGGCATCCCCGGAGGTCCCGACGGCTCAGCCGGCCGGCGGCACGTCCAGGTCGGTGGGGTCGGCCAGCCCGGTGCAGTCGACATCGGTGACGTCGTGGACGGCCAGGTAGGCCCGGGCGCCCTCGTCGCCGGTCGCCGCTGCTGCCACCCCGGCCCAGTGCTCCCGGCCCAGCAGCACCGGGTGCCCGCGGACGCCGTCGTAGCTCGCCACCGCCAGCGCGTCGGGCGCCGCGTGCTCGGCCAGCCGGGCCAGCGCGGCCGGCGTCATCCCCGGCATGTCCACCAGCTGCACCAGCACCGCGTCGACCCGCCCCGGCCAGCCGCGCAGCCCGTCCAGGCCGGTGCGCAGGCTGGAGGCCATCCCGGACTCCCAGTCGGCGTTGGCCAGCACGGTGGCGCCGGTGAGGTCCGCGGTGCGCCACACGTCGACCGCCTGCGCGCCCAGGACCACGAGCACCGGGTCGCACACCGCGGCCGCCGTCCGCACCGCCCGCTCGACCAGCAGGCTGCCCTGGTAGCTGACCAGCGCCTTCGGCATGCCGTACCGGCGTCCACCGCCGGCGGCGAGCACCAACCCGGCCACGGGCGCATCCGACGTCATGCGGAAACCCTGCCAGACCCCCGAGGGGCGGACATGGCCATGTCCGCCCCCCGGGGTCACCGGGTGTAGACGGCGACCTCGCCGGCCTTGACCGAGGCCCAGACGTCGGCCCCCGGGGCCAGCCCGAGCTCGGCGAACGAGGTGGCGGTGACGTCGGCGGTCAGCGGCACCTCACCGGCCAGGTCGCAGCGCACCACCGAGCCGTGCGGGGTGGCCGCCACCAGCCGCAGCGGCCAGACGTTGCGCGGACTGCCGGCGGGCCGGGCGAGGTACAGCGCGACCGACTCCGGCCGGACGGCGACGAACACCGGCCCGGCCACCTCCTCGGCGACCGCCACCGCCCCGCCGCCGTCCAGGGCGACCTGCGCACCCGTTCCGGTGCCGGGCAGCAGCACCAGCCCGACCAGCCGGGCCACGTAGTCGGTGCGCGGCCGGCGGGCGATCTCCGCCGGCGTGCCGGTCTGCACCACCCGGCCGTCCTCGACCACGACCACCCGGTCGGCCAGCGCCATGGCGTCCACCGGGTCGTGGGTGACCAGCACCGCGCTGCCGGCGTAGTCGGTGAGGTGCCGGCGCAGCTCGGCCCGCACGGTCAGCCGGGTGCGGGCGTCCAGCGCGGACAGCGGCTCGTCCAGCAGCAGCACCCGGGGGTCGCCGACCAGCGCCCGGGCCAGCGCCGCCCGCTGGGCCTGCCCGCCGGAGAGCTCCCCGGGACGGCGGTCGCCCAGCCCGGCCAGCCCGACCCGGTCCAGCCACGGTGCGGCCGCCGCCCGTGCGGCGGCCCGCTTCGCTCCCCGGCTGCGCAGCCCGAAGGCGACGTTGTCGGTGATCGACAGGTGCGGGAAGAGCAGGTGGTCCTGGAACACCATGCCCAGCGAGCGCCGGTGGGCGGGCACGTGCCGGCCGGCGGCGTCCCAGACCCGGTCGCCGTCCACCAGCACCTGCCCGCCGTCCGGGGTCAGCAGCCCGGCCAGTACCCGCAAGATCGTGGACTTGCCGGCGCCGTTCGGGCCCAGCACCGCGAGCACCTCGCCGTCGCCCACCGCGACCTCGACGTCCAACGCCAGCGAGCCCCGCCGGACGACCACGTGCGCCTGCAGGCTCATGCGGTCACACCTGATGGAGTCCCAGGGCGCGGTTTCCGCAGCGCTGGGACTCCATCAGGGCTCATGCGGTCACCGTCCGGCCGAGCCAGCGGTCGCGGAGCAGCAGCAGGGTGGCCAGGGACACCGCCAGCAGCACCAGGCTGAGCACGATCGCGGCGTCCGGGTCGTTCTGCAGGGCCAGGTAGACCGCCAGCGGCATCGTCTGCGTCGTCCCCGGGAAGTTGCCGGCGAAGGTGATCGTCGCGCCGAACTCGCCCAGCGCGCGGGCCCAGCAGAGCACCGCGCCGGCGGCGATCCCCGGTGCGACCAGCGGCAGGGTGACCCGGCGGAACGTCGTCCACCGGTCGGCGCCCAGGGTGGCGGCGGCGTCCTCGAAGCGGGCGTCCGCGGCGCGCAGCGCGCCCTCCACGCTGATCACCAGGAACGGCATCGCCACGAACGTCTCGGCGATGACCACGGCGGTGGTGGTGAACGGGACGGTCACGCCCAGGTGCTCGTACAGCGGCCGGCCGAGGATGCCGGTGCGGCCGATCACCAGGAACAGCGCCACCCCGCCGACCACCGGGGGCAGCACCAGCGGCACGGTGACCAGCGCGCGCAGCACCGACCGGCCGCGGATCCGGGCCCGGGCCAGCACCCAGGCCAGCGGGACGCCGAGCAGCAGCGAGACCGCGGTGGCCAGGGTCGCGGAGACCAGCGAGAGCCGCAGCGCCTGCCCCACCTCGGCCTCGGCGAGCTGCGGCCCGATGGTCGACCACGGCGCCCGGACCACCAGGCCCAGGAGCGGGAGGACCAGGAAGAGCACCCCGAGGGCAGCGGGGACGAGCAACGGCAGCGGGACGCCGCTCCCCCGCGCCCGCCGCATGCCCGGCAGCCTGCTCAGGACGTCGGCGCCCGGAAGCCGGCCTTCGTCAGCGCCTGCTGCCCCGCGCTGGACCGGACGAGGTCGACGAACGCCTGCGCGGCCGCCGGGTTCGGCGCCCCGGACAGCACGCAGACCGGGTAGGGGTTGATCTCCTGCTCGGCCTCGGGGAACGGGATGCCCTCGACGTCGGCCCCGGCCGCCTGGACGTCGGTGGCGTACACCAGCGCCGCGTCGACCTCGCCGAGCTGCACCTTGGTCAGCGCCGCCTTGACGTCCTCCTCCTCGGTGTCGGGCTGGGCGGTGATGCCGGCGTCGGCGAAGACGGCGGTCGCCGCCGCTCCGCAGGGCACGTCGGCCGCGCAGACCGCGAGGGTCAGGTCCGGGTCGGCGAAGTCGGCCAGCCCGGTGACCTCGCCCGGGTTGCCCGCCGGCACGGCGATCTCCAGCACGTTCTCGGTGAAGACGCTCGGCTCGGCGGCCTGCAGACCGGCGTCGGTGACCACGGTCATCTGCTCCCGGTTCGCCGAGGCGAAGACGTCGGCAGGCGCACCCTGGGTGAGCTGGGTGGCCAGCGCGGAGCTGCCGGCGAAGTTGAACTGCACGTCCAGGTCCGGGTTGTCGGCCTCCAGCCGGTCGCCCAGGTCGCCGAAGACGTCGGTGAGCGAGGCGGCGGCGAAGACGGTGAGGGTGCCGGTGAGCGCCGGGCCGCCGGAGCCGGTGGGCGCCGTCCCGGTGGCCGCCGGTGCCGCACCGTCCGTGCCGCCGCCGCAGCCCGCCAGGGTCAGCGCGGCCACCGCCGCCAGTGCTGCCAAGCTCCGCGTACGCAATGGGTCCTCCGTCGTGCCGGGCCGACGGGGAGCGGACCGCGCGCTCGGCATGATATCCCGATCGCCTCCGCGCCTGCGCATCGAAAAGGCTCTTTGTTCCGCACCTGCGGATCAGGGGCGAGCGAACCCGGCGGCGATCAGTGCCTGCTGCCCCGCGTCGGAGGTGACCAGCTGGACGAACGCCAGCGCCCCGGCCGGGTTCGGCGCATCGGTGAGCGTGCAGATCGGGTACCCGACCAGGTCGTCGCCGTCCGGCTCTCCGGTGGCGAACAGCGCCGGTGCCCGCGACACGATGCCGTTGTTCGTGACGACGTCCATCGCGTCGGTCCCGGCGGAGGCGAACACGTCGGCGGCGGTGCCGTCGGTGAGCCGGTCGGCCAGGACGCCGCTGTCGTCGAAGTCGAACTGCACGTCCAGGCCGGGGTGGTCGGCCTCCAGCTGCTGCCCCAGGGAGGTGAAGACGTCGGTGAGCGAGGTGTCGGCGAGGACGGCGACCGTGCCGGTGACCTCCTCGTCGGCCCGGTCGGCGGCGCCGCACCCGGCCAACGCCAGCACGGTCAGCGCCGCCAGCACCACCCTCACGGCAGGTCCACGCTGACCTGGGTCGCCTTCACCGTGGCCACCGCCCGCACCCCGACCTCGAGGCCGAGCTCGTCCGCGGCTTCCCGGGACATCAGCGACACCAACCGGAAAGGGCCGGCCTGGATCTCGACCTGGGCCATCACGGCGTCCCGGACGACGCGGGTGACGATGCCGGTCAGCCGGTTGCGGGCCGACGACGAGCGGGTCGTGCCCGGGGGTAGCGCCGGGTGCAGCTCGGTGGCCACGCGGGCCAGGTCTGCGCCGTCGACCTGGGCGGGGCCGGACTCCCGGGTGGCGGAGAGCCGTTCGCTGTCGATCCAGCGACGGACGGTGTCGTCGCTCACGCCGAGCAGCTCGGCCGCCTCGGCGATCCGGTAGGAGGCAGGCACGAGCAGAACCCTAACTGCCGCGACCGCGGAGGCTGGACAGCTTCCGCACCGCATCTGCGGGAACCTGCGCAGACTGCGAGTCGCAGTCGCCGGGTCGTGGACGGAGCGTGCTCAGCATGTTCACGTGCCGTGGAGCCGGACGTCGCCCGACGGCACGGAGCAGGTCGAGGTCGGCATCGGTTGCGAACTCACCCTCCGCTCGCCGGACGGCTGGCAGAAGGCTGTGGACCCGGAGGACCGAACCGCCCGAGACCGCCAGGTCCTCGGCAGCCTCATCGGGAGGACGGTGGCCGGGGCACGAGCCGGCAGCTCCATCGAGGAGCTGTCGACGACGGCCTCGACCGGCCCCAGCGGCTCCGGGCCCTGGCGGCCCCGGTGTCTCGTCGGCGCCCCCGGTGATCTCGTCGGCGAGGGCGTCCAGCGACTCGTGGACGTCGACCGGGAGCGCGAGGACGACGGGCCCTTCCCGGTGGACAGCGCGGTGCAGCACCAGGAGCGGGGCCGGGGATCGTCATGCGGCTCGAGGAGGACCGGGTCGTCGTCCTGTTCGAGGAGGTCGCCTACAAGACCCTCGCCGTGCCGGCCGCGCTGGCCCACGACCTGCCGCACCGCCGCGCCGGCTGACCGGCAGTTCCACGTGGAACCAGGGTCGGCCCGGGTCCGACGGTGAACTGAGACGTTTCCCGCCCCCGCTCGACCTGCGCGGCCCCGGCCCAGCGGTGATCATCAACGGTGGACCGGGCACGCGCCGCGCCCGGCCGGGAGGAGTGCGCACGTGAAGGTCCTGGGCATCAACGCCATCTACCACGACCCGGCTGCGGCGCTGGTCGTCGACGGCACGGTGGTGGCCGCGGCGGAGGAGGAGCGGTTCAGCCGGCGCAAGCACGGCAAGCGGCCGCTGCCCTGGAGCGCCTGGGAGCTGCCCGAGCTGTCCGCCGCCTGGTGCCTGGCCGAGGCCGGCATCCGCCCCGAGGAGCTGGACGCGGTCGCCTACTCCTTCGACCCCGCGCTGATGGGCACGCCGGAGGACTCCGGACTGTTCGACGACGGCGACGTGATGCGCAAGAAGTACGCGGAGATGGCGCCGGACTTCCTCGCCCACGCCCTGCCCGGGCTCGACCCGGCCAAGGTCCGATTCGTCAAGCACCACGTCGCCCACGCCGCCTCCGCGGGCCTGGCCGCCCCCCAGCGGGACAACTCGGTGCTGGTGCTCGACGGCCGCGGCGAGGCGCACAGCCACCTGGCCGGCCGCTACGTGAACGGTCAGCTGGAGGTGCTCGCCGGTCAGGCGCTGCCGCACTCCCTCGGCCTGATGTACGAGGACCTCACCGACCACCTCGGCTTCCTGCGCAGCTCCGACGAGTTCAAGGTCATGGCGATGGCCTCCTACGGCAAGCCGCGCTTCGTCGGCGCCCTGTCGGAGTTCATCCGGGCCACCGACGACGGCGGCTTCCGCACCGAGAAGATCGACTACACCGGTTTCGCTCCCCGCCTGGGCAAGGGCGAGCAGTGGACCGAGGCGCACGCCGACCTCGCCGCCAGCGTGCAGCAGCGCCTGGAGGAGGTGCTGGTCGACCTGGCCCGCTGGGTGCACGAGCAGACCGGCGACACGGTGCTCACCCTGGCCGGCGGCACCGCGCTCAACTGCGTGGCCAACACCCGCGTGCTGGCCGAGAGCCCGTTCGACCACGTCTGGGTGCAGCCGGCGGCCGGCGACTCCGGCACGGCGCTGGGCGCGGCCCTGCACGTGGCCCGCGAGCTCGGCGAGGACACCCAGCCGATGCCCGGCGCGGCACTGGGCCGCGGCTGGAGCGACGCGGAGATCGAGCAGGTCCTGCAGACCGCGTCGATCGACTACGAGCGCCCCGACGACGTCGCCGAGGCGGTGGCCGAGGTGCTGGCCGACAACGGCATCGTCGCCTGGTTCCAGGGCCGCAGCGAGTACGGCCCCCGCGCGCTCGGCCACCGCTCGCTGCTGGCCCACCCGGGCTTCGAGGCCAACCTGGAGCGGATGAACGACGTCAAGGGCCGCGAGCAGTTCCGCCCGGTGGCCCCGATGGTGCTGCTGGAGAAGGCCCCGGAGATCTTCAGCCGCGGGCCGATCCCCTCGCCGTACATGCTCTTCGTGCACGACGTCGCCCCGGAGTGGCGCGAGCGCATCCCCACGGTCACCCACGTCGACGGCACGGCGCGGATCCAGACCATCGACCCGGACGGCCAGCCGCTGGTGCACCGGATGATCTCGGCGTTCGAGCGGCGCACCGGCATCCCGGTCGTGGTCAACACCAGCCTGAACACCGCCGGCCGGCCGATGGTCGACGACCCGAAGGACGCCCTCGAGTGCTTCGGCTCGGCGCCGGTGGACCTGCTGGCGATCGGCCCCTTCGTCGTCCGCCGGCCGAAGGCGACCGCGCGACCGGCCTGAGTCGACCAGATCTGCGGCACACTGCCGCGGTGATCGAGGTGAAGGCGCTCGCCCTGGTGATCCGTGGCACCGACGGCGCGGTGCTGGTCTCGGAAGGCGAGAACAGCTCCGGCGGGCGGTACGCCCGACCGCTCGGCGGGTCGGTGGAGTTCGGCGAATCGGCGGCCGAGGCGGTGCAGCGGGAGATGACCGAGGAGCTCGGCTGCCGGCTGCTGGATCCCCTGCTGCTGACCGTCGTGGAGAACCGGTTCGTGCTGGACGAGGCGCCCGGGCACGAGATCGTCTTCGTGTTCGGCGGGCGGCTGGCCGACGAGTCGCTGTACCAGCAGGACGAGATCCCGGTGCTCGACGTCCCGGGGCTGCTCGCGCTGTGGTGGCGTCCGGAGACCCGTTCGTCGCGGCTGGTACCGGACCCGCTGCGCGCCTGGGTGCCCCGCGCCGGCTGACGGACCCGTCGACCCCGACGCGACCTGGGTCACCTCCGGCGCTAACGTCCGTCCATGGACTTCACCCTCTCCGCCAAGGCCGAGGACGTCAGTGGCCGGATGTGGGACTTCATGCGGGAGCAGGTCTTCCCCGCTGAGCCTGTCTACGAGCAGTGGCGGGCCGCGCGC
>Ga0210040_10010511_pt1 | contig 10598 bp, 11 predicted proteins | sample CryGeyCG12114_NA_FD_185462 | JGI IMG/M metagenome (GOLD analysis project Ga0210040, IMG submission 185462) | Groundwater microbial communities from aquifer - Crystal Geyser CG19_WC_8/21/14_NA (SPAdes) (version 2) | ecosystem: Environmental > Aquatic > Deep subsurface > Groundwater | place: USA...
GGGGGGGGGGGGGGGGGGTATAAATTGATTATCGCTGCGCCCAACCGATTTTGAGAAACATATCTTTTTGGGAGGCTGACGACTATTTAATCAGTAATTCCAAATAAATTAGCTAATTACATCTTTAATTAGCGTTTACAATCATGTTAGAGTATTTAACATTGTTAAATTTTCATGTTATTCGTTAATTGCTAGTTAAATATGCGTCAACTTCAAATAAACATTATCTATTCGAAATAAGCCCGTTAAAATCTTTCATTTTATATGTCGTTTGTCGAAATCGGTGAGTCGCCGCTATAACCAATTTTTCTGTCGGGAACATATTTAAACGCTTCGGCTCCTATATATCATCGTTAGACAGAATTTTAAAAACTTATTTTATGAATGATATGATGAGCTGACCTTAGGATACGGAATGCTCTCAATTTGAGTGTATCTATGATCAGCAGGTCTTCCCGGCTCCCCATATTTTGTGAATTGAAAATTCTCAACCGCCGTATTATCAAATCTGGCAAAAGCTATTTTAGTTCCACTCGGAGAAAACCAGAATGCAGCATTTGTTCCGAACATTTCCTCTGAAAAACAAGTAGTTTTAAAGTTTTAAATCTCATTAACTAGGCATTAATCGAAACAACTCTTCTCTTGCCAGCTTAAAAATTAAAAATAGAAAACGAAAAACCTTATGGCTTGAAGAAGAAAAGGGAAAAGTAATTTCAGGGAAAGGATAAAAATAATTTCATTACTGTGGGAATAAACTTTAGGCATTTTAACAACAAAAAATTGCATGAATTTCCATGAAATATTTCGGAAGAATGAAAACTTCGTGCATTTCAAGTTTTCCACACCAAACCCAGAAATAAAAAGACCGTAGTCATATTCCTTTCATATATAATCATAACATTTTTGACAGAAAATGCTTCATTTCAATTTGAAACAGTCAGTAGTTTTTAAACCTTCATAAACCCAGTCAGTATGTCCATTGAAAATGCCTTTTTGAACATCCCCATCCATGGTAATCTGGACAACAGGAGTATCCGACTCTGCCGATGATCTGTAGAAGAGGTTATTTTGATACACAAATGCAAAGCCAGAGCCTTGTGGAGCCCATCGAACCAACTGGAGCATCGGAACTTCTGCAGTTTCGTCCACTGTTATTGGTTCAAGCCTATGAAAAGAAATATTTGCCAACAATAAATTTTCTTTTTCTGTGTGGATAATACTCACAGTATTAGTTATGATTTCTATTACGTTTTGGTTTCTATATGATAAAGTGCATATTTGGCTTCGTAAGAGTAGCGCCATACCTTTGAGTGAATAGGCAATTGATATTTTTTCATTTAAACACCACTAACTAATGTATATGATAATGTATTATTATATTGATTACGTTTTTCCTGGAATAGGTCACCAATGCATAAGCCATAGTCGAATCAAGAGTAAAGGCATTCACAGGCGAACCCTAAGATTCATATTTTTTGTAATTTTTACCTTAAATAGCTACATTTGGCGTTTTAATCTAATTTTGAGCTGTACCAACTGCTGTTCCACTTCGGATTTGTTTACCATTACGACTTCTTGCTGTTGACTGATCGAGAAATGAATAATGTCACCAGCGACGTATTCAATTGTATCATCTATATTTATATATGTACAACTGGATCTGTGACAATCTCGAAAATTGGATAAAAATAATGGGCTATAAATCTTGGAGAGTATGTTTTTACCATTTTTCCATGTTCCTGAAAATCTTTGAGGATTGAACCGACCAGACAAGATCTCCTCTAAACTTATGTCAGACTTGGTGTCGTTGCTAACCACAGATTTAGCTATACTGCTGCCAATGAGAAGACAAAATCCCAGTAAGCATAAAAAGATTCCTTTCTTATAGCAAAACCACTCCATCTTGAATAGTTTAAGTAAATCGGACGCTTTACTTAATAAAATGAGCTGGAACTGGAAACAGTATGACGTTTGCAAAAACAGCTTTCATATCATATGGAACCCAGACTGACTTGTGTAATCAGACTGCTGTATATTTGCCAACATTTTGAGATAAAAAATCTTTGTTTGCATTTGATTTGATTTGAGCTCTTTATTTTCGTGTTATAACTGGTTCAATAAAATTTACTGTTCTCCCAATAGCAATGTGTTGTACAAAAAGGAATGGATGTCAGTTTCCATTTCCAATGGTGTCCAGGTCGAGCTGATTTAAATTCCTATGCATTAGCAGTCCAACGACATTGATTCGATTCAGAGATTCAGAAAGAGATAATGTGAATTAATTATGTGATCACTTGAATGCGTACTGTAATTACTATACTTATATGCATAGTGAATTACATGTAGAGATGATAGTCCCAGAGGTAATAGAGGCAATAATTTCCACTGAACTAATAATAAAAAATAATTTTATTCATCGTATTGTCTTTGCAGTTTGCACACAATTAGGATATGTCATCACTATCGTAATTTTTTTAACATTTCTAGAGCATCGAAGTCAAAAATATTCTTTGCAGCATTCTCTTTTAAGCAGTAATACAAAAAGTGCAATCATCCCAAACTTCTATCACTCACAATAGTCACAATTTGGTCACATAGTACACATTAGGCTTGACCCCCCAAAACTTATATTTGGTGACAAACATCAAAATCACCGGTAAAATCAACAAAGCATGTAGAGCCGAAAAAACCATCACCAAAATCATGAGCCTAACCAACGTCCAGAACATATACGCAGGTATGGTAGCCAACGGTATACTTCCTATGATGGACGACAAAGCTCCTTGGACAATGGGCAATCCCACAGCATGTAAACTGGACCTCAACTTGCCCTCAATATCTTCACAATCCGCTGAAGCCCAAGCGTAGCTAAAATGTGTGGCGAAATCCACCGAAAATCCGATACACATGATGAGACTAATAGTGCTAATCGAATCAAGCGAAATGCCCCACAAACTCATAAAACCGATAACACCCCATTGGGTGGAAACAATGGCAAAGAAAACGGAGCATGCGACGGTAATACTAGGTATAAATACTATTACAATGACTAATACCAAAAATGAGGCAAAAGATACCAAATTTATAGCTAACGGTCGAATCATCAACCCTTCGTCGATAAATCGATTCCAATACGTGCTAACATATACGTCGAACTTGGACTTGTACGAATCTCCGACAGCGCGACAATGCACAACCGTTTGTTTCAACTGCTCCACTCGTGATGTAATATTGATAGTAGCAAGAATATATCGAGTGGCAATGATATCCGTGTAGTCCGAATTGAAGACAATGTCTGTAGAAATGGTTCGACTACTGTTAGCTAAATAGTGGTTTCGGAGTGTGTCGATAAATCCTTGTTTTGTGGAGATGTCGATATCTTCAAATTCCCCGTAGATTTTTGCCCATGAGAGGAATGAGTTGAGCCAGTTTTGAGAGAATTCAGGCGTGACATGTGGGCTAGAAGTCATATTCGACAAAAGGTTCGAAATGTCCGATTGGATTGTCGGGTCCGAGTAGTCTAGTGGAGACGCTATCATCACTTGGATCGACATGTAATATCTGGGTAGATTATCCTCTTCGATTACCAGGAATTTGTATATGTACGAATCTTGTCGATAAATTCGCTGTGTGTATTGGTTTTCGTCCAAAGTTAGAATCCCATAGAGGGAGCCACCTAGATAGAGGATGTATAAAAGTAGGACTCCGAATCGGGAACTACGTTTTAATAAGAACGTGGAATAGGTTTCACGGAAGAATTTCATTTGCTGGTTTTCGCTGACGTTTTTTTCGCCCGATTTCGATAGTTCGGAGGTTGCGCCCCCCAAGCAAAGAAGTCTCTTCCACTTGGGCAGACCTTCTATTAATTGCATTAAAATTAGTTATAGTTAGTTAGTAGCTTTATCAAAAAGTCTGCATGAAATATTTTTAGTATAAGTACCTGATTCAGTTTTAGGAATAGCTTTTTTAAATGTAACGCCATGTCGATATTGCTCCTCTTGCTGTCCACTGATGGCCATGCATCCTCCAACGAAAAAAAGTTGCCACACGTAGACGAAAGAGATTGCCGTTCCTGTGTAGATGGAAAATATTTGGATAGCGGGTAATGGTGTGGCCATACCGGCCAGAAATGAGCACATGTCTGTCACAGATGTGATGGTAATAGATACGGATGCGTCCGAATAAGTTTCTGCCAATCTTTTTGGCACTGAGGCGTGAATGGAAGTTCGGCGCCAAGCGGCAACTAAAACGAATGTGTCATCGATCCCAATTCCTGCATTTTGGAATACATGCTATTAAATGAGGGTAGGTTTAAGGTTGTATCACCAGGTTTAATTGCTCTATCCAGATTCCAAGACGGAATTTTTTATTTTAAAAACCTAAAACGCGGGAGGGAAAGCAAGTTTTAATTCCCACACGTGCGAATTACCAATTCTCTCATTCTCAAACCTAAGCGAAATTAAAACAATATTTATTTGACTTCGATTCCTATTTCAAGAAAACCATCATTGTTCGAATTCGAAATTATCCAGAAAAATTAAACTGATAAAATTCTACATTATCTCTTTAAACTTTGTAGTGTGTATTACACAGTTTAAAACCCAGAACATCAAACATGAGTCTTTGTTGGGATTATGGGTAAGAGGTACTCTAGATTTGAGTATCTAGACAATCTAGAGTTTTCACAGCGAATATTTGTAGTGATCAGTTTTTAGAAGCACGTATATTCGTTAGTTTCGGCCGTCAGTATTTGGAAGCATGCAAGTGCCGTAAGTACTTGGATGCATGCTACTTTGTTTATAGAATGGAGGGAGATTCCTTTTGTTCTCTGTTTCTGGTCGTTGTATGCGACACTACAAATATAGCTATACAACGAGTTAGACGTGCCTATATTTGTTGCAGTTGCAGTCCAATTTATTTAAATAATTATTATTTTAGTTAAAATAAAGTGTGGAAGGTCAAATAAAACAAATGAGTATTGCCTCTGTGTTCTACTCTAAACTAATAATAATCATCCACAGTCAGAGTCAGTATCAATTTCCTGGACATTCGTTCACACGGGTAGTGTAATTAGGCTTCCAACAGTGTCATAGTATATTTATCTACAGCCTGCAGCAAATGAATCCTAGTCAACGAAAAAAAAAACTCACCAAGCATAATAAAAGGAATGCTCATGTTGATAGCAATCAAAGGAACTTTCAAAAACGATAAGAATCCAACAGTCGCAATGATTCCCAAAATGACGGAAAAACTGCCCGCAACTCCTAACCAAGGTTTAGCTCGGACCCAATCTTTGGCGAAAAGACTGGATACGACATAAATGCAAGTGAACAAAACGGAATACGGGATCACTTTGAGAACTTTCACAATACTGTCTGTCGACTCTGTGTCCATGCTGTTCACTGTGAAGAAATGGAAATAGATGTTTTCGAATTTGTCCAGGTGATCTTGTAACACGGTTGACATTTTTGACTCCCATTTTATTGCCCTGAAACAATAAAATTGCATATTTACAAAAATCTTAATTGCGAGAGTGTATCACAGGAATTACCAATCAATAAAGTTTTAAAACATTTAAATTAGTCGATAGCCTGCTTCAATTCTAAAGCATACTGACAAAATTGGTAAAATTGAATTCTAAACCAAAATCAAAAATTCACAGCAGGTTAAATTCTACAGCACTAAAAATCCATAAACAGTTAAAATTCTCAACTATTGACAAAATCCGTATAGTTTAAATTCTCAAATGTCAAAGACAAACTTCTCACTTTTGAATAAATGGCTATAGAAAACATGCATGGAACTTAAAATGCATACAAAAAATTTTTTACTTTTCCAAATGGTCTTCTTTTTCATTAAAGACGACAAAATAATTCAAAAGGATGAATTTGGCAGACACGACATTTGTTCCCGATTCGTCTAATTTCACTTGAGTTAAGAAATGGCCCGTGGAATGGACCCGATACGTAATGGGGTCAAAAGCTGCAGGATATCCAAACTTGAGTTTCCCTTTTTGAAATGCGCCCATGGATTCCCCCAGCTCCAATATATCGTTTTCATAGCAGTCTGGTCCCCATCGGGAACACAGGTCGGAATATTTGTACCATTTCCCACTGTGCTCAATTGATACGTTTTGGATCAATTGGTCCAGTTTTATGAAATCGTTCCACACTTTTTCTTGTAAAATGCTCTCCCCTGTTTTTGCTTCAGCGTAGATTCTATAGACGAAAAAAATTGGTGTGTGAGTAAAACTGTGTGTAAATTTTAAGATTGGTTGAAAATCACCAGCAAAGTTTTTCATATTCATTGTAAGTAAAGCAAAGAGCTGCAAAATTTCAGAAGCGGTATTTTTTGGATAGTATGGGTAACCAGCTAAGTAAGTAAGGGAAAACAAGCGCATACAGTTTCATATATAATTTTTGAAATAACAATGGCTGAAGTTTTTTCCCGCTTTTTATGCGAAATACATTATTTTAGCCAACGCATGAAAGCCGGCGCGGGAAAACAATTGAGAATGACACAAAATCAGTAGTAAATGAATCTGAACATTTTTGCAGGCTCATATGGCAAAAGTTATAACCGGTTGCGAAAACTAAATAATAAATCTGCACTTGTAAGCAACGAGATTCATGCAATCTTGTCAGCTGTCAATAAAAGTATTTAAAGCTCTAGAATCCCAGTTAAGAAAAATTTTAATAAAAATTGACAATTTTTGCTATGCATCTTTGGACACAAACAATTTCGTAGTTTTAGTTTCTCATTCTTACCCAACACCCAAAAATTCACCTAAACAAAAGTCGATTCTCTAAACAAATCTTTCCCCGAAATTAAAAAATCATGCAATATTCAACTTCCATCAAAAATCTCTTCGCAAAACTCACCTCAAAAACCTTCCAAAATCCTTCTTCCTCGCTGCGTCAAAAAATCCCGAATCATTTGACTTGAAAAATGTATCCGCAACTTCTCGCTCCTTAATACTAGGTCCCACTGTGGGTGTATACAGCTCTTCAAAATCCGTCACCACCACAGCATTCCTAGCGCCTAAACTTATAATACATGTGACCACAAAGGGGAGCAAAATACTTTTTTTAGGATGATGGGAAATTTTCCAACCCAATTTGTAGAACACTTTGGTCAGAATAGAGTTTAACGAAACCATATTGAAGACTACAACCAAAATGGGACTGGAGCGAATTAAAATTCAAGCCTGTAGTCTAAATTCACATTATACAATGCTATGCTCTCTCAAACTAATTTACTAACTAACTAACTAACTATGTGTACTACTATATGTATGCATTAGCTTGCTTGTACAATAGGAATCTGGAACTGACTGACTGACTGACTGCATAATTTGTTACGAATGAGAAGTTTTGGCAAATTTTTTCCCTTAGAGTTAGATTGCAAGATATGAGAAATGCGTATCCTATTATGAAACTAGCTTAAAACGCAATTTTTACTTGAAGACGGGTTTGCTATAAGAATTAAAATGCGAAAAAATTTGTTTCTTTAATAGCACGGATTACGAAATATCTGACGCTATTGGTTTTATATAATCAGATGATGCATATATACGGAGCGATCACTGGAAATGCTGAGTAACAACTTTAAATATGAGATTTTTCTCACGCCGTATACATACTTGTATTTGTCATTGTTGAATACGAAAACTATCTAATCTATTACAAGCTAATTCTACTGTCTAGCAGTGTGTAATTAATTGAGAAAATGTAATGTTCAAGTGTCTATTCCCGTTTCCTATCCAAGTTTCCTCAAAAACTCTATTTTTACGAAATTTTGTGTCTAAAACCAAATATATGGTAGAACTATACTGCATTAAGCTGTTATTATTGGTTCATTCGTAATAAAGTTCATGTAATTTTTTTTACCTAAAGATTCCCACGCATTTTTTAAAAAGATTTATGGATAGATCGTCATGCATTATGGGTCAGGAGCAAAATAATAATTACAATGGAGCTAATGAGTGCACACGGTGGCTAAAACTATGCAATGCACTGTGGTAGCAAAAGCCATATGTGCAGATTCGCAAAATTTTGCACCTTTTCCCGCATGTACATATATAGCTATGTGCATTGTAAGTGGTTTAAATCCAAATTTTGCTTCAACAAACGTACCACCTTTATTTTCCCATGAGAGTGAACTGTTATCACAATTTTAAGTGTTTATTTATTACACCTAGTTCTGGTTTTCTGGAAAACTTAATACATCAGCATGTGCGCACGACTCATGAATGTAATTACTAACTAACTAACTAACGCTAATGAAATAATTATTGCTTCAAATTAACCACGAAACTACATTTTTTACTGTGTTTTCAGTTTCCTGAAAATGGCAAAAAGTTTTTGCACTGTTGTGAGTGAAAACAACATTGTAGCATAGAAAACTAATCATCGTAGCTGTTTATAGAAGCCCAAAGCCGTATACAATTTTGTCTGATGGCTGTTTTAACACACGTAAGATACAAAACGGGCGTTTAAATTTGAAATGGACCAATCAGAGCATCTTCTGCACCAGCTCTGCACCAATGAGTGTGTCTTCTGCACTTTTCTGCTCAGCTGCTATACCCAACGTCACAGACATTGCTATGCATATTTTGTGTGCTTCCCGTAGAACATGTTCTACGACGTATTCCCTGATTGTAGGTTTAGGACTCAGAATCCAAAATACATATATCTATAATATTTTGCTGTATTTTGCCTTTTTTTGTAATATGGGATGAAAAAAGATGGCAGTTTTGGGCAGTAAGAATTATTATCAAGCAATATTTTAATTGCGAACAATATAACAGTTTTCCATATTAGTTAGACCATAGAAGTAGATTACTATATAACACTAATAGTAATTGGTAATAAGAGTTAGACACTAAAATTTAGTTTATACGGATAGCCACACAAATGGAATTTCGAAGAATTTAAATCACCAGCCTGCAACAGGGAGTATCAGAAGAATCTATAAATATACAACTGCATGCATGGGCTAAAATTATTTCATATTTAACAGTGAATGTTAACATACCGCTATGATGACGACGGTGACGATGATCATGGCTCACTTTATTTTCGAAAAATTCAAAATCCTGAAAACACAAACGTGATTAATGAACAAAATTAAAACCTGAACTTCATTGAATCACAAATATTATAGATTGGAGGATGAAAAAACTTACAATGAGAAAAACGGCGCCAATTAAAACAGCTTTGATCCTCACATCGAGAGCCGGGTTGAATGAAATGCCAAATATGTCCGCATTTGTGTATTGCTCGGTGAGATATCCTTGTCCCTAGAACAATTGAACCAGTTTTAACTTTTTCTTTGACCATTTTTAGAATACATTTTAACGTTCATTAAAAAAACAATTTTCGTTTAAATTCAAACTTTTACGCATAGTCAAATTTCATGTTTTAGATTGTAAAAGTGTTAAAAAGGCATCAATTATTTACATTTAAATTCAAAAGTAACCCGAAATTTTCTGCTTTTAGATTCCAAAGCAGTAACAAAAAGTCATCTATTAATTGGAATTCGGAAGTAGCTAAAAAAATTACGTTTTACAATATAGAGCAGTAAAAATCTTCATATTTCACATTTAAACTAAGAAAATAACAGCAAGTCTAATCCCAAAACAGTAAAAATATTTATATTTTCAATTACATCCGAATTCGTTACTTAATTCTTAGTTGGCAAATATGTCTTAAAATTTGTGCTCACCTGTTTGGTGATTTGACCAACTTGAGTTTTTTGATCAGTCAAATAGACGGGAAAGTCAACAGATTGACCGCATTCGCAAATGCAGGCTTGGGCGCAAGCAATGTAGAGAACCCCTTGGCCCTCAGCATTTAATACATGGAATGAGGCATATCCATCCCGTCTGACTTCCCCTACTGGTTGGCCCACAACATAAACTTGAAATTTCTGCATTAAATTATGCATGCATCATTTAATCATTTCATATTTCAAAGCAGGAGGATTGAAAATATGGGATTCTCAATCATTGGAGATATTCTGGCTGAGGCGTCTTAAATTTTAGGAATTCGGGTATTATTTAGAGCTGCGAATTTTTTCATAGGTGGCATTCTGAATCTAAAGCAGGTAAATCTTTCATGGGTTTGTTTCTAAAAACCACCAAAATTTCACAGTGCAGATTCTAAAGCACGAAAAAATTGCATATAGTTCAGATTCGAAAGCACCAAAAAATTCCATAAATTCTAGATTCTTTTGCGCCAAAAAATCAATATAGTTCAGGTTCTAAAGTACGAAAAATTTCATACAGTTCAGATTTTAAAGCACGAAAAAATTCCACATAGTTCAGACTCTAAAGCACAACAAATTTTAAATTAATAGTTCAGACTTTAAAGCACGAAAAAATTTCTTGTAGTTCACATTCTAAAGCACTAAAAACATTCATGCATTCAAAATCTAAAGCAAAAATTTTCCAGGCTCTAAAACACCAAAGACCAAACACTAACACCAAACAAATGCATGAGTTCTATATTCTAATGCACCAAAAAAACTCATACAGTTCAAATTCTAAAGCACACAAAAATTCCATCACTCTCAGTCACTCAAATTCAAAAACTCGA
>Ga0210040_10010512_pt1 | contig 10597 bp, 7 predicted proteins | sample CryGeyCG12114_NA_FD_185462 | JGI IMG/M metagenome (GOLD analysis project Ga0210040, IMG submission 185462) | Groundwater microbial communities from aquifer - Crystal Geyser CG19_WC_8/21/14_NA (SPAdes) (version 2) | ecosystem: Environmental > Aquatic > Deep subsurface > Groundwater | place: USA...
AAGAAGCGATCAAGATGCTTGGCACCAACGGTGGCGGCTTCTTCAACGCCAATAGCGCACACCCGTTCGAGAACCCGACCGCGCTCACCAACCTCGTCCAGATGCTCTCGATCTTCCTGATCGGCGTCGGGTTGACCTGGACCTTCGGAAAAGCCGTCGGCAACACCCGCCAAGGCTGGGCTATCCTGTCGGCGATGATGATCCTGTTCCTCGCCGGAACGGCTGTCACTTACTGGGCAGAGGCAGCCGGTAACCCGGTGCTGCACAATCTCGGCGTTGCGGGCGGCAACATGGAAGGCAAGGAGGTGCGCTTCGGCATCGCTGCGTCTGCACTGTTTTCCGTCGTCACGACCGCCGCCTCGTGCGGCGCGGTCAATGCCATGCACGACAGCTTCACCGCGCTTGGCGGCCTCATCCCGCTGTTCAACATGCAGCTGGGTGAAGTCGTGATCGGTGGCGTCGGCGCCGGGATCTACGGCTTCCTGCTGTTCGCCATTCTGGCCGTGTTCGTCGCGGGCCTCATGGTCGGCCGTACGCCCGAATATGTCGGCAAGAAGATCGAAAGCCGAGAGGTCAAGCTGGCGGTGCTCGCCATCGCCGTGTTGCCGCTGATGATCCTCGGTTTTACCGCGCTGTCGTCCGTGCTCCAGCAGGGCTTGGCCGGGCCGCTCAACAAGGGGCCGCACGGCTTTTCGGAGATCCTCTACGCCTTCACGTCAGCGGTCGCGAACAACGGTTCGGCCTTTGCCGGCCTTACCGCCAACACACCCTACTACAACGGGCTGCTGGGTGTCGCGATGTGGGTCGGACGCTTCTTCATCATCGTGCCGATGCTGGCGATCGCCGGCAGCCTGGCAGCGAAAAAGTATACGCCGGAGAGCGCAGGCTCCTTCCCGACCACGGGCGGCCTGTGGGTCGGGCTCTTGGTCGGGATCATCGTGATCCTGGGCGGCCTTACCTTCCTGCCGAGTCTCGCGCTCGGCCCCATCGCCGATCATCTCGCGATGATCCGCGGCCAACTGTTCTGATCGGGGGCCACCATGGCAAAAGCCCAATCCAAAAGCCTGTTCACGGCCGACCTCGTCGTGCCCGCGATCAAGGCGTCGTTCGTCAAGCTCAATCCACGCGAGCTAATCCGCAACCCCGTCATGTTCGTTACAGCGGCTGTTGCCGCGCTGATGACCGTCCTGCTCGTGATCGGTCAGGACAACCTGACGATCGGCTTCAAGCTGCAACTCGTCGTGTGGCTTTGGCTAACCGTGCTCTTCGGCACCTTTGCCGAAGCTCTCGCCGAGGGACGCGGGAAGGCACAGGCGGCGAGCCTGCGGGCAACCAAGGCGGAACTCACCGCCAAGCGCCTCAAGGGCGATGGTCGCGAGTACGAAACCGTCGCGGCAAGTGTGCTGAAGGTCGGCGACATAGTCCTGGTCGAGACGAATGACCTGATCCCGTCCGATGGCGAGGTGGTGTCCGGCGTCGCCTCGGTCAACGAGGCTGCTATCACGGGTGAGAGCGCGCCTGTGATCCGCGAAGCGGGCGGCGACCGCTCGGCCGTGACCGCGGGTACCCGCGTCATTTCCGACGAGATCCGCGTCAAGGTGACGGTCAACCCGGGCCAGGGCTTTCTCGATCGCATGATCGCGCTGGTCGAGGGTGCCGAGCGACAGAAGACACCCAATGAGATCGCGCTGACGCTGTTGCTCGTCGGCCTAACGATCATCTTCCTGATCGCGGTTGGCACCATCCCCGGCTTCACGAGCTATGCAGGTGGATCCATCCCGGTCGCCATCCTCGCCGCCCTGTTGATCACGCTGATCCCGACCACTATCGCCGCACTTTTGTCGGCGATCGGCATCGCTGGCATGGACCGGCTTGTGCGCTTCAACGTACTCGCCAAGTCGGGCCGCGCGGTGGAAGCGGCCGGCGACGTGGACGTCCTGCTGCTCGACAAGACCGGCACCATCACTGTCGGCGACCGGGCGGCAAGCGAGTTCCGCCCCGTGGGCGGCACTAGCGAGGCAGAATTGGCTGAGGCGGCGCTGCTCGCCAGCCTTGCGGACGAGACGCCCGAGGGGCGCTCCGTCGTGCTCCTCGCGCGTGATCGGTACAGCCTGCAGCGACCGCTGCCCGCAAGTGCGGAGATCATCCCATTCACGGCGCAAACCAGGGTGTCCGGCGTGAAGTTCGACGGCACGCTGATCCAAAAGGGTGCGGTGGATTCGGTGCTGAAGGCCAATGCGGGGTCGAGCGAAACGGCCGCAGCTACCGAGCTGCGCCGCATCACCGACGAAATCGCCCGGGCTGGCGGCACTCCCCTGGCAGTTGCCAAGGATGGCCGGCTGCTCGGCGCGATTTTCCTTGCAGATGTCGTGAAGGCCGGCATTCGCGAGCGTTTCGGCGAGCTTCGCACCATGGGCATCCGCACGGTGATGATCACCGGTGATAACCCGCTCACCGCTGCCGCGATCGCGGCCGAAGCAGGTGTCGACGGCTTCCTTGCCCAGGCGACGCCCGAGGACAAGCTGGAGCTGATCCGCAAGGAGCAGCAGGGTGGCAAGCTGGTCGCGATGTGCGGCGACGGTACCAACGACGCTCCTGCCCTCGCACAGGCCGATGTCGGCGTGGCGATGAACACCGGCACGCAGGCCGCGCGTGAAGCCGGGAACATGGTCGACCTGGACAGCGACCCGACCAAGCTGATCGAGGTGGTAGGTCTCGGCAAGCAGCTGCTGATGACGCGTGGCGCGCTCACGACCTTCTCGGTCGCGAACGACGTTGCCAAGTACTTCGCGATCATTCCGGCAATGTTCGTGGCGCTCTACCCCGGCCTCGGCGTCCTGAACGTCATGGGGCTGGCAACGCCTCAGTCCGCGATCCTGTCGGCGATCATCTTCAACGCCATCATCATTCCGATGCTGGTGCCGCTCGCTCTCAGGGGTGTGGCGTACAAGCCGATGGGTGCCGGACCGCTGCTCGCTCGCAACCTAGCCGTTTACGGCCTGGGCGGGCTGCTGGCGCCGTTCGTCGGGATCAAGATCATCGACCTCGTGGTCGGCGGGCTCGGGCTCGCATAAGGAGTTATGAACATGGGCAAGGACTTCACCTCCGCACTCCGGCCAGCGATCGTGATGACGATACTGTTTGCTCTTCTTCTCGGCATCGCCTACCCCTTGGCGATGACCGGGATCGGTCAGGCCATCTTTCCCTCTCAGGCTAATGGCAGCTTGGTCCGCGACACGGGCGGGCGGGTGATCGGGTCGGCAGTCGTCGGCCAGGCGTTCACGAGCGACCGCTATTTCCAGACCCGGCCTTCTGCGGCCGGCAAGGGATATGACGGTCTGGCTTCGTCGGGCTCTAACCTCGGGCCGACATCCCAGGCGCTGGTAGACCGGATCAAACCGGACATCGAGAAGCGCCATGCCGAGGGCGTGACAGGTGCGATGCCGGCCGACCTCGTCACCGCCAGTGGTTCGGGGCTCGACCCTGACCTGTCGCCCGCCGCGGCGCTGGCTCAAGCACCCCGGATCGCCCGCTTTCGAGGGCTGAGCGAAGATCGCATCCGTGCCCTGGTTACCGAACAGACGGAGACGTCGATTCTGAGTGAACCGCACGTCAATGTCCTCGCGCTCAATCGCGCGCTTGATGCGGGCGGTCGCGGGCGCGCGACGTCGGTGCCACCGCGCTGATGCCGGCAACCGGGTCAGGACTGGACGAGGGACGGCCCGATCCCGATGCCCTCCTGCGCGCCGCAGCGCAGGAGGGTCGCGGGCGCCTCAAGGTGTTCCTCGGCGCCGCGCCCGGCGTCGGCAAGACATATGAGATGCTGTCGGAGGGTGCCGCGAAAAAGCGGGACGGCGTCGATGTCGTCGTGGGCGTTGTCGAGACCCACGGCCGCGCCGAAACCGCGGCCCTGACGCGCGGGCACGAGATCATCGCCCGCCGCGCTCTCCCCTACGAAGGTCGGGTCCTCCAGGAGATGGACCTGGATGCCATATTGGCACGCGCGCCTGGCCTGGTCCTGGTCGACGAGCTTGCACACACCAACGCCGCTGGGAGCCGTCACTCCAAACGCTATCAGGATGTCGAAGAGCTTCTGGCCGCAGGGATCGACGTTCACTCCACCGTCAACATACAGCATGTGGAAAGTCTCAACGACATCGTCGCGAGCTTCACCCGTGTGCGAGTGCGCGAAACCGTGCCCGACCGTATTCTTGAGATCGCCGAAATCGAAGTCGTCGATATCCCGCCCGATGAGCTGATCGAGCGACTGAAAGCGGGCAAGGTATATCTGCCGCACGAGGCGACGCGAGCACTCGGCCACTTTTTTTCCAAGTCGAACCTGTCAGCGCTGCGCGAACTGGCATTGCGCCGCGCCGCACAGGCGGTCGACGCCCAGATGCTCGACCATGTTCGCAGCCTTGGCATCGGCGGTACCTGGGCCGGGAGCGACCGCATCGTCGTTGCGATCAGCGAAGTGCCCGGCGCCGACGGACTGATCCGGGCCGCCAAACGGGTCGCTGACGCGCTCAAAGCACCCTGGACCGCTCTGTTCATAGAGACGCCTCGGGTGGCCCACTTTACCGACGACCAGCACAGCCGCGTGGCTGCGACGATGACGCTCGCGACCCAGCTAGGCGGGGCTATCGCGACTGTACCCGCCTCGTCCGTCTTCGAGGGAATCCAGAGCTTCCTTGCCGATGCGCGTGGCACACAGCTTGTGGTCGGAAAGTCCAAGCGATCGCGGTGGTTTGAGCTGCGACATGGATCGGTAGTCGACCGGCTGGTGCGGGAGACGACGGGCGTCACAGTCCATGTCATCCCGGTTGATGAGCCAGCGCCTTCGGCTGCGCGCAGTCGTCGTGGTAGTCGCGCCTGGGGTAGTCCGATCGGGTACGCGCTGACCTTGCTCGGCGTAGCCGTGATTACCGCGGTTGCGAGCGCGCTGTTGCACGTGCTCGATCTCGGTAACGTTGCGCTTCTCTACCTCCTTCCCGTGATGGTTGCGGCAAGTCTGTACGGGCTTCGGACAGGCTTGTTCGCCGGCATCGTCTCCAGTCTGGCCTATAACTTCTTCTTCCTTCCTCCGACCGGCACGCTGTCGGTCAGCAACCCCGAGAACGTGATCTCGGTATTCGTCCTGCTCGGCGTCGCGATTGCGACAAGCCAGCTGACCTCGCGCGTCCGTGCCCAAGCCGATCTTGCCGCTGCCAGCGCCAGGACCAACGCAACCCTCGCCGGGTTCCTTCGCCAGATCACCAGCGTCAACGACCCCGAACAGGCGTCGCAGATGATCTGTGACGATGTGAAACGCCTGTTCGGGGTGCAGGTCGTGCTCCTAGCACCCGGGCCTGGCCAAGGACTGGAGGTACAGGCCGCGAGCGATCCCGGCTACCGCCTCGACACCATGGACCAGGCGGCCGCGACCTGGGCCTTCGACAGCGGCGCTGTGGCCGGTAAGGGCTCCGGTACCCTTGCCGCATCGGAGTGGTTGTTCCAGCCCCTGAAGACCGGGGATCGTACGCTTGGCGTCTTGGGCGTGGCGCGAGATACCGGCGCCGATCCGATCCGGGCAGATCAGCTGCCTCTTCTGACCAGCTTGATCGATCAATCTGCGTTGGTGCTGGAACGGCTACGCCTGGAAAGCGAGATGCGTGACGTCGAGACGGTACGAACCCGTGATCGGCTGCGTGCGGCGCTTCTGTCGTCGGTCAGTCACGACCTTCGTACGCCGCTCACCGCCGTGATCGCTGCTGCCGACCAGCTCGGCCATGGCGCCACGCCCGACCTTATCGGAACGATCAAGGCAGAGTCCGCTCGGCTCAACCGCTTCGTCGCCAATCTGCTCGACATGGCACGGGTCGAGGCCGGCGCGCTGAAGTTCAATGTCGAGGCAGTCGACCTCAGCGACGCCGTGACCAGCGCATCGCATGACGCCAGGCGGGCGCTGGAGGGCCATTCGGTGCGCCTCGATGTGCCGCCCGACCTGCCCTTAGTCTTGGCTGATCCGCAGCTTCTTCACCACTGTCTCCTCAACCTGCTCGACAATGCTGGTCGCTATGGCGACCCTGGCACGGAAATCATCATTGAGGGCCGGCACCGCTTTGGTGAAATCCGGCTCGCGGTTCTCGACAACGGCCCTGGCCTGCCCCCAGGCCATGAGGCCGAAGTGTTCGAGACTTTTCGTCGGTTGGAGGGCTCCGATCGCGCTATCGGCGGAACTGGCCTGGGTCTCGCCATTGTGAAGGCGTTCGCCGAAGCGATGGATCTCAAGGTCGAAGCAGGAAATCGGCCGGAGGGCACCGGCGCAGCCTTCGTGCTCGTTTTTCCGTCATCGCTTATCGTGCGCGACGTCGCACCCGAAAGCGCGGTCTGACGCCCGCCAAGATCCTCGTCGTCGACGACGAGCCCGCGGTCGGCCGTCTCCTGCGCAATACGCTGACCCGCGCCGGTTACACCGTGGTGGAAGCAGAGGATGCGCGCCAAGCTCTTCGCTAAGCCGCTTCGCGACAATGGCGACGTCGTGGTTCTGGTCGTTTTCCGCCCGGGTCGCCCCCGATGGAAGGGTGGCGGCGCTCGACTTCGGCGCGGACGATTTCGTCTCCAAGGCTTTCGATATTGATGAACTCTTGGCCCGCCTCGGCGTCGCGCTCCGTCACTATGTCTACTCAGCCTCTTCGTTCAAGATCGTACGTCGAGGCGACCTCACCATAGACCTTGGTAACCGGATCGTTGGCCGAGTGAGCGAGAAACTGCACCTGACCGTAAGAGCATGATGTGCTTGCGGTTCTCGCAAGGCATCTCGGTCGTGTGGTGACCCTCGACCGGGTTCTTGTCTAGCGTGGGGCGGCGAAGAGCCCAGATTCGAGTATCTGCGGATAGTGGTCCTCAACTTGCGTCAAAAGCTCGAAGCGCCAGAACCTATGGGCAGCGTCATCTCTAACGAAACCGGGATGGTTATCGGTTGAGAGCGGAAGCCTGATTTCTGCGAATTAGCAAAGACGCTGTGCACTATACCAGTACTATGAAGATAGCGGCTTCGATCCCGAATTGCTACGCCGCCCCCGATAACTGGACTGCCACATTGAGGATTGTGGCATGATACCATGGTATAGATCGCGCGGGGCCGATCTTGGCCTTCGTGCGGTAGGAATGAGCTTATGCGCGGTGGCGTGCTTCGCCATTTCGCGCCTGCTCGCCCTCGCGCATTCACCAGGCGCATTGACCTTTAATCTCGCCCTGGCCGTATTTCTAGGCGCCAGCGCTGGAAGCGCGATGTCGCTGCTCGGCAATCGACTTTTCGATCAGATCGAGGTGAGCTCTCGTTGGCAACATCGGTCCGCCGGCGACCAATTTTCTGAGTCTTACCCGGTCGAGGCGTGAACAATAATGGCTCGGACAAACGAAGGGCTGCTGGTCGTCGGCAAGGAAGTCGATGCCAGCTGGACCGTGCGTGAGAGCGCGGGCGCGTTGCCACCAAGGCTGCGGCGAACATCTTCGGAAACATCGGCTCGTCGCCGCTTTACGGTCTAAAGTGGTGTTCGTCGGCCACCATCTCTCGGCGGTTGATCAGGCAATCAGAGGCGCCCGGCGCTGCTGCCGCTAAACCGGAAAGCGAGTTGGCCGGACGTGCTCTGTAGTGACAACATCTCACCTACGCCGCCTGCCGCTCCTCATCGATGGCGAGGTCTCGCAGAATGGTATGGAGCTCGTTGCCATCAAAGCGAGCCGGGTCGAAGCCGCTGGCCTCAGCAACACCGGCAAAGCGGCGTGCCTTCTCGTCGGACATGCCGACGAAACCCATCGCCCAGTTCGGGAAGCTGCGGCTCGCGATCGGCTCCAGAGTGAGCAATGACACTTCGCCATGGCGTTCGTCCTGCTGAATGCGCTCGAACGCCGCTTCCACCGGCTCCAGCGGGCCTTCCAGCACCTGCGCGAAGCAGCCTGCGTTGAACATCAGTGCCCCGGTGATGCCGTCGCGCTCATTGTTGGCGCGGCTCTTGGCCAGAATGTCGTCGACCTCAGCCGCAAAGGCGACTTCCTCGAGCGCGACGTGATTGCGGCTATAGTAGACCAGACGATAGATGGATGCCGACACCGGCGCCTCCTCAGGTTTAGCGGTAGTAGGTCAGTTGGTGACTTGAGCGATCGGCTGGTTCCGGAGGAATAGCTCGACCTGGTCCGGCGCCATGGGGCGGCCGGTGAGATAGCCCTGCACATGGGTACAGCTTTGTTCGCGGATCCGGCCCAGTTGCTCGGCCGTCTCGACACCCTCGGCCGTAATCGCCATGCCGAGGTTGCTGCCAAGGCCGGAGACCGCGCGCAGGATCGCCTCGCTGTCCGCGCCCCCGCCAGACACAAAGGAGCGATCGATCTTGATCTTGTTGAACGGGAACTTCTGGAGGTAGCTCAATGACGAATAGCCGGTGCCGAAGTCGTCCATCGAGATCTTGACCCCGAGTGCCCGGAGCGAGTGGAGCGTGGCCAGCACGTTGTCCGTGTCGGCCAGCAGAGCGCCTTCGGTGATTTCAAGCTCCAGGCGCTCGGGTGTCAGGCCCGATCGTTCCAACGCAGTCGAAACCGTCGCCAGCAGTGTGTCCGCCTTGAACTGGAGCGGTGATACGTTGACGGCGACGATCAGATTGCCCGGCCAGGATGCCGCGGCCATGCACGCCGTCATCAACACCCACTCGCCGATCTTGACGATCAGGCCATTCTCTTCGGCGACCGAGATGAAGGAGAGCGGCGGGACCTTGCCCCGAACCGGGTGATTCCAGCGCAGCAGCGCCTCGAACCCGATCACAGCGTCGGTCGATAGATCCAGGAACGGCTGATAGGCCAGCTCAAACTGCTTGAGCGCGAGTGCTCGGCGCAGATCGATCTCTAGTTCGCGCCGCTCATGCAGTTGCAGGTCCATGCCCTGCTCGAAGAAGCGATACCGGCCACGGCCGGCGCGCTTGGCCTCATATAGCGCGAGATCGGCGTTTCGAAGGAGGTCGCGCGATTGCTGGCCGGCATCTCGCAGTGCGACCCCGACGCTAACGCCTACGTTCACAGTGTGACCGTTCAGGACATAGGTCCGCCCGATCAGGTCTACCAAGCGGGCAGCAAGCCTCTCCGCATCTGCAACGCCGGTGATGCCGCGCTGCAGGATCACGAACTCGTCCCCGCCAAAGCGCGCGATCAGATCCTCGCGTCGGCATGCCGTGCGCAACCGATCCGCGACCTTCTTGAGCAGTTGGTCGCCGATCCCATGCCCGAGCGTATCGTTGATGATTTTGAACCGATCGAGGTCCAGGCAGAGGACGGCTAAGGAGCCGGTCCCGCCGTCTCCCCGCGCAAGGGCTTCATCCAGACCCGCCATGAACACATTGCGTAGCGCCAGCCCGGTAAGGTCATCGGCCCGCTCTGGCGCCCGCTCGTCTGCAACGGCCGTGGCAGGCCACAGGCTCACGCACGTTTCGCCCTCCCCCAACGGACTAAGCAATGCCTCGAAGCCCTCGCCCTTTCGAGTGGTCAGCCGTAGCGACGTTGGCTGATCAGTTGCTGCTGGCGAGCGAAGATAGTCGGGAAAGAGGTCCGCCAGCGACAGTCCGACGATCCAGCCACCAAAGCTGCCAGCTGCCGTCGCGTTCGCGTAGATCAGTTCGCCTGCCGCGTCGACGACCAGAACGGGATGCTGCAATGACTCCAGGATTCGCGCGGACGACGTCACAACTTGGTCAAAACTGCCAGTGACGTCCTGCTTCATTGCCTCGAGCTCCTGCCTTGCTCACGGCTTTACGGCCCTGACAGGAAATAAAGCGTTACTGTCCGACTTGGCTTTGTTCATCAGAGTGCCCGCGCTTCTTTGTCCTTCTCGGATCGGTTTTGGCCTGCGTCGCGCATCAACCAGACAAGCCGGCCGCCAACTTTTCGTGCCGTCGGATTAGGAACGCCACAGACACCCACAATTGCGCTTCCAAAGCGGTGCATGGTGCAATCTGCTGGAACCTCGCCAGCGCTGCCGCAACCGTCGGCTCTGCCTCATCGGCCAGTTCGGCCGCCATCTCGATCACCTGTCCGCGCATATGTCGCCTCTATGGAGACCTGCTTGCCGTCACCGTTACAAGCATGATGACCATGCGATTAAGAACGAAAGATTCCGTTGTTCAGCATCTTAACTTCTTGGTGACGGGCGCTGGTTACTCCGCCGGTAACCAAGGGGAATACTCGTGAAAAAGCGCAAACTGTTGGGCGGCGTTCTTCTGCTCACCCTGCCATGGCCGGTGGGGGCGGAACTGAATGTACAGGTTGCAGCTCGCGTTGTGTCATTCCTGCAGCCACCGCCGAACGGCGCGGTACAGACTGCCATCGTGTTCGAACCTGGCAATTCGGTCTCCGAAGCCGATGCAATCTTAATCGAGCGTGCGATCGGCGGTGGCGTTGCAGCCGGCCGCGCTTCCATTCGCACGCGCCGGGTCCCGATCAGTTCGCTGGGTACGCTTGGTAATTATCGCGCGGCTTTCGTGACATCTGGGCTTCGCGACGAACAGGCTGGCATTGCGGCCGCGGCCGCCCGCGGATCGGTTGTGACGATTACTTCGGACCAGGCCTGTGT
>Ga0210040_10010513_pt1 | contig 10596 bp, 8 predicted proteins | sample CryGeyCG12114_NA_FD_185462 | JGI IMG/M metagenome (GOLD analysis project Ga0210040, IMG submission 185462) | Groundwater microbial communities from aquifer - Crystal Geyser CG19_WC_8/21/14_NA (SPAdes) (version 2) | ecosystem: Environmental > Aquatic > Deep subsurface > Groundwater | place: USA...
TGAGGGTATTGATCTTATCCCCCGGGTTAATGCGTTCAGGGGAGTAACCTGCGAAGAAGTCTTTATTAAACTGCAGCCCAGACATCCGCTCCAATACAGGCACACAATCCTCCTCCGTACAACCAGGGTACACCGTAGATTCATATACCACCAGGTCACCTGCTTTCAGGATACTACCAAGCATTTCAGATGCTTTAATGAGTGGGCGCAGATCAGGGGCTTTAAACTGGTCAATCGGTGTAGGAACAGTAACGATAAACGTATTATAATCTTTCAGATCGTCAACGTTCGAAGAGAAGTGCAGCCCGAGGCCGCGTCGATCGTTTTGGTTTTTTGTATAGATGACTTGCTCCAGGTCTGCGATATTAGCCTCCAGTGTCCGGTCTTTCCCCTCACTCAGTTCCCTGACCCGATCCTGGTTGATGTCGAAGCCTAAAACATCATATAATTTGCTGAACTCAATAGCTAGCGGTAGGCCAACATAACCTAAACCGATGATAGCTATTTTAGCATTTTCAACTGTGGTATTCTTTCCGTTATTACTCATCTTATTATAAGATACCTTTTGAGACCAAATATACTGTTTATTCCTATCGGAAATGCAAAATTATAAAAGGCAAAGTATACTTAAAAGAATTGGGTTAGTTTCCGCAGTGGCTTCAGATAGCGCGTATAGAAGCGGGGACTCAGGCTATTGATCTGCCATGCCCGGTAATCCTCCTTGTTAGCGCGCCACCGGTTGCTGAAGCTAACATTACTCTTCCCTCCAACGCGCATCCTGACAAGAACTTGTGGGATATAACACGTGCTTATCTTTTCTTTGAAAAGGTAACGCAGCATCAGTTCATAGTCTGCCGCTCTTTTGAAGGTAGTGTTATATAGCCCCAGTCGCTCATATACCTCGCGCTTTACATAAAAAATGGGATGAGGCGGCATCCAGCCATATAGAAAATTATTTTTTATATCCCTGACTTCCAGTTGCGGATCACCTTTTGCGGATTCTCCCGGTCTACATATATTAGTTCAAAGTGAATCCTTTCTGTAGCTTGTTATTTGCAAATTTTGTTCTGGTTTGGAGAATTCTTTACTTAGATGACTAATTCGACTAAATCACTTTTTATGTTTTATAGCTTGCTATTATCTTATAATAAAAAAATAATCAAAATTAACTTATATGACTTGTTTGCTTTTTCTAAATGTGAAATGCCTTTAGGGGTTTGATGACTCTGTAATAATTTTAATAATCTAATTATCAAACTGGATTGGTTATCAAATTGAATTAGATTTTGACGACACTCGAATAGTTTGCTCTGTATTTACAAGAATTACTTCCTCTGTTACTTTATGTTTTGCAGAAACAGCTTTATATCTATTTTTTAGCTTTAGTATAGGCTTTTCAATTAAATAATATGAGGCAAAACCAACCAAAAAAACAATGAATATATTTTGAGGAAATTTATTGACCCAAAAGTCATTTCTATTGGTTAAAAATAGTTGCTGCCAGACATAGAGTGAGTAAGATAAAACTCCAATCTGCACCAAAATTCTATTATTCAAAACAGATGAGAATTTCGTGGGTACATAAATACACCAAAACAGAAAAATTAAAATAAATACATTGTTCAATGTCATGCCTATCGGTAAGTCATAAGCTCCCTTAAAATTTATCGAAAGCAACGGAGAAAAAACAAATAGAAAGAATACTGTGAATACGATGAGAAATTTGTTCTGTAGATGCAATAAATATTTAGCTTTAAAAGCATTCGTACCTTCAATAAGGGCACCTAAGCAACCTATAAGTATTGCATCGCCACCTGTGTGTAACATCATATTTATATAGCCTCTGCTATCTGGTGTTAATACATAAGTTAATAATCTTAAAAATGGCATTATTAATATCAATATCGATACTAGTTTTATCAACTTTATATTAGATGATTTTGCATAAAAAAAACTAAATACAAATGGCCATAGCAAATAAAATTGCTCTTCCATTGACAAAGACCAAAAATGACCTAAAAACCAAGATCCTTTTCCAGAAACACTTGTCCAAAAATGCTTGTAATTCCATAAATAAAAACTAGCAGGTAGTACATCTAAATATGAATCTACAATATCTGTAACAAAAGTCCATTTAAGGAAAATAATTACAAAAATATATAAGTAAAATATAGGTAATATTCTAAATGCTCTTCTTAAGTAGAAGTGTTTAATATTTATGAAATTTGTTTTTTCTTTCTCTATAATTAAGAGTTTTGTTATCAAATACCCACTTATAACAAAGAAGAACTTTACCCCAAGGTTTGAGTTTGCAAAAAGCTTAAACAACAAGTTATTTGCTACCTCATCTGACATAGTTGCTGCAGAGTGCCCAAGTAGAACCATTATGATCGATAGCGCTCTAAGACCATCTATACTCATTATCCTATTCATCAGAGATTTATTTTTTCAGTACTGTACTACTACAAAAGCCTCTCCTTACTGATTTTAAACAGTTAGGCTTTATTATTATTTATTAGATATACAGAATGTAAATGAGGCAATTTATTAAATCAAAAAAACTGCACCAACTTCCGCAAAGGCTTTAGGAATCGAGTATAAAAATGGGGCTTTAGATCATTTACAAGCCAAGCTTTATAATCCTCCTGGTTTGCTCTTAGCCTATTTTGAAGAGTTATGTTACTTTTGCCACCCACGCGCATGCGCACAATCACTTCTGGAACGTAATACGTGCTGATATTCTGCTTGTACAGGAAACGAAGCATAAGTTCGTAATCAGCAGCACTCCTAAATATAGTATTATAAAGACCATACTTCTCATAACAAGCCTTCTTTACATAAAACGTTGGGTGCGGTGGCATCCAACCGCACAAAAAATCTTTCCGCTTGTAGCTGCCGGACACCCATTTTCGGACAACCTTCGTTATATCATGCCTCTGCACATACAGTAGGTCCCCATATATGCTATCAACACTGTGCATTCTAAAGGCACTGGCAATAGTTGCGATAGTATCAGAAGAAGAGAGGAGATCATCAGAATGCAGAAGCCCGATAATGTCGCCAGTAGCCAAACGAATGCCCTTATTGATGGCGTCATATAAACCGCTGTCTATTTCAGACACGAGTTTCGAAATCTTATTGCCGTAACTATGGATTATCTCTATGGTACCGTCTGTAGACTTCCCATCGACCACGATGTATTCTATATTAGGGTAGGACTGGCTCAGAACAGACTCTATGGCATCTGCAATGGTCTCTTTATTATTGTATACTATAGTAATGATTGAAACTTTCACAAGAGTTAGTTTGAACGAAGCCAGAGTAAAAGTATTGAAATTTATTTATTTTATAATTCTTTTACGCTTCGCTAAAGCAGGATTCCCTTGATAGATGGTGTAAGGTTCAAGGTTAGATGTGGCAACAGACCCTGCAGCCAAAACGCTATGCGATGCACATACCACATTAGGGCAAATAACGGACTTTGCACCTATCCAAGCACCCGTTTCAACTGTTATATTTCCAATTAACAGGTCAAATGTAGGTTTCTTGTAATCATGACTCCCAGTCAGCAACATAGCGCCTTGAGATATAGAAACATGATCCATTATCAGCACCGCAGTCAGGTTATCAATCCAAACCTTCTCTCCTATCCAAACATGGTTTCCAATTTGCAGCATCCAGGGGTATTTGATATTAACAGCCGGTTTAATCGTAACGCAACTTCCTACTTTCGCTCCAAAAAAACGTAACAGGATTACTTTTACTGAACTTAATGGGTTCAGCGGATTAATAAAGAAAATGGCATTAATGAAATACCATAACATACGCTTCAAAACACCCGCTCCAGGATTATACCAGTCGTTGCTGTAGGTATCTAATGCTACTTTTATCTGCTCTTCCGCTAGCATGGCTTAAATAATCTGCGATTCTGTTCTATCACTTCAGCTGTCACAACTTGCTTATTCATGAAGCCTATAATATGTTGGCACATTTGCTGGAACTCAACATCCTGCATCAGCACACATTTTTCTAACACCTCTTTAAATCGACTCTTATTATTTAAGGGTATATTCCATCCAACCTGTGCTTTTTCTAAATTTTGCCATGGCGTTTGGTCACTCAAAATTACAGGACAGTTATTCGCCCAAGACTCCACTACTACATGGCCATAATTTTCACTAAAGGTAGGTAGTAAAAGAAAATGATAATGTTGTAAAAGGGTCGGTAACTGCGGGTTGGGTATGGCCCCTCTGTATGTTACAACTATGTTAGAGGGCAAACCGGCAATCATTACCTTACATTGCTGCCAGTATTTCTCATCTTCAACAGGTCCAATAATATCAAAGGTAATACTATTGTTTAGGGTAAGCTTTGTAAGCATTTCTAGAGCCCCTAAAAGATTTTTCTTTGGGGAGATGCGCGACAAAAAGAAGAAGGCAGTGTTTTGTGAATTTTTAGAATTTGCAGTTTGCGCAGGTGCCGCCAAAGAAGCAATATTGGTGGCTACATGTATATTGGCTTTACCACCAAACATGGCTTTAATTTCTGCTGCTTCAAGCACAGTAGAGGCATGCCAAGTAACACTTTTGAATAAACATAATGCCTTTGCAAGTTTAATGAAAATCTGCTTCTTTTGTTTCTTCAGTTGCAAAGCACCATGACCTAGCATGCCACGAGGCGCTACAACTATTTTAGAATATGTTGTGCTGAATTTACGCGCTAAAATAGGTAATAGCGTATAGTTTAATGAGAAGAGGCTGTTTAAGTAAATCAAGTCATAAGCTTCTTCCTGCAACAAATGTTTGATATAAGAAAATTTCTGATGCTTCTCATCAAGGTATATAACCTGGTAATTTTCTTGCTTAAGCCACACATTTGGTTCTATATGATGATATGGGGAAGGTTCTCCAAAATCAGTATTGCTCGTAACTATTTTGAAATCAACTTCATCCTGCAGGGTGCGCACGATGTTCACAACAGATTTGATTGGTCCACCGGCTTTGTAGCCAGGTAAAAACCAGTTGATGAAGATGATGACTTTAGGCTTCATTTAATGCAATCACTCGCCTGTAAAGCTCCACATACTGTGCAGCAACAGTTTCAGGGGCAAATCTACGAATATTTTTCTGACCTTTCCTTATCAAATCTAATCGAAGTTCAGGAGACTGTACTACAGAAACTATGGCTTCCCGAATGGCTGTTATGTCATAAGGATTCACGAGTAAAGCCGCATCACCAGCCACTTCTGGCATAGAGCTTAGATCACTTGTAATTACAGGTCTACCAGCAGCATTACCTTCCAATATTGGTAAGCCAAAGCCCTCAAAAGTAGAGACAAGGGTAACGAGATCGCATCTTCTATACAGCGCTTGAATTTCTTCGTTACTGATATTCACGAAATTTTCATATTTGATAGATTGCTCCTTCAGAAGTTGCCTTATCATTGTGTTCAATTGACCTACAATGATAAGGATGCATTGTAGTGGAGCAATTGCATTGATAAGATTGGGTAGGTTCTTATTTTCTTTTGTGCCAATTTGTAAAATGACCGGCTGCTGTGCATCAAATTCCTTTTCTGAAAACTGAATGTTGCTCGTCAGGCAATTGGGTATCACCTTTATATCCGCTGTCTTAAGGAAACAAAAACTATGTAGAAGCTTATTCTTAGAGGCCTCAGATATTACAGTAATATATTTTACTCTCTTTAGTGGGAGGTACAGCCAGAAGAACCGGATGAAGTGGTGGGTAAGCTTTCCTTCACGCTCAAAAGATTCTAAGTCGTGTATTGTCAAAATAGTGGTTTCCTTTTGGAGTGCCAGCGCAATAAAATTGACATCTCCCGTAATGTGGTTCAAAAAACTACTCCGCTCGCGTTTCACCTCCTGCAAAATTTTCAAACGGAGCTTTACTCCAAGGCTCGCATAACTGATCGTGTAGAGTTCCGAAGGCATTTGCTTCTGTATATACGGAAATAGCGCCTGAAAAAGATTTTCAATACTAAAGGCACCGGCGCGTGTTGGCCTGAGGAAGAGCTTGACTGCGTTCAAATGAAATTATTTCTAAAGAGAAGAAGGCTATTTTATTATAAGTTTATTTACCCTTGGTAAGACGAACTTGTTAATAACAAAAAAAACCAGGAAATAAGTTATAAGTCTCCCAAATAATTTAATGGAGGACATCTCATAAAATCCAGCAAAATAAAAAAGCGGCACAACTAGTACAATTCCCCACAGCTCATTGTAACCATTATTAATAAAGTACTTATATATGAAGCCAATTAGTAATCCCAGAAGGAAGAGAGGGACGAACATAAATGTTTTACCAAAGTCAACATAACTATCTGCCATATAACCTAAGCTAAAAGATGCACCTTGTTCTGCCGTGGCGAAATAGACACCAGTATATTTAGTAAGGTGTTTAGAATCGTCTATGGCTTCTTTCTCTGGGAAAAAAAGACGTGGCATCAACACGTGCATGACGGCATCATTCCACACTTTACCATTTTCATGAGGTACAACCTCTGGTACATAGCCAATAGCTCCTGAAAAATAGTCAATGTAAGAAAGCCTGTCTATCAAAAAGAACTCAGCACGATCAATTACCTCTTGCTGTAAGTTTGTCGCTAATTCGATCCATTTGTCAATAGCCTCGGACTTTGATACTGTTACTATTTGCTGCCTTTCCCCGCCCGCTATATACATCCTGAATTCCGGTTTTATGGCTGTCCATATGACACCTAACCTAAAAACCATACTGGCAAATAACAACAATATAGCCGTTTTTTTAAAGGAAAAGCGTTTTAAAGTGGCCAGTATACCTATAAATGTAAATATTAAAACATCTTTGAAAGAAGAGAAATAAGAAGCAAAACCTAATACAACTTCACCGATTATAAGAAGCCATAGGAACAGTATGTACCTTTTATCATTAGAATTAAAAACAACGATGAACAGCAAGAGATAAAATGACCACTTAAACTGAAGGAGTACATATGTAATTTGGGCCAGACCACCAAAGGTTAAAAATGTATTTCCTATTAGCGTTACTATCAAAGAATATAACCCATAAATAAGAAGAAGCTTATTTATGTTTATGTTACCAATGAGTTCTGATAGGCGCTCATCGGTTATATACTTGTTCGTTCTGTTTACGAGCCATATTCCTAAAATAATTGTGACAATTCCAATCAAAGAAAGAAACAAAGCTTCAAATATATGAACCGGAAATTCATGGTAATACAAAAAATCAAACCCTTTGAAATTAGCAAAAAAGACTTTTATAGTGATGGCAATCCATTGATAAACCATTGCCACAAAAAGTACAGGTAGCTCATTTTTCCTTATTAATAAGAGGAAAAAAGGCACCACCGCAATGCTTGCAACAGTCAGTAGTGGGTTTGTAGTAAGAAAGCTTAATAGAAATAGAATCGCTAAAGCGGCTACCTTAACTTCCATTGAAACTTGTTTCAATTTATACATTTACCTACAAGTAATTATTTTATAGAAACTGCCCCCTTGGACAAACAAAGGTTTTGATCTTCAGATTGCTTTGTTTCATTACCTTTTTGTTGAACAACAAAGGGTAATGAGAAAAAATTGTTCTCTCGGAATTAAAGCACACTACATCAGGCTCGAAAACCTTTCTATTTGATTCATGTTCTTAGATAATGCATTAGGATAATGTAAATATGAATCCAGTGTTCACAGAGGCATTTTGAACAAAATACACCAAATTTAATCTAACTTTAAGAAAAAATTTTAACACATTTCTTTTTTATAAAGCACATTATTCCTACCGCTAATAAACCAACCCTATAAACACTAATATGAAAAAATTTTCTATCTAATTTTGTAGGAACTATTTACTCTATTTAGGACATAATTAGCTCCGCAAGAATATAGGTCCTTTTTAATGCAACGAAGACTCTATTGAATTACATATATTATCAAATGACCAATCCTGAATTATTTCATAAGATTTTTTGCCCATTTCGGATAGCTCATTTGTAGAAAATTTTGAAAATACATCAAGCTTTGCGCACAAATCATCTTCATTCTCAGATTGAAAAGTGTAGCCATTGACTCCATCCTCTACCAAATCTATAGCACAGCCACATTTATCGCTAACCAAAATAGGTTTGCTGCATGCCATGGCTTCATTTACAGCTAGCCCCCATGTCTCTCCAGGGCCAGCAGAAGGCAATACAAACACATCAGCTAAACCATAAGTAGCTGGCATGGCCTTTTGATTTTGGAAATCTACAAAATGAACCCGGGCATTGCCTGAAAACTCTTGCTTCAAAGTCTTTTCAAGCTTTCCGTTGCCCACCAACACTAAGTGCGTATGAGGAAGGTCAAGTTTCGAGAATGCTTTAGCTAGTAGTAAAGGATTCTTTTTCCGTTCTAACTTACCTGCAAATAAGAATACAAGATCATTTTCATCAATTTTAAGCTTCTTTCTTAAATTATTTTCAGACTGAAAGTTAACAGATAACTGCTTGAAACGTTCGTTATCTATCGCATGCGGAGCAAAAATCAGTTGTTTGTCAACTAAACCATTGTTGATGAAGTAAGCTTTACTCCTTTCCCCTACATACAACGCTATATCTACATGGCTATATACCCATCTCAGGAATAACTTTCGAATTAAGCTTCTGATACCGGGTACATCATCTAACAAAGTTGAGTCTCCTCTAAATAGAACGGGAACCTTACCCTTAAAATATCTCATAGCTTGCAGGTGGCTCTTAAAAGACCATCCAAATATCAAAATACCATCTGGTTTATAATGAAGTAACTCGCCTATCAAGGAAGGATTATTAATTCCTTTGAAATGATGCGAACCCGGCTCTGTTGAAACATTCTTTACAAACGTATACTCATAGCCATCCAACAATGGAATATCCCATTTGATTTCCCTTTTAAAGTTCACATCATAAACTTTCTCCTTTGCCTGTTCCCAGGTATAGAAAACTTTTACCTGAACTTTACCCCGCTCTGTCAGCAATCGGAATATGGGGGCATAGTATTGTATGGGATGGGTGATAACGACCGCTAATTTAGGCAACATGCTTCTTACTTTTCTCTAAGGCCAGATCCAGGTGATCAGCCAAAATCTTCGTAACATTATAGGCGGAATACTGCTCAAATGCCGTATGGTCAACCTGCTGGGGATCGAAAGCTGCAGTGAATCCCTGAAATTCATAAAGCTTAGGCAAAAAAGAAGCAGAGATTTTATTTAAGTCGCTTTCACCTTTAAAAGTGAGCACGACGCCAGCCTTAGAGGCCGCGATCACCTGGCTTGCCGTACTCTCCTGGTGTAACACAGCAAATACCGGCTTCTCAGACAGAATGCCCTGGTATACCTTGGAAGGGGTATAGTGCGGCTCAGTACTACCTAATACAAACACGCCGTCTGCAATGCTTAAATGCACCAGCACATCCAGGTATGGTATCCGTTTAGGATACTCAAATACCACCTCCTGCCAAAGCCCAAATTGTTCAGCTATAGGCTTGATGTTATATCCATTAGCGTCATTAGGAGACTTGCCTGTGCCTATAAAATGAAATTCAATGTCATTGAAATAATTACGGTTATTTCTTATTACTTCAAATATCTGCTCCATTGGTTCATATGCTTTTGGCAACATGGCTCCGGCATATACAAAAACAAATTTTTGAAGGTTCTTTTTAAAAAGGTAGGGCGAAACATCCAACTGGTGCAACGCCATATGGTCCGCTTTTTCACCGCCATAGGGCATGGCCGCATGCACACTCGAATCAGCCAGGTGTAGGTTCCGTTCGTAAACCGGCTTATAGTAGCCTTCCGCCACTCCCGTAATCAAAGAAGCTTTTTTCACGGCTATAGGTTCTAGTTTGTTAGCCAGTTTGGTACTCCACCAATGGCGTGAATATTTTTGATTGCTACCGGCAAACTCATGCACCCAAGGATCAATATAGTCAATGCCATACGCAACACCAGTCAGCGCATGAATGGCTCTGCCAAGTAAAGCTCCATAAAATGACGGGATTGGGATATAAACAAAATCCACTTTTTCCTTCATCACCAGTTTCCGAAGCTTCGCCAATAGAAAAGGCATGCCCCGCAGCCCAATATCACCTATAACGCGAAAAGGTTTGATAGGTAGGGCGGCCGTATGTTCGATGCGTAAACTCGCTGGCAGTAGTTGGTGCAGATTCCAATCGAGCGCCTCTTCGTAATGGCTGTGATGCACCGTCAGGATTATAGGCTCCCATCCAAATTTAGGCAGGTGTTTGGCAAACAACCTGCTACGGTGTACGGCGGCTAAATTAGAGGGGGGAAAATGTGGGGTTACTATGATTACTTTCTTCATGGTGCGCTTTGCTCACAAGGCCATCCCAAAGGGACAAGAGTAATTTTTCCTCCCGTTCGTAAGCCAGGCTGAAGGCATTTTCAAACCGCTTCTCTTTCTCTTCCCGGATACGGGCCAGGTGGTCCAGTACAAAGATAACACTCTTTCTCATATCCTCCTCCGTTTGCTGACTAATCAGACCATGTCCCGGCAACTGCTGCAGCAATTGTTCTTGCGCCCTTGTGTCTGTTGCCACCACAAAA
>Ga0210040_10010514_pt1 | contig 10595 bp, 7 predicted proteins | sample CryGeyCG12114_NA_FD_185462 | JGI IMG/M metagenome (GOLD analysis project Ga0210040, IMG submission 185462) | Groundwater microbial communities from aquifer - Crystal Geyser CG19_WC_8/21/14_NA (SPAdes) (version 2) | ecosystem: Environmental > Aquatic > Deep subsurface > Groundwater | place: USA...
AGGCCGTGCCCGACAATGAAGTCGTTAGGGATGTTGAGCCCCACATAGCGGATAGGCAGCTCGTGTTGCAGGCACTCAGGTTTCATGAATAAGGTGGCCACCTCCAACGAAGCCGGCTGCTTGGCGCCCAACGTGTCGAGCAGCATGCGCATAGTATGGCCGGTGTCTACTATATCTTCGAGCAGCACCACATGCCGGCCCGCCAACTCTTCAGTCAGCCCCAGCACTTCCTTTACTTCGCCGGTGCTGCTGGTGCCCTGGTAGGAGGCGACGCGGATAAACGATATTTCGCAGGGGATTTGCACCAGCTTCAGCAAGTCGGCGGCAAACATGAAGGAGCCGTTGAGAATGGCGAGGAAGAGCGGCTTTTTACCGGCATAATCCTGATTGAGGCGCGTGGCCAGTTCCTGGGCAACTTCAGCCAGCCGTACTGCCGACAAATAGGGCTCAAACTGCTTGTTATGCAGCGAAATATGATCCGGGTTCATCCGTGTGGGGTTGGGCCGCAGGGGAGCGGGCTGCCAAAGGTAATAGAAAAAGCCGCCCCTCCGGTGCGGAGAGGCGGCTTGTCCAGAGTTTCTGTCAGGGCCTTATGCATTGCCGGTAGGAGGTGCGCCCCTCACCTTTACTAGAGACAACTGCACCCAAGCCAACTACTTGCGACCTACGTTTTACTACTTGCAAACGGCAACGTGCCGTCAATGGCCTGTTGCTTACAGCTGCTTGCGCAGCATTACCAGCACGGTTTCGGCGGCTTCGTCGGCCAAGTTGGCGTAGCGGACTTTCGGGTCGTTATGCATTTCAATACGGAGCTTATGGGGAACGGGAGCTACGCCGCGCTCCGGGGCCGCAATGTGAGGCGCAATAACCAACGACACGATGCTCATGAGCTTGATAAGGATGTTCATGGAAGGGCCGGACGTGTCCTTGAATGGGTCACCGACGGTGTCGCCGGTAACGGAAGCTTTGTGTGCATCGGAGCCTTTGTACTGCATCACGCCATCAATCATCACGCCTTTCTCAAACGACTTCTTAGCGTTGTCCCAGGCGCCACCGGCGTTGCTTTGAAATATAGCCATGAGTACGCCGCTGACCGTAACGCCGGCCAGCGTTCCGCCCAGCACCTCGGGCCCGAACGTGAAACCGATGATAATGGGCACGATGAGGGCAATAGCACCGGGCAGCATCATTTCCCGAATGGCGGCCTGCGTGGAAATAGCCACGCACTTCTCGTACTCGGGCCGGCCAGTGCCTTCCATAATACCGGGAATCTCGCGGAACTGCCGGCGCACTTCCTGCACCATGGCCATAGCCGCCCGGCCTACTGCCGCAATGGCTAGGCCCGAGAAGATGAACGGAATCATGGCGCCGATAAACAAGCCCGCCAGCACGCGGGCGTTGCTGATATCAATGGCTGTGATGTTGGCCGTGCCCATAAAGGCAGCAAACAATGCCAACGACGTAAGCGCCGCCGAAGCAATGGCGAAGCCCTTGCCGGTAGCAGCGGTGGTGTTGCCCACGGCATCGAGAATGTCGGTTCGTTCGCGCACTTCCTTCGGCAGCTCGCTCATTTCGGCAATGCCCCCGGCATTGTCGGCAATGGGACCGAAGGCGTCGATGGCCAACTGCATGGCGGTGGTAGCCATCATACCGGCGGCCGCAATGGCTACGCCGTAGAGACCCGCAAACTCGAAGCTGAGCACGATGCCCGCCGCCAGCACAATGATGGGCAGCACCGTTGATTCCATGCCCACCGAAATACCACCAATAACTGTAGTAGCATGGCCCGTGCTGCTTTGGCGCACGATACTGAGCACCGGCCGCTTGCCCATGGCCGTGTAATATTCGGTGATGATGCTCATCAGTGTGCCCACGATGAGGCCTACCACCACGGCCCAGAAGACATCGAGCGAAGTGAATGGTACTGAGCCGGGCCGGCTGATAATCAGGTCACCAGGCGGCAGCATCCAGCGGATAATGAAGTAAGAAGCTATAGCCGATACGATTACCGATATGTAATTGCCGGTGTTGAGCGCCGCCTGTACGTTGCCGCCTTCCTTCACCCGCACGCACAAAATGCCAATCAGCGAAGCCACAATCCCCATCCCAGCAATAACCATGGGTAGCAGAATGGGCGAAAGGCCCTGAAACTGGTCGCCGCGGGCTACTACCTCGCGGCCCAGCACCATAGTAGCCAGAATAGTAGCTACATAAGAGCCGAACAGGTCGGCGCCCATGCCGGCTACGTCGCCCACATTATCGCCTACGTTGTCGGCAATGGTGGCAGGGTTGCGGGGGTCGTCTTCGGGAATGCCGGCTTCCACCTTGCCCACGAGGTCGGCACCTACGTCGGCGGCTTTGGTGTAGATACCCCCGCCGACGCGGGCAAATAGGGCAATGCTTTCGGCACCGAGCGAGAAGCCTGTCAGCACTTCCAGGGCCGTTTCCATCTCGATGCCATTGGCCCCGCCATTCTGGCTCACCACAAACAGCTGGTAGAACACGATAAACAACGAGCCCAACCCCAGCACCGCTAGGCCTGCCACGCCCATGCCCATTACCGAACCACCCGAAAACGACACGTTCAGCGCCTGCGACAAGCTGGTACGGGCCGCTTGAGCCGTGCGTACGTTGGCCTTGGTGGCAATCTTCATCCCGATATAGCCCGCCACCGCCGACAGCACAGCCCCAATGATGAAGGCCAGAACAATGACAGGGCTGGATTTTTCGCCGGTGCTGCCCAGGTAGAACAGGAAGGCGCAGGCAATTACCGCAAACACGGCCATCACCTTGTACTCGGCCTTTAAGAAGGCAATGGCGCCGTCGGCAATGTAGCCGGCAATAGTGCGCATTCGCTCGTCGCCGGCGTCTTGGCGGCTCACCCAGCCGGAGCGAAACCACGTGTAAATTAGAGCCAGTACCCCCAGAATAGGCACTACGTATAGAAAAGGCATCATACAGCGGTGGAATTGGAAGTGGAGAGAAACCAGAATCGAATGGGTAAAATAGAGTTTATTACCTAATATTCAAGATTCTAATTTTCCAATGAGTGCCTGAAAATCAGTCCCCTCCCGGCCCTGCCGCTACAGTTCCCGTAGCAGCACCTGATACAAGGCCAGCATGCTGGCAATGTCGCGCTTGTCCACTATTTCATCGGGAGAATGCACGTTGTCCTCGGGGGTTCCGATAAAGCACCAGTCCCAGGGCTGCGCGCCGTGTTGCAGCTCCTTGGCATCGGAACCACCGCTGCCCTCCACTTCCAGCTGATGCGGAATACCGGCCGCTTCGGCAATGCGGCGGATACGCTCCACGTAGGCGCGGCGCGGAATTAAGGAGTCGCGCAAGGAAATAACCACGCCCTGGCCTGGGTGCACGCCTTCGGTCACCCAGGTAATATCGGAAATCAGGGCCTGCCGCACGCCGTAGGTTTCGTAAATGTGCTTGGCCAGATAGGCGACTGATCCGCCACCGTGCTCTTCCCAGCAGCTAAACGCTACAATGCCGTTTTCCAACGTTTCACACAAGCGAAGCGCGTTCCAAACGCCCAGCCGGTTGTCGAGGTAGCAGCTTTGCACAGTGGTTTCGGTTTCGCGGAAGTCGCAGCGGAAGGTAAGTTCGGTGCCCCGCTCAATCTCCCGCGTGAACTCATAGCCTACTTCCCCCGTTTCTTCGTCTATGATTAGCACACACTCTATTTCGCCCTGCGAATCGCGCCCGACCAGGCGGGTTCCCGCCTCTACCACCGGTCCGCCAATTCGCACCAGTTGCCGGCCGTAGCGCACAGTGAAGCCAATGCTATCCAGATGCGCGAAAACAGCAGTACGGGGCAACCCGAAGACCAGCATAATGCAATCCTGCCACTGGTCGTCGGCAAGCACCGTTGGCTTCACCAGCCAGTTGTGTTGCTCTTGCTCGATGTAGCGCAGCACGTACTGCGTGAGCGGCGTTTCGTTTCCGGCCGGGGCTGCAATCTGACATAAGGTGTGCAAAAGCTTCATGACAAGGCGTTATCTGTTTAAAACTAGGACAAAAGCCATACTTTAGTTCTCCCGCTGGGAGGCGCGGCACCGATTTGGCTCGGCGGCGCACTTGCAAGTAACCGTGTTTATGATTCTCCGCCTCCGATTTATCCTGTTACTGTTGGCTTTGCCTACCCTGGTGTTTGCCCAACGGCCTGATACTGCCCGCTCCTCTTCTCCCATCCGCAACATCGAAACCGGCAACGTGGACGTGCTGCCGACGGCCAATACCAAAGGCTGGCTGCTGCTGGACAAGGACATTCAAACGGAGTTGGAGGGGGCCGTGCAGAACCTCTACAACTGCAAGTATGAGCGGGCCGAAAAGCAGTTCCGCTCGCTCCGGCGCCGGTATCCGCAGCACCCCATGCCGTATTTTCTGATGGGCTTGAGCCAGTGGTGGAAAATTGTACCCACCAACATCAAGACCAAGCAGTACGACAAGCTGTTTTTCGCTTACATGGACAGCACCATCCAAAAGGGCGAGGCGCTGTTTGATACCGACAACAAGAACTACGAGGCGTGCTTTTTCCTGGCCGCAGCCTACGGCTTCGACGGACGCCTACACGCCGAGCGGTCCAACTGGCCCAAGGCGACGGTAAGCGCCAAGCGGGCCCTTAAGTATCTGGAAATAAGCAAGGAAGCTAATGGACTAAGCCCCGAATTTTTGTTTGGGCAGGCGTTGTTCAACTATTACGCCGTCTGGATTCCCGACAACTATCCGCTGCTGAAGCCGGTGCTACTGCTGTTTCCGAAGGGCAACAAGCAACTCGGCCTGCAACAGCTGCGCAGCGTAGCCGACAACGGCTTTTACGTGGCGCCCGAGGCCAAGGTGTTTCTGATGCGTATCCTCAACAACGAGGAGAATAATTGGGAAGCCGCCGCGCCCATTGCTCGCAGCCTCGCCAAGACCTACCCCGACAACGGCTACTTTCAGCGCTTCTACGCGCTGTCGTGCTTTAATCTGGGCGACTTTCGGGAGTGTGAGCGGCTGAGTCTGGATATCTTAAACAAGCTCAACCAGGGTATGCCCGGTTACGAAGCTACCAGTGGGCGCTACGCCACCTACTTTCTGGCCTGGCTGATGCAGAACCGCTACAAGGACTACGAAAAAGCCAAGGACTATTACCAACGCTGCATTGTCTTTTCCGAACTCACCGATGAGGTAAAAGGCGGCTTCTTTCTGCACTCCAACTACAACCTGGCCCGCCTCGCCGATAAAGAAAAAAATACGGCAATAGCCCGCCGCTACTACCTCGTTGTGCAGGACATAGCCGACAAAAAATCGGCCGCATACCGGGAGGCGAAGGCTTATTTGAAGAAGAACAGGAAATAGAGCTTCGCTCCTTGAACCTATGGACTTAAAAGACTTATTTCTAACCCCTCTCTACCTGGGTTTGTTTTATGGATTGGCATTCGCCATCCGGCCGCGTTTTACTAATACTTATACCCACAAATATTTCATTCCAGCATTATCTCTTAAATTTCTAGGGGCTATTGCATTAGGATTAATTTATCAATTTTATTATAACGGCGGTGATACTTTTAATTATTACATGCATGTAAGCATTATTTATAGTGCTTTTGGCAATGAGTTTAGTGACGGGATACGGCTACTCACTTCTCTCGGCCAGCCAATGCCAGACTTAGCAAAGTATACTGCTTATATGTTCTGGTGGCAACCAGGGTCTTCGGAACTATTTGTTGTGCGAATTGCATCCATAATATCCTTACTGTGTTTTAATACCTATACAGTAATTGCGTTGTTCTTTGCCTTGATCAGCTTTTGTGGCATGTGGGCAATGTACATTACGTTCATCCGCATCTATCCAGCAGCGTACAAGAAGTTAGCTATTGCGATATTTTTTCTACCGTCAGTCTTCTTTTGGGGTTCAGGGCTCATGAAAGATTCTTTATGCGTTGGAGCCTTGGGGTGGACTTTTTACGGATTTTACCACGTGTTCATTGCCAAAAGAAACATCACCACAGCCAGCTTATTAGGAGCTTTGGGAATATATATTTTAGCTGGGGCTAAAATATATATTCTATTATCCTTTATGCCGCCAGCGCTTTTCTGGATATTCAACGAAAACAGCGATAAAATCAAGTCCGCTTCTCTACGAATTCTATTGAAACCAGTATTAATTTTAATGGGCGCAGGAGCAGCCTATGTCGGAGCAACAAACCTAACTGCCGGCGATGAAAGATTTGACGTTGAAAAAATTGGAGAGCGCAGTAAAATCACACAGGAATATCTGAGCGAATACGTCACCAGCGGCTCCGCCTATCACATAGGAGAACTAGATGGCTCTATTGTCTCTATCATCAAAGTAGCCCCCCAAGCAGTTTTTGTTGCGCTGTTCCGACCATTTTTATTTGAAGCACGAAATCCTGTGATGCTTCTGTCAGCCATGGAGGCTACCTTATTTCTTTATCTCACCGTTAGTTTATTTTATAAAACTGGCTTACTGAAAGGATTTTCTTTAATAGCCGGCGAGCCAATACTTACTTTTTGCTTCTTATTCGCCATAATTATGGCTATTGGGGTAGGGACTACGAGTGGTAATTTTGGTACGTTAGTACGCTACAAGATTCCGCTGATGCCCTTTTTTCTGTCGGCATTGTATATCATGCAGTTTAAAGCCACCGCTCCAAAGCGAGTTGCTTTCAAACCACAGCCTCGGGTAGCTGCATAACAGTTGGTTGTCTTATCGAACCCCGTGCAGGCGACGGTTCTTTAAGTACTCAGCCAAGGTAGGATGCGACCACAGCTTAGAGGTGCCCGCCGGCGCTGGTTTCAGCTTGATTTCACCTACTAATGCGTCGTGAACTGCTTGTTTGAGCAATGGTAATCCGGCAGCCAGCTGGAGCAGCGGGTAGGTCACAAAATTGTCTTCTGGGGTAGGCTGTATGACAGCCTGCGCGATGATAGCGCCGGTATCAATGCCAGGGTCGACCAGATGCACCGATACCCCACAGTGTTGTGGATCCTTGTTGGCCAGGGCCCAATATCCGCCGTGCACTCCCCTATACAGCGGCGTAATGCCGGCGTGGGTATTGATGAATTGGCAAGGCACGCAGGTAAGCACTTTTTTGGCAATGATGCGCGTACCGTTTACTACAATTACGTCGGGTGCCAATTCCTGCAACTGCGCAATACATTCCGGCGAATTCACCGAGGGAACCCGGATGACGCGGTTTTCAGGTAACGGACGGTTGTCAAGCTTTTCCTGCTGCCGAATAACCTGCAAACGTGGCTGCGAAGCACGGGCCAGCGGCACGGCCACCAGCAGCTTAAACAGAATCTGCCCGGCTACGGTGGCATAGCCTAGCTTCTCGGCACGCCGCTTCAACAGTTGCTTCTGACCGATAGGGGTCTCCACAATAATCCGGTGGACACCAAATTCAGCATCAAGCGCATGGAATAGGATGTCGGTAGATTCACCGGGGCCAGCGAGGATAACCACTTTTTTGGCGGAAGTATCAGAATAGCTCATCAGTTAGTGGTAGCAGGCACGTGGCTTTGTAGTTCGGCAGCCAAGTCGCCCATCGACTGGCTTTGCATACCATAGGTGGCATGCAGGTGTCGGTAATGCTCGGCAATGCGTCGCAGTACGGCCATATTCTGTTGGATGTTCGCTCCAAAATTGTGCGGATGCCACCACAGATGAAACACTTCTCCATGCCGGGCCGCGTGTTCCATTCCACTCAGGATACGGCGTAAGCGCAGGCCTTCCAACGCTTGCAGCCGTCCTGACCACGGGCGCAGGAACCGGCTGGCTGGAATATTATAGGGAAACTGCTGCGCTATGTCGTCCAGCTTATGACAATTCGGACCCGATAGGCTGAGATATGCGTCCAGTAGTCGGGCCCCGCGCTTGTACAGGCTTTGCTGCTCTTCGTTGTGCTCCTTGTAAATCCACGAATTTTCATTGCCTCGATAACTCGTGATACCCAACTCCTTACAGATGGTCAGGTACTGAGCGTTATATTGATTACGCGGGAAAACCAAACTACTTAAGGTCAGCCCTTGCTCTTGCGCCACCTGCACGGCCGCCATAAGGTCGGCGCGAAACGCTTCGGCGGTTTGCCCCCGCTCCAGGCAATAATAGTGGCAAAAAGTGTGCGTCGCCATTTCCTGACCCGGTGTACGACGAATCTGAGCAATCAGCGAGCTGCCGAAATGGTAAGGGTCGGCTGCTTCGTTTTCTCCCACTTGCTCCATTGCCAGGTAAGGCGACAGGTTCGGATCAGCGTATTCTGGCCGCACGATAGGCAAGTGCGTGAGCAGGTCGCGCTTATTATCAAAAAACAGTAGCCCAACGGTAGCCCAGGTTACGCATAGCTGAAACTCCTCGAACAGCGCCAGCATAGCGGGTATAGCCTGCCGCACACCTAGCAGATTAGCGCCGTATTGCGCCAAAGTCTGCTGGTCGCGCACGCCCCAATTAATCTCAAAATCGAGCGAAATAACGAACCGGCCTTGCTGCTTTCCGTTCCGGGCTGCTGGCGTTTGCATAGGTAGATGAATTGCTTAGCTGAACAGAGCCAGAAAATTTTCCTTGTTGGAGGCCACCGAATAGCGCTCAACAATGGTACGACGAGCAGCCTTGCCCTGGGTGGCGCGTAGATTCTGGTCGGCCAATAAGCGGCGCAGCGCAGTATACCACTGCTCCTGCTCGTTGCACACAAAACCGTTGTAATTATCCTGCACCACTTCCGTGTTCATCCCGACTGGTGATACCAGTGCCGGCATACCTAACGACATGTATTGCAGCGCCTTAAACGCACACTTGCCTCGGGCCCAGGGGTCGTCAACCAGCGGCATCAGCCCCATATGAAATTCGCTCAGGTCTTCTATCTCGGTAGCTTTGCGCCAGGGCACGTAGGCAAGGCTACGTAGCCCGGCGTGCTCAGGGGGCTGGTTGGAAATAACACGGAACTCGAAATTGTAGCCTTCCTGCTCCAGGCGGCTGAGCACGGGCCATACCAAGTCGAGGTGACGCAGGGTGGTGTGCGTACCCGTCCAGCCCACAATAGGCCGCGCCACCTGCTGCTGGTCGCGGATGCGGTTATGCAGGTGCTCGGTATCGAGGGTAGTAGGGTTGATAACGCAACGGGCGTTGAACTGCCGGACATAGTCGCACAGGTAGGTGTTACCGCAACTCACTTTGTAGGCCCAACGGCAAATTTGCCCCACCTTCTGCTGCCACTTCAGCCCGCTGATAAAGGTTTGTTCGCCGGCCGGGTCTTGCATCCAGATGGCATCGTCGAAGTCGTAGATGATCCGCTTCTGCAACAGTTTAGCCATAACCCATTCAAAGACTGGTGGACCAATGGGGGCGGCTTCGCGGTGAATAAAGATGTAGTCGTAGCCCGGAACCGTAAACAGCAGCAAGGCCCGACGCAGAAAACCCAGTAGAATACCCAACACTTTGGCTACGGTATGCCCTGGCTTATACAAAATAGCCCAGGTGGCGTCGGACAGGAAAGGCGCCAGGCGGTAGGAATGGCCGGCTTCGGTCAGGATATCAAGGTACTGTTCGAAACGAAACCGCTGCGAAGGGGCCTTGCCAGGCGGGTAAGGAACCACAAAAAGAATGTGCATACGCAGCAGAAGGGCAAGCAGAGATAGTAATTAAAGCACCCGATAGAAACGCAGCACAGCGCGAATAATATGCTCCTGCTGGTTGGCTTCCAGTTCGGTGTACAAAGGTAGGCGAACCAGACAATCAGCGTAGTGGCTGGCCCACGGCAAGTCCCGCCCATCGTGTCGGGCGGCATAGTAGGGGCTGCTATGCAAGGGCTGATAGTGAAAAATGGCCGTAATATCCTGCGCCTTCAACTGGACAATCAGCGCGGTACGCTCCGCGAGGCTGCGGCAAACCAGATAGAACAGGTGGCCATTCTGCGCGGTATAGCCCGGCACAGCAGGCAGGCGGACACCAAGCGCCTGCAACGGCTGTAGCTCCTCGAAATACCGCGCCCAAATGGTCTGGCGGCGCTCCTGGATGCTTTTCAGCTGCTCCAACTGCGCCCACAGAAAGGCGGCGTTTATTTCGGCGGGCAAAAACGACGAGCCTACGTCTACCCAGCTGTACTTAGCTACTTCGCCCCGAAAAAAAGCGGCGCGGTTGGTGCCTTTCTCCCGCAGAATCTCGGCGCGGGCTACTAGCTGCGGATCATTTATTACCAACATACCGCCCTCACCACCAGCCGTTACGTTTTTAGTTTCGTGGAAGGAAAAGGCTCCTAATGCACCGAGCGTGCCCAGCGGCTGGCCCCGGAACGCACCGCCCAACGCCTGCGCTGCGTCTTCCACTACGGTCAGTTGATGGCGCTCGGCCACGGTGCGCACCGCGTCCATGTCGCAGGCTACGCCGGCGTAGTGCACGGGGACAATGGCGCGGGTGCGGGGCGTGACCAGGGCATCCAACTGCGTTGCATCGAAGGCGGGGCTAGCTGCCGAGCTATCAACGAATACCAGCTTGGCGCCGCGCAAAGCAAAGGCTGTGGCTGTGGAGGAGAAGGTGAAGCTGGGCAGCAGCACTTCGTCGCCGGGTTCGAGGTCAAGCAGCA
>Ga0210040_10010515_pt1 | contig 10595 bp, 5 predicted proteins | sample CryGeyCG12114_NA_FD_185462 | JGI IMG/M metagenome (GOLD analysis project Ga0210040, IMG submission 185462) | Groundwater microbial communities from aquifer - Crystal Geyser CG19_WC_8/21/14_NA (SPAdes) (version 2) | ecosystem: Environmental > Aquatic > Deep subsurface > Groundwater | place: USA...
AAAATCTGTAAAATGTTCTGAAAAAATCTGTGCTGACTTGGGATTAATCGATTGATCTCTCTGCATCTGGCAATCTATATTGACAGTAATTTTCAACTTTTTGGAAGTTTATGATATAAAACAAGACCTCACAAATAAATTTCTGAACGTTTTTGCAATCAGGTACAGCACAAAACGATGGCATTTTATCAAAAAATTTACCTTTAAAATCCCTATGCTAATACTACGTTTTGCAAGACAAAGTCGCCCATTTGGTAATCGCACAGAAGGTGCATCTCCATGGTAAATTTAATAAAATGTCCGCCCCCTGGTCTCACCCTAAGAAAGTGGTTTTTAGGAATTAAAATGTGACTTTTGTTTAAACAATTTTCATGGGTGGTAGCTGCAAATGAATAGTATTGTCCTTAATTACACGGATTATTATTACTGTGTTAATCAACAAACCGCATGCAATTTATTATGAGTTAGCATGCGATGCTACATCTTATAGTAGGAAAGGTTAATGGAAAGTTAGTCACTATAGTCAATTTTCACTTTATTTTTTGCACTTTTTCATATGAGTGAGTTATGTGGATTTAGTGAAACATAATTCCTTTATTATTCCTGTGTAAAGTTTCAAAGTTGATTGCAAAGTTGCGAATGATACTATATAACAACCCGAGCGAAATAATAGTGATAATTAAAATGTAATGGATATCCCAGCGTTATTCAATTGTCCGTTGCTATACTTTAACGTTGAACGCAATCAATTTTCTGACGTAAAACCTCCAATCTCACAACAATCAGTATCCGAATAGATAAAATTTCAACTACAAGCCAATTTTATGCTAGATTGATTGAACAGTATCCTCTTTAACAAAAACCTATTGCTACCCAATTCTCATCAAAAAGAAGATAAATTGGATGTTTAGTATTCTGGACGACGCTGGTGAAAGGCAAGCACTTGAGGTAATTCATTCAAAAAACTTATAAATTTGACGCATAAGTGACACATACACACGTGTATTACAACTTCATTTCATATTGGCTAAGGGAAATGAAAAGAGTCAATAAATTACAGCCATATACATACGTTGTTTGGTGGGTGCACTTATCATTATGGAGATGATGATCATAAGACGTGCAGATGGTTACTAACTAACTATAAAAGTAAGTGCTGTTTGCAATTGAAACTGTAATCACGTCGTTATGAATTCTACCTTTGTTTGTCTATTCATTGCTCTTCTCATATCTAGTTTGAAGTGTGCAAACTTTTGAGTTGAGAGCAGCTAGCACTGCTAGCAGGATCTTGATTCCGCAGAAAAGATAGGGAAATTTTCTATGGGTTGGGAACATAATTTTACTGATTTCTTCACGTAGCAACTACATTGATTTCATTTCTAGGAATAACATTTCTTTTTGTAGAGTATGTTGTGTAGTTTAGATAGCAAGAAGCACGAAACAATTTTGACAGTGATTTGAACGCAAATGAGCATAGCTGTGTTCGGTAAAATCTCACTATTGAAATGGACGCCACAAAAGGCGCCGACAGAGTACTTTGCAGAGGCTTTTGGGGTTTGTGAAAAACGAATAAATCATTTTGCCACATCCAATGATAATAATCCAATCATAAGCGACGCCTTAATTTTTTTAAAAATATTTGTTTTTTTGCTTTATCACATTCTAGAAACTTGCCATGAGTCAGTAAATTTTTGGATCATTGAAAATTTGGTAAGGTAGAATTTGTACTCGTAAGAGTGAGTCTGGCCATGCCATAGGCCAGTGGGCCCGGCTAGTGTTTCTTGTTTACTTTCATGATCTGTATGCAATAAAATCTATTGAGTCATTCATACATTTGTACATGTGTAAAGTCAAAAGTAATCTATAAACTTGCACTAACTAAATGTAATGATTATCAAAAAGTTGAAACAAAAAATGATCTTGAAAGTGCATTTTAATGACTTGGTATAAAAAATTGTTTATCAATATGATTCAGAATACAAATGAAAGTACCTAAATACAGGATTTACCATTACGGTTTCTTTCACACAGGGATGGATACAGATTGTGTGTATGCTTCAATTGACAATGTTCATTTCCAAAAGCCTATAACGTCCTAATGTCATTAAGTCGCAGTAGATTTCTAGAGTGATGAATTGCTGGAAAAAGCATGCATGACCAACGGGACCAATATAATGATGAATGTCTCAAAAAACTGCTCTGGAAATAGAACTGGCAATAAGACACTGATATTGAGTAAGGCTTATTCAAGGAAATTGTGAATGTACAGTGAATACAGAATTCTAGGCTTCTAGGAACAGGCGAATTGTAAAAGCGTTTCAGACAATTTTGTTTTCTCTCCCTTAAATTTCATTATAAACTCCTGTTGACTATGAAGTTTTAATTAAATATTAGTTTTCACATTAATTACAAAAGTTGTGTCTATTTGCACTCTAGTGAACCATTGTGATTAATTTAGCCTATACATATTCAGTTGAGACGTTGGAATAATATACAAAAATGAATGCTTGCAATTATTGGCAGACACTTTTCTGTTTTTACGGGCAGACATAAGCAGAAAGTCTGTAAAAAATGTGTACAAGATGATAATGAGTATACAACAAAGATTTTCAGAATCCATTTGGTACACCTCCTTCGTATCTGTGTTAAATACACATACTTGCATACATACGTTAGTCTACGTGCCATTGGGGAAAAAGTAGATGCAAATTCGCAATACTACGTGTGTGTACACCCGTAAGGACATATCGATCTTACTCCATGTGCCCTGCTGTATGTCGGAATGAGTACGTTAAAATGAATGTGGGACGAAAATGCCGGCTGTACGGGTAGAGCCGGCATAATAACTGACAAAACTTCGGTAGTTTCCGGAAAACTTGTAGTCTTGTGACCCTGCCATACAAAAAGGCAAATAAAACGATGATTCAGAACGTAGTCCATGCTGTTCTTTCAACATACCAACTAGCTATTTTTGCATTCACGAATTCAAGTCATCAGAGTCAGTCAGTTTCTAGTTTCCTGTAAATCTCAATTTCCGGTTGAATTTTAAAAGCAAAGTTCGATTTCTGCAGTTGAAATTAGATATATTTGGTAACGTTTTGAATAAGTGGAAATTTTAAGCAGTTGAATTCTACGAGAAAAAAATTCTCTCATTTCTTATGCATCATCAGCCCTTTTCAGCTTTAATGATACTGTGGGTTGCTGGACTGACAAGGAAAACTTCTAAAGGTTAGATCACGCTTTATATTGTACATTTGGTGTCTAATTTTACATACTTGAATTTCTATATAGTAGTTCCATAGATTACAACTTATAATTATAGGTAAATTTTCGATTGAAATACAATCGAATCGATACTTCGCTATTGGTTAAATTACATTTTTTGTTTAGATAACCCATGGTTTTTGTAGGATAAGCAATATTTCATTGCTAAACTGTATTTTCGGATGCCAGATTGAGAAAGAGTACACAACTTTACAGATAAAAATGAAAAAACTAGAATGGAAATCTGGAGTTCTCTTATATTTTGGTAGCTAGAGTTAGGGTTACACTTTATATTTTTGTGTCAACATTTCGGTCCCATCCCACGTAAGGATAATTTGATATTTGATGTAGCCAGTGGGTTCTAGAATGAATGGACTTTGACTCGAACTTTAATCGTTGTTGGATATTTATAGGAGCAGTAGTACAGTGTGCCCAAATGTTAAACTATTTCTTGTTTTGACTGCTTTTAACTGAATTTCGTTTCCTGGCGGCTATAGATGTCATTTTTGTAACTTTTCATTAGCTCCTGTCATGTATTCTAAAAAATATGACCACTAGAACCATTTGTACGTGAGAAGCTATGGGGTTGGATGACAATTTGATTCCATATCGTAGTTACAGCAATAGGTTGTTGTGTTAATTTTAAATCTATAGAATGCTGGATGGTATTGACACATGTAATTTAAATAAGACAGTTTCATGTTTCATTAAGAGAACTATTTTAGAACCATAGCCAGCATATTTTAATGGATTACAAATTTATGTGTTGAATTGAATGACAAGCTTGAACATGTAGTGAGCCTGTGAACTAAAGCTGACCATTTTGTTTGCTGTACACATTATAAAAGAGCGTTTCTTCGAAATCGTTTCATTAGCATTCTCAGATACCGAGTTTTAGGGTGTTGACATTTGTTCATTCTCAATGAAATATTGACTATAACAAAATTTTCCACTCTCATCCCGTAACGAGATCAATCTGCTTAATTAGGTCAAAGTTTTTTATTCAAGTTGAAATCTGAGACATTGTTAGTGCTTCATGTTTAATACAATCGTGGCTTTTTTATTTTTCATGCCAAGGTAAGGTTTTTCCAGTTTTTATTGAACTCGTCATAACTGAATCCGTGCAATAAATTTATTTTAACTTTCATAACTTACTCACAACCACAACTATGCATAACTGGACACGCAGCAGTTGCAATCCGGGCATGTACTATTTAAAACTTAACGTAAACATGAAATGCATCATTAAATTCGGTCCACAGTGGTACAAATTATACCAAAGTACCGTCTAAAAGTTAAATATTAAACTAGTATGACATAATGGCTTCTATTTATACCGAAAGGGAACATTTTGACTTCATCATGGGGAAATCACAACGCGTAACGTTGCTACAGCCTTGCTCTAAAACTTTTTTTTTGGCACAGTAGATTTTTTCCCCGCATTTTTTTTATCTTGAAATCGTGACAGAACCTTAATTATTTACTGTCTGTGAAAATCAGAAAAAGATGTTACAGTTTTCATTTCAGCATATGGTTACACAACATGCTAACCTGAGTTTAAAATAGTTCGTTATACAACTTATATAATTAATCATAATCTGACTTACTAACTAACTGTATAAAAGAAGATTTGTCTTGCATAAGAGTAATATCATCGTGTAAGAAAATTTTTCATTTTTCCAATTTTCGTATTTTTGTTCGTTTTTAGATGGAACGGGATTCATTAATAACGTCTTGGACACAAAAATGTCTACCTAGTTGGGATATCGGCCCTACCAGTGGTTCCTACACTACTGCGACCAAAACTTTCCTGAATCAAGAAAGAAATCCCTGTGATAATAACAAAACTGTCAATTTATCTCAAGATCTCTTTCCCGGTCAATTTGAGTACCCCGTTGACATTTGTGAAAACAAACTATTTCTTCTCATTCCAGACCTCGTAGCAAAGATCATCTCTTAACATTCGTTGTTCACTTTTTTCACAATTAGTGATCCATACGTTTGTTTCATCTAACTACACGCTATAGTGGTCCAAATCATCTGTGTGCTACATTACTAGTATACCTGAACTTTTACTTTGTAACTAACTTAACGCTGTTCACCGATTCTTAAATCTGCACCTGGTAAGTCACATATTTCCATTTTGTATTTATGAACTGAACTGCTGATTTGGCCGAGTTTTTAAACTAGCATACAAAAATCGTGGCCCAGTCAATGACATGTTTCATTCACCTCATAATATCGTTCTAGATACTACCCCAGTTTATGTTTTTCCTATGCATTCTTATTTCGTATGCATGGTAAGTTCAAGTCAGTCAGTCATTAATAATTTTGTGTAAACAGTTCACATACATACAAATGCCAATGAATATGAATTGAAGGTCAATTCGTCGATTTCATCTGATGCTCATGACATTAGCTCGTAAATAAAAGTATCAAAGTGCCCCTGTCGATTAAGCATTACATTAAATTAACGAAAATGACTCGTCGGGTATTTTTCCAATCCATGTAAACGACACTTTTCATATCGTATACAAAATTGATTTTCCTATTCCTGAGAAATTCGTTGTTCTTAACTGCATATGAGTTCATCACTTTGGGACACGCTCAAGCTAGCTCACTTCCTATATGATGAAAGCCAAGTTGTGTAAGCCACATTTTTTTAGACTTGACAGCTAACTGCATTGGAGAAAAGCAATCTTGGTAGTCCAGTTAAAACATATCTCATACACTCATCATGCATTCATGCATGACTGGAGAATGTGCATAGTGCAGAACACAGAATATGCGATTCGTTTGAAGTGTGCATGAGAATTTTGGACAGCACCTGGCTGACATATTTAGACCATGTTATATGATGTTGTTATGTAGAATGTAGTGGGTAGATTGAGTAGAAATATAATCCGTTTAGGTAATAATATTGTAGTCACTAACTAGAGACGAAAATTGAGTCCAAAGGTTACTTTATTCCGTAGAGATTTGTGACATTGCGTGGTTTGCCTGGTGGCAAAACAACTGATTTAAAATTAGATATAGTAAGTTAGAAAATGTCAATTTGGTTGTTGCATCTGTCGCACATATAAGATGAAATGTTGAATGTAAAAGTGTTGAGAATTTATCTCCTGTCACCATGTACGAACACGTGCGGAATGAAAATGAGCATAGTTACTGTTAGGTAGCTATAGTTTGTAAACGAGCAAATTGTGCGATTAGAGTGGTTTTATAATTTTTGTTGACAGAATTCATCAAAGCATCACTTCCCAAACTTTTCTATGGTTTTGAAAACTATCTTTGTATTTGAATGTGACGCAAATCACTAGATAAACCCAACAAAGGGTCTATTGATCGCTCTGCAAACTAATTACTTTCTTTGATGGATGAATTTATATATAACATGGTGTTGCTTAGTTTTCGTTTCAGTTGGTTTACATGGCAGGAACTTTTGCGTTTTCATGCTATTCTCTTATGCAAACTAATAACCAAACTCCACGGGATTTATCCATCTATCAGTAAATAGAAATCACTCGGAAAGTCTCACTACCAAATGCCATATCAAGTATTGAATTACTTTCCTAAAAAGATAGAAGTTGATATCCAATTGGCATGCACCAATTAGGATAAAACTCGAGATTTTTTTTCTCTCGAGATTGCATTGCATGCACATAAGGACCAATATATGGCGTACCAATTGACCCCAAAACTTCAGAATTTTGCTAACTAGGCTATTTAAATATCGCATTCAGTTTGAATCAGAGACCTGTGACGTAAAGGTTATCAGTTAGCTTTATTAATTGTTTTTACCATAAAAACAGAAACAATTTAAGATTATGTTTAAACCAATCACATATGTACAGTTATTTAGTATTAGTAGGATGATTGGTCTTGAAACTGGATTATCCAGATTTTTTATTTATATGTATTGACTGACTGAGACCATGGCTTTGCATTTGGGATTACGTAAATCCTGAAAAGATTCGGCGTAAATTCCTCGCACTCGTCATCAATGTACCATATGTGCCTTGACTGAATGAAACCTCTTATAAGGTTCATGCTAAGGGTTAATGATCACTCAATTGTGTTGATACAGTAACCAAATAGGTTGCACGCGATCCCACTACATAGTGATAGACCAGAACTATATCCAGTGACTAGAACTATAATCTCGAAACGTTTCAGTTCCATATATAAATACTTGGCTCCATTAGAGATAAAAGTCTACAGATAATTACCCACATGGGTAAATTGCAATAATACCAGTTGCATACAGATATCTCTAACAATTCTAGCAGTAGCAAGATTGCAGTCGAAGTAATCGGGTGTTCATCTAGCAAATAGAAAATTGTGACGCAGTTTGGTGAAAATAAGGGAAAACTAATTCCTGCGACAAAAACTTTGGCAAAAATCATACAACAAATGTGTCTAATGTACATTGATTTCAAATTTCAATAGCCGATCATTATATATTCTGTTTGTGGTGATAATTAGTTAGTTAGTTGGCGACTTTTCCATTTGTTAATACAGTTTCTTACTAACTTAGATTCTGATAATTAACGTCAAGTGCATACGTATGTAAAATCATACACGGAGAAGACACAATGGAAACTTTTAGAACCACCGCATCAACCTTGGTGTCTACTTCGAGTGTAGTAGATGGCAACTACTTGGGCCAATTCCAGGGCACTCTATTATGGGCTCTCATAGCCGGGTTTATAGTTGCATTCCTGTTGTCAGCGGGGATAGGAGCCAATGATGTAGCCAATACATTCGGCACTTCTGTAGGTGCTGGGGTCATCACCCTAAAGAATGCATGCATCGTGGCCACGATTTTTGAGATGTTGGGAGCCATTTTAGTAGGTAAAGGAAAAAAATTCATCTCTATTATGTATGCTTTACTTGGTTTACAGGTGTACGATTCTATAATAACGACAGCTGGAATAAGTGTGAAAAAGCGATCCAACTTTTCCAAGTGCAGAGAACGTGGGATTTTTTTTAGTGAAGAAATAGGCGCTGGTCGCCACTTACTTTGACAAATTTCCCTTAAGTTAATTAAACTTGCTCCGTATCTGAGCGAGCATTGATCGTCATGTAATTAGTTAGTAGAGGAGACACTAATCATCACGAACCGAGGAGAGAGAGAGACTGGCATTATTATCTTTCGGAGGACGAACAAACAAAATATTTTATCATTGGAAAGGAAGAAGACAAGATTTTTTGAGCAGATATCAACTTAACGACTGAGTTTGGCTTGAGCACATAAATACAAGTTGTGTTTTTGTGAGCTGAGGAGGAAAAAAGATGGAGTTCGATGAGACTACGCTTTGGATTGTGATTGCTGGCTTTGTAGTGTCTTTTTTGCTCGCTTTTGGGATTGGGGCCAACGATGTAGCGAATTCTTTTGGAACTTCAGTGGGCTCACGAGTTTTGTCGCTGAGGACTGCATGCATTCTTGCAACTATTTTTGAGATTAGCGGCTCTGTCCTTTTAGGTAAATAAATGTAATGGATGATGATGGAATGAACTGTAAATGTGAGTTTTTCAAACCTAGTGACAATGGTGAAAGATTCAACATTTGGTATAATAGCGTCAGTTACAAGCAAACTAGCTGACTAAAAATATATATTGTGAACAATTCATGGCTAAATTCTTCAGTGAAGGGAAATTTATGATATCGGTACCTGTTTTATTACTGTATCTACGACTTTGTTTCGAGTTTTGCTTAAACCTTGCAATAAATTTAAACAAAATGTAGTAAACTATAGTAAGTTAGTAGGTAGAGAAAAAATACTTTGGCATGGTGTCAGCACTTTTTTTGTACACTGTGAGATGAATATAAGTTTGCGATTTTTTTGTATTCAGGGTATAAGGTCTCGGACACTATACGAAAGGGTATAATTGACGTGACTCAATATGAAGATTCCCCAGCAGAATACATGTTGGGCAACCTTGCTGCTTTGGGTATGAGATGACAGTGAATTTGCGATTGATTTGTAAACGACAATGAGAAGTTTAATCAAGGCTTTCTCTTCCACAGGAGGAAGTGCCACATGGCTAATCATTGCGACTTTTCTGAAAATGCCTATTTCCGGAACTCACAGTATTGTTGGAGCTGTCCTAGGATTCTCCCTTGTAGCGCGTGGTTTTCACGGCATTAATTGGTTCACGTTGGGAAAGATTGGTATGTTATTAGCATTGCTTAATTGCGTTCTATCATAGATGAAATAATACGGTTGGTTTTTGTCAATGTAATTAGTGGGCTCATGGTTCATTTCTCCTGTCCTTTCTGGAATCGTCTCCAGTGGGATTTTCTACACCATCAGGAAACTTATATTGAAAAAAAGGAATCCTATTGAACCTGGACTCAGATCATTGCCTGTATTCTATGGCATGACTTTGTTTATCAACGTGCTCTCCATTCTGCTTGGAGGACCTGATAGTACGTTTGAAACATGTTTTTATCATGTTATTGTGAATGAAACATTGGGAATATTAAAAAATGAATTTTGTGTGCTTATAGTGTTCAAAATCCAAGTAGAGGGTTTACCAGATTGGACTCAGCACTTTTTCGCCATACTAATTTCGGGTCTCATAGGAGTCATTGTCGCAGCGTTTGTGTACCTTTTTATGGTTCCCCGATTACGTCGGGCTATTGCTGGTACGGATATATGTTATTTGATAAATTATACAAATAACGATGTCAATTTACGATAACGGAGAGAAAAATTGCAGTGACGAAATTTTAGGTGTGAATTATTGCAGAACAGTTAGTTTATATTAAGCTACCTTAAGGGTTCAACTAGTATAAAAAGTTAAGGTGTTATTGCTGGATAGATTGCCTAGTGTAATGATACTACGATGGCTCTGTAATATCGCGACAGATAAAATTAACTTGATTGAAATTTTTATTGTTTTGTATTGCTCAATCAGACGAATTGCTTAATCCACAAAGAGCAAGGATAAATGGAGATTCATCGGTGCTTTTCATGCTAGGAAATGATACTGCAGGTTGAAATTTTATCCACAAAAGTTCAATTAATAGCAATAATTGTAACTTTTATCTGAGTTTTTTTTGCATCCATATTGTTTTTCTGTTTACTTTTACCAGCTAACATAATAATCCATGATTGCTCCTCATTTGTTTGCTATTTTGTTAAATTTTCAATTGCACAAACTTTAGCACGAATACACCCATCACCCCTCGAATTACATATCCCTAAATTTTTAGCTTCTTATATTTAACCCTACCGTACATCCATCCTGAGTTGATTGGACGCCATGTTTGTTTGTAGTACAAATACTAGATCTAACACTTTTGTTTTACCGTACATTTTTTT
>Ga0210040_10010516_pt1 | contig 10594 bp, 11 predicted proteins | sample CryGeyCG12114_NA_FD_185462 | JGI IMG/M metagenome (GOLD analysis project Ga0210040, IMG submission 185462) | Groundwater microbial communities from aquifer - Crystal Geyser CG19_WC_8/21/14_NA (SPAdes) (version 2) | ecosystem: Environmental > Aquatic > Deep subsurface > Groundwater | place: USA...
GCTGGCCTCGGATCGCAAGCGCGACAAGCTTGCCGCGCAGCTTACCTGGCTGGCGAACCGGCACGAGCTCGATCTGCCGGAAGATCGCCGCCACGAGCGTGTCGCACCGCGCAACCCGATGACCGTTCTGAAGCTGAGCGATGGCCGGGAATATAACTGCCGCATCATCGATCTTTCGCTGTCGGGTGCTGCCATCGAGATCGACGTGCGGCCTGCTGTGGGCATGCAGGTCAGCTTGGGGACGATGCGCGGCCAGGTGGTTCGCCACCTCGAAGACGGCATCGCCATCGAGTTCGCGACGCTGCAACAAAGCGAGGTTCTTGAAACCGAATTCAGTCGGCCGTCCGGCGGCCACTGACGCAAAACACGCAGGACATGCAGAGGAAGGGGCGCTTGGCGCCCCTTTTTCATTGGGCTATCGAACCACGCGCAGTCAGTGTTGTGGTTAACGCCGGGCCAATAAAAGCTTTATAGATTATGCAGAAGACAGCTTAAATGCGATCGCGGACCTTCGATGAAGATCAATCGCTCTGTGTCATTGTCTCCTCAATCGGGGAGACAACAACATGGCGCGCTGGAAGACCTTTATACTTGCTGTGGGATTAATAGTCCAGGGCTTTACGATAGCGGCGTCCGCACAGACTGCGTCTTTCATGCCAACCGGCGGCCGCACCACGCAGCCGATCGGGCATTATGAGTTCTGCCAATCGCACCAAAGCGAATGCGCCAAGTCGGCGACCATCGGAAACCCGGTTCGGCTGACGCGCGACCTTTGGAGCGCCATCATCCAGGTCAACAATGCGGTGAACACATCAATGATGCCGCTGACCGATCAGCAAATCTGGGGTCGCGAAGAAGTCTGGTCCTATCCCGCGCATGGTGTCGGTGACTGCGAGGATTATGCGCTTGAAAAGCGCCGTATCCTCATCGAGCAGGGCATTCCTGCTTCGAGCCTTCTGATCACGGTGGTTCGCCAAACAAACGGTTCCGGCCATGCCGTGCTGACCGTGCGCACCTCGCATGGCGACTTCATCCTCGACAATCTCGAGCCGCGCGTGCTGGCCTGGAATGCGACCGAATACAAATTCCTCAAGCGCCAGTCCGAGCGCCATGCCGGGATCTGGGTGTCCATTGAAGACGGCCGAGACGTGCTGGTCGGCAGCCTGCAGAAATAATCGAACGCGAACAGCCTGGTCGAGTCCCCACCCCGTCCCAAACGATCAGGCTCAGGAGCCGGCCCTTCCCCCGAGGGTCGGCTCCGCTGCTTTCAGGCCCCGACCTGTTTGAGCCCGTCCCTGAAGCGGCGCGCATTGTCCTGGTAGTTCGTGGCCGATGCGCGCAAGCGTTGGATCTGTTCGGCCGTCAGATCGCGGACGACCTTCGCCGGCGAACCCACGATCAGCGAGTTCGGCGGAAACACCTTGCCTTCCGTGACCAGCGCACCGGCGCCGACGAGACTGTTTTCACCAATCACGGCGCCGTTCAGCACCACCGCGCACATCCCGATCAGGCAGTTAGCGCTGATGGTGCAGCCATGCAGAATGGCGCGGTGGCCGATCGTGCAGCCGGGCCCAACCGTTAGGGGAAAGCCGTGGTCGGTGTGCAGCACCGAATGCTCCTGAACATTCGAGCCTTCGCCGAGCGTGATCGGCTCGTTGTCGCCGCGCAGCACGGCACCAAACCAGATACCGACGGCGCGCTCCAGGATGACATTGCCGATCACAACCGCATCGGGCGCGACCCAAACGTCTTCGCCAAGCGATGGCGCGCGGTCATCCAACTGGTAAATGGGCATTGTGTCTCCTCCGGTTTGATCCCTTAACGCAGCCTTTACCATGACCGCGCATCGTTCGGATTGAAAAGCGCGGTGCCGCGCGATCGATCATCACGCTTCGAACCCGGTCCATGCAAGCACAAGCGCGCCAAAGCAGCGAGTTTCGAACCAAGCCATTTGAGCTTCGGCTCGTGGCGCTTGTCGCGGGCCTGGCGCTGCTTTCGGTCGGGATCAGCATAGGCGGGAAGTGGCTTGGCCATTCCATTGCGTTGGGGGGCCATACCGAGGACCGGACCGTGTGGGAGATCGTGATCGGCAACAATGTGTTGGCGGTTCCCGCAAACGCCATCCGGTTCGAGGATGCGCGGCGCAACGGTGTCACCGAGCGGCTCGATCTTTATCTGCATTGGCCGGATATGGACGGCTACACGGCCGAGCATCAGGACGCCTTCAACAACGGCAGCGAGGAGCGCAGCATCCTTTTCCTCACGCTGGAGGAAGCCGTGATGTCGCGCGACATGAGCAATCGGCTGGCGCCGATCTATCGCCGCTTGATCGAGCCGCAAGGTCGCGATCTCGGCAACGGGCTGGTGGCGCACGCGTTTACGGAAAAGTCCGGCTATCGGGACGAAGAACTAGTGGTTGGCAGCGGTGCTTCGCCATTCGTGGCGCGCTGCCTGACCGGACAAGCAGCGGACGAAACGCTCGCACCTTGCGGGCGCGATGTGCGGATCGGTGACGAACTCAGCCTCACCTATCGCTTTCCCCGCGCGCTGCTTGCGCGGGGAACTTCGCTGGACGCGGCCGTCCAGACCTATGCACAGAGCTTGCTGCGCACGCAGAACTAAGCCGAAGCTCAAAGATCGATGTCGAGGATCGCCATCGAGAAATTGTAGGACAGTTCGCCTTCTTCATCGTCCTTGAAGACGATGCCGAGGAACTCGTCGCCCATATAGACTTCGGCCGAATCGTCCTTGCGCGGCCGTGCCTTGACCTGAAGGCCGGGATTCTGGAACACCCGCTTGAAATAAGCGTCGAGCTTTTTGATCTCGTCGGGTTTCATCGGCGAATACTCCTGAGGCTTTGTTCAAAAAAGGAAGCGCGCTTCTGGCATGGGTGTGCCAGCGCGTAAACCCATATAGGGCGGTGACCATGCGTCGTCAGGCGTGAGCGGAACTCAGTCTGTGGGCTGCGACGGCAGCGCCTGATCCATGGCGCGGGACGGCTGGGCGCAGCCTGCTTCGCCGACAATGCGTGCGGGAACGCCCGCGACCGTCTTGTTTGGCGCGACCGTTTGCAGAACCACCGATCCGGCCGCCACTCTTGAACAATGGCCGACTTCGATATTGCCGAGGATCTTTGCGCCCGCGCCAATCAGCACGCCATTGCGGATCTTGGGGTGACGGTCGCCGCCGGCCTTGCCCGTGCCGCCCAAGGTGACGCTGTGCAACATCGACACATTGTCCTCGATCACCGCCGTTTCTCCGACCACCAGACCAGTTGCATGGTCGAGGAAGATGCCGCGTCCGAACTGGGCTGCGGGGTGAATGTCGGTGGAAAAGATCGAAGACGAGCGGCTTTGCAGGTAAAGCGCGAAATCCTTGCGCCCTTGCATCCAAAGCCAATGCGCCAGCCTGTGCGTTTGCACGGCGTGGAAGCCTTTGAAATACAGGATCGGCATCAGGAAGCGGTCGCAGGCTGGATCGCGATCATAATAGGCCTGGATGTCGATGCGGACGGTTTCGCTCCAGTCCGCATCGTCGCGGCTCATGGCGCTGAAGGTTTGGCGGATGAGATCGGCGCCGACATCGGGATGATCGAGGCGTTCGGCCAGGCGGTGAATGACGGCTTCTTCCAGCGACGGCTGGTTGAGGATCGTCGAGAACAGAAAGGCGGCGAGCAGCGGATCGCGTTCCACGGCATCCGCGGCTTCTTCGCGAACGGAGTTCCAGATCGGATCTACGGGTGCGACGAGGCTTGGCCGGATCGCGCTGCGGATATTCATCATATGCTCCCGGGTCTGCAAAAGCGGACCATCTTGGCGGCTCGGCTTGGTCGAGGATGAAACCTATGCCAGAAACCGGTACGACTAAAATGAATTTTCGTCGATCGACCTTCAAGTGGAACTGATAAATGGAAGTTCAAGCAGGTACTGAAACGGAAGCCGTATCGCTGGCCACGGTTAACGGGGTGGCAACGATCACAATCGATCGTCCGGCCAAGAAGAACGCGGTGACGGCCGCGATGTGGACGGCGCTGATCGAGACGGTGGAAACGGTGAGCGCAATGTCCGATGCGCGGGTGCTCATTTTGCGCGGTGCCGGTGCGGATTTTTCCGCCGGTGCCGATATCGCCGAGTTCGACACGGTTCGGCGCGATGCGCAAACCGCGCGCGCTTATGAAGACCTGAACGCGCGCACCTTCGCGGTGATCCGCAACGCTTCGGTGCCGACGATTGCGGCCATTCGCGGTGCGTGCCTGGGCGGCGGGTTCGGGCTTGCCGTGTCCTGCGACCTGCGGCTCGCCACGCGTGAGGCGCGCTTTTCGATTCCGGCCGCCAAGCTTGGTTTGGCTTATCCGGCGGACGGCATGCGCCACATCGTGTGGGCAATCGGGCCGCAGCTTGCGCGCTATCTTGTTTATTCCGGCAACCCGATCTCGGCAGAACAAGCGCAGGCAGCCGGGCTGCTGCTGGATGTGGTCGGCGATGACGAACTCGACCGGCGCGTGGAAGCGCTGGCTGCAACAATTGCTGCCAATGCGCCGCTCACCAATCGCGCCACCAAGCAGGCGATCAACGCGATCCTGGCCGATGACGCGGCGATGATGGCGCAGGCGGAGCGGCTCGGCCACATGACCTTCGACAGCGAGGATTATGCGGAAGGCCGGCGCGCGTTTCGCGAACGCAGGCCTCCGGTGTTCAGCGGGAAATAGCGCCGGCCTGGATCGGATGGGCTTGCAGGAACTGCAGGGCCCGCGCCTTGAAGGTGCGGTCGCCGACGGCAAGCATGTGATCGCGCCCTTCGATGGCGAAAGCTTCGCCATGCGGCATCATCGCGGCCAAGCGCTCGGGCGAGCCGCCGATGTCGTCCTTGGTGCCGACGGCAACCAGCGTCGGCTGATTGATCTGGGCCATATCGGCCTGGCTGAGTTCCGCGCGTGATTCCGAAATACAAGCGGCCAGCGCGCGGCGGTCGCTGCGGGTCTGGTCGGCAAAAGCGCGGAACATCTTGCCACGCTCATGGGTGATCGTGTCCGGATCATCCGTGGCGAGCGCATCGGCGATCGGGTCCCAGTCGCCTACGCCATCAACCATGCCGGAGCCCAGACCGCCGAGGATCAGGGATGCGATGCGGCTTGGCGCTTGCAGGGCCAGAAAGGCGGCAACGCGCGCGCCCATGGAATAGCCCATCACATGCGCGCGGGGCAGATCAAGATGATCAAGCAGCGCCACAGCGTCCGACGCCATGGCATCGGGCGAATACAGGGCCGGATCATAGCTCTTGGTGGACCTGCCGTGGCCGCGATGATCGAAGGCGAGCACGCGGTAGCCGGCGTCAACCAGCGTTTTCACCCAGCCCGGATTGATCCAGTTGATCGCCATGTTGGAGGCAAAGCCGTGAAGCAGCAGGATCGGCTCGCCGTCGCCCTCATCGAGGTAGGCAAGGTCGAAGCCGTCATGGAAGAAAGTCTGGCTCATGATCGCGGGGTCAGCCGTTCTTGGCCGCAGCGGCGATAACCGGATGGCGGATGGTGTCGCCTGTCTTCAGCCCGACAGCGGCGGCAGTGCCGCGCTTCAGCTCAAGCACGAACTGAACGGGCTGGGGCACGGAGATGACGGCTTCCGAAAACGGCTCACCTGGTTGAACGCCTGCCACGGTGCCATTTGTGGTGATGAAAACGAGGTCCAGCGGCATGGGCGTGTTTCTCATCCAGAACCCGACGGGGCGGCTGGTTTCGAACACAAACAACATGCCTCGATCATCCGGCATGTCCGGCCGGAACATCAGTCCGCGCCCGCGTTCGGTTGCATCGTCGGCGATTTCCACCTGGAACTGCTTTTCGCCAGCCGATGTGACGGCGACCAGCGGCGCGCTGTCTACGGCCAGGCTCATCGCCTGACCGTCCTGCGCATAAGCAACGCTGCTCGCGCCCGCGGCCGCCATGCTCAGCGCTACAAAGGCGGCACGAAGAAGGGAAGAAGGACTGCTCACACTGGACCTCGCTGGCATTGTCTCTCACCAACCTAGTGCGAGATGGGCAAGGTTCCCACATCCGGATGAATTTCGGCGGCCATGAGGCCCTTGCCGCTGCGGCCGAAGCGCACCAGCACCACCTGCCCTGGCCGAAGTTCCGTCAGCCCGAAATGGCGCAGCGTTTCCATGTGAACGAAAATGTCTTCCGTTCCTTCGCCGCGCGTCAGGAAGCCGAAACCCTTGGTGCGATTGAACCACTTCACCAAGGCGCGCTCGATGCCGCTTTCCGCCGTCACGGCAACATGGGTGCGCTGCGCCGGCTGTTCGGACGGGTGAACCGCGGTCGACACATCCATCGACACGACCTTGAACGCCTGCAGCCCGCGCTCGCCCTGCTTCACCAGGCACACGATCCGCGCACCTTCGGGCGCAGTCTGGAAACCGTCGCGGCGCAAACAGGTTACATGAAGAAGAATGTCGCCGATGCCGGGCATATCAGGCAGGATGAAACCGAAGCCTTTTGCGACATCGAACCACTTGATGGAGCCGGCAAGTTCGAGAACTTCCACGGCATCATGGTTGTCCGTCAAAGCCTCGCTGCCGGCACCGGCCATGCCGGCTTCATGCCGTGCGGTTATGGCCTTTTGCCCCATTATTCGCGAGCCCCTTCGCAACACCAAATCACTGATTCTGAGGGCAAGATAGCATCGGTGACTCCTGTCTGCGCAAGAGCCGATCACCACTTTTTAACACTTGCCCGCCGCCATGGATTCACTGCTGTGTACTATAAACAACACTGGGATTCCCGGCCGACGACAGCTTGCACGACGCGGATGCCGCGCCATATCAACGGTCCTCGCAATTAACCGGGACATTTCCATGCGTTACCTCCACACCATGATCCGCGTGAGCGATGTCGACGCTTCGCTCGACTTCTTCATCAAGAAGTTCGGGCTCGTTGAAGTTCGCCGCATGGAAAACCAGCAGGCGCGATTCACGCTGATCTTTCTGGCAGCCCCCGAAGACGAGCATAACGGCATCACCCACAAGGCGCCACTGCTCGAGCTCACGCATAACTGGGACGCCGAAGAGTATGACGGCGGTCGTAACTTCGGCCATCTCGCTTATGAAGTGGAGAATATCTATGACACTTGCCAGCGCCTGATGGACAACGGCATCACGATCAACCGTCCGCCGCGCGACGGCAACATGGCCTTCATCAAGACGCCGGACGGCATCTCCATCGAACTGCTGCAAAAGGGCCCGGCACTGGACAAGGCCGAGCCTTGGGCGTCGATGGAAAACACCGGCAGCTGGTAAGGAGCACCCTGCCCGGTTCAGCACCTCCGTTCCGGTTGATCTCACCTTCCGAGATGGCTAACAAGCATTCGAACAAATGTTTGGCTGACAGCCTTGGAGGGCCGGAATGAAGGACGTGCTGGTCGAACTTGAGCGCCGCCGCGAGACTGCCCGAGCGGGTGGCGGCGCCGATCGCATTGCCGCGCAACACAAGCGCGGCAAGCTGACCGCCCGCGAGCGCATTGCCATTTTTCTCGACGAGGGCTCGTTCGAAGAGTTCGACATGTTTGTGGAGCACCGCTCCACGGATTTCGGCATGGAAAAAACCCGATATGCCGGCGATGGCGTCGTCACCGGCTGGGGCACGATCAACGGCCGCACCATCTTCCTGTTCGCCAAGGATTTCACCGTCTTCGGCGGCTCCTTGTCGGAAGCCCATGCCGAAAAGGTCATGAAGGTGCAGGAAATGGCGCTGCGCAACCGCGCGCCCATCATCGGCCTGTATGATGCTGGCGGCGCGCGCATTCAGGAAGGCGTGGCGGCCCTTGGCGGTTACGCTGAAATCTTCCAGCGCAATGTACTGGCGTCCGGTGTCATTCCGCAGATCTCCGTGATCATGGGCCCCTGCGCCGGCGGCGACGTGTATTCGCCGGCCATGACGGACTTCATCTTCATGGTGCGCGACACGTCCTATATGTTCGTGACCGGCCCGGACGTGGTAAAAACCGTCACCAACGAGACAGTCACGGCCGAACAGCTCGGCGGTGCGTCGGTCCACACCACCAAGTCTTCCATCGCCGATGGTGCTTACGACAACGACGTCGAAGCACTGCTGCAGATGCGCCGCCTGATCGACCTGTTGCCGCAGTCCAACACCAGCGACGTTCCCGAGATCGAAAGCTTCCAAAGCGTCGATGACGAAGACATGTCGCTCGACCGGTTGATCCCGGACAATGCGAACAAGCCCTATGACATCAAGGAACTGATCCTAAAGACGATTGATGAGGGCGACTTTTTCGAGATCCAGGAAAGCTTTGCCAAGAACATCGTCACCGGCTTTGGCCGCGTCGAAGGCCGTACCGTCGGCTTCGTTGCCAACCAGCCGATCGTTTTGGCCGGCGTGCTCGACTCCGATGCCAGCCGCAAGGCCGCCCGCTTCGTGCGCTTCTGCGATTGCTTCAATATCCCGCTCGTCACGTTCGTGGACGTGCCGGGCTTTTTGCCGGGCACGAGCCAGGAATATGGCGGCTTGATCAAGCATGGCGCCAAGCTGCTGTTTGCATACGCCGAAGCAACGGTGCCGAAGATCACCGTGATCACCCGAAAAGCCTATGGCGGGGCTTATGACGTGATGGCGTCCAAGCATCTGCGCGGCGACATGAACTATGCCTGGCCAACCGCGCAGATCGCGGTGATGGGCGCCAAGGGCGCGGTGGAGATCATCTATCGCAAGGACATCGGCGACGCCGACAAGATCGCCGCGCACACCAAGGCCTATGAAGACCGCTTCCTGTCGCCCTTTGTTGCAGCCGAACGCGGTTACATTGACGAGGTGATCATGCCGCATTCCACGCGTCGACGCATCGCGCGGGCTTTGCGCATGCTGCGTAACAAGGATCTCAAGAACCCCTGGAAGAAGCACGACAACATCCCGCTTTGAGGTGGGACGTTGTCGCTTCAGCGGACATGACGTGACCGCTACTTAAGCGGCCACACCATCATCAATAAAGGCACTGACGCCAGCACCACAAGGATGGAGAGCGGCAAGCCGAGGCGCGGGTAGTCGCTGAACTTGTAGCCGCCCGGGCCCATCACCAACGTGTTGCACTGATGCCCTATCGGGGTGAGGAAATCACAGCCGGCGCCGATCGCTACCGCCATCAAGAAAGCATCCGGCCTGAAGCCAAGTCCGCTGGCGTAACTCGCAGCGATTGGCGCCATCACAAGCACGGTCGCCGCGTTATTAAGGAACGGGGTCACCGCCATCGCCGCGATGATCACCAGACCCAAGGCGCCAAAAGGTGGCAGCATGCTGCCGACAACAACAAGACCCTGCGCCATCAGATCGGTGGCGCCCGTCGCGCGTAGAGATTCTGAGACCGGGATCAGTGCAGCAAGCATCACCAGGATCGGCCCATCCATTGCGCCGTAAACTTCGCGGGTCGGTACGACCCTGAACAGCACCATGCCCACAGCTGCGGCAAAGAACGCGACGGCCACCGGCACGGCGCCTGTTGCTGTCGCCCCCATCGCGGCGAACAGGATAGCGAGAGGAACGAGGCCCCGGCGCACACTTCCAAGCAGAATGGAGCGCTCGGCCAGCGGCAAACAGCCAAACTCACGCAAGATTCCAGGCAAAGCATCGCGATCACCCTGGAGCACGGCAACGTCGCCGATGCGAAACTTCACATCGTTCAAACGCTCGGTGATGCGGCTTCCTTTTCGGCTGATCGCCAGAAGGTTGATATTGTAGCGGTCGAACAGCGAAAGCTGCTTGGCCGAACAGCCAATCAGACGCGAATTTTCGCCCACAACGGCTTCAATGGCTGAAATCTCGGAAGCGGGCTTGTCGCTCTTCACGTCACGATCGCCAGTTACCGAAAGGTTTTCCTGCGCCACGAGCCGGTCCAGCGCTTCCGGATCGCCTTCCAGAACAACCACATCGCCCTCGCGCAACACCACGTCCGGCAGCGGGGTGACCCGAGTGCCTTTCGCGCGCAACACGGACGTAACCGCCGCGCCGCCGTCTGCTGCATGCATGAGGTCGGCGATGGTCTTGCCCAACAAGGACGACTTGGCTGTGATCCTGGCCTCCGACACGTAGTTTTTGATGTCGATCGCTTCGTCAAGCGTTGCGGTTTCACGGGTTCGATGGGGAAGAAGCTTGTAGAAGAAGGCCAGGAAAATCACGCCCATCACGGCAAGCGCGCCGCCAACCGGCGTGAAGTCGAACATCGTGAAGGGTGCGCCGGTGATTTCCTCCCGCAAGCGCGAAACGATGATGTTTGGCGATGTTCCGATCTGCGTCATCAATCCGCCGAGCAGCGAACCAAAAGCCATCGGCATCAGGAACACCGACGGCGAAATCTTGCTGCGCCGGGCGAACTGGAACGCGATCGGGATCATGATCGCAAGCGCGCCGATATTCTTCACGAAGCCCGACAGGATGGTCACGATCGCCACCAGCAAAATGAGCTGGATACGTACGGAAGAAAGCTTGGGAACATAGCGCTGGATCAACAGCTCCATGATGCCGGACCGCGCAACGCCCGCACTCACCAGAAGCGCGCTGCCCACGATGATAACGATGTCATCGGCGAAGCCG
>Ga0210040_10010517_pt1 | contig 10594 bp, 10 predicted proteins | sample CryGeyCG12114_NA_FD_185462 | JGI IMG/M metagenome (GOLD analysis project Ga0210040, IMG submission 185462) | Groundwater microbial communities from aquifer - Crystal Geyser CG19_WC_8/21/14_NA (SPAdes) (version 2) | ecosystem: Environmental > Aquatic > Deep subsurface > Groundwater | place: USA...
GGCGGAACGCATCTCCGGCCTCAAAGTGGATGATGCATTAAAGCCGGGTACAGATATCGGGCCGGTGGTCGACGCCAATCAGCTCAAGCAGGACACTGACTATATCGAGATCGGCAAGAGCGAAGGCGCCAAACTGATGGCCGGCGGCGAGCGCGTTCAGCGCGACACCGAAGGGTTCTTCCTGCAGCCGACGCTGTTTACCGAAGCCACCAACCAGATGCGCATTTCCCGCGAGGAAATCTTTGGGCCTGTCGCTTCCGTGATCCGAGTGAAGGATTACGAGGAAGCGCTCGCGACCGCCAACGATACCGAGTTCGGCCTCTCTGCGGGCATCGTTACTACCTCGCTGAAATATGCGACCCACTTCAAGCGCAATGCCGAAGCCGGCATGGTGATGGTCAACGTGCCGACGGCAGGCGTCGATTTCCATGTGCCATTCGGCGGCCGCAAGGGCTCGAGTTATGGCCCCAAGGAGCAGGGCCGCTACGCCCAGGAATTCTTCACCCAGGTGAAGACGGCCTACACTGCGGCGGGCTGATCGATGAGCGAGTTCGAAACCGGCGCTCATCGCCCCGTGGACCGGATGGTCGCCGAACTGATGGCGACCGGCCTTCTTCCGGAAAGCGACAAGACGGACCTTGAGGGCTACCTGTCCGATTGGCAGGAAAACAACCTCGACCCCGAGGACCTGCGCTACCTCGTCGCCTTTCATCGGCGATTGGTGCTGGACGGCGTTGCCGAGCCCGACGGGATTTCGACCGCAGAGGTGATCGATTGGCGGGCGCGGGCGGAACTCGCCGAAGCTGAAGTGCTGCGGCTGAGGACTTTGCTGGCCCAGCACAACATTGTTGACCCAACAGCGGCAACCGATCCGGCGCTTGCCTATGTCGAGCAGTAGGCCGGCTCAAAAATGCTCGCCGGAGCGGAATGGTCCAAGCCGCGTGCTGGCCGACACCAGATACGCGGTTGACCAGCCGATCATCAAAAAGCCCGTGACGCCCTCCAGTGCCGCCAGCATCCGCCAGCTTTCAGCCGGAACAACATCGCCGTATCCCACAGTTGAATAGGTCACGGTGGACAGGTACAAGGCAAGCGAGAAGTCCAGTATTGCCCCGAGCAGGTAGTACGCCCCGGCCCAGAGCCAGATTTCGGCGGCACTGATCGCAAAGATCCCGAGTACCACGCCCACCATCGCGAAAACGCGACGCAGCCAGCCAACCAGCCCGAAGCGCCGGACGAGGTGCCGGGCAAAGCGGGTGATGCTCATGATGCCGATCGTGTGGATCAGCACGGTCAGGCAGATCATCACCGTGCCGATGACCAGATTGTGGAGCATTGGAGGTCAGCCCGCAGGTAAGCGCCTCATCGGTTTAGCCGTTTTCCCCCGCGCGAGGGAAGTGGCCGTGACCGGCAAGCCGGCATTCACGATTGCGCGGTTGGTGCAATCAATCTGTGGGTTGCCGCTATTGAGCCGGCTCGAACCTGGCCCCGGCGTGGTAAAACGATGTCTCAGGTAGCCAGAGAAACACACGCCGCATGAAAGTCGCCGTTGAAATGGGGAATGCCACCAACGGCGTGGCGGCGGCGCTGGATCTTGAAGAACTGCTGGCGACCCGTCTGCTGGTGCAAGGCAATTCCGGGTCCGGCAAGTCGCACCTCCTGCGCCGCCTGCTTGAGCAAAGCGCCCCTTGGGTTCAGCAGGTGGTGCTCGACCCCGAGGGCGATTTCGTCACCCTTGCCGACAAGTTCGGCCATCTGGTGATCGAGGCCGACCGCACAGAGGCAGAACTCGCCGGCATTGCCGGTCGCATTCGCCAGCATCGCGTTTCCGCTGTGCTCAACCTTGAGGGCCTTGATGTGGAGCAGCAGATGCGCTGCGCCGCGGCTTTTCTCGGCGGCATGTTCGATGCGGACCGCGACCATTGGTATCCGGTTCTCGTGGTTGTTGATGAAGCGCAGTTGTTCGCGCCCGCAGTTGCAGGCGAAGTGTCCGACGAGGCGCGCCGTCTTTCGCTCGGAGCAATGACCGATTTGATGTGCCGCGGCCGCAAGCGCGGATTGGCCGGCGTTATCGCCACGCAGCGTCTCGCCAAGCTGGCCAAAAACGTTGCGGCCGAAGCTTCCAACTTCCTGATGGGCCGGACCTTTCTCGACATCGACATGGCCCGCGCCGCGGACCTGCTCGGCATGGAGCGCCGGCAGGCCGAAACCTTTCGCGACCTGCAGCGCGGTGAGTTCGTCGCTTTGGGCCCGGCACTGTCTCGGCGTCCCCTGCCCATCGTCATCGGCACGGTTGAGACCTCGGCCCGCTCCACCAGTCCCAAGCTCAGTCCCTTGCCCGAAGCGCCCCCGGACGCCCGTGACCTGATTTTTACCCGTGATCCGGTCGGAGCGGCACCACGGCCCGTGCGCCACGCGCCGCCACCAGTGCGCCCGACACAGGATATTCTCACCCAGCTGGCGCAAACCCGCATCCCGGCAGAACAGGGGCAAGCAACCCTTTTTCCCGATATCGACGAGGCCGAGCGCGAAGAGCAGATCGGCGTCGCGATGCGCGAATTGCTGGAGGACCCGGACGCCGGCTTTCGCGCCGTGCCGGTGTTGTACCAGGATTTCCTGGTGCGCTGCCGCATTCGCCGCGTGCCCGGCGAACCGCTGGACCTCTCCGCCTTTCGCCGCCGCCTCGCTATCGCCCGCGCGGCTGTGGATGGGGACGTCGCCAAAAGCGATGTGTGGCAGGATACTCTCGCGCTGTCCGAGCGCCTGCCGGACGACGTGCAGGGCGTGTTCCTCCTGGTCGCGCAGGCAGCGGTTACTGGCGCGCCGTGCCCGTCCGATGCCGTCCTGGCCCGGGCCTATGGTACCCATTCCATGGCGCGCGCCCGGCGATTGCTCACCTACTTCGAGGAAAAAGGCCTCTTGGTACAGCGTACCGATTTCCATGGCCGGCGCATCCTCGCCTTTCCGGACCTCGGGTTGGAAACGGCAGCAGGGGACCCAAGCTTGCCCGATGCATTGGCATCCTGAGCCATCAGGCAATCTGCAGCAAAAACTTCAGCTGCTCTCGAAAGTGCTTGAGTGTGCTCAGGATTCGGCATTCTTGACCCTCTTTCCAACCTGCCGGTGAGGGATTCATGCACCAAGACGTCGCGCCAAGCCTTTACGACCTGCCCAGCATCTATGATCAGCTGTTCGGGCAGAGCATGTGCGAGGGTTTTTACCGGCGGCTTGCCGGGTACGGAAAAGGTGCCGTACTGGAATTAGCATGCGGCACGGGTCGCCTGACTATTCCGCTGGCGCTTGATGGCCACCAGGTTATCGGCCTTGACTCATCGCTCGCCATGCTGAACCGCGCCAGCGTCAAAAGCCGTGCCGAAGGCATCGCGGTGGATTTTCGCCTCGGCGACATGCGCAGCTTTGACCTCGGTCGCCGCTTTGCGCTGATCATCGTATCGTGCAACTCGCTGGCTCATCTAACAACCGACGCGGATATGGCCGCCGCTCTTGCTTGCATCAGGCGCCACCTCGCGCCCGATGGCATCTTCGCCTTTGATATCGCCAATCCGCAACTGGACCAGTTCGCGGCAATCCCCGAGCAGGATGCAGACCTGAACCATCGCACACCGACGAGCGGGACCGTCGTGGAGCGATTGTTGGGCTACGATCCGGTTGGGCAGATCCGGACGCTGCAATGGGCCGTCAGCGAGGACGGCGAAAAGGTGCACAGCACCGAGCCGATGAATTTGCGGGTGATTTTTCCCGAGGAGGTACCCATGCTCCTGGCGCGGGCCGGGCTGGAGCTCATCGAGCGGCACGGCGACTTCGAGGGCGAGGAATTTTCAGCCGCGAGCCACAACCAGGTTTGCCTTGCCGGCCATACCCGGCAGAGCTGAGACGACCCATTGCCGAAAGCGGAATCAGTCCACGTGAAAGACCTCGGGAATCGAGGCCCACCATTCTGTTCCGCCGCGTGACTCTAGCGGCTGCTGCATGGGCATGCAAACCACCCACCATTCCTGTGTTTTTGGATCGGCTGCCATGGCCGCCATGTCCGCATCGTGGTCTTGGCCATGGTACTCGTAATAGGCGAAAAGCAAGTTCTCCGGTTCGCGCAGATAGATCGAATAATTTCGCATATTGCTGCGGCTAATCTGCTGGAGAACTTCGGGCCAGACTGCAGCATGAAGACTTTTGTACTCGTCAATTTTCTCGGGCTTGATACCAATCACGGCGGCATAGCGTTGCATTGTGTTCTCCTCCGAACTTAAGTGTTGAGGCGGTAGATCCGCTGGGCATTACGATGCAGCACCGCGCTACGCTCCGTTTCGCCCGCATCGGTCAGCAGAGCGTTGGTCGCCACAACCCAACGCGTCAGGGTTGCGGTGGTTGTACAAACCGGATGGTCTGAACCCCACACCATGCGGTCAAAGCCGAACGATTGCACGATATGGTCGAAATAGGGGCGGAGGGTTTGCACCGTCCAGTCGGGCGCGCAATAGGCGACAATGCCTGAAAGCTTAACCACCACATTTGGCCGCTGGGCAATGCTGGTGATCCCGTCGCGCCAGATCTCGAACGCGCCACCGGCGATGTCCGGCACGCCGCAGTGATCGAGGATGAACTGCACCTCGGGCGCCTTGTCCACCAGCTCGGTCCCAATGGGGGTAAGTTGATCTGCTCGGAGGCAAAGATCAAAAGTGAAACCGGACTCGGGTAGGCGACGGACGTTTTCAGCAAACAGGGATGATCGGGATAGCTCGTCGGGCACGGTATGAAGGATGCGCCGCACACCCTTTACCCCAGAAAGCACGGCAAGCCGCTCCAGATGCTGGGCGAAACCCGCTTGTTCCGGCCGTGCTGCGGCGATTGCGCCAGCGATGCGCGGGGTCGCCTGGAGCATCGCCTCTGTTTCGGCGAGCATGTGCTCGTCTGCGACATCCACTTCCATGTGAAGCGCCTGCTCAATGCCAAGGCGGCTTGCCTCTGCAAAGTAGTTTTCCGCACTCCAGTTCCGGTTAAGCGCCGGCGCATTGCCGAGCCAGGGATAAGAAAAGCGATGTTGATCAACCAGGTGCAAATGCGTGTCGATGATCTTCATAACTTGCTTTCCACCTGCTCGGTCAAAGAGTGCGTGCCTGTGATGTTACACGATACCGTTGTTGCGCGATCATCGCGAGGCGCTGCAATATGGCAAGCGCCTGCCGCTATGGTTGCAGCACGGGCTGTCGGGTTGCGCATTGTTGCTCCGTCTTCACCAAAGGCGGATGCGCGGACGCACAATCGAACGTCGCTTCGCCGCGGTCCCCAGCTTTCTGCATAGAGTGGCAGGCCAATAGCACCGGCTATGCTCGACCCCGCAGATTTGGGGTGCAATCGCATCACTTCGTTCCCTTTGACTACCGGAAAGCTCGCCTTGGCTTGGTCGAGACAGGTGACCGCGAGCCCGGCATTCACCGCGATGCCCCTGCGATCCAATGCCAGATCATGGGTGATGGCCTTGCTCAACAGCCCTAGGTCGAGCGGCGCGAACCGCAGCGTGCCTTGCCAGGCGTTCGGCGCATTGGTTGGGTCGACGGCATCAATGTTTACCAACGCCGTCAATTCACTTTCCAGCGGCCCCGCTCCGTGCCGGGTGGTGTAGATGCGGGTCACGTAGCTTACGTCGAGCGACGTGATGCCGGCTTCGGCAGCGATTGCCAGGATGTTTTTAAGGCCGGTATTGGAGCGCGTTACGTAGGGGAATGCACCGTAATCCTGGTCGAGCTGCAAACCTTGCGCAGCTTCAAAGATCGTTGTGCCCAGGCTTTCGATCCGGTGGTCGGGCCACAGTTCAACACAGTCGAGGTAGGCCGCGCAGTCCGCGAGGAACCGGGTGATGGTGGTCTCGTCTCCGAAGCTCATGGCGATTTGGGACTGCATTTGCCCGAGGCCGAGCTCGGCAAGCCGCTTTGGAGCCCAAACATCGCGGATATGGACAAGCCGCTGGGCAAGGTCGGGACGGAAGAGGTCCTGGGTGCAGATCGCAAACTCGGGGCGCAGGTTGCACTCCAGGGTTTCTCCGAATCCCAGACCGCAACTGCCATGCCGGGTTGCTCCCCGCGAGAGTTCTACGGCTTGGTTGATCATCATATCGAACGGAGTGGTCACTGGCGCGCGCGGATCGCTGGTCAAGCGCGGGCGATAGCCGAGCTGGCCAGGGCATCGAGTTCGCCCTGCAGCAGCATGGGGTGAGTCACAAAGAAGCGACTGAAATTGGTTGCAGCACCAGTGCGATGGACCGCTTACGTGGCAAGGGAGCGTATTCCACCATTCCTGCGCGCTTGTTGCCTGAGGTTTTCACCATGAGCGAGTTGCAGGCGACATATGAAGCTGTGCTGGGTGAGCGGCTCGACCAAAGCGCTTTTCGCCGCAAGATGGCCGATCTCGGTCTGCTTGAAGAGGTGGTGGGTGAAAAGCGCCAGACTGAACGGGCGCGGCGACCGACAACTCTTTATCGGCTGAAGACCGCAGTATCGGTGTTCAACCGAAGGATTTGACCCACAAAACGTTACGCAAAGGTCCGTCGGCACGGCTTAAGCAACGAACTCTTTCCGCGAGGGTTGATCCGTCGCGATCCCCTTAAGCTCATCGCATTGTCCGTCGCTATAGATCTCGACCAACGCGGTCAGGTGTAGCTTCCGAAACAGGAGTCTCGCATGAAGATCATGGCAGTACGAAACCCGGCTAGCCTCGAACGCCTCGTTTCGGAGCATCGTGCCGACCCCGGCGAGCCGGGGCCAGGAGAGATCCGGGTTGCCCTGCACGGCAGTTCGCTGAATTTCCATGATCTCGGCGTGGTCACTGGCCGGATGCCCACCGCGGATGGCCGCATCCCGATGGCCGACGGGTCAGGAACCGTTGAGAGCGTGGGGGCTGGCGTTACCGAGTTCGCGCCCGGCGTTTCGGTCGTGTCCTGCTTCTTTCCCGATTGGCAGGATGGCAAGCCCACGATCGGGGATTTCAGCCGTACGCCCGGCGATGGTCTTGACGGCTTTGCACGGGAGCATGTCGTGCTTCCCGCGACCGCCTTCACACGGGCGCCGGCCGGTTACGATGCGGTCGAGGCGGCGACAATCACCACTGCCGGGCTAACGGCCTGGCGCGCGCTCGTTGTGGACGGCGGGCTGAAGGCAGGCGATACCGTGCTCCTGCTCGGAACGGGCGGGGTTTCGATCTGGGCGCTTCAGATTGCGAAGATAATGGGAGCCACAGTAGCAATCACCTCCTCCTCAGGTGAAAAGCTGGATCGGGCTAAGGGGATGGGGGCTGACTACCTCGTCAATTACCGTGAGCAGCCGGACTGGGGCCGTGTCGTACGCGACTGGACGGGCGGGCGCGGCGTCGATCATGTAGTCGAAGTTGGCGGTGCAGGCACGCTCCCGCAATCGATCGAAGCCGTGCGGGTCGGCGGCCATATTTCGCTGATCGGCGTCCTGACCGGCGGAGCGGGCAACGTTCCGACCGCGGCGCTGATGGCCAAGCAGGCCCGGCTCCAAGGCCTGATCGTCGGCAGTCGGCGCGACCAGCAGGACTTCGTCCGTGCCCTTGATCGCGGCACGATTCGGCCTGTTGTGGATCAGCGGTTTCCCCTCGAAGCGCTTGCCGACGCGTTTCGCCTGGAGATGAGCGGCCGACATTTCGGCAAGATCGGCGTCCAATGGTAAGCGCTAGCGACACGCGTGCGCTGATCTTTCATACTTTGCGCGCCTGTTATTCGATGCGCTTTGGGCAGGCCTGCGCGAATTGATCGCTAATGCAAGCCTGCCCCAAACTCAGGGTATGGCATCAAGGTACGACCCAGGTCGAAGAGAATGACCGTCCTCAGGTGATCAGGTTTTCAATGCGGAACGGCAGGTCGCGCAGCCTCTTGCCGGTGGCATGGTAGATGGCACTGGAGATGGCTGCGGGCGTGCCGACATTGCCGAGTTCCCCCAAGCCTTTCACGCCGGCCGGGTTAACGTCGGGATCGACCTCCGGGACTAGAATAACCTTAACATCGCGGATATCGGCGTTAACCGGCACGAGATAGTCCTGCAGTTCGCGATTGACATACCGAGCAGCCCGCCGGTCGATCTCGGTTACCTCATGCAGGGCGCAAGCGATGCCCCAGATCATGCCGCCCATGAGCTGGCTCCGCGCCGTGCGCGTGTTCATGATACGCCCCGCAGCGAAGGCCCCGATAATGCGCGGCACCCGGATTTCGCGCGTCCTGGCATTGATGCGCACTTCCACGAATTCCGCGCCAAAAGCGTACTTTACTTTCTCGCCCGCTTCCCCGCTCTGCATGGACATCTTGCCCTGGTAGAGATTGGGCACGGCATTTGGTTTGGCGCCTGCAGGGGCGAACTCGGCATATTCCTCGATAGCGCCCATTCCCACGCGACCCATGGCGGCGTCGAGCGGTTCGGACGTGTTGGTACCGATCACCATGCCGGCGGAAAGGTCGAGTGAGCCGGGATCCTGTCCAGCAAATGGACCCTCGGGAGCATCCGTCAGGGCAGTAAACAGCCGCGATCGGATTGCCTGACAGGCCTTGAGCACGGCCGAGCAAACGCTGGCTGTGGAATTGGATCCGCCGGCAACGGGCGCTGGCGGCAGGCTGCTGTCGCCCATTTGCACTTCAACAGCGTTCATTTCAGTGCCGAGGCGTTCCGCCGCCATCTGGCCGGCTACGGTGCGCACGCCCTGGCCTATCTCGTGCGAGGCCGTTTGGACGCGCACCTGTCCGTCAGCGGTGAGGCGAACGCGCGCCGCACAGGGGGCGACATTGGTGGGGTAGATTGCGGTGGCGCAACCAAGGCCGACCAACCAGTCGCCATCGCGCATGGACCCAACGCGTGCGTCCCGGGTGGACCAGCCAAAAGCCTCGGCCGCCTGGTCGTAGCAGTCCATCAGCGAGCGGGTAGAAAAGGGCCGGCCATGAATCGGCTCGTTCATCGTGTCGTTGATGCGGCGGAACTCCACCGGATCCATGCTAAGCTTGACCGCCATTTCGTCCATGGCGTTTTCGAGCGCATAGATATAGGGCGTTTCAGCGGGCGAACGCATATAGCCCGGCGTGTTGCGGTCGGCCTTGACGATCGATACCTTGCTCAGCACCGAGCCATAACCATACATCAAGGTGGTTGTTCCGGTGCCGGCCACCATGTAGGGGTCCGGCCGGGAAGTGACCTCCCATCCCTCGTGCCTGAAAGCGGTTATCTTGCCGTCCTTATTGGCACCCATGGCGATGTGGTGCCGCGTTTCGGCGCGATAGGTCTGGGTGGTAAAGCCCTGCATGCGTGTGACTTCGCACCGGACCGGCCGGCCAAGGCGCCGTGCCGCATGCGCCACGATCGCGGTGCGTGGCGACATCGAGCCCTTCGCACCGAATGCGCCGCCGATGTAGGGGCTGACGATGCGGACCTGCTCGGGTGGGACCTTTAGCTGCCGTGCCAGTTCCGCCCGCCAGCCGGTGACGTTCTGGCTCGGTTCATTCACCGTGAGTTCCCCGTTCAGCCAATAGGCGGTCGTGGAAAACAGCTCGATCGGGTTGTGGTGCTGAGTTGGAGTCGAATAGGTCGCATCGATCGTAACGGGGGCGATGGAGAATTCGAGGTCGAAATTGCCAACTTTAGGATCCTCGTGCGGCTCCTGCTGCGGTTGCACCACTTCGCTGGCGGCTTGCTCTTCCACGCCGGGGCTGTCGAAGGTTGCGCTTGGCGCTTCTTCCGCATAGTCGGCTCGGATCAGCATCGCGCCCTCCCGCGCCGCTTCCAGGGTCTCGGCCACCACAAGAGCCATGATCTGCCCATCATGGAATATCTGCTTGCTATGAAGTGGGGCGATCGATCCAGCGTTCGTTGTGCCAAATTCAGGCCGCTCGATCCATCCTTCGACATCGCCGTAGGTGACGATGTCGAGAACGCCAGGAACGGCTCGAGCCTCGTCGGTGTGGAGGGTCAAGACCTGTCCCCGGGCGATGGTGCTGGTGGCGAGAACAGCGTGTGCCACATTGCTCACCGGAATGTCGGCGGGATAGGGGGCTGTTCCCGTGACCTTCAGCCACGCGTCGATGCGTGGCACTGGCTGGCCCATGTTTTGTTTTGGTTCGGGTGCTGCGTCGATCATCTCAAACCACCATGTCACGGGTTTCGAGCAAGGCACGCACAAGCGTTTCCTTGCCGAGCGGAACCTTAAAGCCATTGTACTGGCGAGGAACGGCGTCAACGAACGCAGCTTCCGCGGCACCGGTCGCCGCCTCCACATCCAGCACCTTGCCGCGAAGCATGGCTTCCGCCGAATGTGCGCGCCAAGGGACGGTCGCCACTCCGCCTAGCGCAATCCTTGCGTCCCGGACCGTGTCCCCGTCCATATCCAGGGCCACGGCCGCAGAGGCGATGGCAAAGGCGTAGGATTGCCGGTCGCGAATTTTGAGGTAGCGCGATCGCATTGTATGGGGCTCAGCAGGCACGAACAAAGAAACAATGATGTCGCCCGGCGCCAGAACCGTTTCAACGTTCGGGGTCTGACCTGGCTCAACGTGTAGTTCGGCAAACGGGATGGTCCGCAGCCC
>Ga0210040_10010518_pt1 | contig 10593 bp, 7 predicted proteins | sample CryGeyCG12114_NA_FD_185462 | JGI IMG/M metagenome (GOLD analysis project Ga0210040, IMG submission 185462) | Groundwater microbial communities from aquifer - Crystal Geyser CG19_WC_8/21/14_NA (SPAdes) (version 2) | ecosystem: Environmental > Aquatic > Deep subsurface > Groundwater | place: USA...
CGATATCAGTGGCTTCGTTCCTGGCAAATGAATGGACTGACTAAGCCCACTTACTTTACCGTTCTGCATGAGAGGGCCCATTGAAAAGCTTACATGCATTCATTCAGATTTATTGTGGTGAGTTATGATGATTACCGTTTGTAAGCAAACATATACAGATATAACCATTATCACTAACTAACCAACTAACTATAATTTGTGAAAGCTCTAACTGAAAGGTGGAGTGATCTCCCCTGTATGCAATCCCAAATGCATTAATAAATACACGGATCTGGCTCCTGCATGTGACTTCCCAATGGGCTCATACATATTATTAGTCCCTTCTTTTCCTGTGTAATTAGTTAGCAAGCTAAAAGTTAGTTAGTTACTGCTGGTGCTTGCACTAGCAGCTTGCTTTTTGTTTTCAACATGGTCGATAAATGAATTGGTTTGGATAGATTCGCTCGTTGAATTCACTGTATTGGCGGAAACAATGAGGAATGAAAACGTGGATTAAATCAAGATCCATGGTACTAGATTATTCTGGTAGCCATTGACTGTGGACATATGACAGATTGTGCAGGTTTAAGTGAAAGCTCGGATAGACACGTACAGTGCACTGCATGGTACGGATTTTTTATGAAACCGAAACAAATACTGACAAATACGAAACCTAATGAAATTTGAGGTTTCATTTGACCAATTTAAAAAATTTAGTCTAATCGACGTCGTTTTATCATAAGTTTTTGTCGTCTCATTTTACCAAGGCATAAGAGAAAGCGATAGACTCCCTTAAAATACGCATAGTTGCTTGCGCCTGTCATTTCGTTTGGCTGTATTGTTGTAAAATTTTAAGAGTAATAGAGTATAAGCAACGCATTTGAAATATTCCAGTCAGAACCTGCATCATGGGGAACCCTGGATGCCATTTTGAATTTCAATGTTGTCTGCAAATCAATCTTTGTATACTCTTGTTTCACGGCTCACAACATTTATTACCGTCGAATCCCATTGAATAATAATAAATAGAGTGCGCTTGTATATAGCTTATGCTCGGAATTAAGGGAAGGAGATGGATACATGATAATATGTAAGGACAATGCTGAATCAACATTGTGGATAGATGAGGGAGATCTAAAGCAGTCAAGCTCTGTGTCAATATAATAGTTTATGTAATTTCTATTGTGACCACTTTTGGTTGCTTCGTATTCTACGCTGTAGAAAATGGAGTGACCAGTTCACAATTTATACACTTGACTGCGTTTTCTCTGGTGCTTTTCCTTACATGGGGTTTCCATAGGCTCTAATGGAATGTATGTAATGGTTGTGTCGTATAAGACTAAAATGGTATTCACATCCCGCTTTTTCTCGCATTTGTATCTAGTCATTTACTAAGTGGCCGTAGGCTTTTTAACCGACTTTGTTGTCATATTCAGGTCAAATTAGATTTGCTGAAAAGTTGCACAGTGTATGATTGTTTAGTTACCGAGCAGTTTTTAATACTTTAGTACGTCAAAAGTTGGATAAAAAATGCAGACAAAAGTTTTTTGTAACTGTAATAGTAATATTATTTTTGGTTTCTCATCCGAAAAAGATGATGATGCTATTATAATCTACGCTGTGCACCACAAATACAAGAATAATAGGATGGCAGTTTTTCATAACCTATTTTAACAATAACATTATGTGTGCACGACGGAGCGCTCCTCTTGTGAATTTCTATGGATGTGCTTTTCAAGATTAAAAGAGGTTAAGCATGCATAAAATATAAACCATGTTTGATGGATTTCACAATGGAACCTCATTCAAAGGGAATCCTAATAACTTGGGTGAGCTCATACCACCAGTACCAGTATTGTCCACAATGGGAAACTTTCGTTTTGCATTAGGTTTGAAAAAAACATGGGCTTGCCTACAGGCAAGTTGTGTTTGAACCAGAAAGAAGGGAAAACGAGAAAGCATCATTTCTTTGCCAACCAAAGATGAGAGGGCGACCGAAAATGTAATTTATGAAAGGAAGGTGCTCAGGTAAATTTAAACCAGTTGCCAGAATAAAAGAGACGAACAAACACATACACACACTATAAGGTACTATATACCATACGTACGAGAGATGGAAATGGATTTGATGATAAGAGGAGAAAGCTTCTGTTAGTGTTTTTCCCATGCTGTTCTTGCTTGGGGCATTCTTGATATGGGGAGGAAACGAGTGGTACCGTTAGCTTTCTATGTGAATATTTCATGCCCTTGTAATAGCAGTCAGTATGTACCGAGTAAGAGAAAGTTTCTATCTACGAACCAGTATACAGAGAGCTCACAGATTTTTCGTTTAAAGGTATACACTTGGGTTTGTATGATGGTGGATAACTCCCATCGAATTTATACACTGGCTTCCAAGATTTCTAGGATGGTTAAAAAAAGTTATTCTCAGGAGAAATTATTCGCAAATTTATGTTGCAGTTCCAATGAGACTGTTGTTCAGCTTTGAAAATTTTCGGGCTCAGTCTGTGTGAAATAGTTGCATTGAAATGCAAATGTTTTTATAAATGCATGGGTTGTTTTCAGATTTCGGTTTCTTTGTCCATGTTGTTTGATTAAATAGCTAGTTTTGAGAAAGAGTAGTTGTTTCTAAACGCCAAAAAAGTCAGTTATTTACATTTGGTATGCGTAACTATTAATTGCCTTCCTAGTTTATAGTTTGACATGCTCTAATTGAAAGTTTTTCCCGTTTTCCAACAAAAACTATAATGCACTGTCACTGTTCTTGAATCAACTTGATCCTTCTGTTTTTATTAGCTTTAAATGAACTGCTCGCTCAGTCTGTAAAAACAAAAGGAATAGAAATGAGGCTGCATTTTTTCTATAGCTTAGCTAGCATATGATTGAGATGTTTTTACTCTCCCACTGGCAGCCACTCACTTTCATTGTTTTTAAAGCACTGTTTGTGTGTGTGGGTTAGTGAGCTGAATTATTTTATGATTTTTTGTAGCCCACTTCAGAAGACGAGTTGTAATTTGGACGATATAACACTATGGTAGATTTACTTACATGCGTAATTCCGTCTCATTTAAGACATTCTAGAAACTGAACTGAAAGTTGAGTATAATACACTACGTACACGCAAGGAATCATACGTGACTTAAGGTTTGCAAGCATCTTGTAATGTCAGCAGTCAGTCGAGGAGTCAGAGTCAGTTATCATCATCATTATCATCCGTCACAAGATTGATTGACTGGCTGATTAAGTAGCCACATGCTTTGCTACGTGTGCTCTCTTCAAAACTAATAAAATGTGTGAGAATTTACGAAACAAAACCGTAAACTTTGAATCCGGGTAGCAGGATTTTGCTCACTGACTCGGAGAGAGAGTTAATCTATGGAAGATAAGCTTTCCCCTTTAGAAAGGGGAATGCTAACTTTAACTACCAGGAAGCATGAGATAATAATCCCGGAAATTAAAATTCTACATTCTGCCATTATATAGCAGTAACGTACGAGAGGAAACATATAGAAAATGGGATAAATATTTTTCCCGCATGGTATCGAATTTTTGTGGCAAAACGAGTTGTGCAACTAACTGATGGTATAAAATTCCCATAGAATTTGTATCTTCACACATGAAATGGTAAGGACGACGCTCGTAGCATACAAAAATGAAGAAAAATTGGCCAACTTGAATCAAGTACGCTCTTTTTTCTACATGTCAGCCACTTTCATGCCCAAGTGTGTCTGTGCCAAAGTATCATTTTTCTCTCGCTTTGCTCACACAGTGACTCGGTGAATTGCTGGCGCAATGATGGAATCCTCTTTCCAACTAAAGTATCGGCCCTGTAGTATATGCACATACTAAAATGAATATCTTCTGTCTCCCTATTTATCTGTGTGCATCTTATCATTCGCAGTAGACTTTCCTTTCTTTCATACAGTGTGTTTAGCAGTTATTTCCTTCCATATTGTTTTCTAATTCTAGTGGATCACAGATTCCTTCAGATAACCTCATTTTTCCATGTTAGTCAATCATGCTGATATTGCAATACTTTAACCAGTATGTACTCTCTAGATATTACAGTCTTTAAGTATGCATTGATTGTATTTATGTTTTTGGTAAACCGCTGTTTAAAACAACTAAAATAGAATTTTAAGCTAATGGCAACTCACATGTCCCATTCCATACATTATAGCTTGCTTCAACTTCAAAAAGTCTCACTAATCTAACAATTCCTCTCATATAAAATATTTTTATTTTAGACGGCCGAAACCGTAGAAGCCATTGTTCTCCAGCTGATGGAAAAACAGCGCTTAGCCCGTCAAAACGGAGGCACAACTCAAACACCTTCGGGATCGGATCCTATGGTTACCACTGTACCCGTCACTGCCTCTACACCTACCACTAAAAACAACGTTGTCGTATCCACATCTACAGTGGGATCTACAAAAAGTACACGATTGTCATCCTCTTCCTCCACATCATCCCTCGCAGCAATTCAAACCATCTCTTCCGCCAATAATGGGAGTCCAAATTCCTCCAATGGAAGCAATTGCAGCAGTAACAGCAGTGGGAATACAAAGCTGGTCAACCATCATCGAACTAGTCCTCCGTCAGCTATGGATCAAAGTCATCCACCCAACCATCATCATCATCATGGGATTGTGAACAAAAGTGTAACCATCACGTCTGTGGCCGTCTCACCCGACTCTTCTGGAGGAATCGTTCAACAGTCTAGTTTACATCATCAGCAACATCAGCAGCAAACACATCATCAAATTCATCCTACTTCTCGTCTGGCCACGATGAGTTTGACTACAGCTACTGGGACGACCACGGAGAGACCATTGCTCCTTAATCTTTCTCAACTGCAGACGACAGGCGGACTGATCATTCTTAATGGAAAACCGGCGGCAGCTGTGACGGCTTCGACAACATCTCCACATCACCAGCAGTCAACTCTAGTAACTCAGCAGCAACAACACCCGTCAACCATTACCACTGTCCAAAATATCAAGTAAGTGACTTTTATGTTGACATCACCACTTCTTTTTCCTCCGTTTGTGTCTCTTTGTTTTAGATGTTGACACATGTACTTGCAGTTTGTTAGTTCGTTTGGTTAGTGAGTTACAACCACAGTAAGTAAGTAAATGAAACTGGGAGTTTGTTTATGTTTGCCGGATGTAGGTTAGTTAGTAAATAAACGACTGGAATATACAGTTACATTATGCTTTGTAAATGAATTGATGAATGGGGTTAGAATTTTTCATGCTTTTGGAAACGGACGTAGATCAATAATAAAAACTTAGATAGAATGGATGGAAATTCTAAACCATGGTACAAAATGGCAATGTTGCAATCTCTTAAAACTAAGCTAATATAGCCAATGATGATGACTTTAAACAGTTGGTAGCAGGAGCAAGGTGCAGTTTATTCATGCATCTAGACATTTGTCTGGCTGCTAAATTTTTACACCTAAAGATATGTATTATGTATATATGAACGCGTGCAAGAGCAGGGATGACATAATATTGTTTCCCAACACAACAAGAACACACGTCAACTCTTGTACTAGAGTCTTTGATTCCCACTGTCAGGATGGGTTAGTGCGGTTATGTTTGGGAAAAGGAAATATAGCACACAAACATAGAGAAGGAGCCCGTCACAACAGAGCATTTAGAGTGTGTACGAGTATTTATGGCAGTATCTTTTTCAACTACTATTTTCATTGCTTGGCTAAACCCGAGAGAAAAAAAGTCCATTGATTTTTTGCCCAGTAGAGGAAAAAGTTTAGCCAGCTGTCTGGAATGATGGAAATACTATTTTCTGATCGAATGAAACTAACTGGATACACTCTCGTGGTGCCTTGCGGAGTGTCTCTGACAGAAAATTCGGGACCGAGTGTGTGTGTGCAAGTATTTTTACAGGAGCATCTTTGAGCACGAAAAATGTGAGAGAGAATATAAAGATCATCATGTTGTTCCCCGTAAAAAAACATTTGGTCCTTGGCACTATTCTAGTACTACCAGGGAAAGTCTCTTGTACTGCTCCAAAGAGAATACAATTTGGGAAACACTAGTACGTATACGTACCACCACCGGGAAAGTAAAAATAGACTTGTGTCCATAATACAATGCAAAGTCAATGGGTATACATACATGTAGCACACATAAGGTAGTGCACAGTACAACTGGCTAACTAAACTAACTAACTGGCGTGTTTTATGAATTGAATGAAAGAGAAAAAACTATCAGGTAGTGTGCCACTAACTATGTGTATATAATTTACCATTTTGGATGAATGTATTGCACGTACAACTGGTTATGGCGTGTGCATGGAATAGAATGACGTGCATAAATATTAGTCTGGAAAAAAATGCAAGAAAAAAACAGGCATCAATTTTGACTGAAAACTAGGCTATAATATTATATATATCAGCTGCTCACTTTTTTCCATGTACTTTATTCACGATCATTGGGACTTTACATGAAATTCATTCTGTTTCATGCGAGTTTGTTTGATGAAATTTCCGCTCAATAGGTATGACTTGTCTGGAAATTCCCTCTCATTTCTCATGCACTGATATAGTAATAGGAAAACTCGAACCAGTCCATGTAACATCCTAAACGTACTGAAAATCGAAACATGTGTGTCTACTTCTCCACTTTCTCTTTACATTCGGCATACTAACTAAGTGTACTATATGTATATAAACCGACTTGCATATGCACAACGAACCAGCCCAACATCTTTTTGCATCCAAATGAAATGTACATTCTTTCATGCCTGCTAGACTTTCTCGTCATATGTGAGTTGAATAGGAATACTCTGAGCACAAGAAAAAAAATAATTGCTCTTAAATTTTCCACTACTGTATCATCTCATATCCGTACAATCTAACTAGCTAACAAACACTTAAAACAAATCCTAATCACTTCTATCAATTCCATCTTTTGATTTCATAAACGCAACCCTTTGCCTAACATAACTTTGTTCTCTCTTTTACAGCAGCACCGTGACATCCACACTGGCCACCGCATCACTAATGGACATCCAGAATGCGAACGTGGATGGGAGCAGTAGTGAAGTATCCAGTGGTAGTGGAACACCCACGACAATTTCAAATTCAAACCACACATTCTTCATCCATCACACTCCGCAAAGTCAAACTCAGTCATTCACAAGCTCATTGTCCACAAAAGTGTCACAGCCAGCCATTTTCCATCATCAGAATCCGTCACAGTCCCAAGCCCTTGTGCCCCAACACATTGTCCATCATCATGGGAGCTCATCTTCTTCTCTTTTGGTGTCCACTCATCAGCCGACCACTACCACTTCGGGCAATACCAATCACGTGGGTCATCAACAACAAACGCCCACTACGACTAATCACCATTTGCATCATCATCATCACCATAATAATGGAGTGGTCACTACTGGTCAATCGTCCACTGCTCAGCAGCAGCAGCAGCATCATCATCACCATTATTACCAACACGAGACTTTGGATCTTTCCCAGGAGGATATTCAGCAAACATTGTCTGCCAATATGGGTATCCCAGACTCCACTGTGGATCTAGAGCCCATGTCACCTAGTGCTGACGATGTGTTTGTAAATTTAGACGCTTTTGACATTTTGGCTGATCTGTCGGACGACATGGATCAGGGCACGCATGGATTGATCATGGGACATGGTGACAAGAATACAATTGTGGATATCAATCCAGAGTGGGCTTACTCAGAGGTAAAGTTGTGCTCGTTTTTTACGTGTAAGGTAAATAAGACGTGTAATGAGAGATGACAAGGTAATCTAATAACGGAGGTATTGGGTTTACTACGTTTATATAGGAAGTGGTATGGGTGCTCGTGTGGAAATTATGATCAAATGTGATGTAACGAATATAGGATTGAAGCATGTTTTTTTTCATCAGCTATAGTTTGTATTTTTATTTTCGTAGATAGGTATGTGAAAAAATTGAAAAGTGGTGTAAATAATTTACCGCCACGTGGTCTGCGTATTTGTTCCAGCTGTGGGTTTTTTCATTGTCAGTATGTATGGAGTGAGAGGTTTATTATTATTGATGGATGGAGTGGATTCATGTTAATTTCACGAGAAAATTGCACAAGGTATGATGGAATAGAGCCAATAATAATTGTGTATATGGATGAGGGAGGATGTTTGTAGTTTTATAACTTTACTGACTGACTTACTTGCGTGCTCGTAGTTAGTTGGTTACTATAGAGGGATACAGTGTTGAGCCACTTTCACCACTGTATAATAGTTTAGTAGGGAAATGAGTTAGTGAATATGTTTTCATATAAAGGGGACTCAGGTGCAATCGCATTTGGCTAAGCGGGCTTGAAAAATAGATTGGTAGGTACATACATAGCTGAGGTGTAGTGGCACGTTTATTATTATTTCTTGTCTGGTTTGTGTGCAGTGAATAAATATTGGAGACGGCTCTAATAGTAGCAAACGGACAACAACAACAACATTATTATTATGATTATGTGACTTTGCGTTCTACGAACCTGAGGTTCATAAATTATAGCATGAGTGTTGTGAGTGACTGAGGTGAGTTGGTCGTATTTTCCCCTTTTTTTGCATTCTTAATATTTGTAATGGCATTTCCCATTGTACATTGTGACACCATTGCTAAATGGTTTGGTTGACAAAACAAATTAGGCTTAATGTGTGTGCAGAAGGAAATGCCCTCTCTGCATGATAATGCGCTAATTTTTTCCGGCATAGTATTTAGTCCATAATACCTGATTGAAGTGCTTGCATTTGGATACTGCTTTTGAATATACACATATATATATATGTACATTAGCAGGCGTCATCCGTCATAGATCTTATCGCGTTAAATAATATAAAGCTAAATGTCCTCCGTTCTGTGAGTCAGTTAGTTATAGAATTGTAAGATATTAACTGTAAGATGTTCACCTTGTCAGATAAACGAACTAATTGTGTATAAGTCAGTCATATAGAAGAGATGTCATTATGATTTTCCTTACTCGTTAATTTCATTCCATCAAATTTGGTCATCAAGGTTGACACGGGAAAACGATTTCTCTTTGGCCTATGATGATGGCCATACCCGACTGACTGACTATGTTATTATTATTATTCTTGTTGTGAATTCTGGATCCAAATGATAATAATAATAATATTCTGGTCATTTCACAGGGTGGTACCAAAATATTGATAGTCGGTCAGTTCTACAATCCACACTGGGACTACTCCGTACATTTCGGTGATCTCCCGGTTCCAGCAGTATTTCTTCAAGTCGGCGTCCTCAAGTGCTTCTGTCCTCGTAAGCTCATTTTTTCTTCTCTTCCATTACTCTCTTCTTTTAACTAATTGTGTAACCGTGCACAACAGCTGCTGCTTCTACTATATATAGTTAGTTACTCCAGTTGGATATAAAAAAACCTCAAACTATCTAATATCCTCTGGTAGGACTTTGTCCATTTTTGGCTGCCACTTGTGCTCTAACTATCGATCAAGATGACGATTTTTTCTTTTTTTTACTACACTAGTAGTACTACTAGGTCTACACTATTTTTGCACACTTGAGCGCACTCGACCCCAATGTCCTATTGGCTTCCTCTCTCTGGGGACAATGGAGCTTTTATGTCATTCTTCCACTATGCTCTCAAAGACAGCTTCTTTGCACATTTTGAAACATTTATTTCAGAGTGCTTTCACTAGCTAAGTTTTTTTCCCCCAATGTACTTTTTTGTAGTTGGTCTCGCAGCCCATCATCCTAATTTTTCATGCTTGTGGTTACTTTTTATGTGTGAACATACACACGCAAGTAATACATGCACAACAAAAAGCTGTATATTTACACTACGAGAGTGCATTTCCTTTAGAGAGAAGCGAAATTTAAGGTTGCTACTTTCCCCAACTCTGTGGTTTGCTCTTTGTGTAGTACATGGGAAGGTACAGGGAAGTCAACGTGTTGTTCACATTTTCTTTCAGACTTCGGAGTTATCAACAAGGAGATATTGCATAACAAAAATGCATTCACATGTATTTGTATGTGTAGTCTATTCATGCGTGTGTATTTCCCTGTTGGTGTCTTGTATTCCATCAACACCGTTTGTCAATGTCGCCCGAACAAATATTTATAGTAACATGTATGGTTGATTTTTACTAAAGGCATATCACCGCCATTCTCAAGCAAACACTTGAGACTAGGGATAGTTTTTATAGGAAACGAACAAAAAACAGTAGATATTTAAAATTAGAGTCTTTTAATTAGATAGAGAACCTCTTCTTTTCTGCAGAGGCTAATTATTATATTGCTGAAAGCTTAGAAAATGTTTTAGATAGCAAGTGTCATTCACTTATTAAATCTGAATGAAACAGAGTAACGCAAACAGTTGTAAATGAAAAAGGATATTAAGTGAGTAAATTGTGGGCAAAGTTTCCTTTGCAATGTCAACACGATGAGAAATAGTGAGCCACCTAGGCGGGGAAACATAATGTTAGATAAGTTGAGGGAGATGTGAATTGTGATGTGAGTTTTTATACCTCCATGTTTCGAAAAATGGGGGTTGGAGCCAAAACCAAAGGTATTATATATTTTTTTTCTGGCTAGTATTCCCCCTCTCATTTTT
>Ga0210040_10010519_pt1 | contig 10593 bp, 9 predicted proteins | sample CryGeyCG12114_NA_FD_185462 | JGI IMG/M metagenome (GOLD analysis project Ga0210040, IMG submission 185462) | Groundwater microbial communities from aquifer - Crystal Geyser CG19_WC_8/21/14_NA (SPAdes) (version 2) | ecosystem: Environmental > Aquatic > Deep subsurface > Groundwater | place: USA...
GGCCCGTCGACAGAGGTGGCATGGGTGCATGCGATGAGCTGTCATCCATGGAACCGGGGACGTCCGCATCGAGGACCGTCTCGACCCCGAACTCATCGAGCCCACCGACGCCGTCATCCGCACGGTCGCCGCTTGCGTCTGCGGCTCGGACCTGTGGCGCTATCGCGGCATCGCCGACGTCCCGCAGTCGACGCTGATGGGCCACGAGGACGTCGGCATCGTCGGCGGCTTCCTGCACAGCGACAACACGCGTGCGGTGTGCGCCAAGGGCATGCACGCCAACTACCAGCACGGGGGGGTACGACGGCTCCCAGGCCGAAAAGATCCGCATCCTGAACGCCGACGGGACCCTGCTGGCCACCCCCGGCCAGCCCCACGCCGACCTCATCCCGAGCCTGCTGGCGCTGTCGGACGTGATGGCCACCGGCTGGCACGCCGCAGTCTCCGCTGACGTGCAGCCCGGCTCCAGCGTGGTCGTCGTCGGTGACGGCGCGGTCGGCCTCAGCGGCGTCCTCGCCGCCGCCCCACTCGGCGCCACCACGATCATCGCCATGAGCCGGCACGCCTCGCGGCAGCAGGTGGCCAAGGACTTCGGCGCCACCCACGTCGTCGCCGAACGCGGCGACGAGGGCCTGGCGCAGGTGCGCGAGCTGACCGACGGCGTTGGCGCGGACTCGGTGCTGGAGTGCGTCGGCACCGAGGATGCCCGCGCGCAGGCCGTCGCCTACGCCCGCCCCGGCGGGATGATCGGCCCGGTCGGCGTTCCGCACGGCGACCTGCCCACCGACCAGATCTTCTGGGCGAACAAGGGCGTGCGCTGCGGTCCGGCGCCAGTGCGCGCGTACCTGCCGCACCTGCTCGACCTGGTGCTGCGCCGGGAGATCGACCCCGGCAGGGTCTTCGACGTCACCCTCCCGCTGGCCGACGTCGCCGAGGCCTACGCGGCCATGGACGAGCGCCGCGCCATCAAGGTGCTCCTGCAGCCCTGAGTCCCCCTCGTCGGCCCCGTCGCTCACGCAGCGACGGGGCCGGCGGCCGCACTGCACACCGTCGAGGAGCGGCCATGGACGCCCTGTCCCCACCCACGTGCTCGTCGTCGCCGACGAGTCGGCGTCATCAGGCTTCAGGGACCTGGGGGCCGGAGCCCCTGCGGGTGACGTCCGACGGCTCGGGGCCACCGCGCACGCCGGCGCCGAACGCGTCGATGATGGCCAGGGGCCGCCGGTCAGGTCGGAGCCGAGGACGTCGAGTCCTCCGCGATGCGCGAGGGCGTGACCGACCTGGGGCAGGAGCGGACCTCGATCTCGACGATGAACCCCCGAACGGTCCATGCCGGAGCGGCGACGGATCGCCACACCCACGCCGCGCTCACTGCTGGGGGCCGCCACTGTTTGCCGGGCCGTCACCGGGTCCCCAGTGCCGCCTGCACGGCCGCGGGTCTCGCCCCGGGGTGTACGGAGACACCGCGAACCTGCCCGCGGCCCCCCTCGATCCCGTCGTCCAAGCGACCGGCTGCCACCCCTGGCCGGCGCCGCCCTGTACCGCGGCGGCTCTCCGTTCATGCCCGGGACCGCACAGCTCCTGTCATCCGCGTGGAGGGTCTCCACAGCGCCCAGTCGCGGGTCGCGGTGCCGATCGTGTCGCCACCACGAGACGAGTGGCCTCGTGGTCGGGACGCCGTCCCTGGGGAGCTGCCGGTGAGCTGACGACCAGCCGATCAGAGCGGCAGACCGGTGAGGACGAGAACGCGCTCTTCGGTCAAGTCCTCCATCGCGGCACGCGGACCTTCCCGTCCAACCCCCGAACCCTTGGTTCCGCCGTACGACATCTGGTCGGCACGGAAGGTCGGCACGTCGCCGACGATCACTCCGCCGACACGGAGCCTGCGGTGCGCGAGGAACGCAGCGGCCGTGTCGTGGGTGAAGATGCCGGCCTGCAGGCCGAAGTCGCTGTCATCGATGCGGTCGAGACCCTCCGCCAGGTCCTGGACGGGCTCGATGAAGAGCACCGGACCGAACACCTCCTGCCGCGCGAGGAGTGCCTGGGGAGGAACACCGGTCAGCACGGTGGGCGCGTACGTCGTGCCGACCCGGTGACCTCCGGTGTGGACCGTCACCCCCAGCGCCACCGCTTCGTCCACCCACGCCTCGATGCGCTCGGCGGACTCGAGGGTGATGCAGGGGCCGACATCGGTTGCTTCCGCCCGGGGGTCACCGGTGCGCAGGCGCCCGACAGCGGCCACGACGTACTGCAGCAACCGATCGTGGAGGGAGCCGTCGGCGTAGACCCGCTGCACCGCGACGCACGACTGTCCGGCCTGGTAGTTGGAGAACGTCGCGATCCGCTCGGCCGCCCAGCGGAGGTCCGCGTCGGACGACCAGTCAGCCGCGACGAGGACTGCGCCGTTGCCGCCGAGTTCGAGCGTCACGTGCTTGGCCGGAACCGCCGCACGGATCTGCCAGCCGACGGGGCCCGAGCCGGTGAAGGAGACGACCGGCAGGCGCGGGTCGGCGACCAGTGACTCCATCCGATCGTCGGGCACCGTGAGGACCGACCAGGAGCCGGCAACCAGTTCCGTCTCGGCGAGCAGCTCTGCCAGCAGGAGCGCTGACAGCGGCGTCTTGGGAGCGGGCTTGACCACGATGGGCGCCCCGACGGCGAGCGCCGGGGCGACCTTGTGCGCGACGAGGTTCAGCGGGAAGTTGAACGGCGAGATGCCCAGCACCGGCCCACGCGGGAAGCGCCGGATGATCGCCAGCCGGCCCTCGCCGCCGGGCTCTGTGTCCAGCCGTTGGACCGCCCCCGACCAGCGGCGTGCCTCCTCTGCGGCCCACCGGAAGGTGGCGGCCGCGCGTGCCACCTCGGCGGTGGCCCACCTCATCGGCTTGCCGCCCTCCGCGCAGATCAGACCAGCGAACTCCGCAGCACGCTCGGCGATGCGAGCCGACACGTGCAGGAGGGCAGCGGCGCGTGCCTGCGCCGTCATCGCCTGCAACGCCGGGCCTGCGGCCACCGCTGCCGTGACGGCCCGTTCGACCTGCTCAGGCGTGGTCAGGCTGACCCGGCCGACGAGTGCGTGGTCGTACGGGGAGCGCACGTCGAAGGTGTCGGGGCTGCCCTCCCGGCGACCGGCCACCCACGGCTGGGCGATCGATGTCACGGATGCCCCGTCGCAGTGCGTCCGGACGCCGCCATCACCGGGATCCGGTCCGGTGGTGCCTCAGCGCACCTCGTCATACTGCTTCCCCACACCGGAGAACCGGCTGAAGTCGGGAGCTCGGCCCTCCTGGAAGGCCGCGATGCCCTCCGCCTGCTCCTCTGCGTTGCGCAGGACCGCGATCCGGTCGGGCAGGTTACAGGCGAGGTCGGCCTGCGCCTGCGGCCCGTGCGCCTGCACGTGGCGCTTGATGTGCCGGATGGCGCTGGGCGAGTGCGAGGCGATTTTGCGGGCGAGCTGGAGCGCACGCTCGGTCTGGTGGCCGACCGGCACGAGCTCATTCACCATCCCCACGGAATAGGCGCGGTCCGCCGACAACGGCTCGCAGACCAGTGCCAGCTCCATCGCCACCTTGAGGGGGATGCGCGCCGCCGTCCCGGTCGGCACCCAGGACCCACCCATGCCGATCTTGGGTTCGGGGTAGACGAAGCGGGCGTTCTCAGCGGCCACGATCAGGTCGGTGGCCTGAGCGAGGTAGAGGCCAACGCCGACGCACCACCCCGCCACGGCGCTGATGACGGGCTTCTCGACGTCGACGAGCACCCCGGGCACAGCCTGGTGGATGCGCCACCCCTCGCCGGGACCACTCGGCGAACCGCTGAGGTCGGCGCCCGCGCTGAACGCCTCGTCGCGGCCGGTGATGACAGCCACCAGGGCCGTGCTGGAGTTGAAGTCCTCCCAGCACCGGCGCAGCTGGTCGGCCATCTCGCGATCGATCGCGTTGCGCTTGTCCTCTCGGTCGATCCGGATCGTCATGATCCGGTCCACGACCGTCGAGGTGATGTGGCCGGTCATGCGCTCGCCGCCGCGACGCTGCGCCGGGCCCGGTTGAGGTTGGCGGCGGCGTTGCCCGGCAGCCGGTCTCCCAGCAGCCGCGTGCGTTCAGCGATCTCCCCGGGGCTCTGCACCAGTACCGCTTGGAGGTTCCGCTTGTAGAACTGACTGATCGAGGGGTCCTGCGCGGCGATGACGCCGGCCATCTCGAGAGCCGTCGGGAGCAGGTCGTCGTCCGTCGTCAGTCGGTTGACCAGGCCGTGCTGCTCCATCCGGGCAGCGGGCACCTGCTGCCCGAGCATCATCAGCTCCGCGACGATCTTGTGCGGCATCCGGGAGACCAACCCAGCGAGGATGCCGCGCCCCAGACCCATCTTCGCCTCCGGGTAGTAGAACACCGCCGATTCCGAGGCCACGCACAGGTCGGCGTACTGGACGAAGGCCATGCCGACGCCGACACACCAGCCGGACACCGCGCAGATGATGGGCTTGGTGACCTCCGTGCCGAGCCCGGCGACGTAGGGATAGCCACCGGTCGGCGGGTCGGTCATGTCGACGCCGCCGGTGAAGGCCTGGGAGCCCTCACCGGTGAGGACGGCGACCCGGTCCGAGCTCACCTCGAACTGCAGCCAGGCCTGCTCGAGCTGCTCCGCGACGACCGACGTGATCGAGTTTCGCTTGTCGGGACGGCGGATCGTGATGACAGCGACGTCGTTCTCGGACTCGTACGACACGCTTCCCTGCGTCATGGTGCTCCTGTTCTCGACCGCGAGGGTCTGTGGAGTGCTGGAGGTCCCTGTGGCCCGGCCGGTCCGGTCCAGGTGTCAGGCGCTCGGCCTGTCGCCGCGGGGGTGGGGTGGCTGCGGAACCGGTGCCTTCCAGCACCGGACCTCCCGGGTCACGTCCACGGGGGTGAGGGAGGGGTGGGTGAGGCACTCGTCGTCCGCCAGCGGGCAACGGTTGCGGAAGAGACAGCCCTGCGGCTGCCCCTCCTCCGGACGGGGTTCCGGGATCTCGGGGAAGGAGGCCTGCGCGGTGCGCAACCGCGGGACGCACTCGAGCAGCGCCCGGCTGTAGGGGTGCATCGGCGTGCTGACCATCGCGCTGGTCGGCCCCTGCTCGACCAGCTCGCCACCGTAGAGCACCATCAGCCTGCTGCTGATCTCGTTCAGCACCCCGAGGTCGTGCGAGATCATCAGCACCGACAGCCCCTCACCGGCCATGCTCGTCAGCAACTCGAGAATCTCCTGCTGCACCGAGACGTCCAGGGCCGTGGTGGGTTCGTCGGCCAGCAGCAACCGAGAGCCGCAGCCGAGCGCCATGGCGATGAGGACACGTTGCGACATGCCGCCGGACAGTTCGCCTGCATAGCTGCTCAGCACGCGTTCCGTGTCGTGCAAGCGCACCCGCCTCAACGCCTCGGTCACGCGTTCGGTGGCCTCGCTCTTGGAGACGTCGGCGTGAGCCCGTACAGCTCGCACCAGTTGCTCACCGACGCGGACGACGGGGTTGAGGGCGGTGGTCGTCTCCTGGAACACCGCAGCGATCTCCCCGCCGCGCAGGCGTCGCATCTTCTTCGCCGGCAGGCCCAGGATCTCCTGGCCCGCGTAACGGATGGAACCGTGAGCGCTCGCGCCGTACGGGAGCAGCCCCATGATGGCGCTGACCGCGGTGCTCTTACCGCAGCCGGACTCCCCGGCCAGGCCGACGATCTCGCCTTCAGCGATGCTGAACGAGACACCGCGCAGGACGTCGACGCCGCCGGCGTACGAGACGCCGAGGTCGGTGATCTCCAACAGAGGGGTGCCACTTCGAGGCGTGTCGAGCGTGGCACGCGCGGTGCGGGTGGAGGCCATGCTCAGCCGCCCAGGGAGACGGTGCGCAGGTCGGGCTTGCCCGAGGGCGGCGCGAGGTAGCCCTGCACCTTGCTGCCGACCAGCACGATGTTGGACGTCCGGAGCAGTGGCACCTGAGTGGTCACCGGGGCCACCTTCTCGGCGATCTCCTGGCCGATCCTCGCGCGCTCGTCCTCGTCGTAGGTCGACCGCAGCTGAGCGATCAGGTCGTCGACGCCCAGGTCCACCTTGCCGACGTTGCTGCTGCCGGTGCTGGCGAAGTTGAGCGCGAAGGTGAGGGACGGGTCGGGTCGTCCGGTCCAGCTGGTGAACAGGCAGGGCACGCGCCGCTCACGGAAGTCGGACAGCGCCTGCGCCAGCGAGAGCTGCTTCAGGGTCATCGTCATACCGACCTCCGCCAGGTCGTTGATCATCAGGGGCCCGGCGACCTCGACGCCGCGGCCCGGGAAGAAGGCACACTCGAACGTGGGGTTCTGCTTGCCCGACGCGGCGACCAGGTCCCGTGCCTTCTCCGGGTCGTACTCGGTGTACTCGGCAGCTGCGTCGCTGTAGTACGGCGAGTCCGATCCCAGCGCCTGTGTGGCGATCTCGCCCTCGCCGTCGTTGACGGCCTGCAACAGCGCCTCACGGTTGATGGCGTGGTTGAAGGCGAGTCGGATCTCAGGCGAGTCGAAGGGATCGAGGTCGCCGATCATGACGACGTCGGTGTACGCCAGGCTGGGCCCCACATCGACCGTGAAGTTCGGGTTGTCTTCCAGTGACGCGACGTCAGCAGCCGGGATCTGGACGGCCAGGTCGAGCTGACCGCCCTTTGCGGCGTTCTCCATGGCGACGACCTGTGGATAGGTCGTCCACTCGATGCGATCGACCTCGGGCTCGTCGCCCCAGTAGTCAGCGAACTCGTCGAAGGTGATGCTGGACCCGGACACGATCTGGTCCACGGTGAACGGCCCGGTCCCGGTCGGGTGCTGGGCGAACTCGTCACCGAACTCGGCGACCGCCGCAGGTGAGGTGATCATCCCCGGACGGTCGGACAGGATCGCCGGGAGTGCAGCGTCCTCGGCCGTCAGCGTGATCGCGACCGTCATGGCGTCGACCGCCTCGATGCCCGTGACGTTGGTCAGCTCGGTGTTGATGCCCAGCTCCTGGTAACGCTGCAGGCTCGCCACGACCGCTGCCGCGTCCAGGGGGGTGCCGTCCTGGAAGGTGACGCCGTCCCGCAGCTCCAGGGTGAACCTCCGCCGGTCGGTCTCGTCATACGCCCAGCTCTCGGCCAGACCGGGCCTGAGCTCACCGGTCTCGGGATCTTGGTCGATGAGGCGGTCGTAGATGAGGTACAGCACCATGTGGTCGCTGCCGCCGGTGCCGATCGCGGGGTCCAGGGAGCTGGGGAACACCACGCTCCCGATGCGCAGCGGCCCGGCGGACGCGCCGCCTTCCGCCGAGCCGCCGCCCCCGCACGCGGTGAGGAGCACGGCGAGCACGGCGAGCACCGCGACGGCCACCCGCGACCGAGCCGGTCGACCGTGGCGGTGGGCAGTTCCAGGCGCGCTGGCCATGTGGATCTCCTTGGTGAGTGCCGGACGGTTCGGGGAGCTGCTGAGGGGCTGGTGGTACTGGAGGTGCGTGGTTCCGGAGTGCGTGCGGCGCGTGACGCCAGCCGGCGGCCGGCCGTGCTCGCGGTGCCGATGGCGTGCTACTCGGTGCGCAGCAGGACCCGCAGGCCTGCACCGATCTGGGTCAGCAGGAAGGCCAGCAGGGTGATCAGCAGGCCCGGAGCAACGGTGAGCAGTGGGGCGCTGGTGAACTGCTGGTACGCGAGCGACAGGTCGGCCCCCCAGCTCGGTGCGGGTGGCTGCACTCCAAGACCCAAGAAGCTCATGCTCGCCTCGATGAGGAGTGCCAGGCTGCCCAGCGCGCACAGCTGGACGACCAGCGGGGCCATGGCGTTGGGGAGGATGTGCCGAAGGGCCGCCCGGCTCGCCGATGTGCCCACCGAGCGGGAGACCAGCACGTAATCGGCGTTGGGCAACGGCAGGACCGCGGTGCGCAGCAAGCGCGCCGCCGTGGGGGCGAACACGAAGCCGACCGTGGCCATCGTGGTGCCGAGGCTGGGGCCGACGACACCTGCGATGGCCAGCGCCAGCACCAGGCCGGGGAAGGCGATGAAGCCGTCCGCGAGGCGCATCAGGACCTCGTCCCAGATGCCGCCGAGGTAACCGGCCAGCAGCCCCCATGGAATGGCGAAAGCGGCAGCGACCGCAACGGCGATGACGATGCTCGCCAACGACGTCCGAGCCCCCATGAACAAGCGGCTGAAGACGTCGCGCCCCAGCACATCGGTCCCGAGCAGGTGCTCGGACGACGGGCCGACCAGGCGGGCGGTCACGTCCGACTCGAGCGGGTCGTACGGCGTGAGCAGCGGCGCCGCGAGCGCCAGCACGACGATGACCAGCATCAGTGCCGCGGAGATCTTGGGACCGGTCCCAACGGCACGCCAGGTGCCGCCGCCAGCACCGGGGCGCCCTCGACGTCCCACCCGACCGGATGGGGTGGGCGGGCCGGACGAGCCGGTCTGCACACCGGCCGGACCCGTCGTCGCAGCGACCTGCAACTCGCTCATGCCTGAACTCCCATCCGCCGCCGGAGCCGCGGGTCGATGATCACGAGCGCCACGTCGGCGAGGATGTTCAGCACCACGACTGCCAGCACCAGCACCAGCACGATCCCCTGGAGCGTCGGGTAGTCGCGGTTGTCGATCGCCTGCGAGGTCGCCAGCCCCAGACCCGGGATGCTGAACACGCTCTCCACCACCACGGACGACCCCACCAGCGCGGCGAAGATCAGCGGCAGGTAGGTGATCACCGGCGGGAGTGCGGCCCGGAGCGCGAAGTTGAAGTAGACCTCCCGCGGCCGCAGCCCCACCGCCCGCGCGGTGCGGACGTGGGTGCTGTCCAGGGTGGCCGACATCGCGCTGCGCAGCTGGAGCCCGATGAGCACCGCGCTGTGCACCGCCATCACCAGGACCGCCAGCGTGAGAGACCGGACGTTCTCGTAGAGCCCAGCGCCGAGGGGCACGTACCCGCCGACCGGCAGGATGCCGAGGTAGAGGCCGAAGAACCCGGCGCTGATCGCCGCGACCCAGAAGTTCGGCATCGCCAGGCCGATGCCGGACAGAGCTGAGACGATCCGCCCGTCACGATGCCGGGCCCGGATGGCCGACCACATGCCGAGGGCGCCTCCCACGACGATCGACACGAGCAGTGCGCCGATCGTCAGCTCCAGGGTCGGCTCCAGGCGCTGCCCGATCAGCTCGGACACCGGCTGCTGGGTCAGGTAGGACCGGCCCAGGTCGCCCTGCACCGCGTCACCCAGCCAGCGCAGGTACCGCAGCAGGAACGGGTCGTCGAGGTGCAGCCGCTCCTCGATGGCCGCCACGGCCTCGGGCGCTGCGTCCGGGCCGGCGAGGGCGCTCGCCGGGCCGCCGGGGATCAGCGCCTGCAGGGCGAACACGACGAACGTCGCGATCAACACGGTGGGCACCAAGGAACCCAGCTTGCGCAGCAGCAGAAACCACATCAGCGATCACGCTCCAGTGCCGGGACGGCCGCGACGAGGTGCCTGGTGTAGTCGTCGACCGGGTCTGCGATGAGCGCCGCGCTGGGGCCGGACTCGACGACCCGGCCGTCCTTCATGACCAGGAGGCGGTCCGCGAGGTGCGCCACGACCCCCATGTCGTGGGAGATGAACAGGAACGACGTGCCGCGCTCCTGCCGGAGCCGCTCGATGAGGTTCAGGATCTTGGCCCGGACCGACACGTCGAGCGAGGCCACGGCTTCATCGCAGACGAGCACCTCCGCCCCGGAGGCCAGCGCTCGGGCGATGGCCGCGCGCTGGCGCTGCCCACCGGAGACCTCCGCCGGCCGCTTCCCGGCCTGCTCGGTCGTCAGCCCCACTCGCTGCAGCTCGGTCACCGCCTGGTCCCGCAGCGCCTTCGACGTCGAGCGACCGCCACTCAGAGCCTCTGCCACGCTGCGCCACAGGACCAGACGCGGGTTGAGTGACGTCGAGGCCTCCTGGAAGACCATCTGCACGTCGGGCCGCCCCGCCCGCTCCCCCGCCCGCTCCGGGGCCAGGAGTGTTCCCGTGCGGACCGTGCCGGACGTGGGCGCCTGGAACCCCGCGACGCACCGGCCCAGCGTCGTCTTGCCGGAACCCGACTCGCCGACGATGCCAACGATCTCCGCTTCAGCGAGGTCCAGGCTCACCCGGTCGACAGCAGTGAACGGCGCCTTCTTGGCACGCGTGAAGGTCACCGTGAGGTCTCGGACCTCGAGGACGGTGCGCGCCGTCGGAGCGGCTGCGGCGACGACCTCCATCACCTGGCACCCGTCGCGCCCGCAGCGCAGCGCTGACCGGCGATTTCAGCTGGGAGCGAGGCGCAGAGGACGTGTCCCGCGGCGGCGGCCAGGGAGGCGTGGTGCGACAAGATGACGGTCCTCCTGAGCAATAGCCATGTGCGCATATGCGACCGCTGTGCGCAGAAACGACCATCGCAGCCCGGGAGCGTTCGTGTCAAGGGTCACATTCGACGCCTCAAATCACAGGTCAGAGCCCTCGTGCCGGCGACGACACGCGTGCCTGCTCCAGCCACAGGGTGACGCTTGACACAACGGTCCAGGCGCTGCCAGGGTACGGATCTGCGCACATTCGTCGCATATGCGCACAGAACTGAGGAGGGTGTCG
>Ga0210040_10010522_pt1 | contig 10593 bp, 10 predicted proteins | sample CryGeyCG12114_NA_FD_185462 | JGI IMG/M metagenome (GOLD analysis project Ga0210040, IMG submission 185462) | Groundwater microbial communities from aquifer - Crystal Geyser CG19_WC_8/21/14_NA (SPAdes) (version 2) | ecosystem: Environmental > Aquatic > Deep subsurface > Groundwater | place: USA...
AAAATTGTACTGTTTTTCTTGTTATAGCACAGGTTTGTTTAGGAATACTTACTGTGCTCAACAGTCAAAAAATAGTTGCGGGTAGGTTTGGTATTTTTGAATGGCTGGCCGAAATACATCAATTAACAGGAATGCTGCTGCTGCTAAGTTTAATTGCTGTAGTTTTTATTGCAGGTAAAAAGCCGGCAGCAGGTTGAAAAAACGCTGTAAATTTTAAGGCTGGTATAATTTAAAGCATTTTCTTATAAGTTCAATTTTATACTCTTCTTCCGTTTCGGCAGGCTCTCCATCTATGTGAAAAGGCGCGTGTTTCAGGTTGCGGATGATTAAGGACGGAATTTGAAAGTAAAGGATATTTTTCTCAGCCATATCTTCAACCAACTGCTGCAATTCATTATTTCCCCTGATTTGTTTTAAAATAGCAAAAGGAAGTTTTGCTTTGTTCATTTTCTGAACAATCACAATATCAAGCAAGCCATCATTAAGGCTAGCTTTTGGCGCAATAGTGAAGTTGTTTCCAAACTGGTTACTGTTTGCAATGCTTATAAAAAAAGCATCAGTATAAAACGAAAAATTATCAAGCACTATTTGAAACTGGTAAGGATGTGCTTTAAAAAACTGGTAAAGACTTTGTTGTGTATAGGTTAATAATCCGCGTGAGGCATTGTTTGCAAAATTATGAGCAACCTGGGCATCGAAACCTAAACCGCTTAGCATGCAGCTAAACTGATTATTTATTGTAAAGGCATCTACATAACTATGATTTCCTTTAAAAATAATATCTAATGCTTTTACCGGATTTTTAGAAATACCTGCGCAAAAAGCGAGACCATTGCCGCTGCCGACAGGTATAATACCAAAATTAACATCGGTTTCCTTTAATGCGGCTACTGTTTTATTTACGGTTCCATCGCCGCCTGCTATTACTATGTCTGTTATTATTCCGCTTTCAATTTTGTCTTTTAAATAATCATAATCCCCATAAATATTACTATACTGTATTTCAAAATCTATTAATTGTTCACTGGTCTTTTTTTCAATCAACTTCTCCAGTACTTCTTTCTTTAATGTGCCTGATACCGGGTTTACCAGGTAAACTATTTTTCTTTGCATCATTCGTTAGTTTGGTTCCGTTTCTTTTATCAATAAACTCTCACTTGCCGTTGTTATTTATAAAAGATCTGGTAGCAACAATTTATAAACAAAAATTGTTTTTTCAGTTTGCGGATTTTATTAAAACTATAGTGCTTATGCAGGCAGACGGATGTAAGTTTTTACATTGTCAGGAGCTTTTTTATTGCCAGAATAGAGCCGGCATGTAATCCTTCATGAAACATTAAGAATTGAATAGCATCATCAATCTCTGAAAGTTCTACACCATAGCGCGTACTCCAGGGAGTGTAATCTGCAAATAATTTATTTTGATAGTCCGTCTGCAATACATCAACAGATGATAACAAATTTTTTTTAATTATTTCTATCTCATTCACATCAATGTATCGTTCAGGCTTTGTTCCTGGTTTATACTCTATTGTATATTTTTCATCTACAACGGGTTTTACACCTGCACGTACATAACATACACCTTGTTGTGCAGCAATAAGATGGCCCAGATTCCAAATAATATTATTGTTGAAACCTGCAGGAACTTCATTAAGCTGGTCTGCAGATAAATTACTTACTAAATTAATTAGAAAAAGTCTTATTTTTTTTATTCTTTCAATTTGCTTGTTCATAATTCACAGTAGAAATACTTATAAGATAAAAAATTTTTTATTTTTATCTGTTTATCTATGAATATTGCTTTAAAAAGGCCAGCTCCAGCTTCAAAAGAAGCAGTACTTTTTTTATACGAACTATATCAGGAGGCAAAAAAAAATACTAAACTTTTCTTTAAAAGAAAATATGCGAAATGATACAGAAATAGTAATAATTTCTATGACTTTCGCATAAAGAGGTTGATATTAAAGGTCTTCTAACTACCTTTCTTTACATTTACTGCATTTAATCCTTTAGGGCCCATTTCAACTTCAAAAATTACTTTATCGTTTTCTTTTATCGGCTCCTGCAACTGGTTAATATGAACAAAAATACTTTCCTGTGACTTAAGGTCTTTAATAAATCCAAAGCCTTTAGCGTCATTAAAAAAACTTACTACTCCTGTTCTTATTGCATCTTCTTCTAACCCGGCCTCTTGCTTGGGAACACCAATCTGCATATCTTCCTGCTTAAAAGTTTTCTTTTTTCTTGGATCAGGAGGTGTAGAAGAAATATTTCCGTTTTCATCAATGTAAGCCATCATTTCATCCAGCGACTTTCCCTTTTTGGCATTTGCCTTACGGTCTTCCATCTTTTCTTCTTTTTCCTGGCGCTGTTTTAATCTTTTTTTTTCTTTTTCCTTTTTGCTAAAGGTTTCCTGAGATTTCCCCATAATTTTTCCTGCTTATTTTTTTGTTACTTGCAAATATCGGTTATTTATTAATAATAGTTTGAATGAATAATACACATAACAAATGATTAAGTGTTTCATCTCTTTTTTAGCTGATAACCGTTTTATATCTTCTTTAAGACCAATGTTAAGTTAGGAAATCTTTTATTAGCTTAACAGATTTTTGTTATTATTTTTTGCTTTTTACTCATTTTAATACAAGAATAAAAAAAGAAAGAAAGTGTACCTTTAATAATTGATAAAAGAATATTAAAGATAAAAACTGATGGACTGTAATTTGTATTTTAAGCAGAAATAAAAAAATGATAATTAAAAAGTGCTTTATAATTTTACGGATAATAATAATTGAAATAAATTAAAATATGATTACAGAAGTTAAAGATGGATATGTGAAAACTGAGAAAGAACATGGTATAACTACCATTGAGTTTTACCATCCTCAAAGCAATTCTCTGCCTGGAAAGCTTCTTGAAACTATTGCACAAACTATACATAGTGAAGGTGTTAATTCCGGTACAAAAGTTATTATTCTCCGGTCTGCAGGAGAAAAAGTATTTTGTGCAGGTGCATCGTTTGATGAGCTTGCTACCATTACAACTCAGGAACAGGGCACCCAATTTTTTAGCGGTTACGGAAAAGTGATAAATGCAATGCGTAAGGCTCCGCAATTTATTATTGCCAGAATACAGGGAAAATGTGTGGGTGGTGGCTTAGGGTTAGCAGCAGCAGCAGATTATGCTATTGCAACACATGGCGCTGATGTAAAGCTGAGCGAGCTGTCAGCAGGTTTTGGGCCATTTGTTATTGGTCCGGCCGTGCAAAGAAAAATAGGATTGGCAGCTTTTACACATTTAACCATTGATGCCAATATGTGGCGCTCCTCCGATTGGGCAAAACGAAACGGGTTATATGCAGAGCTTCATCCTGAACCATCAGCTATGGAAGATGCTATCGGGAGACTTTCTTTTACACTTTCTCATGTTAGTCAGGATGCTACAAAGGAACTAAAAAAAGTCTTTTGGCAAGGAACTGAAGACTGGGACGATTTACTGCGAGAAAGAGCTTCTATCAGTGGCCGCTTAATTTTAAGTGATTATGCAAAAGATTTTATAAAAAACTTTAAGAGAAAAAGCATCATCTAAAGATGAAAAAGTTTTTTTAAAAGAAAAATCCCGGAAATTAACCGGGATTTTTCTTTTAAAAAATTAAAAATCAAATTCATAAATAGGATCTATAGGCGTATTAGCCTGCATTTCAAAAACGGGGTTGATGATGCCATTAGAAAGACTGTAAACCCAACCATGCAAATGTGGTCGTTGTTCCTCCTTCCAGGCTTTTTGTATTATAGAAGTTTTAGCCAGGTTCATTACCTGTTCTTTCACCGTTAGTTCTATCAGTTTATTCACTCTTTCTTCTCCTTCAGCATACTTTTCCATTTCCTCCTGATGAAGACGGTAAATGTCTTTTATATTTCTTAGCCACATGTTTAGTACCTGCTTAAAATTGTTGTTGGTCAGAGCAGCTTTCACTCCTCCACAACCGTAATGACCACAGACAATAACATGCTTAACTTTTAAGACTTCGACTGCGTATTCTAATACGCTCAACATATTTACATCGGTGTTTACTACCAGATTTGCTATGTTTCGGTGTACAAAAATTTCACCGGGTTGTGTGCCTGTAATTTCATTTGCCGGCACCCGGCTATCACTGCAACCAATCCATAAAAACTCAGGTGTTTGCAGATGTTCGAGCCGTGAAAAGAATTCATTATCATCCTCTGTTTTTTCTTTTGCCCAGGCTTTATTTTCCAGGAGTAATTTTTCGTAAGAAGTCATGCAATATTAAGTTTTAAAGGTTCTTCAAATAGTGTATGCATTGTCTTAGACATGCTTTTTTTAATTTCTACAGTAATATTCTTTAAGTGCGCATGCTTTAAAAAGTTGTTTATTTCTTCGATTATATCTTTATCTATAAAGTCAGCTCGTGTTGCATCTATGACAATAAACGAGTTTGCAGGCACCTCTTCAAGCTTTTGTTTGATAATAGGCTTATTCAGAAATGAAACATCTTTGCGTAAACGTACAAGATATCTGTTTGAGTCATTTACTACAAGAACTGATGATTTGAAGTTAGCACGAATCATAAAGAAAAGTCCTACTAATATTCCGGTTACGATGCCAATTAACAGGTCTGTCAGTAATATGGCTAATATTGTTACCACAAAAGGGATAAACTGATCCAAACCTTTAGTATAAAATTCTTTAAATAAAGAAACTTTAGCAAGTTTATACCCGGTAAAAATAAGAATGGCCGCTAAACCGGCTAACGGAATTAAATTAAGTATACCTGGAATGAAAAGTACAGAAATAAGTAACAACATACCATGGCTTATGGTTGAGGATTTTGTTTTGGCGCCTGCCATTACGTTTGCTGAGCTTCTCACCACTACAGAGGTCAAAGGCAAACCTCCTATCAATCCGGAGCACATATTTCCTATTCCCTGTGCTTTTAACTCTCGATTGGATGGCGTAACTCTTTTTAAAGGATCAAGCTTGTCTACGGCTTCGATACCAAGTAATGTTTCAAGACTTGCTACAATAGCAAGTGTGACTGCTGTTATCCAGACATCAGGATTTTTGATAAAAGAAAAATCGGGAAAAGTAAAAAAGGAAATAAACATAGAAGCATTCTTTGCTACAGGTAAAGATACCAGGTGCTTTTGTTCCAGTTGCATACCCATACCAGACAAAACTTTACTTAAAAAAACACTCATTAATACTACAACCAAAGGTCCGGGAACAAGACTCAATACTTTATTAGATTTAAAAAATCTTGTCTCCCATATAATTAATATAAGTATTGAAACGATACCAATTATTATGGCTGCAGGTGTAATATAATTTAATGAATGAAAGATGCCTGAAAAAGTATTTTCATTATTGCTTTGAGAAAACTCCTGATCTCCCAAAAAGTCAGAATCATACCCCACAAAATGTGGTAATTGTTTTAAAATAAGAATTAAACCAATAGCAGCCAACATTCCTTTAATTACAGAATTTGGAATGTAATCGCCAATAACTCCAGCCTTAACAAATCCTAATATTACCTGTATAATTCCAGCCAATACGACAGCCAGTAAAAAAGCTTCATATACTTGTAGCTTTACAATTGCAGAAGCCACAATAACAGTCAGACCTGCCGCAGGACCACTGACACTTAATTGTGAACCACTAAGTGAGCCTATAACAATACCACCAACTATACCAGCAATAATACCCGAAAAAAGAGGTGCGCCTGAACCTAAGGCTATACCTAAACATAGCGGCAGGGCCACTAAAAATACCACTACAGAAGCCGGAAAATCGGCTCCTGCATGCTTCAAATATTTTTTCATGCAGAAGAATGTAATTTACGAAATCAACGAAATGAAATCAGTTATAAAAACGGACAAAACAATCTTATTAAATAACTGAATCAGGAGGCGGAACTACAACTTCTGTGGAATGATTGAAAGGAATCTGCTCTGAGAAATGAATATAAGCAAGCGCTTTGCTTTCAGAAAAAAAAGAAACAGTTGAATAACCTGCAGGAGGTAAAAAAGGGTGATTAAAATCTGCTAAGTTTGCCTTACCACAGTCATCAGAACTATTATGAGGAAGTTCCTCAGTCCATTGGTTTTTGCTAAGTATAGTGCCAATCTGCGCTATTGGTAACATTTGTATTGATATCAACAGGCTCAGAAAAAACGATATGATTTTTAGTTTAATCATTTATAACTTCGCAAAGATAATAAAACAGGTCTGAATTTCACGCGACTTAGCTCGTCCTTTAACATTCTGTCAAAAATATCTCATTGCAATTTGGAATAAAGTAAATTAAATATTTAATCCTCCGCATACACTTATAACCTGGCCTGTTACATAACTGCTCATGTCGCTTGCAAGGTACAGGGCTGTATCAGCAATTTCTGCAGCGGTTGAAAACCGGCCTAAAGGAATTTTTTGTAAATAAGCTTTAGAAGCTTCTCCGTCTTTTAAATAATCCGTCATATCTGTCTCAACAAATCCTGGTGCTATTGCGTTGCAGCGAATATTACGGCTTCCAAGTTCATGAGCCATTGATTTTGTAAAGCCAATTATGCCTGCCTTAGATGCTGCATAGCTGCTTTGTCCAGCATTTCCTCTCATACCAATTATAGAACTCATATTTATAATACTGCCTTTTCTTGCTTTCATCATGGGTTTTATCACCTGCTTAGTCATATTAAACACGCTCTTAAGATTAATTGTCATTACATCGTCCCATTGTTCAGGTGTCATTCTCAGCAGTAAATTGTCTTTACTGATTCCGGCATTATTAACACAAATATCTATTGTTCCGAATTCTTTAATAGCATCATTTACCATCGCTTCGCATTCAGCATACACTCCCGCGTTACTCTTATAAGCTTTTGCTTTTACGCCTGATGACTGTAGTTTTTCTTCCAGCGCTTTTGCTTTTTCATCACTACTTACATACGTAAAGGCAATTGATGCACCTTGTTCTGCTAATTTAAGGGCAATTGCTTCACCGATGCCACGACTGGCTCCTGTAACTATAGCCACTTTTCCTGCAAGTAATTTCATAACAGCTTATTATACGGGCAAAAGTAACTCAATTGAGTGTAGCTGCGTTCATCTGCAATTAATTATGCTATACTTTTCATTTCTTATATGATAACCAAGTTTTTTGCTTTAATTTATTCGTTTGTTACAAACAGGAAAATTTACGTTAAATAAATGTTTCCCAACAAAAAACAGACAAACGGAAGTTATTGATGCTTTTTTATGAAATCACCAATAATTGTTGAACCGTAAAATGGTAAAAGTAAAAATCTGCAATCCGTAGTATAAGGCCGAATTGCAGGATTTTACTTTTAATCGTGGTAATATTGATTTTGTCTGTAAAGAAGAGTTTACAAACAAATTAGAAGCTTGTGTTGCTACTTTATAAAGAATAATTCGAGGTAAGGCTAAAGTTTTGCGATACTTTTTATCTCATCAATGTATTTTCGCTCGTTGCACAAACGCGGCACTTTGTGTTGTCCCCCAAGTTTTCCTTTGCTTTTGAGCCATTCTTCAAAAACTCCTTTTTTCAACGGCCTGATGACAGGCATTTTTAAAGCAATATCTTTATGACGCTTTGCTTCGTAATCGCTGTTTATATTTTTTAAAGCATTGTCCAACTCATAGGTAAATAAGCCGAAATCGCAAGGTTCTTTTTCAAATTGAATTAGCCACTCATGCCCTCCGTTGTTTTTTTCGTTGAAGTAAACAGGAGCAGCAGTATAATCATTAACTATGGCACCCGTTTTCTCACATGCAGCAGTAATGGCATAGTCTGAGTTATTTACAATAACCTCTTCGCCAAATGCATTGATAAATTGTTTTATTCTTCCTGAAACTTTGATTTTGTAAGGAGCAAGCGAGGTAAACTTTACTGTATCACCAATAAGATAGCGCCATAATCCTCCGTTTGTACTTATGACAACTGCGTAGTTTTTACCAATTTCAACTTCATCCAATTGCACGGTTTGCGGATTTTCTTTTCCATATTCCTCTACAGGAAGAAATTCATAAAAAATTCCATGGTGCAAAAACAGCAGCATTCCTTCTTCTTCCGGATTGTTTTGCCCCGCAAAAAAACCTTCACTTGCATTATATAAATCGACATAGCAGATAGGCGCTCCAATCAGCTTTTCAAATTGTTCTTTATAAGGTGTAAACGAAACTCCGCCATGAATATAAAGCTCCAGATTTGGCCATACTTCTATCAGGTGCTTTTTTCCTGTTATTTCCAGTATTCTCTTTATTAATACAAGGCTCCAAGTTGGCACTCCGCTAAGGCTGGTTACATTTTCTTTAATAGTTGTTTCTGCAAGTCTTTCTATTTTTGTCTCCCATTCGTCTAATAAAGCAATAGACAATTCCGGCGTTCTTACCCAATGACCATAAAAAGGAGTGTTTTGCATAAGAACCGCACTTAAATCTCCATAATTTGCTTCTTCATTTACTTTACTTACCTGGTGGCTGCCACCTATTACCAAACCTTTGCCTGTAAGTAGATCACTGTCAGGATTGTAATTGTAATATAAAGTGAGTAAATCTTTTGCTCCCTGAAAATGGTTTTCGTCGAGACTTTCTTCTGTAACAGGAATAAATTTGCTTTTGTCGTTTGTCGTTCCGCTGCTTTTTGCAAACCAGTTGACAGGTGTATTCCAAAGAAGGTTTTGCTCACCCTGCATCGTTCTTTCAATATAGGGTTTCAGGTCTTCGTATTCGTGAATAGGAACAGCTTCTTTAAAGCTATCAATTGTATATAAATTTTCGAAATTATACTTGCGCCCAATTTCAGTATATTGCGCTGAGGTTATGAGATCCTGAAATACTTCATATTGTACAGTTATGGGATTATTAATCCAGTTTTCGATACGGCCAAGCCTTAACCTGGCTAAGCGTGATATGGCAGGGCTTAAAAGTTTCATTTTATCGTTTAGGAAATGTCAAGTTAACCAAAAACAGGTTAAAATAAAGAAATTTTGGATTTATTTTTAAAGAAGGGCAATAAACATACCAATTGTTCGTTGCAGGCCTGATTATTCATTATCAAAAGTAGCAGCATTTTGCGCAGCTTTCTGCAAGGCATTGTCTCTTTCCATTTCAATGATCCAATCTTTGCGGCGCAATTCAAAATTAGTTCCAAGGTAGAGGTTTCTTACCTGTTCGTTGCCAGCCAATTCTTCTGCAGTACCGTGTTTAAATATTTTTCCTTCTATCAGCAGATAAGCACGGTCACAGATAGATAAAGTTTCATTTACATTATGATCGGTAATTAATATACCAATGTTCCGGTATTTTAATTTTGCCACAACTGTTTGTATATCTTCCACCGCAATCGGGTCGACGCCTGCAAAAGGCTCGTCTAATAAAATAAATTTGGGATCTACTGCAAGGGCACGTGCAATCTCTGTTCTTCTTCTTTCTCCGCCGCTAAGGCTGTCACCGTTATTTTTTCGTACATGATGCAGGTTAAACTCATCAAGCAAAGCCTCTAAGCGGTCTCGTTGCTCTTTTTTGTTCAGTTTAGTCATTTCGAGCACTGCTTTTATATTATCTTCTACAGAGAGTTTTCTAAATACACTCGCTTCCTGTGGCAGATAACCAATACCCATTTGCGCTCTTTTATACATAGCAAGCCTGGTAATATCCTGGTCGTTTAAAAAAACCTTTCCCTGATCGGGCTTTATTAAGCCAACAACCATATAAAAGGTAGTTGTTTTTCCTGCACCATTCGGGCCCAGCAAGCCAACTATTTCGCCCTGATTTACGTTTATAGAAACATTATTAACGACCGTACGGTTGTGATAACTTTTAATAAGCTCTTTGGTATGGATAATAAGGCTCAATGACAGTAATTTTTTCAAAAATACGTTAATAGCAACTTTGTTGATAAACGCTAATGCCTCTTAACAGTTTATTGGGTTGAAGTAATATTTTTTAAGTATACTCAGTCCTATAAACCCTTTTATAAAGCTAAAATAATCTGACATGACTCAATCGCTTTATATTCAGTCGCAGTGCTTCTTGTTTTTATTTTTATACATCTTATGTTTGCACCAATTTTAATATAGAAGATGAAAGTTATTGACCATCTTAAACAAGCTAAGGATACACTCGTTTCTTTTGAGGTTTTGCCGCCGTTAAAAGGTAAAAGTATAAATTCGATTTATGATCATCTTGATCCATTAATGGAGTTCAAACCATCCTGGATCAATGTTACCTATCACCGCAGTGAAACAATGTTTAAGAAAAAAGCAGATGGAACATTTGACAAAGTAGAAGTGCGTAAACGTCCTGGTACTGTGGGCATTTGTGCGTCTGTTATGAATCACTACAAAATAGATGCAGTACCCCATTTTATTTGCGGGGGTTTTAATAAAAGAGAAACAGAAGATGCTTTAATTGATCTTAACTTTCTGGATGTAGATAATGTGCTGGTATTAAGAGGTGATGCAGCCAAAAATGAAGCTTCTTTCGAACCTGAGCCAGACGGAAATCGTTATTCTATCGATTTGCTGAAACAGGTAGTGGATCTGAATAACG
>Ga0210040_10010523_pt1 | contig 10592 bp, 10 predicted proteins | sample CryGeyCG12114_NA_FD_185462 | JGI IMG/M metagenome (GOLD analysis project Ga0210040, IMG submission 185462) | Groundwater microbial communities from aquifer - Crystal Geyser CG19_WC_8/21/14_NA (SPAdes) (version 2) | ecosystem: Environmental > Aquatic > Deep subsurface > Groundwater | place: USA...
GCTCCCCGCCGACGTCGGCATCGACCTGGACCTGAAGTCGGCCATGGAGGACTGCCTGCGGCCACCGGCCGGCACCACCGCCGCACTGGTCGGACCCGTGGCGCTGCAGGCAGCGGCCCGGCGACCGGTCCTGGTCTCCTCCTTCGACCCGGCCGCGCTGCTCCGGGTGCGCAGTTCGGCGCCGGCGGTGCCGCTGGCCTGGCTGACCTGGCGCCGGTTCCCGCTGGAGGCGGCCGTGGCCGGGTGCGGTCACCTCGACGTCGACGTCCTGGCGGTGCACGTCGGCTCCCTGAGCCGAGTGGTCCCGGGCGACGAGCGCGACGTGGACGTCGACGTGCCCGCGGCCGAGCGGGCCGTGGCGATGGTCCACGGTGCCGGCCGCGAGGTGATGGTGTGGTGCCCGGACCCCCGGCGTGCCCAGGTCCTTCTGGACGCGGGCGCCGACGCGGTGGTCGTGGACGACGTGTCCCGGGCGCTCGGCGCCCTCCACCCGGCCGCCTGACCGGGAGGTCCGCCCCCGCCCGGGACCCGGGTCGGGGCGGGCCGCGGGTCAGGGGACCAGGATCGCCCGGGTGCCGGGCAGCCGGCCGCCGTCCAGGTCGTCGAGCGCCTCGAGCGCGGAGGTCAGCGGGTACGTCCGCGTCGACAGCGTCACCAGCCCGCGGGCGGCCAGCGCCATCAGCTCACGCAGGTCGGTGTAGGAACCGACCTTGTTGCCGACGATGCTGATCTCCCGGTTGATGATGTCCAGCGTGGGCACCTCCACGGCGCCGCCGTAGCCGATGACGTAGTACGACCCGGTGTCCCGGGTCATGGCGATGCCCTCGGCCTCGGTGCCGTGCTCGCCGACGAAGTCGAACACCACCTCGGCGCCGGTGCCGCCCAGCGCGTCGAGCACCTCGGCCACCGTGTCCTCCCCGGCCTGCACGGTGCGGTGCGCGCCGAGGGCGGCCGCCTTGGCGAGCGCGTCGGCGGACCGGTCGACCACGGTCACCTCCGCCGGCGTCATCGCCAGCAGGCACTGCAGGCCGATGTGCCCCAGCCCGCCGGCCCCGATGACCACCGCGCGCGCCGTGGCCGGGAGCAGCGGGACGGCCTTGCGCACCGCGTGCTGCGCGGTGAGCCCGGCGTCGGCGAGCGCAGCCACGTCGACCGGGGCCAGCCCCTCGGCGAGCTTCACCACCGACCGGGCGTTGGTGCGCAGCAGCTCCGCCATCCCGCCGTCCCGGCTGATGCCCGGGAACTCACCGTTCTCGCAGTGCACGTCGTCCCCGCGCCGGCACGCCGGGCAGAGCCCGCAGGTGACCAGCGGGTGCAGGATGACCTGGTCGCCGACCGCCACGTTGCGCACCGCGTCGCCGATCTCGACGACGGTGCCGGCGTTCTCGTGGCCGATGACGTAGGGCAGCCCGACGCCGCTGACCGCCGCCCACTGCCCCTCGATGATGTGCAGGTCGGTGCGGCACACTCCGGCGGCGTCGACGTGTACCAGCACGTCCAGCGGGCCCTGCAGCGTGGGCTCCGGGACGTCGTCGACCGACGGGGGCTTGCCGTACTCGTGGACGCGGACTGCCTTCATGCCAGGACCTCCAGGGGGATGAGCGCGCGGGAGTCGACGGAGGGACGCGGGGCCTGGTCGGACTCCGCGCCGGGGTAGCGGGTGGTGAGCAGGCCGCGGCAGAAGTGCGCGTTGCCGTCGACCGAGATGCGCACCGATCGGGCCCGGCGCAGGGTCGCCGTCACCGCGTCGGCCGGGGGCACCGACCCGTCCGGGGCCAGCAGCACCGGGGACGCCGGGTCGACCGGCAAGCCGAGTGCCGCCCGCCGGGCCACCAGCGCAACGGTGGCCGGGCCGGGCAGCAGGTCGCCGAGGGTGAGCTCGCCGACGGTCGACTCCGACCGGCCCGGGTCGGCGCGCAGCCAGCTCGTGAGCACCCGCTCCATGGCCGCCGTGTGCGCCTTGCGCTGGAACGTGGCCCGCAGCTCGTCCAGGGAGTCCTCCGCCTCGTGCCCGAACGTGCCGCGGTAGCCGGCGTCGGCGGCCAGTCCACGGTTGATCAGGTCGGAGTCGTGGTGGTCGTCGAGCTCCACGACGACCAGGCCGACGCCCGGGACGGCAGCGACCGCGTCCCGGGCGTCGGAGACCATCAGCCAGGCGAAGTTCGGCGCACAGAACGAGGTGGGCAGCCGCAGGTGCACCTCGACCACCCCGGGCGCCACCGTCACCGACCGGACGAAGCCCAGGTCGGTGATCGGCTCGTCCAGCTCCGGGTCGACCACCGTGCCCAGCGCGGCGCGGACGTCGGCCTCGGTGCGGACCGCCGGCATCAGGCCATCGCCCATCAGGACATCGCCAGGTCGGCTGCCTCGGGCTGGCGCGGGCCGGTCGCGGTCTCGTCGGCGTCGGGCAGCTGCAGCTCGGCCGGCACCGGGATCCCGTACATCTTCGCCGCGTTGAGCCCCAGCACCTTCTTCTTCTGGGCTGTGGTCAGCTGGCCGTACTCGGTCATGTCCGCCGGGATCTGGAAGTCGACGAACTTCTCGACCAGCCAGGTCGGCGTCCAGAGCGCGTAGTCGCTGGAGAAGAAGATCCGGTCCTCGCCGATCCAGTACATGAGCTCACCGATGATCTGGGCGAAGTAGCGCGGCCGGGTGTGGATGAACGGCATCGCCACGGCCAGGCCGGCGTACACGTTGGGCTCCTGGGTGGCGATCCAGCAGAAGTCCTCCAGCCGGGGCAGCCCGCAGTGCTCGACGATGAAGTTGAGGTCGGTGAAGTCGGTGGCCGCGTGGTCGACGTCGGCCACGTCGAAGGCGTCCCGGTCCAGCGGCCGGATCGTCGGGCCCTTGTGCACGTGGATGTTGGTGATCCCCAGCTCGCGGCACACCTCGAGGTAGCGGTAGGTCCAGGGGTCGCTGAGCTTGTAGCCGCGGGAGTCGCCGTGCCACTCGGCGGTGTAGAGCTTCACGCCGGTCAGCCCGAACCGCTCGGCGTCGGCGCGCAGCTGGTCCAGGCCCTGCTCACCGTTGCGCGGGTCGAAGTTGTGGTTGTAGGTGAGCTGCTCGGGGTGCTGCTGGGTCAACGCCCAGGCCTCCTCCGTCTGCCCGAAACCGCGCTCGTAGAACTCCCCGAGGTAGGCCGGCTGGAAGATCGCGTGGTCGACGATGCCGCCGGCGAAGACGTCGCGCATCAGCCGCTCGCCGCCCTGGTAGAGGTAGTCCTCGTAGGGCCAGACCTCGGACTCCGGGCTGAGGTTGCGGTGGTAGTCGTAGAAGCAGTCGATGAACTGCTTGCCGTGCACGTTGCGCTGGTTCTCCGGGCGGGCGTCCCACAGCGCTATGTGCGCGTCCACGATGAAGTACTTCTCGCCGTCCTTGGTGTACACGGGTCCTCCTCGGCCGGTACCGGCTCGTCGAGTGCGAGCTGGGTCACTCCGGACGCTAGGGCCGTCGCCCCTCCCCGCCGGGGCGCCGGTGTCTCACTTTGAGACACCGCCGGCCCCGTGCTGTCCGCCGGCGGCCCTAGAGTCGGTGGGGACGCAGCGGCGCGTCTGGAGGTGGTCACCGTGACGGACCTGCCTGCCGTCCGCCCGCGGGCCCGGGTGCGGGCGTCGTGGGCGCGCAGCGAGCGCTACGGGGTGTCCCCGGAGTCGGTCGAGCCGGTGTTCGGCGGCGCGCTGGACACCGGGTCGCTGTTCTACGAGTGCGGCGCCGAGGTGCTCGGCCGGCTGCACGGGACGCTGGCGAACGAGCCGCTCGGGCTGATGATCACCGATGCCGAGGGCCTGGTGCTGGCCCGCTGGGCCGACGACCAGGACATCAACCGCTCGCTGGACCGGGTGCACCTGGCGCCCGGCTTCTACTTCGGCGAGCGCACCGCCGGCACCAACGGCCTGGGGCTGGCGCTGGCCGACCGGCTACCGGCCCTGGTGCGCGCCGCGGAGCACTTCGTCGCGCCGCTGCGCCGCTACACCTGCGCCGCCGTGCCGGTGCTCGACCCGCGCAGCGGCGACCTGGTGGGCAGCATCAACATGACCACCTGGTCCGACGCCTCCTCCGACCTGCTGCTGGCGCTGGCCCAGTCCGCCGCGGGCAACACCAGCGCACTGATGAACGTCCGGGCCGGCGGGCACCCCGCCCGGCCGCTGCCCCGCGGCGAGGTCTTCCACGTGTTCGCCGACCGGCTGCCCGGCGCCGGTGCCGACCCCTGTCCCTCCCGGGCCTGGCGGGACGCCGTCGCCGCGGCTCGCCAGGCCGTGGCGGCCGGCCGGCTGCTGGCCGTGGTGGGCGAGCCGGGAGCGGGCAAGGCCGCCGTCGCCACGCTGGCCCGGCACGGCAGCCGCCGCGAGCGGGTGCTCGTCGCCCGGCCGCCGCAGGCCGCCGACGTGGACTCGTGGCTGGCGCTGTGGGCACCCGAGCTCACCGCCCGCGACAGCTGCGTGGTCGTGTCCGGCGCCGACGCGCTGCCGGCCTGGGCCGCCGACGAGCTCGCTGCCCTGATCGGGACGGCGGCACCGGCGCCCCTGCAGCCGATGGTGCTCACCGCTCCGTCGCTGGCCGCCGTCCCCGCCTCGCTGGCCGCCCTGGTCGACTCGGTCGTCGAGGTGCCCGCGCTGCGGCACCGTGGCGAGGACGTCGAGCCGCTGGCCCGCTCCTTCGCCCGGGAGCGCCGGCACCGCGACGTGGAGTTCACCCCGCGGGCGCTGCGCGCGCTGACCGCGCACTCCTGGCCGGAGAACGTGCGGGAGCTGCGCGCGGTGGTGCGGGAGGCGGTCGACCGCACCGACGTGGTCGACGTGCACCACCTCCCGCCCGCGGTGCTCAGCTCCGGCCCGCGCCCGCTGACCCGGCTCGAGCAGCTGGAGCGCGACGAGATCCTGCGCTGCCTCATCCAGCCGGGCTCCACCGCCGTCCAGGCCGCCGCCGAGCTGGGGCTGTCCCGCGCGACGCTGTACCGCAAGATCGCCCAGTACGGGCTGCGGGTGCGCGGCGACCGGTGAGTCCGCCTGCGCCGCGCCGCAGCTGATTGACACCCGCGAGGGGCGACCGAGACCATCGGGTCTCGGTGCTCGCGCCCGGGAGACGACTCGGGGCGCCCCAGAGGGGACCGTGTCATGGACCCAGCCCCGGCCGCGCAGGTGGCCCTGCTCGACGGTTTCGCGCTGCACCTCGGCGCTGCCCACGGTGGTCCGGCGGTCGAGGCGCTGCCCCGTGGCGCCCAGCGGCTGATCGCCCACCTGAGCCTGTGCGGACGTCCGGCTCGGGGCGCGATCGCCGGCCAGCTGTGGCCCGACCTCACGGAGGACCACGCCCAGGGCAGCCTGCGCTCGGCCCTCTGGCGGGTGCAGAAGGCGGTGCCCGGCCTGGTCGACGTCTCCGGTGGCGCGCTCGGGCTGGCCGCGGGCGTACACGTCGACGTCCGCGACTTCACCGCGTGGGCGGAGTGGGTGCTGGACCCCCGCACCGCCATCGACGGCACGGTGGCGCCCGCGGTGGCGCTGCGCGGTGAGCTGCTGCCCGGCTGGTACGACGACTGGGTGCTGCTGGAACGGGAGCGGCTGCGGCAGCTGCGGATGCACGCCATGGAGGTGTTCGCCGACAAGCTGGCGCGGCTGGGTCGCTACGGGGAGGCCGTCCAGGCCGCCTACGCCGCGGTCCGCACCGAGCCGCTGCGGGAGAGCGCCCATCGCGCGGTCGTGCGGGTGCACCTGGCCGAGGGGAACGTCGCGGAGGCGGTGCGCGCCTATGGCGCCTTCCGCACGCTGCTCGTCGCGGAGCTCGGCGTGCTGCCCACCGACCAGATGGACGCCCTGGTGCGGCCGCACGTGTCGGTGGCGTCCCGGTCGCCCGTGCACTGACCCGTGACGGGACGGTGACGTGCGCGTGAGGGCTCGGAGACGCCGGTGACACCCCGGCGGGCGAGGCTCCGGGCGTGGACCGGCTCGATCCCCGACGAGCCCACCGGTCCACCAGGCACCGGGAGGAGCACGACCATGAAGGCTGACGTGAGCCGTTACAAGGCGGCTCTGGCACAGATCGCGGAGATCGCAGGCCTGGCCAGCGCCGGCGGCGGCACCAGCCCCGGCAGCGGCACCAGCCCCGGCAGCGGCTCGGGGAACGGCTCGGGCAACGGCATGGCCGGCACCACGTTCCGGAGCTGCTCGGTCCGGGAGCTGCCGGCGCGGCTGCACGTCAAGGCCGCCCTGCTGGCCCGCCGGGTCAACCCGGTCAACGGGCCGCTGCGGGAACCGCTGCCCGGGAGGTCGACCCTGCCGCAGGTGCAGAAGCTCACCCTGGACACGGCCCGCTACTGGGGACCCGCCGCGCGCACCTTGTCGGTGAGCTTCATGGAGACCACCGAGGCAGACCTGCGGGCGCGGATCGTCAGCCACATGAACGCCTGGAGCTCCGACCACGGGGTGGGCATCGACTTCGCGGAGACGTCGGACACCGGCGAGGTGCGCATCTCGCGCGAGCCCGGCGGCTACTACTCCTACCTGGGCACCGACGTGCTGCTCATCCCGGCCACCGTGCAGACGATGAACCTCGAGGCGTTCTCGATGGGCACCCCGGAGTCGGAGTACCGCCGCGTCGTCCGGCACGAGACGGGGCACACGCTGGGCTTCCCGCACGAGCACATGCGCCGGGAGCTGGTGGCGCGGATCGACCCGCAGAAGGCCTACCGGTACTTCCTGGAGACCCAGGGCTGGGACGCCCAGACCGTCGACGAGCAGGTGCTGACGCCGCTGGGCCAGGCCGACGTCTTCGGCACCCCGCCCGACCAGGACTCGATCATGTGCTACCAGTTGCCCGGCGAGATCACCTACGACGGTCAGCCGATCCGCGGCGGGGTCGACATCAACGCCACGGACGCCGCGTTCGCAGCGTCGATCTACCCGACGTCGCCCTACACCGGGCAGCAGCTCACCACCAGCGTGGCGGAGGCCTGGCCGGCCTCGGAGGACGTGGCGCTCTCGGTCTGAGCCGTGCCCCGGCTGATCGAGGTCGACCCCGGCCGGCACGACCTCTCGGCGGGCCTGGCCGCCGCCCCGGGCGACGTGCTGTCCTTCCGGGCGACCGGCGGCCGGGTGCGCAGCGGACAGGCCGTGGAGTACGTCGGGGCGTACACGCGGGGGGTCGTGGGGCCGGCCGGGGAGGTGCTCTCCCCGGCCGGCCCGCCCGGTACCGCGCTGTTCCGGGTCGTCGGCCCGGGGACCGCCGAGCTGGAGGTGCTGACCGGTGACCCGTGGGGCGCACCGGTCGTGCACGCCGTGACGGTGCGGGCGGCACCGGCCGGCGGACCCGGTCAGCGGCCGGGCTGACCCACCTCGTCGCGCCACGAGTGCCGGGGCTCGAAGCCGAGCACCCGGCGGGCCTTGTCGATCGACAGCAGCGTCTCGTTGTCCCCCAGGTCCCGGGTCACCGGGACGTCGGGGAACTGCTCGGCGAGCAGCTCGGCGTTCGGCCGGGACATCACCGTGTCGGCGTTGGCCACGATGAAGACGTCCGCGCCGGGCTCGGTGTGCGCCAGCCCGAGCCGCACCGCCTGCGCGCCGTCCCGGGCGTCGATGTAGCCGTAGAGGTTCCACCGGCGCCGGGCCGGGTCGGCGTCGAAGCCGGGGAACTCGGCGTAGTCCTCGGGGTACATGACGTTGCTGAACCGCAGCCCGGTCATCGACAGGTCGGGGTGCCAGCGGCACAGCTGCCGGGCCAGCTCCTCCTCCAGCGTCTTGACCAGCGAGTACGTCGTGGTCGGGCGCGGCGGGTACTCCTCGTCGACGGGAACGTAGGGCGGGGGAGTGTCGAAGGGCAGTCCGAGCACCGTCTCGCTGGAGGCCCACACGACCTTGCGGACGCCGGCCCTCAGCGCGGCGCTGTAGACGTTGTAGGACGCCGTCATGTTGTTGGCGAAGGTGGCCGCGTTCGGCAGCAGCCCCGGCGCCGGGACGGCGGCCAGGTGCACCAGCGCGTCGACCCGGTCGTGCTCGTCGAACCCGGCGAGGACCTCCGCGGCCTGCCCGGGGTCGGTGAGGTCGACCACCGCGGACTCCACGTCGCCGCGCCGGCTCGGGACGCGGTCGAGTGCGAGCACCTCCCAGCCGTGCTCGACCAGGTCGGTGACCACCGCCCCGCCGAGCTTGCCGCTGCTGCCGGTGACCGCCACTCTCGTCATGCTGGCTCCCTGCCCCGCCCGTGTCGGCCGCACACGCCGCCCGGGACACTGGGCGCCGTGGTCGAGCCCGCCAAGCCGCTGCGCGACGTGCTCGGCCCCGGGCTCGACGTGCTGTTCTGCGGCATCAACCCCTCGCTGCTGTCCGCCGAGCGAGGCCACCACTTCGCCCGTCCGGGGAACCGGTTCTGGCCCGCGCTGCACCTCGGCGGACTCACCCCGCGGCTGTTCAGCCCCGACGAGGACGCCGCGCTCCCCGAGCTCGGACTGGGCATCACCAACGTCGTCTCCCGGCCCACCCGAACCGCCGCGGAGCTGAGTCGGGAGGAGCTGCGCGCGGGGGCGGCCGAGCTCGCCGAGCTGGTCGTCCGGTACCGCCCGCGGGTGCTCGCCGTCCTCGGCGTCACCGCCTGGCGGGTCGCGTTCGACCGGCCGAAGGCGGTGCTCGGCATCCAGCCGGAACGGGTCGGCGGGGCGTTGACCTGCGTCGCGCCGAACCCGAGCGGGCTGAACGCGCACCACCAGCTGCCCGACCTGGCCCGGCGGTACGGCCAGCTCCGTCAGCTCGGCTGAGCCGGGTCCAGCGCAGGCGGACCGGCCGAGCCGGCGGCGTACTCCAGCAGCGGCACCTCGCCGGCCGCCCAGGCGGCCAGCGCCGGGTCGACCACCCGCCAGGCCTGCTCGGCCTCTCCCGCGCTGACCGACGTCGTGCTGCCGCCGGTCAGCACGTCGGTCAGCACCCGGCAGTAGGCGGTGAGTTCGCCCGGCGCCTGCGAGTCCTGCACCGGCTCCAGCGAGATCTCCAGCGGCGCCCGTGACGCGTCCCGCCAGTGCACCGCCACCACCTTGCGCGCGGAGCCGACGGCCTTGCCGGTGCGGACGACGAACCGGGTGCCGGCCCAGCGCGGCGTGTCGACGGCGAACACCAGCTCGGCGTGGGTCTCGGTGCCCCGGACGGGGTCGACACCGTCCTCGTCGGCGTAGTCCGGCACCGGGCTGCCGTCGGCCAGCGTGCCGGCCGTGTACCGGGCGCGCCGGGTGCAGGCGGCCAGGTCGGGAGGGGAGGCCAGCCGCAGCGACTGCAGCAGGGTCAGCTTCGCCGCGTGCAGCGCCGACTCGTCGTCGTCCGGGGGTGGGTCGAGGGTGAGCAGCACGAGCACCTGGAGCAGGTGGTTCTGCAGCACGTCCCGGACCGCGCCGGTGCGGTCGTAGAAGTCCGCCCGGCCCTCCAGTCCGAGGGTCTCCTGCCAGCTGACCTCCACCTCGGCGACCGAGGCGCCGCCGTCACCGGCCAGCCGGCCGAGCAGCCCGGTCACGGCCGGCATGCCGAGGAAGTGGTCGACCCGGGTCACCGCCGCCTCGTCGCCCCGACTCACCTCCGCCAGCAGGCCGTTGAGCGCGACGGCACTGCCCAGGTCGGCGCCGAAGGGCTTCTCCACCGCGATCCGGCTGCCCGGCGGCAGGCCCGCGGAGCCCAGCGCGCGCAGCGTGGCCGGGAACAGGGCCGGCGGCAGCGCCAGGTAGGCCGCGACCGGACCCTGGCCGGCGAAGCTGCCCACCGCGGCGGCCACGGTCGCGGGGTCGTCGGCGTCGAACCGCCGGTACCGCAGCCGGCGCAGCGTCGCCTCGCGGGCATCGGTCGGGAGGTCACCGGCCGAGGAGTCCCAGCGGGCGGCCACGGAGCCGCGGAAGCTCTCGTCGTCCCCGTCCTGCGCCCCGGCGGCGACCACCTGCAGGTCGGCCGGCAGCTCGCCCGCCGCCTGCAGCCAGCCCAGCGCGGGCAGCAGGAACCGGCCGGCCAGGTCGCCGGTGGCGCCGAGCAGCAGCAGCCGGCTGATCACGGGCGCTCGAGCACGGCGTCGAGGTCGAGCACGCTGCCGGCCGCCTCGAACTCCGCCCGGGCGGCGGCCAGCACCGCCGGGTCGGCGAGCACGTCCAGTGCGGTGAGCGCCAGGCAGACCGCGCCGTCGAGCACCGCGGCGTCTCCGGCGGGGGAGGCGGCGGCCGTGGCGAACCCGGTGGTGTGCATGGACGTGTCGGGTCCGGCGATGGCGATCATCGGGTGGATCGAGGGCACCCGGACGCTCACGTTGCCCAGGTCGGTCGACCCGGCCAGCGACGCCGGCGTGACGCCGGGCGGCAGCGCGGTGCGCCCGCGGCGGGCCTGGTGCCGGGTCCAGCGGGCGGCCAGCTCCAGGTTGGCCCGGATCGGCAGGTAGGCGGGCGACTCGTCCCAGGACAGCTCGACCCCGCAGCCGGTCATCGCCGCGGCACCGGCCATCACCGCCTCCATCCGCCGGCTGAGGTCGGCCAGCGTCTCCGGCGTCGCCGAGCGCACGTAGTACAGCGCCTCGGCCGTCTCCGGGACGACGTTGGGCCGCTGCCCGCCGTCGGTGATCACGCCGTGCACCCGGTCGGTGTC